>OGDN01000223.1_pt1 | contig 117232 bp, 93 predicted proteins | sample 1570271 | NCBI WGS metagenome assembly OGDN01 (sample SAMEA4384481, study PRJEB24528) | human gut metagenome
GATGGTTACAGCTTGGATGCACAGAAGGACAAACTAAAAAAATATGCAGAATTTCTGGATCTGATGCTTCAGGATCTGGAGAGTGAGCTGATCCACTGATAAACCGTAGCGCATGAAGTATGGATTACATGAGATTTAATAGAAAAATTAGAAATCGTCTATTGACATAGCAAAAGGCTGTCTGCTAAAATCTACGCAATTCACTTTGAATTGAAGGAGGTAAAGATAGATGATGAAACGTAAGTTGATTTTAACCGGCGCAGCACTGTCCCTGGCGGTGGCTATGACCGGATGTGGCGGTAATGCAGTAACGAATCAGCAGGCAAGCAGCCAGGCACAGCTGATCAGCATGGAAACGGCACAGGAGGTAGCGTTAAAGGCAGCCAATATTGCAGCGGAGAATGCAGCGATCTCAGCGACGACCCTGAATGAAGTAGCAGGGACGTCCTGTTATAAGGTTGAGTTTACTTCGGGCGATTATGCCTATGCCTACACGGTTAACGCAGAAACAGGTGCAGTCATGGAAATGAGCAGCAGGGATAAGAATGCCGTCGATACCCAGGCACAGACGGAGGCGACAGCCCCCGCTGCTGCTTCTGACACAACTCCGGCACAGACCGTAACCGGGACAGTGGACGAAGAAACAGCACAGAAGATAGCTCTTGAGCACGCAGGGGTGAAGGCAACGGATGCGACGATCACCAAGTCCAGGCTGGACTATGAAGGCAGACGCCAGGTGTATGAAATTGAATGGTACGCAGGCGGTAAGAAGTACGACTATGAAATAGCCGTGGATACCGGTGAGATTTTAAGTTCCGGATACGATGAAAAAACAGCGGGGTGGAGTGGCAGCAATAGCGTCACTGTCAGTGAGGCAGATGCGAAGCAGACAGCACTTGGCCGTGTCAGTGGTGCAACGGAGAAGGACATCTACGAATGGCAATTCGATTATGACGATGGACGTCCGGAATATGAAGGCAAGATCATCTATGGCGGAACGGAATATGACTTTACGATCGATGCATCCAGTGGAGCTGTCATAGAGTGGGAGACTGAGACCGTCCGTTAGATCCGAGCATCAGAAGAAAGGGGTTGTATCCCCGGTAACAATCATGTATAGAAATGAGAAAAAGTCCGTCGGTGCATTAAGGCATCGACGGACTTTTGCAGCTCTGGGAAAATGAAAAAAGTAAATTACAGAGTCTGATGCACTTCACGGATCACAGCATCAGCAAGCTCCGGAGCTTTGGCGGGATCAATATCATCCGGAAATTCCGCATCAATGGTGGAAGCAGCCGGGCGATAGTTCAGGCGCAGGGCATTTGCCTGAATGTAATCCGTTGCCTTGTTGTAAGTATCCTCTGTAACACCGTTTAAAGTAATTGTATATAATTTTGCCATAATCTATCATCCTTTCTTTTACGTTGTGGTTAATGGAAACATTTCCTTGTTTCTGTATATAGTATATCTCTTTTCCTGAAAAAAGAAAATGGAATAAAGTAACAAATGTAATAATAGTAATCGTTACTATATTTGTGAAATAGTCACATATTACCATAATGAGACATTTGTCAACTGTGTTTTGCTCCGCAAAAATGATAAAATGAACCATCAAAAAGCAGTTTGCAAAGGAGGAAAACAAGGGAAAAATGGAAGACAAAGATAAGAAGAAAAATGTGAAAAAAATAATCGTGTATGCAGTGCTTTTAGCACTTATTATGGGAATCGCGCTGGGAACCGGACAGATTCAGACAGAGGAATTGGGTAGGATATTTACGGTCAATGCAGTTGCAGTCTGTAAATTATTGCTTTTGATCTTCGGGGTATTGTTCTTAAAAAGTCTGATCGTATGGATCCTGGGGCTGATCAAACCGGCGAATCACAGAGCCAGGTCTGTGCTCTCTCTGTTATCCAGTCTGACAAAATATATTGCGTTTCTGGTGATCCTGTGCGCAGGACTGACGATCCTCGGAGTTAACATGACTACCATCATTGCCAGTGTCGGAGTATTGGCTCTGATCGTCGGTTTCAGCGCGGAGAGTCTGATCGCGGATGTGGTGACAGGAACTTTTATGCTGCTGGAGAATCAGTATAATGTGGGAGACATCGTGGAGGTGAACGGTTTCCGTGGAACTGTGACGAGCATCGGCATCCGCACCACCTGTATCACGGATACCGGTGACAATGTGAAGATCATCAATAATTCCGAAATGAAAAATATCCTGAACCGCTCCGACAATTATTCCAAGGCTGTCTGCGATATCAGCATCCCTTATGAAACGGATCTTGAAAAGCTGGAAAGTGAACTGCCGAAACTCCTTGAGTCAATCTATAAAGCACATGAAGATACTATGAAAAAAGTTCCTGTGTACGTGGGAGTGCAGGCATTGCAGGATTCCGGAATATTGCTCCGGTTCGTAGTGGAAGTCTCGGAGAAAAATATCTATTCCGGCATGCGTATTCTGAATCACGATCTGCTGCTGGGCTTTCGAAAGCTGGGTGTAGAGTGCCCCTTCCCGCAGTTGGATGTGCATAATAAATAATGGGTGGATCCGGTAATAAAAGAGAAAATGAAGATCAAAGAAGATCATAAATATCATAGGATAAATAAAATGCAGAAACAGGAAAACAATATACTACCGGAATACCAGACACTCCCGCCGGATTCCATAGCCCCGGAATATCCGTCGCTGCCGGACGAATATCTGCAGAGTAAACAACTTGTGGAAAAAGGGGTACCGGAACGCAGTGAAAGCCGGAAGCGAAAAGAAATGCGCATACTCTGTATGCTGACAGCTTGTGTACTGCTTGGCTGCAGCGTGTATGGAACTGAGGCAGATCAGACGAAAATACCGGCACAGACAACGGAGGAGGTGCAGGTACCTGATGAAAACGGAGAGAATCGGGACGGCAGGGGAAATGACTATGTACAGTCCGCGACAACAGAGCCAGAAACAGATATCGCAATAGCGGAAACGTCAGAACCTATCGAAAAACAGTATCCTCTGGAAAGCGGCACCTTATATTACAAGATATATAATGAGACTCACCTGGCCAATCCCACTGCTGACGCCTGGGAGCGGATCCTGGAAGAAGGAGAAATCACCATAGAACAGCTCTTTGCCGGAGAAGTGATCGCTCTGCCGCAGCCGGAGACGCCGGAAGGCTTTGCATTCATGGGATGGGCGGCACATTTTTCAGGTGAGAAGGATACCTATCCGAAGTGGAGTCTGCTTACGGAAAGCTTTACCGCAGAGGATGCAGCCAGGATCAAACCGGATGAGGAAGGCAATCGCAGTGTGGATATTCACGCGGTGTGGAACTCGCAGGATCCTGCTGCATGGCAGATGATTATGGTATTGGATGCCAATGGAGGAACGATTGCAGGACAACCATCGCAGACGTATAATGCACTGACACCGAAATATTCCGGCGGAACAGTGTATTTGTGTGGATATCCGACTCCGGAACGGGAAGGGTATCATTTCGCAGGCTGGTATCTCGCAACGGATGAGGGAGACATACGGGTGGAAACCCTGCCTGCATCCCGCTTTTTTGCACAAAAAGGCGGAGAACTGGATTATAACGCTCCGTTGGAACTGCATTTGATGGCAGGCTGGGAGAAAACCGAAGAAAAGGGGAACTAAAGGTTGTTTTTCTGTGTGGGAAAAATTATAATAGGACTAACGGATCACACACAGAAAGAGGACCCCAAAATGGATGAACAGGAAGAACAGGGAAAAAAGGAAAGCACGGTGCTCACGGAACCTCCGGAGATCACGGTGAAAAATCCAAGGATCGGTAAAGTACGTAAGCTGGAAGAGGAAGTAAGACGTCAGAACGAGCTGGAGCAGCTTCGGACTAAGCGCATCCGCAAGGAGCAGGAATATATTGAACAGATGAGCAAGGCGGTGGAAGACCATCTGCGCAACACCAGAGAGGAACAGCGGTATAACGAGGAGTTTGAACGCCTGATCCGCAAGGATGTCTACCAGATGCACGGCATCAGTGAGGACAAGCTGCAGGGAATGACGGAGTACCGCAATGCCTTGTATCAGGGAACAGCGTTCGGGATGTTTTTCTTGTCACTGATCTTGACCGGAATCTGTGGATATCTCCATGGCTTCGGTTCGGAATTATGTATTTTTATGGCTTTTTATACAGCTATCGAGGGAACGCTGCTGAACAATGGAAAGAGACAGCATGCAATATTGGATGTCCTGACGAGGGTTCTGTATCTGCTCCTGTTCCCTGCGATGCTAATCGTGTTTGTGTGCTATGAACTGGAATTTACGGAGTATGCCTTTATTGTACCGGCGCTTACGATAGCCGGAGTGGTGCTTTTGATGCTGGGAGCGGTGTCCTACTTCCTGTATGACCCGTATCGCCTGGATCGTAAGAATCATAAAAAGGCGAACCATTACATCCGTGACATCGAAAAGGCTGCCATCAAGGAAGTGGAACTGGAAGAAAAAGCACTGGCGAAGCAGGCGAAAAAGCAGGAAAAGCTGGAATTAAAGGAAGAAGCCAGACAGAAGCGTGCAGCGAAGAGAAGAGAATGGGAAAAGCGGACAAAGGAAGTATTCTCCGGCTGGAAAGAGAGTATCCGCGAAAAGCTTCCGAAGAAAAAGCAGGAAGTGATAGACGCTCCGGAAGATACAACATCAGCAACATCAGCGACATCGGCAGCAACCGACGTTGATACGGTAACAGATGCAGAACCGACAGAGCAGATAGAAGAATCTGAAGAGGCAGAGAATAGTGATACAGCGGACGGAGAGGAGAAATAATGGCATATTATCTGATTGATTTTGAAAATGTAAAAAGCCGTGGCATGGAAGGCGTGGAGCTTCTGACGGAGGAAGACACTGTCTGTATTTTTTACAGCGATAATGCTGATAGCATGACCTTTGACCTGCATCGGAAATTAAATGAGACGAAGGCAAACATCATTTACCACAAGGTAGCGGTGGGGACCAAGAATGCACTGGATTTCCAGCTGGCAACCTATCTGGGATATCTGATCTGCGAACAGCAGAGGGAGGGGATACACCCGAATTATTTTATCGTGACCAAGGACAATGGCTTCACCAGCCTCATGGTGTACTGGAAGGCGCAGGGAGTTCCCGTGCGGATCATTCGTAACCTCTTATGGGGGAAGAATCCTGTGGCAGAGCAGAATCTTCTGACAGAAGAGGAAAATGAGGCAGAAACAGTCGTTATCACTGCAGAGGATGTGGCAGAGCAGCCGCAGCCCACACAGCCAGAGCCGGCGGAAGAGACCAAAGAGCCCATGCAGCCGAAGACTGAGAAAGCGGATGCACCCGAAGAGCCCACACAGCCGGAGCCGGTGAAAGAGACCCAAGAACCCGTACAGCCGGAGCCTGAGAAGGCGGATGTACCCGAGGAGCCCGCACAGCCGGAGCCTGAGACAGTGGACGAGCCTGCACAACCCGTGAAGAAGCCTTCAAGGAAAAAGAGCAACACGAGAAAGAAGAGTACTGCAAAGACAGATGATAAGACCGCGGAAAAGAACGCTGCAGAGAAGAAGCCTACTGAGAAGAAACCCGCAGAGAAGAAACCCGCAGAAAAGAAGCCTGCGGAGGAATTGGATGAACTGACTTTAGCCGTAGAAAAGGTCCTTACAGATCAGGCAATCGTCCCTCAGGTGGTAAAATTCATCCGCCAGTACAAGACCAAGCAGGGCATCAACAATGCCCTGAACAAAGAGTTCAAGGACAGTAAGCGCACCAGTGAAATTTATTCCGCCATTAAGCCCCTGATTGCCGATAAAAAGGGAAAATGATAAAAAAGATCAAGAAAATGTGAAAAGAAAGTTATTGACAATATAAAAGCAGAGTGGTATTGTTGCTATCGAACAGAAAGTGAAATTCGATGAGCAGAACAAGATCTGCATACGGAAGCATTTCAGAGAGCCGTCGGCTGGTGTGAGGCGGTATGTGAGTATGACAGACTATCCTCTGTGAGAAGTGCACTGAAGATTTTAAGTAGGTGTCACCGGTATTCTACCGTTATTTAGAAGCCTGTTGGAAATGGAATATTTGTATTTCATGGAGATGGGAACAAGAGGCCATGTGATAAAACATGGCAAGCAAAGTGGTAACGCGGAGAGCTTAGAGCTTTTCGTCTTTGGGTGCTTAAGGGCGCCGGAGACGGAAGGCTTTTTTTGTTTTACGGGCAATCAGAATTTTTCTTTCTGTCACGACAAAATAACAAGACACAAGAAAGAAGGAAACAAAAATGAACAGTTTGGTAATCATTCTGATCGCAATGGCAGTGCTGGCAGCAGGCTATGTCTTCTACGGAAGATGGCTTGCAAAAAAGTGGGGAATCGATGAGAAGGCGAAGACGCCTGCGTTTACCCATGAAGACGGAGAGGACTTCGTACCTTCCTCCAAATTCACCGTATTTTCTCATCAGTTTTCCTCTATCGCAGGGGCAGGCCCTGTGACGGGTCCTATCCTCGCATCGGTATTCGGATGGGTGCCTGTGCTTCTGTGGCTTCTGATCGGCGGATTGTTCTTCGGTGCGGTGCAGGACTTCGGTGCCCTGTATGCCTCTGTGAAGAACGAAGGAAAATCCATGGGAATGATCATTGAAAAATACATCGGTAAGACCGGCAGAAAGTTGTTCATGCTGTTCTGCTGGCTGTTCACGCTGTTGGTTATCGCAGCCTTTACCGATATGGTGGCAGGTACTTTCGTAGGTACCGGACTGGAAGATGCAAGTGTGGCATATGCTAACGGCAGTGCAGCATCCATTTCCATGTTGTTCATCCTGGTCGCTGTGATCTTCGGTCTGATCCAGAAAAAGGTTGGAAAAATGAACGAGTGGGTCAAGGCAGTCGTAGCCATCGGTCTGCTGGTAGTGATGTTTGCGGTAGGTATGAAGCTTCCGATCTATGCTTCCAAGACCGTATGGATCTACATCATCATGGCATACCTGTTCCTGGCATCCGTAATGCCTATGTGGCTTCTGATGCAGCCCAGAGATTATATGACCACCTTTATGTTACTGGGCATGATCATCGGCGCTGTACTCGGTGTGGTCGTAGCACATCCCGATATGGAGCTGAATGCATTTAACGGTTTTCAGGTGGGCAACAGCAGCCTGTTCCCGACGCTGTTTGTCACAATCGCCTGCGGTGCGGTATCCGGATTCCACAGCCTGGTATCCTCCGGTACTTCCTCCAAGACCATCAGCAATGAAAAAGATATGCCCATGGTAGGGTACGGTGCCATGATCGTAGAGAGCCTGCTTGGTGTGGTAGCACTGGTAGTTGTCGGAGCAGTAGCTGTGAACGGTATGAAACCCGATGGCACTCCTTTCTCCATTTTCTCCTCCGGCGTTGCAGGATTCCTGGAGAAGATGGGTGTTCCCGTAACCGTGGCAACCGTTTTCATGACCATGTGTGTATCCGCACTGGCACTGACTTCCCTGGATTCCGTAGCAAGAATCGGACGGATGTCCTTCCAGGAGCTGTTCTTAGGGGATACCACAGACACTGCAAAGATGACTCCCATGCAGAAGGTTCTGACCAATAAATATTTTGCAACCGTGATCACACTGTTCTTCGGTTATCTGCTGACTCTGGGCGGATACAACAATGTATGGCCGTTGTTCGGTTCTGCGAACCAGCTGTTGGCCGCACTGGTACTGATCGCACTGGCAGTATTCTTAAAAACCACCGGCCGTACCGGCTGGACGCTGTACTTCCCCATGGGAATGATGTTAGTCGTAACCTTCACCGCATTGATCCAGAAGACGATCGCGTTGGTGAAAAATGTGGCTGCCGGACAGGCAACCTTCCTTGTAGACGGTTTACAGCTGATCGTTGCCGTGCTGCTTATGGTACTGGGCGTTATGGTCGCTTACAGCTGCATCCGTAAGCTGTTCGGTGCCGGGAAAAATTCAGACAAAGAGGCAGCGTAATACAGCAGAAAAATAGCAGATAAATATAGAAAAGAAATATGGCATACAAAGAAAAGATATGCTAGAATAGGGAACGGTCAGAGAGCAAAAAAGCTTTTTGACCGTTCTTTTGTAAGCGCATAGTTTTAGGGCGTACCCTATAAATGAAATCTGACACCCTGCGCTAGGATGCCAGACATGCGAGTATTTCACTACATTTTATTTACAAGTTTTCTGAGTCAATTCACTCCACGGGGCAAATTGTTCCAATTCCTCGTCTGACATTTCAGCACCAGGACGATGCTCCAGAAGGAAGCTCAGATATTTAAGTGGATCAAGTTCATTGGCTTTTGCCGTTTCTATCATAGAATAGATTTTCATACTGGCATCTGCCCCGGCTGGTGTATCACAGAAAAGCCAGTTCTTACGGCCAACTACCAATGGTCGAATGCTGTTCTCGCTGAGATTATTACTCAGGCTGCATGCACCATCTTTCAGATAGTTCATCATGAACGGACGGCAACCATTGGAATAGTTGATTGCCTTGATCAGCCTGTCTCCGGATTCCGGATGCAGCTGGTCAAGCCATGACAAAAAAGCCTCTATGACAGGTTTTTGATCCTTCAGGCGGCGATTATAAATCTGTTTGAGCGATAATCCTTTTTCTCGATAAGAGCGTTCATACTCAAACAGCTTATTACAGTATAGAAATCCCTGGACTGCCGGATGTGTATAATCCTTTTCGTGGCCTTTGGGTATTGCCCGCAGCCAATAGCGTCGTATGTGAGCCCAGCAGCAACAACGCTGTGCCTCCGGCACTTTGTTGTATCCTTTATAACCATCAACCATTAGATAGTATCCGGGATCTGCACCTGCAAGAAAAGCAGCGGCATGACTGCCGGCTCTGGTCGGAGTGTAATTATAAAGGATGATCGGAATCCCACCATCGTCACCAGTGCGTACCAGCCAGACATAAGATTTACTCTGTGGTCTGCGGCCTTCTTCCTTTAATACCTGGATCGGAGTCTCATCTGCCATCAGATATCTGCGTTTCAACAGTTTCCGGTGCAGATATTCATACATTGGCAGAAAGTAATTCTCTGCGCAGCAGATGATCCAGCTGGCCATGGTCGTACGGCTGATCTTTACCCCAAGGTGTTCAAAGTCCTTCTCCTGACGGTATAAGGGCATGGACATGACATATTTATAATACATCACATGTGCTGCAAGACCGGACGATGCATAACTCCCCGGGATCAGTGCAGGAGTTCCTTCGTCCTTGATGAACCGGGGATCTTCCGTTTCCTTGCATTGTGGACACTCATAGGTAGTCGCATAATAATCAATACGCTCCAGCTTTGGCTCTGTATAACGCAGTTCTGTCCGGATGAGTTCGTGTCCGATAGGAATCATCATTGTTCCACAAACATCACACGTTTTCTGTTCTTCCGTAAGAGTATCTACATAAACATTCTCTGTCGGAAGATCAGCAAAGACCTCATCATAAGCAGCTTTCGATTTACGGGCCTTCTTGTGTGCTTTTACCTCAATGTATTCCACCTCAAGGGGCACCGGTTCCGGTTCATCCTCCGTCTGCAGGTGGAACAGATCCAGCTGTCCCGGGAGCTGTTCATGCCGGATCTCACTGGTGGAGCCAAAAAGTCTGGTCTTCAGGTAGTCCAACTGTGCCTGAAGGTTAGCGATCAGTTGATCCTTTTCGCTGTCTTTGGCATCACGTTCCTGCAGCATTTTCTGCAGGGAACGGATAAGCTCGTTCTGAGTGCTGATTGTATTATTCAGTTGTGAAATCGTATCCTTAAGCTCTAAGAGCTGGATATCTCTTACTCCTGAAGGCATTGTTTTTTCGCCCCTTTTCTATGGTTCAATTATACCATAAAACAAGCGAAAAATCCTGAAAAATCAAGCATTTCCGGTACTTTTTATCGCCTTTGGCTGCTCGATTTCAAGACCTGACATAAGCCAGTCAAACTGCCTCCATGTAATGGGTTTTACCTCATTACGGTTGCGCGGCCAACGGTATTTTCCTACGTTGGCATCAAGTCGCTTATATAAAAGTACAAATCCTTCACGTTCATGAAGAAGCACTTTTATTCGATCACTACGTCTGCCACAGAAGAGATAGATTGCATTTGGCCTGGAAGGGTTCATATTCAGCTGGTCTTTTACGACAGCGCATAATCCATCAATGGACTTGCGCATATCTGTATAACCACAGATCACATAAATCTCGTCTGCGACAGTGATGTCTCCTAACATGTCCCTGTCACAGCTTTAAGGATCTGCGACAGCAGCTTCGGGTCAACATCATTTGAAATTTTTATTGAAACAGTCCCAAGCATGACCTCGATGGCGGGGCAGGGTTCTTCCAGCGGAAGCATTGTGCTTTCGACAGTTGGAATGCCCGGGTTTTGATGATCAGGTATCACCTCAAGTTTTACAACATCCGGTTTAAGGGCCGGCTTATAATCGCCGCGTCCTGTGGCAGAGGGGATATCATAACAAGCTTTTTTTCTCAGTCTTTTAACCCAGTTGTAAAAGGTGCCGGGATTGATGTTATGTTCTGTACACCATTGGTAGTCACTAAGACCGCTGCTGCGGCATTCCATGATAAGTTGATATTGTTCGTCTGCTGTGCGTCTTTGCGTTTTCATACAGGAAACCTCCATAGTTATAGTAAAACGCTCGCATTTATAGTATCTAGCGCCGATACTGTAGTAAAATGCTGGCATCTATCATCTATAATTATGGCAAATTTTGTGATGATTTTAAATCCACCCTGAAACTAGGCGCTTACGTTCTTTTCGTCAGAGTGGAAGCTGGCGGGGAGGATTGTAATTGGAAGCAAGTAAGTAACAGGGAAAAGGATAAAAGAAAGATGAAACAGAATATGCAGGATCTGACGGAAGGATCCTTAGGGAAGAAAATACTGATCTTCAGTGTGCCGCTGATGCTGTCTAATCTGCTGCAGGTGCTTTTCAATATGGCGGATATTGCAGTGATCGGACAGTTCGCAGGATCTCTGTCTCTGGGCGCAGTGGGCTCCACGGCGACACTTGTCACTATGTTTACCGGGTTCCTCATTGGTCTGTCCGGCGGTATCAATGTATTAACGGCATTATATTACGGTGCAAAAGATAAGGACAGCCTGTCGAAGACCATCCATTCCGCAGCGCTGGTCAGCCTGATCATGGGCGTATTGTTATTAGTGCTGGGGGTAGGCTTGTCTGAGTGGATGCTGACGGCATTGAAGACGAAAGAAGAACTGTTGAACAAAGCGGTATTGTACCTGCGGATCTATTATCTGGGAATGCCGGCACTGGCAATTTACAATTTCGGTAACGCGGTGTACAGTGCGGTGGGCAATACGAAAAAGCCGTTGTATTATCTGGGATTTTCCGGAGTGCTGAATATTATCTTAAATCTTTTCTTCGTCATTGTCTGCCGGATGGATGTAGCGGGAGTGGCATTAGCAAGTATCATTTCCCAATACGTATCCGCTGTGTTGATCTTACAGGCACTGCTTCGAAGCAAAGATATCTATGCACTGCATCCCGGAAAACTGCGGATGGATCGGGAGCTTACCAGGGATATTCTGAAGCTGGGAATGCCTTCCGGATTACAGAACGTGATCTTCCAGTTCGCCAACAGCTTTGTCCAGATGGGTGTAAACTCCTTCGATGCTATTATGGTGGCGGGCAATTCCGCAGCTAGCAATGCGGATGCACTGGTGTATGATGTCATGGCAGCCTTCTATACCGCCTGTGGTAGCTTTATGGGGCAGAATTACGGCGCCGGCAAAAAGAAAAGAGTGCGGAACAGTTACCTCATCAGCCTGGCGTATTCCTTCGGCATCGGTCTGCTCCTGGGAGTGTCACTGGTGGTTTTCGGAAGACCGTTTTTGTCTCTGTTTACCAGAGATGCGGCAGTTATGGATGCCGGAATGTATCGTCTGACGATTATGGGCTTTTCCTATTGCATCTCGGCATTTATGGATTGTACCATTGCGGCAGCCAGAGCCCTGGGCAAAAGCATTGTACCGATGTTCATTGTCATCATGGGCTCCTGTGTATTCCGTGTGATCTGGGTTTATACGGTATTTGCATATTTTCATACGATTCCGTCCCTGTACCTGCTGTATATGTTCTCCTGGAGCATTACCGCAGTGGCGGAGGTCCTTTATTTCATACGGATCTACAAACAAAAAATGGCTCTCCTGTCGTAAGACAGAGGAGCCATTTTGTATGTGCTACGCACTACTGCTTTTCCCATCCGCTTCGGTCCGTGCCAGACATGTGCCACTGGCATATAGCACCCTATCCGATATGAGCAAGCGCGTGTGGGCTTAGATCTATTGACCCTGGTATCATAATTATTATGCAGCTTCGGCCTCTGCGGTAGCAGAAACGGCAGTGTAACGAATCGGCAGGAGACGAGCGCGTTCCAATGCCACATAGATAGTAGGAAGTAAGATCAGCTGGATGATGATGCCGGGGAGGCAGGATACGAAATATCCGGTAGCCCAGGCAGACCAGCTGTAAGAACCGCCGGCGAAGATCAGGGCACGCAGGATTCCGGTGATCACGCGGCCGCCCAGCATGGCAATGATTAAAGCCGCATATAGATCAACGACCAGCTTGCCGCTGCGGAGAAACTGTATGACCAGACCGCTGATCAGACCATAGAGTCCCAACTCGATCATCATGATAGGCATATAGCCGAAAGCGGGCATGCCGGTGAGCATACTGGATACAAAGGGTCCTAAAATACCACAGATGAGACCGAAGGGAGCCCCGCAGACCAGACCGCACAGCAGCACGGGCAGATGCATGGGAGAGAACAGGACACCACCCTTAGGGATAGCATGCAGAGCCATAGGCAGTACCACACATAAGGCAACACACACAGCGGTGATAATACTCTTGTTTAAAACGGTTAATTTTTTCATGGAATGAAACCTCCTGATAAGGATCTTTCGTGAAGTTCAATTTATGATAAAGGGTAAGCATTTTTTTGTCAAGATAAATTGCAAAAAAGCATCTGTCATGCTATCATGAAACAGGTACTATTTTTACAGGAGTAAGGTTATGAAGAGCGGCGTGACAAGCGGAGGCTGTGGATGAGATCGCGAAGATTTTTTAATGATCTGGCAGAGGAATTACGGGAACTTTCTAAAGAGGTACGGATCATTGCCATTGACGGAAGATGCGCTGCCGGGAAGACGACACTGGCTAAAAGACTGGTAAAGGAACTGGGCGGGGATGTGATCCATATGGATGATTTCTTCCTGCCACCTGCACTTCGGACACCGGAACGCAGAAGCGAGCCCGGGGGAAATGTGCACTATGAACGCTTTTTAACGGAAGTGATCCCGAATCTTGCATCCGGCAGACCTTTTTCCTATCGGAGATTTGACTGCTCCCGGATGGCTTTGGGAGAAGAGATCCCGGTTGAAAATAACGGTTTCGTATTCGTAGAGGGAGCATACAGCTGCCATCCGGTATTTGGTGACTATATGGACCGGAGAGTATTTCTGGATATTGACGGGAAGACGCAGGAAGATCGGATCCGGAATCGGAACGGCGAGGACCGATTACAGGACTTTTTACAGCTGTGGATCCCGCTGGAAGAGGCATATTTTCAGACCTTCTCCCCGTGGGAAAAAGCGGATTACATCAAAGTCGGGGGCTTTTGAACCCGACATCATTTTGAGAAAGAAACGAAAGGCGGGACATATGCTGCATCAGTTTTACCCGGATCATGAGGCGGATTCCGCCTATGGCATAGATTACAAAACATTATACGAAAAGGGCTATCGCGGGATCATTTTTGATATTGATAATACCCTGGTACCCCACGGGGCACCGGCGACGCCGCAGGCAATCGAATTTTTCGGCAGACTGCGGGAGTTGGGATTTCAGACGCTTCTATTATCGAACAATAAGGAGCCCCGGGTGAAAAGCTTTGCGGACGCGGTAGGAGCTTCTTATATATATAAGGCAGGCAAGCCGGGAAGAGACGGATATCTGCGTGCCATGGAGCAGATGCATACTACGAAGGAGACTACACTTTTTGTGGGAGACCAGCTGTTCACGGATGTGTGGGGCGCCAAAAAATGCGGCATCGTGACCTATCTGACGCGCCCTATCCATCCTAAGGAAGAGATCCAGATCGTCCTGAAGAGATATTTAGAAAAAATTGTGCTGTTTTTCTACCATAGAGAATGCCGCCGGAAAGGAAAGTAAAATGCTGAATGATATCAATGGTTATACCAGAACCTGTGGACTGATCGGCAACCCGGTGGAGCACACCCTGTCACCGGTGATTCATAACACGCTGTCCATGGTGTTGGGCGAGAATCTGGCATATGTTCCGTTTCATGTGGAGAACGGAAGACTGGAAGATGCCATAAAAGGAGCCTTTGCGCTGAACCTGTTGGGTTTAAATGTGACGGTTCCTTATAAAAGTGATGTGATCCCGTATCTGACGGATATCGATCCGCTGGCAGAGAATATCGGAGCGGTGAATACTCTGGTACGGACCGAGACAGGCTATAAGGGATATAACACCGATATGCCCGGATTGTACCGCGCAATGTGTGAAGATGGTGTGAAGGTGAAGGGAGAAAAAGTCCTGATCCTGGGTGCCGGCGGTGTGGCGAGAGCCGTGGCTATGCTACTGTTGGATAAGGGGGCAAGGGAAGCCATCCTTCTTAACCGCACGGTGCAGAAAGCACAGGAGGTGGCGGACGAAGTCAATCGTATCGCCGGCAGGAAATTTGCAAAAGCAATGCCTATGGATGCGTATGACACACTTCCGGCAGGAAAAGGATATCTTGCAATACAGGCTACCAGCGTGGGAATGTATCCAGGCTGTGATGCGGCCGTGATCGAGGATCCTGCATTTTATGAAAAAGTACATACCGGTTACGATCTGATCTTTAATCCGCCGAAGACCCGTTTTATGGAGCTGGTGGAGGCTCAGGGCGGCAAGGCATACAACGGAGCGAAGATGCTGCTGTACCAGGGAATTATTGCGTTTGAACTGTGGACAGGCTGTGAGATCAAATCGTGGCTGGCAGACAAAGTCTATGAACGGATGCAGGAAGCGAAAAAGACAGAGGATGGGAAATAGAATGAAGCACAAGCGCAGGAATATAGTCCTGATCGGTTTTATGGGATCAGGGAAAACTACACTGGGATTAAAGCTGTCCTATCTGCTGCGGATGCCGGTGGAAGATACGGATAAAATGATTGAGAGGCAGGAAGGCAGGAGCATTTCAGAGATTTTTGCGGATGACGGGGAAGCCTATTTCCGGGAACTGGAGACGGAAATCTTACGCAAATGCGGCAGCAGAAAATACGAGTATATTCTGTCCGTAGGCGGAGGAACCCCGGTGAATCCCGTGAACCGTCCCCTGCTGCATCAATGTGGAACAGTGGTATACTTAAGAGTGTCACCGGAAGTGGTCTATGAGAGACTCAAAAACGATACCACAAGACCGCTGCTTCAATGTGAGGATCCGCTTGGAAGAATCCGGGAATTGTTAGAAGTACGGGACAAAATCTATACGGAATGTGCGGATATCATCCTGGATGCAAATAAGGGGCATTCCGATGAACTGGCAGAGGAATTACAGCTGCAGCTACGTAAGCTGAAAGAAGCACCGAAGAAAAAGGAGCGTGAGAAGAAAATGAAAATTTTAGTGATCAACGGACCCAACCTGAATTTTCTGGGAATCCGGGAGAAAAAAATCTACGGCATGCAGGATTATCAGTATCTGTTGGATCTGATCGACAAAAAGGCAAAGGAGACCGGGGATGATATCCAGACGTTCCAGAGCAATCATGAGGGAGCCATTATCGACAGGATCCAGGAAGCCTATTTTGATGGAACAAACGGTATTGTGATCAATCCGGGAGCCTATACCCATTACAGTTACGCCATCCGGGACGCACTGGCAAGCGTGGATATTCCGAAAGTGGAAGTCCATATTTCCGATATTACAAGCAGAGAAGAATTCCGTAAGATTTCCGTGACGGCACCGGTATGCAATAAGCAGATCTACGGTCAGGGACTGGACGGATATCTGCAGGCAATTGATTTCTTAAGAGAAATTTGAAAAAAATATTCAAAAGTAGTTGAAATATGTATGCTTTTATATTAAAATATTAAAGAATTATGACGTGAAAATATTAGGAGGAATACATTATGATTTCTGCAGGCGATTTCAGAAATGGTATTACCATTGAGTATGATAACAATGTTTACCAGATTATCGAATTCCAGCATGTTAAGCCGGGAAAGGGCGCAGCTTTCGTTAGAACCAAGCTGAAGAACATCAAGAATGGCGGTGTAGTTGAGAAGACCTTCCGTCCTACTGAGAAGTGCCCTCAGGCGCGTATTGATAGAAAGGATATGCAGTATCTGTATGAAGATGGTGATCTGTACTACTTCATGGATACCGAGACTTACGATCAGGTTGCACTGAATGCTGAGACCGTAGGCGATGCACTGAAGTTCGTAAAAGAGAACGAGATGTGCAAGATCTGCTCTCACAATGGCAGCGTATTCTCCGTTGAGCCTCCTCTGTTCGTAGAACTGGAGATCACAGAGACCGAGCCCGGATTCAAGGGTGATACCGCTACCGGTGCCAGCAAGCCTGCTACCGTTGAGACCGGAGCTACCGTAGCTGTACCTCTGTTCGTTAACCAGGGTGACAAGATCAAGATCGACACCAGAACCGGTGAGTATCTGTCTCGTGCATAATCACTGATATTCTGATTACAGAACCTGTAAGGCAATGAGCAACTTTAATAGTGGCTTATTGCCTTTTTTGGTGCTTTACAGTACATAATAGCGAAGAAATACCACATGACGCATGGGAAGACAGCTCTGGGGAGATGCTGTCTCGGAGAGGCATGGAGGTAACATATGGAAATGTTGGTTTTTGCAACTAAGGTACAGCATGCGGTCAGAGAGGCACTGGGAGAAGAATACCGCGTGGAACTGAAGGAAGTCCGGAAGAACAACGGTGTGATCCTTCAGGGGCTTGTGATCCGTCGGGGTGAGGATAATATCATGCCGACCATATATCTGAATTCTTTCCTGAAGGCGTATGAGCAGGGGATTACTTTCGCAGATATTATCCGCAAGATCGTCTCTGTATACAGAGATGATGCAGTGGGAAAAGAGATCGATATCTCTTTCTTTTGTGATTTTGAGAAAGTGAAAGACAGAATCTGTTTTCGCCTGATCAACAAGGAGAAAAATAAAGAACTGTTGGAAAAGGCACCTTTTATCCCCATCCTGGATCTGGCGGCATGCTTCTACTATGCCTGTGAGGAAGGAGGAGTGATCAACGGTGTGATCCCGGTGTATCATTCCCACCTGGAGGCCTGGGGCGTGACAGACAGAGAACTGTTTGAATGCGCCGTGAAAAATACACCAAAGCTTTTCCCCTGTGAGATCATGCCCATGAAAAGTGCGTTACGGGAAATGTTGCAGGAACTGGAAGACATGGGGGAGGATATCGCCGGGAAGCTGGATCAGATCATCCCCATGATGATCCTGACCAACTCCAGGAAGACATACGGAGCCTGCTGCATTATGTATCCGAAGGTTCTGGAGCGGCTGGCGGGAAGTGTAGGAGGAGACTATTATCTGATCCCCAGTTCGGTACACGAATTTATTCTGCTCCCGCTGTCTCAGGGAAGAAGTGCGGAGGAATTAAAAGAAATGATCGCTGAGGTAAACAGCAGTGAGATCCCTCCGGAGGATGTGCTGTCTGATAGTCTTTACTTATACAGCTGTAAGGAACGTTGTGTGAAAATACTTTAAATTTAAACTGGACATATGTAGTGTTTTATGATATTATAGTCGAGGTGATGTAACAAATTTGTAATATTTGCATCCGTAGTCTAATGGATAGAACGGAGGCCTCCGACGCCTTTAATGCAGGTTCGATTCCTGTCGGATGCATTTACATCACCTTGATTATAGGGAGAGATTTGAGAAGCCGCTTGCGGCTTTTTGCGATTCAGGAGATATTTTTGGAATTGAGAGAATGATCCATTGAGATTAAGACTCGGAAAGGAATTTATATGTGGAAAGAGAAAATACATTCCATCGGTAATTATATCATAAAACATAATAAGATCGTGCTTCCGGCAGTAGTGGTAGTGGCAGTGGCTGTTACGGTGTCCGTATCATTAAGCATGAACAGCCGTCATAAGGAAGCACAACAGCAGGCGGAAGCTGAGAGCGCTTTGGCGGCAAGCCAGACGGAGACCGAGACCGCTACACAGGAGGTTCCGCTGGTAGCGAATGAGGAAGGCGATATCTATTCCCTGATCGCTACTTATTATAATGCAATGGCAACGGGAGACGAGAGCACACTCCGCGCAGTATGCGATGAGATTTCTGACAAGGACATGTACCGTTATGTGGAACTGGCTCAGTATATTGATTATTACCCTACACTGGAGATCTATACCAAGACAGGACCGGAGGATGGATCTGTTATAGCCTATGTGTATTATAAGATCAAATTCGTGGGACATGACGAAGAAGTTCCCGGATACCAGGCACTTTATATCTGCACGAATGATCAGGGAGAGCTGTATATCAAGCGCGGTGAGAACAGTGAAGAAGTAAACGATTATATCAAAACGGTCAGCACGCAGGATGATGTTGTGGAGTTCAACAACAAGATCACGGTAGAGTACAACGAGCTGATGGTAGATCACCCGGAAGTCCTTCAGTATATCAGTGAGCTGGATTCGCAGGTAAGTATTGCTGTGGGCGAGAAGCTGGCAAATCAGGTAGCAGGTGATTCACAGAACACAGAAGGTGAAAATACAGAAGGAACCACGGACGGCGGTCAGGAGACACCCACAGAGGGCGGCGACCAGCCGGCAGAGGAGCAGGGACCGCAGTATGTGACCACGACCACCACAGTAAATGTCAGAAGCTCTGACAGCGAACAGGCTGATAAGCTGGGCAAAGTATCCGGCGGTACTAAGCTTCAGCTTCTGGAACAGCGCCCCAACGGTTGGACAAAAGTAGATTATGAAGGCAAGGAAGGCTATATCAAGAGCGAATTCCTGCAGACAGTAGAGAACGCGGCAGGTGCCGAGACGATCGGAACCGTTACGGCAACCACCAATATTAATGTACGTGCGTCAGCCAGCGAGACGGCAGATCGCCTGGGCGTGCTCTCCGGCGGTGACAGCGCGGATCTTATCGGTACCGAAGGCGACTGGAGCAAGATCAAGTACAACGGACAGATCGGATACGTGAAGAGTGAGTATGTGCAATAAGAATGCCCGACAGCGAAGAAACGCGAAGCGTTTTTGAGCTTGCACTGCGGAACAATTCGTATTGCACGAATAAAATATGACATTTCAGGGAAAGCTTCTTACCAAAAACGGTGAGGAGCTTTTCTTATGAAAAAACAGGACATTAATATCTATCGGGAAATTAAGCGGAATACAGAAATGGCAATAAAAGCACTGGATGCCGTCACGGATAAAATCTACGATGAACATCTGGCTGCGACAGTGGCGGACCAGGAGCTTCAATATTCCAGACTGCATGACAGGGCGGTGCAAAAACTGGCAGAAGGCAAGGCACAGATTTATCGCTCAAATGCCATGGAGAATATGATGCTTAAGATAGGCATCGGATACAATACGCTTTTGAATACCAGCACGGGACACATAGCGGAAATGATCATCAAGGGAAGCAATAACGGTGTGCTGGAGATGGAGAAAGTGCTAGCGCATAACGAAGAGCTGGCGGATACCGCCAGCAGGGCACTGGCGAAGGAACTGATTGCCATGGAGAACAGCAATATCAAAACATTAAAAGAATATTTATAAAATCTCATAGGAAGTTATTTTAGCAATCCGTGCGCTACAACGCACGGATTGTATACTTGTATAATTTTTGTGCAATTTTTACAGAAAAGTGCCAAAAACTTTTACGATTTAGTGGAATAAAGTTTATTGTGCAATTAAAAAAGTCGTTTTATAATAAAGCATATGGCAACCAGGTTGTCATGAATCTGTATACCAATTGAAGGAGGACATTCAGATGTCATATGTTGATGAAGTATTTGATATGGTAGTAGCAAAGAATCCTGCACAGCCCGAGTTCCACCAGGCAGTCAAAGAGGTTCTGGAATCTCTTCGTGTGGTGATCGAGGCAAATGAGGAAAAATATCGTAAGGACGCTCTGTTGGAGAGACTGGTAACTCCAGAGAGACAGATCCTGTTCCGTGTACCCTGGGTGGATGACAAGGGTCAGGTTCAGGTTAACAACGGCTTCCGTGTACAGTTCAATTCCGCAATCGGACCTTACAAGGGTGGTTTACGTTTACATCCTTCTGTAAACTTAGGTATCATCAAGTTCCTTGGTTTTGAGCAGACCTTCAAGAACTCCCTGACCGGCCTGCCGATCGGTGGTGGTAAGGGTGGATCCGATTTCGATCCCAAGGGCAAATCCGACAGAGAGATCATGGCTTTCTGCCAGAGCTTCATCACAGAACTTTACAAATATATCGGAGCAGACACCGATGTTCCCGCTGGTGATATCGGTACCGGCGCAAGAGAGATCGGTTATATGTACGGACAGTACAAGAGACTGACCGGCCTGTATGAAGGCGTTCTGACCGGTAAGGGCTTAAGCTACGGCGGATCCCTGGCAAGAACCGAAGCAACCGGTTACGGTCTGCTGTATCTGACAGAGGAGATGTTGAAGTGCAATGGAAAGGATATTGCAGGCAAGACCGTTGCTGTATCCGGTGCCGGTAATGTAGCAATCTACGCTATCCAGAAAGCAGAGCAGTTAGGCGCAAAGGTAGTTACCTGTTCTGATTCTACCGGTTGGATCTATGATCCCGAAGGAATCGATGTAGCTCTGTTACGTGAAGTTAAGGAAGTTAAGCGTGCAAGACTGACTGAGTATGCAGCAGCAAGACCCAGTGCAGAATATCATGAGAAGAAGAACGGTGAGCATGGTGTATGGACTGTTAAGTGTGATGTAGCGCTTCCTTGCGCAACCCAGAACGAGCTGGATCTGGAGGATGCAAAGCAGCTGGTAGCTAACGGTGTATTCGCAGTAGCAGAGGGTGCTAACATGCCTACCACCATGGAAGCTACTGAGTACTTCCAGAAGAACGGTGTTCTGTTCTGCCCCGGCAAGGCATCTAACGCAGGTGGTGTTGCTACCTCCGCTCTGGAGATGAGCCAGAACAGTGAGAGACTTTCCTGGACCTTCGAAGAAGTAGATGCCAAGCTGAAGAACATCATGGTGAACATCTTCCACAACCTGGATGATGCAGCCAAGAAGTACGGCATGGAAGGCAACTACGTAGCAGGCGCTAACATCGCAGGTTTCCTGAAGGTTGCAGATGCTATGACCGCACAGGGTATTGTATAGTAAAGTAAGTAAGCCATATTCCATATAAGTAAAATAATAAGAGTGCTGCATATGACCGAAAAGTTGTATGCAGCACTTTTTTATATACATATAAAAGTCCCTGTAAAACCGCTGAATGCAGTAATACAGGGACTGCATGGTGTTTAATGTTAAGTTATTCTGCAGGCTGCTGCGCAGCGGCATTCCGAGCGTTGATCTCAGCCTGTTGCTGATTGATCACGGATTCATAATCCGGGTTCGCGAAGAAGGTTGCATCATGTTCACACTGACTTCTGGTGTTCGGTGTGCTGACCGTCTGTGTGCCGTCGGGATTGTTGATAATGACGGTGGAGCCCTGTTGTAATGCGGGATCCTCTACCAGAGGCATCGTGGCAACACCGGTGTACTTGAACGGGCAGTCAGGACTTGCGGGAAGTCCGTCATAAGCACAGATCTCGCCCTGATAATGCACATCACAGCTCTCCGTAGGTTCGGTACCTTCTGCAAAGTATTCGGTATAAACAGATCCATCACACAGACCGGGGATCGGAAGCTTGCCGGACTGGGAACATACCTGCACCTGTATGATTCCGGAAGGAACCGGGAACTGGGTGTTGGGCAGATCCTCATGAACCCGTTTCATCACCTTGCGCCATAAAGTCTTGGAGACACCGTCTTCCGCACTGTTCAGGTCTACGTTGTTATCGTAACCAGTCCAGGTAGCAGCAGTGTAATAAGGGGTATATCCTGCAAACCATGCGTCGGTAGGTCCTGTTGTGGTACCTGTCTTACCGGCAATGGCCATTCCTCCGAAATTAACCTTTCCGCCGGTACCGGAAGTAACAACATCCTGCATGGCACTGGTCAGCAGGAAAGCGGTAGTTTCCTTGATCACCTGACGGGTAGGCGGATTGGTGTTGTCCAGGATCACGTTGCCATCGGAATCTGTGACTCTGGTGTACAGCTTAGGTGTTACATAAGTACCGCTGTTTGCGATAGCCGCATAAGCAGCGGTCAGCTCATAAGGGGTGACACCATAGGTCAGACCGCCCAGAGCCAGGGACTGGTTCACATCGGACTTGATCTCATTGCCGACCTGGACGCCATCTGTTAAAGTAGTGAAACCAAAATTCAACAGATAATCGTAACCGAGTCTCGGGGTGATCACAGTAATATTTTTTACAGCGATGATATTCAGGGAGTCACGGATCGCACTGCGGATATTCTGGATGCCGCGGTAACCGGATTTGTACCAGTTACGTACGGGAGTTCCGTCTGCGTAGTTAAACGGTGCATCATTATAAACAGTTGCCAGAGTCTTGCCGGCACTGTCCAGGGCGGGAGCGTAAGAAGCAACTACTTTAAAAGTAGATCCTGGCAGACGCTTTGCGCTGGTAGCACGATTCAGGGTCCGGCGGCCTTCTTTGGTACCACGGCCACCGATCATAGCGACGATATGACCGGTACTCTGTTCCTCGATGACCATTGCGGACTGTGGCTGAGGCGTCATGGTGATCGTCTCTTCGTAGTTATCCGCATTGTCTTCCACGCCTAACTGGGCTAACATGGCGGAACGATACGTATCGACAGCTGCATAAGCATCATCCTGGGAAGAGAAGATCAGATTGAACTTTTTATTCTGATTTTCCTTGAACCAGGTCATCATATTTTCTTTACTGAAATTATTCTTTGTACCATCGGAGGAAATAATGGTAAGAGCATAGTTCAGATACCATTTCACATTCTCCGGATAGTTGGCTGGATCTGCATATTCTTCATTCAGAATTGCCTGGATCTTGGGATCCAGGGTAGATTCCACACGTAAGCCCCCGGAGGTCAGAAGAGTCTCTGCCATGGCCTCATTATAACCGCTCAGGATCAGATCCTGTTTTACCTGTTCATATACTGCATCCGAGAAGTAAGAACCGGTGGTGGCGTTGGCTTCCTGATAATCTATGTCGTACAGACCGATACGCTCGTATACCGCATCGGTATCTGCCACGGCTTCATCGTATTGTGCCTGACTGATAAATCCAAGCTTCAGCATTTTATTCAGACAGGTCTCACGACGTTTTGCATTTTCTTCCGGATGCCGGATCGGATTGTATTTGGAAGGGTTCTGCGTAATACTAGCGATCACAGCACACTCGGAAATCGTCAGGTCGCTGCAGTGCTTACCGAAGTAACGTAGGGAAGCGGATTCCACACCCAGAGTATTTTGCCCTAAGTTGATGGCGTTCATGTAACGCAGCAGAATCTCATCCTTTGAATAATACTTGGTGATTTCCAGTGCCAGATACTGCTCCTGGATCTTACGCTTGATTTTTTTGATCTTGTTATTACCCTCGGAGGTCCAGTCCGTAAAGACGGTATTTTTTAGAAGCTGCTGGGTAATGGTGCTGGCACCCTGGGCCTCTTCACCGCCGGTCTTTAAAAACTGGTAACCGGCACGGAGAATGCTCTTGAAGTCGATACCGTTGTGCTGATAGAAACGCTCGTCCTCGATTGCCACGAAGGCTTTGCCCATGTAGTCGGGAATCTCATCCATGCCTACGGAGAGACGGTTGGAGTTGGTGCTGACATATTGGTCGATCTCGTTGCCTTCACTGTCATAGACGATGGTAGCTTCTCCTACCGCCACGACATCGGACAGCCGGATCGTGGGAGTGGAAGAGAGGATGCCGCGGAAAACACCGATACCGGCGGCTACACCGCAGATGCCGATGCCTACGACAGCAGCAAGCATGATCTTGACACAGGTCAGTGCGAGCTTCCTTCCCCATTTTTGTGATTTAGAGTTGAGTGCCTTCTGCTTCGCTCGGACACCTTTTTTACCATAATTCATACAATAAGTCCTTTCTGTCTGAGATACAGACGAAAATATTATACCAAATAATGCTATGTAAATAAAGGCTTTCTTTCCAGTCTTTAGAATTGTTTCACATTTTGGAAAAGTTATGCTACACTGGAAAAGAATCCGAAGGAAAACAAAAAACAAGTGAGGTTAACATGGGCGATACGGCAGTAACAGACAGCTACAGAGTATTATTATCCGGCGGCGAAGGAGAGATCGTTGAGAAAAAATCCCGTTTCATCGCAACGATCCGCAAGTGCGAAACCGAGGAAGAGGCCGTAGCTTTTATAGAAGAAATGAAGAAAAAGTACTGGGATGCCAGGCATAACTGTTCTGCATTTATAATAGGAAGCAGAGGAGAGCTGACAAGGTGCAGTGATGACGGAGAACCCTCCGGCACTGCGGGCAGACCGATGTTAGAGGTGCTGACCGGCTCAGGGATCCGCAATATCGCGGTGGTGGTGACGAGGTACTTCGGCGGCACTCTGCTGGGTACCGGTGGACTGGTGCGTGCATATACCCAGGCTGTGAAGGAAGGACTTGCCCACTGCGAGACGGGGATCATGCGAAAAGGCTGTGAACTGGAAGTTGCGGCGGATTATAATGATGTAGGAAAGCTGCAATACTATTTCGGACAGCAGGGCATCGTTCCCACAGACAGTATCTATGCCGAAAACGTAAAATTTATTTTACTTATCCCGGTGGAAAAAGAGGAAAAAGTCAGGAAAAACCTGACAGAAACCACCTGTGGAAAGGTAAAAATTGAGAAATTGAAAGAGACATATTTCGTTGACAAAGAATAGTCAATGAAATAAAATAAAAATATCGGTTTAAGGATTCCATGAGGAAAGGTGGTGGTTTTTATGAAGTGTACACAGAAGAGCTCTGACAACCCACTTCCGGGGCGAAGTTGCCATGTAAGTTACACCCATAGAAAACATCATAAGGAGGATCATCATGGAACAGATCAAAGAACTGGAAGAGGTATTAGAGCTTCTTAACACCAAGCAGTACACCAAGCTGCGCCAGTATCTGGCTGAACTCAACGATGCCGATATTGCGGGACTTTTGGAAGAACTGGAAGAGGAAGAGATGTTAAAGGTCTTCCGCATCCTTCCCAAGGACCTGGCGGCAGACGTTTTTTCCTATTTAGATATGGACAATCAGCAGAAGATCATCACGTCCCTGTCAGATAAGGAAGCAACGAACATCATCAACAACCTGATGGCGGACGATGCGGCTGATCTGCTGGAGGAGATGCCTGCGAACATTGTCAAAAAGCTTCTGACCAACGCAAGCCCCGATGTGCGCAGAGATATCAATCATCTGCTGCGTTATCCGGAAGATTCCGCAGGAAGTATCATGACGGTCGAATATGTAGACCTGAAGGAGAATCTGACGGTGAATCAGGCCATCGAGCGGATCCGTAAGGTGGGCCTTGACAGTGAGACTATCAATATCTGTTATGTCTTAGATGCCCAGAGAAGACTGGTGGGAACAGTTGCTCTGCGTTATCTGCTGCTTATGGACGGCGACGAGATCATCGGTGACATCATGCATGAAAACGTCATCTCCATCAATACGCTGATGGACCAGGAGGAAGTTGCCAGACAGTTCAAAAAATACGACTTTACAGCCATGCCGGTAGTGGACAATGAGAACCGGCTGGTAGGTATTATCACCGTGGACGATATCGTGGATATCATCGAAGAAGAGACCACGGAGGATATGGAAAAAATGGCGGCTATCGTGCCCAGCGATAAGCCCTATATGAAGACCGGAGTATTTGAGACCTTCAAAAAGCGTATTCCCTGGCTGCTGCTTTTGATGGTGTCAGCTACCTTTACCGGAGCCATCATTTCTTCTTTTGAAGACGCATTAAGCGTATGCGCAGTACTGGTTGCATATATCCCCATGCTGATGGATACCGGCGGTAATGCCGGAAGTCAGGCGAGCGTTACGGTCATCCGTGGACTGTCCCTGAATGAGATCGAATACCGGGATGTGCCGAAGGTCGTATTCAAGGAGATCCGCGTGGCACTGATCTGCGGTATCACCCTTTCCGCAGCGAACTTTGTAAAATTACTGTTATTGGATAAAGTAGGGGTGCTGGTGGCAGCATCCGTGTGCCTGACTCTGGTAGCAGCGGTAGTGATCGCAATGATCATTGGATGCCTCCTGCCGATCCTGGCAAAGCGTCTCGGCTTTGACCCGGCGGTAATGGCAAGTCCGTTCATCACCACCATCGTGGATGCTATGTCACTGTTAGTATATTTCCGCGTTGCATCTGCAATTTTAGGGCTTTAAATGCACTGGATTTATAAAAAGCGTCTGTTTTAAAACGGGCGCTTTTTTGATATTTTTTTGACAGGATGTTTTTTTTTTAGTACTTTTCCACAAGCTCTTTGCAAGGACGGAAATTTTTGCTAGAATCAAGGAAAATAGAAAATGTAACCGCTTTCGTAAATCTTTTTCTTTAAGAGAATATTCGGGAACAGCAAAAGCAACGGAGGAATGAATCATGAGATATTTTTTTGAATCGAAAGTAGAAAAAAAGGATGCAGGATATACCATTCAGATTCCTTTTAATGTATGGGAAGTATGTCATCAGAGAGAAGGCATCAAGGGAGATATCGTTCTGGATAACAATATCATTCAGTGTGAGCTTCATCCCAAGGAGAAGGGCAATTACGAGATCGTGATCACCGATGAAGCTGCTGTAAAGGTAGAGCTGGGTGTGCCCCACAAGATCCTGTTACATATTAACGGCTCCCTGATCCGTATGGACCAGAACAGCCCTTACAGCTTCGAGAACCCGATCCGCAAGATCGACAGCATGAATGTGATCATCCAGCCCGAGGACGGTCTGTGCGGCCAGGCATGTGTAGCAATGCTGGCAGGTGTTACTATTGCGGAAGTGATCAGCGTTATGGACTGCAGAGAGTGGCAGGCTACCATGGGTCGCGTGATCTCTGCACTGAACTATTACGGCATTGACCATACCGACATCATCGTATATACCGAGGGTAGACCCGCTGTACTGCCTAAGTGCTGCATCATGATGGAGAAGATGGGACGTTTCTGTCACTATCTGGTACACTATGATGGAAAATTCTATGATTCCAATCTGGGTGTGCTGGAAGAGTACGATATGGGCAAGCTGTTAGGTTACCTTGAGATCAAATGCTGATGGAATGCAAATCCGTATTTGCGTGATTTCGATTACCTTGTTCTATTTATAAGGAAGTTCAAAAACTGTAGGTTACACAGGTGTGCCTACAGTTTTTTTCATGGCAAATAGGTTAATCGGCTAAAAACCCCTAATAGGGTTGCATATTAACACGGTAAAGTGTAAAATGGAAAAGTGTGATTTTCGTAACGCTTTAGAGCGATTACTAATTTTTTATTACAAAGGATGGGAGAAAAATGAATCAGAAAAAGAAGATTGAAAATTATCAGCAGATTGCCATGGGAACCGGATTGCGTTATGATGAAACCAATGACTTGTTTCATGGGGAACGGGATGGGTTTGACTTTATCGTCTATGCACCCGATGCAAGATATCCGTATATGATGGTACTGCATACGGCGGCAAAAAGCGCTGACGGGTCGACATTTGACAAGCAGGCTGTGAAAGGGTTTCAGAAAAGCAGCAAGAAGATCGCGAGTTTTGGTCAGAAGAATCTGGATATCAGAGTATCACTGAAGGCACAGTCCAATGCGGAAAAATGTAAGGATACATTGAACGAAGCACTTGCAGCTACAACGACATTCCTGCGTACAAACAGTTACAGTCCCTGCTGTGATCTGTGCGGTCAGAATGTAGAGACCGGAGCGTTCAGAATGGGCGGTGAATACTATCATTTATGTCCGGACTGCGAGATGAAGCTGCGCAGTGACATCGCAATGAAGACACAGCAGAAGGCGCAGAAGAAAGAAAACATCGTAGGCGGTATTGTAGGTGCCCTGTTAGGATCCCTGTTGGGAATGCTCAGTGTTCTGATCTTAAGCCAGTTGGGATATGTAGCAGCATTATCCGGTGTGATCATGGCGGTGTGCGTTCTGAAGGGATATGAGATGCTGGGCGGAAAACTGACCAAAAAGGCAGTAGTCATCAGCGCTGTGATCATGATCCTTATGACGTATTTTGCAGACCGTGTGGACTGGGCGATTATTTTGTTCAATCAGGGCGGCGGTGCGGAAGCAGGTTATAGTCTGTTCGAGTGTTATCGACTGATCCCTGCGGCACTTTCCGCAGAAATTATTGATATGGGAAGCTACATAGGCAATCTGGTTCTACAGTATCTGTTTGTGGCGCTCGGAGCAATCCCTACCGTTATCGGAAAAATGAAAGAGAAAAAAGAAGAAGGTATTATCGCAAGATTAAATTAAGCTCTTTGCTTTCAATAGACAATGTGGTACAATAGTACCAGTAATGTAATTCCTCATATCGTGGTATTGGGTTCAGACTTTTGACCCCGGTAGCATACCTGTTGGAATTAGGGGGAAGGAATATGAGAAAGTGGAAAGCATGGCTGTTTGCGCTGGCTGTTCTCATAGGCATTGGGACTATTGGGACGGTGTCAGTAACGGCAGAAGCACAGAATCTGAATCAGGGAAAGCGGGTATTGTTTATCAGCTCGTATTCTTATGGCTGGGACACAGTCCAGACGCAGATCGAAGGAATCAAGGCGGGGGTCGACGAGAAAACCACCGTGGATTATGAATTCATGGATACGAAGCGTTTCCGGACGAAAGAGTCTACAGAAATGTTTTATACAATGTTGAAATATCATCTGGATCATTCAGATCCCTATGATGTCGTGATCGTGGGAGATGATGCCGCACTCCGTTTTGCAATGGCATTCAGAGAGGATCTGTTTGATGGTATTCCCATTGTCTTTGAAGGTGTCAATGATGAGGAATATGCCCTGGAAGCAGCGAAGAACCCTCTGGTAACCGGGATACTGGAGAAGCTGTCAGTAGAAAAAAATATCGATATGGCATTAAAGGTAAACCCGTCAGCGGACAAAGTAGTGGCTATATTGGATGATTCTGTGACCGGTGAGGCGGAGCGTAAGAATTTTTACAGTGCCGAAGCAAAATATCCGGAACTGGAATTCTCTGAGATCAATTCTTCCGAACTGACAACCGCTAAGCTGCAGCAGGCAGTCAGCAAGGTGGATGAGAATACCATATTGATCTACATTGTAATGTCAAATGATGGCAGTGGCAAGCAGTATACCAATGCGCAGGCGATCCGTATGGTCGTGACTTATTCGAAGGTGCCGGTGTACCGCATGGTGGAGGATGGGATCGGTGCCGGATTGCTGGGTGGTAATGTGGTATCCATGTATAAGTCCGGAGAGATCGCAGCACAGATGGCCATGGATATCGCGAATGGTACCGACAGTGCAGAGATCAATGTGGTAAAGGACAGCCCCAACATTTATTGCGTGGATGAAGACGTCATGCGGAAGTTCGGACTGGAGGCATCACAGTTTCCGAAAGACACCGAATTTGTAAATCATCGGGAGGGCTTTTTTACCAGGAATCGTGAGGCTTTGATCCCGGCGCTAATACTTATCGCTGCACTCGATGTTATTATCTGCTGGGTGTGCTTCGATAATTACCGCAGACGAAAGCTGTTACAGGAGCTGGAGCAGGCACGTGCGATCATGGAATCGGCAGCCCAGCATGACTTCCTGACCGGACTGCCGAACCGCAGCAAGTTCATGAAGGATCTGGAACAGCTGATCGGAGCCCGGATCCCCTGCACGGTCATGATGCTGGATATCGATAACTTTAAGAAGATCAACGATACTTACGGACATACAGCGGGAGATGAGGCACTGCAGCAGGTAGCCAACCGGCTGAAGGACATGCAGTCCCAGATACTTACCTCTTACCGTTTTGCGGGAGATGAATTCATCCTGATCCTTCGCAGTAGTCAGAGCATGCTGGTGGAGAAGACGGCGTACCAGTGCCGTCAGGTATTTGCCAAAGATGTGACACTCTGCGGAACGAAACGGCGGATCGGAGGCAGTATCGGTATTGCAAGCTATCCCAAGGATACCGATAATCTGGAACAGTTGATCGTATGTGCGGATGACGCCATGTATAAGGTGAAAAAGAATGGCAAAAACGATTTCGCATACTATGAGAAGTCCACAGAGGAATAAAATATCAGACAGGCGGATATTTCTGTTCTATGAACAGCAAATATTGCCTGTTTTTTTCTGCCTGTTTTGAACATAAGGTTGAAAAATAGCAGGATTATGTATATAATTAGTACTATTGACTAAAAGGAGAAAGATATCATGCGAATACTTTCAGATGCACTGGGATACGTTATGTACTTTTGCTATTACCTGGTACATAATTACGGCCTGGCTATTATTCTGTTCACTCTGATCAGTAAGATCGTTCTTTTACCGGTATCGGTATGGGTACAGAAAAATTCCATTAAAATGGTAAAAATGCAGCCTGAGATCAACCGGATCAAAGCAAAACATTTTGGTGATGCGGATCGGATTGCAGACGAACAGTCCAAAATATTCAAGAGAGAGAAGTATAATCCGCTGGCATCTCTGATTCCCCTGGCGGTTCAGATTATTCTGCTGATGGGACTGGTGGAGGTTATCTATCATCCGTTAGATTATCTGCTGCATATGTCTCAGGATGTGATCACTGCATTTAACGGTCTGGCGATCAGTCTGGCAGGGGTGAATCCGGAGAGCTCTTCCGTTCAGCTTACGGTAGTGGAGATGATCAAGAGCGGCAAATACGCAGAGCAGTTCGCTGCATTGCAGAGCAGTCTTGCCGGTGTGGATATCGCTTCTGTATTACAGCAGGTAGAGAGCATATCTCTGGATTTCTGCGGTATTAACTTGAGCTGGGTACCATCCGAAGTGGGTGGCATTGATATTATTGTGCCCATTGCAGCGGGAGTATCCGCATGGTTGTTATGTGTGGCGCAGAATGCGGCCAATGTCATTCAGGCAGAACAGTCTAAACTGAACAAATACGGTATGATGGCATTTTCCGTAGGACTTTCCCTGTATCTGGGCTGGTTTGTTCCCGCCGGTGTGGCACTGTACTGGATCGCCAGCAATCTGTTTGCAATCTTACAGCAGTATCTGTTAAACTGGGCCATTAATCCAAAAGACTATGTGGATTACAAAGCACTGGAGGCCAGCAAACAGGAACTGGATGAATTACAGGCTATCGGAGGCAGGAAAAAGCCTTTTGCGAGAAATCCTTATGCCAAGAGAGAGAAGAAGGACTTCAAGCGTTTCTTCTCGGTGGTGAATAAGCATCTGGTATTTTATTCCGAGAGCAGTGGCTTCTATAAATATTATCAGGGAATCATTGAATGGCTGTTAGCCCATACGAATCTGACCATTCATTATATTACCAGTGACCCTGAGGATCAGATCTTCGCACTGGCAGAGAAAGAGAATAAGATCCGTGCCTATTATATCGGGGAGAAGAAGCTGATCACTCTGATGATGAAGATGGATGCGGATGTGGTTGTTATGACCATGCCGGATATTGAGAATTTTCATATCAAGCGCAGCTATGTGAGAAAAGATATTGAATATATCTACATCCCTCATTGTATGGACAGCCTGAATATGACCATGCGTACCGGATCCATGGATCATTACGATACAGTATATTGTGTCGGTAAACATCATACCGAGGAGATCCGCAAAACGGAGGAAGCCTATGGCCTGCCACCTAAGAAGCTGATCGACTGGGGATACTGTCTGTTAGACCGCATGATCGAAGATTACAAGAAGGCAGACAAGACGCCTCATGAGAAAAAACATATTTTGATCGCCCCCTCCTGGCAGAAGGACAATATTGTGGACAGCTGTCTCGAAGGTATGCTGGATGATCTGGCAGGTAAGGGCTATGAAGTGGTAGTGCGTCCTCATCCCCAGCAGGTACGTTTACAGCGGGACAAGATGGACCGACTGAAAGAGCGTTATGCGAATAACCCGGATATCGAGATCCAGACCGACTTTTCTTCCAACAGCACTGTATTTGAGGCAGATCTGTTAGTGACCGACTGGTCCGGTATCGCTTATGAGTATGCGTTCACGACGAACAAGCCGGTATTATTCGTGGATACGCCCATGAAGGTCATGAATCCGGAGTATCAGAAGATCGACACTGTACCTATCAATATCTGGATGCGGGATGTCATCGGAGACCGTCTGAATCCTGCGAAGACAGAAGAGACGGAAAGTAAGGTTAGAAATCTGCTGGCACAAAAAGATGCTTACCATGATAGAATTGAAAAATTCGTGGAAGAGTATGTATACAACCTGGGCAACAGTGCCGAAGTAGGTGCGAAATACATCGTACAGGCAGTTCAGGAACAGATCAAAAAAGCAAAAGAACAATAATCTGTAAAACAGAAATCACAAATAAATAAAAAGTAAAAGAAAGAGGTAAGTAAAATTATGAAGAAATTAAGCAAAATCGCACAGGTAACATTTTTCGCAGCAGCATTCGCAGTACTGTTCTCCGGTACGGCAGATGCCTATATCGATCCTTCCGTTATGAACTACGCCATTCAGGCAGTAGCGGGAGTCGTTATCGCAGTAGGCGCTGCAGCCGGTATTTACTGGAGAAAGGCAAAAAAGAAGATCGACAAGAGCCTCGGTATCGATGAGAACAGAAACAAAGAAGTAGAGTCCGACGATATCATGCTGGATCAGGCGCAGGACAAGCAGGACAAGTAAGCAGGAGAAATGTTTAGAAATGAACAAACGGGATAAGAAACAATTACTGCCGGGAATCGTGATAGCTATTGCTATCGCATTTCTGGTATTCCTGTATGCACCAGTGGATCTGTACTGCAGCAATATATCGGAATTCTGGTTTGATTTCGGGATATTAATCAGGGCATCACTGGGGTTATTTTTGATTAGCGCTGTCATATTGTCTCTGGCCTATGTATGCTTATGGCTCATTCATCCGGTTTTATACCGCATAGGATTAACCGGGGGATTTTTGGGACTGCTTTGTACTTACATTCAGGGCAATTTTCTCGTAAAGAATCTGCCACCTTTGGATGGAACATCGATTCAGTGGGAAGAGTATACGGTACTTCTGACGGAGGACTTTGTCCTCTGGGGTATCGGATTGATCGTTGCTGTATTGATGTACATTTTCCTGAAAAAGGATATGCTGTCTAAAACGGTTATGTATTTAAGCGGTGGATTGACATTGATGTTGTTGATCACAGCAGTCAGTGTCGTGTTTACCAGCGGAGCGTTACAGGAGAAAGTACATTATCAGTATGGTGCGGACAAAGAATTCGTGATGTCGGAAGATCAAAATTTTGTCATTCTTCTGTTGGATACTGTGGATTCCAGAACCGTTACGGAGCTGCTGGCAGATCACCCCGAATATAATGAGACATTCCGGGATTTTACCTATTTTGAGAACACAGTGGGGGCTTATTCCTGTACTGAGAGATCTGTACCGTATATCCTGTCCGGAGAATGGTATGAAAATGATGAACCATTTGATGATTATATGAAACGAATGTATCAGGTGTCGCCGTTGTTTAACACATTACAGGAACGGGGATACAATATGGAGCTTTACGATTCCGAACTTTATATGGATGATGATGTAGCTGCCATGTTTAGCAATATTCACAGAGTGGATCTGAAACTGAGTTCTTACACTGGGTTTGCCAAACCGTTACTGAAATTGATTGGTTTCCGCTATGCACCGTTTGAACTGAAGAAAAAATGTACGTTTAAGACAGCTGCATTTGCGGAACTGATTACGGTAGAGAACATCAGTGAGAAAATCAGTAGCAGTGAACTGGATCATATATTCAAGGGACAGTTGGATACTGCGGGCATTACTACAGAGGATTCCTCTAAAAAGTTTAAATTTATTCATTTGAATGGAGCACATGTTCCGTACATTTATGATAAGGAAATGAATATTATAAATGAATGGGACGGAACTTATGAGCAGAGTACTCAGGCAACCCTGTTCGGAGCAATGGATTATGTAGAACAATTGCGAGAAAGTGGCGCTTATGACAATACCACTATTATTGTAATGTCAGATCATGGATTTAACGGAAGCCTTGCGCAAAGTGGAGATGCTACCTGGATGAGGCAGTGTGCAATGCTTTTGGTCAAGGGAAGAAATGAACATCATGACACTATGCAGATTTCACAGGCACCTATCAGTTTTGAAGATTTGCAGGAAGCTTATGTAAGATTGCTGGATGGACAACAGAGCGATTCTGTCTTTGACTGGAAGGAAGGCGATGTGAGAGAACGTCGTTTCTTAAGGTATTCTTTCCTGGATGATAGTCATATGCAGGAGTATATGCAGACCGGATATGCCTCCGATATGGATACGATGATTCTGACCGGAAGAGAATTTAATCGTTAAAAATCATTGGAAAAACAGTATAATAGGGAGAAATGGTGTGAGTAAAAGTAACATTAAGAAAAAAATAGCAGGCGGACAGCTGTTGCCGGGGGTATTTGTATCCCTGGCAATCAGCTTTTTGATTTTTCTGTATGCGCCGGTAGATCTGTTCTGTGCAAATGTTTCTGAATTTTGGTTCGACTTCTCCACATTGCTTCTCACAGCTTTTGGAATGTTTGCTGTCTGCTTTGCTGTGCTTTTCGTAGTATACTTGATTGCTTTGCTGATCCATCCGTATGTTTACCGGATCGTATTGGCGGGAGGACTGGTTCTTTTTATCTGTACTTATGTCCAGGGCAACTTTATGATCGATCGTCTGCCGACGTTGGATGGCACTTCCATCTGGTGGGGGAAATATGATATCCTTCGTAAGGATACATTGATTCTGTGGGCAGTGGTGTCGACTGTTGTACTTGTTGCAATGATCGTGTTGAAAAGACAGAAATTTATCAATGCGGTTATGTTTGTCAGCGGTTGTATGACATTAATGCTTTTGGTTACTGCGTGCAGCACTGTGTTGACCAGCGGAGCACTGCAGCCCAAACTTCATCTGCATGTCAGTGTGGAAGAGGAATTTGAACTGTCACAGAATGAGAATTTTGTAATTTTGGTGTTGGACACTGCGGATTCCAGGGAGTTTTCCGCTCTCTTGGAGGAACACCCGGAGTATCGGGATGTCTTTGCTGATTTTACTTATTTTGAAAATACCATGGGAACTTATACCAGCACGCTGAATGCCATCCCTTTTATTTTATCAGGAGAATGGTATGAGAATGAGGGTTCGTTTCAAGAGTATCTGGATGGAGTCTACAGAGAAGCACCTCTGTGGAATGAACTGGAGAGCAGAGACTATCAGATAAATCTTTATGAAGATGATATTCGTGCGCAGGACAGTTCCATTGTGGATAATTTTGATAATGTTTATTTTACGAAGGTTCGTCCCAGCTCGTATCTGGAACTGGCAAAACAGGAACTGAAATTAGTCGGTTTCCGTTATGCACCTTATGATTTGAAACGGTACTGTGTCATCAAAGAGGTGTATTTTAATGAACTCAGAGTATCTTATCCGGAAGGATCCGATGCCAAAGCTTTTACGGCGGATAATACAGCATTTAAGGAAGATCTGGCAACGCAGGGTGTGAGCATGGATCTTACGGGAAATCAATTCCGTTTCATTCATCTGAATGGGGCGCATGCACCGTTTATCTATGATAAGGATGCTAATATCATAGGTGTGGAGCATGGATCCTATCGTCAGAGCATGGAGGCATCCATCACACTGGCGGCAAATTATATTCAGGCACTGAAAGACAGCGGTGCTTATGATAATACGGCGCTGATCGTCATGGCGGATCATGGATATAACGGAATTGGTGAAAAAGAAGAAGACTTTTTAAGACAGGCAGCATTGCTGTTGGTCAAAGGAAGAGCGGAACATCATGATACCATGCAGACATCGGAAGCTCCTGTCAGTTATGAAGATCTGCAGTCGGCGTATGTACGGCTGCTGGATGGGGCACAGAGCGATGCCGTGTTTGATTGGAAAGAGGGAGATGCCAGAGAACGAAGATTCCTGGAATATGCTCCCGGCAGTGAAAAGTGCATGACAGAATATATACAGACAGGTCACGCGCAGGATATGACAACCATGGTGCCTACGGGAAGAGTTTTCACCAGATAGAAAGAGGAAAGAAAAGGCATGAAAAGCAAAAAAATAAAGAAACAGCAATTGCTTCCCGGTATTTTTATATCCCTGGCGATTAGTTTTATTTTATTTATATATGCCCCTGTGGAATTGTATTGCAGTAATCTGGATGAATTTTGGTTTGACTTTGGCGTGTTGATGCGTCTGGCACTATCTATGTTTGCAGTCAGTATGATCCTGATGACTTTAGGATATGTGATTCTGCTGCTGATTCATCCCGTGGTGTATCGGCTGGGACTGGCGGCAGGGCTTCTTTTGCTAGTCTGCACGTATGTACAGGGGAATTTCCTGATAACGAATCTGCCTCCTCTGGACGGCACGAATATTAACTGGAACGATTATCTGTTCCTCAGAAGGGAATCACTGCTTCTGTGGGGGATAGTTGCGGTAATCGTGGTAATGCTTCTGATTTTTCTGAAGGGCAGAATGTTTGAAAATGTTCTTATGTTTATCAGTGGATGTATGACGTTAATGCTTGTGGTGACAGGAGTCAGCATCGTAGTTACGAACCCTCCCGAAAAAGAGTCCACACAACTGTATGTGACACAGAAAGATGAATTTACGATGTCACAAAAGGAGAACTTTGTGATCCTGGTGTTGGACAGTTTTGATTCCAGAGAATTTACGGAACTGCTTTCAGAGCATCCGGAATATCGGGAGACTTTTGCGGATTTTACTTATTTTGATAATATGACGGCGGCATATTCCTGCACCAAGAGATCTATACCGTTTATCCTGGGTGGAGACTGGTATGAGAATCAGGGATCTTTTACAGAGTATATGAACGGCGTATATTCCGGTTCTCCGTTATTTACTGCATTGAAGGAACGGGGATATCTGATAGATCTGTATGAGGACGAACTTTACACACGGGATGAAAATGCACTTTCCGATTTTGATAATATCATTATTGCCAATTACTATGTGAATTCTTGGATAAGATTGGCAAAGCAGGAACTGAAATTAGTAGGATTTCGATATGCACCTTTTGATCTGAAGAGATTCTGCATGACCAAAAAATCCGGATTTGATGAAGAAATTCTGGTGGATTGCGGCTATAAAGGATTTAATTCCGAGAATTATTACTTCAAAGGAGATCTGGAAGACAATGAAATTGTCATGGATGATACGCAGAAACGCTTTAAATTCATCCATCTGGTGGGAGCGCATACACCGTTTATATACGATCCAGACTGTAATATCATTGATATGAAAGACGGAACCTATGAACAGAATGCGGAAGCGTCTATCACCCTGGCAGCCATGTATATTGATGCATTAAAAAAGAGTGGTGCCTATGATGATACTGCACTGATCATCATGGCGGATCATGGTTATAACGGTGATTATACAAGTGAATATGAATTTATGAGACAGGCTGCTCTGTTCCTGGTAAAAGGCAGAGGGGAAACCCATGATACCATGCAGACATCGCAGATTCCTGTTGCTTATGAGGATCTGCCCGGAGCTTATGAGAGACTGATGGATGGAGAGAAGAGCAATCGGATCTTTGACTGGCAGGAAAATGACAGCAGAGAACGACGGTTCCTGTATTACGATTTTAACAAAGAAGATATCATGATAGAATATATACAGACAGGTCACGCGCAGGATATGACCACCATGGTGCCTACGGGCAGGGAGTTTAATCGATAACCTTTCCCTTGATACTATCGGAAGAGATAATCCCCACCTCGTCAAAACGGCTGTCAGTACTAGCGTTGCGGTTATCACCGAGGACGAAGTATTCTCCGTCGTCCAGAGTGATGGGAGAGGCGGCATTGCCGGGATCTTCCATGGCAGGCAGATGCTGTAGATTATCCTCCGGAATAGCATTAACATAGAGGATACCGTCTGTAATCTGCACCGTATCCCCCGGCAGGGCAACGATGCGTTTTACAATATCCCGATGAAGGTCTTCGCGGTGGATAATGACGACATCTCCCCGGTTAAGGCAGTCTGGCAAGCCCCACTTCTGAATGAGAACCGGCTGACCGGAAGTATAAGTCGGTGTCATGGAATCTCCGGACACAAAATAGAGCTGCACCACATAAGCGGACAGCAGACGCACGGAGCATCCTAAGAGCAACAATGATATAATAAAAGATAAAATTCTGCGATTCATAAGAGATAACCTTTCTGAATTCTGTTGTATGGAAGGATCAGAGAAATCATAACATATTTTGAGAAAAAGAGGTAGAGAACAATGAAAGTATTACTGGTGAACGGAAGCGGACATGCGAATGGATGTACCTATACCGCACTGGAAGAAGTAGCGGGTGCATTGGAGAAGAACGGTATCGAGACAGAGATCATTCAGGTAGGCGTAGAGCCCATCGCCGGATGCATCGGCTGCGGTGCCTGCTTAAAGACCGGGAAATGCTTCCGTGAGGACGGCGTCAATGAATTCGTGGAAAAAGCGAAGACCGCAGATGGATTCGTGTTTGGATCTCCCGTGCATTATGCATCGGCATCCGGTATGATCACTTCTTTCTTAGACCGGGCTTTTTACGGTAAGAGCGCACTTTTCCAGGGTAAGCCCGGCGCCTGCGTTGTCAGCTGCAGACGTGGCGGAGCCTCCGCAGCTTTCGATCAGTTGAACAAATACTTTACCATTAACTGTATGCCGGTGGTATCCAGCCAGTACTGGAACCAGGTACACGGCAATACCCCTGAAGAGGTAAAACAGGATCTGGAAGGTATGCAGACCATGCGTACCCTGGGAAATAATATGGCGTGGCTGTTAAAATGTATTGAAGCAGGCAAAGCTGCCGGTGTGAGCTTCCCGGAGAGAGAACCGGCGCAGAAGACCAACTTTATCCGATAAATACGACAGACCGGACAAAAAGGAGACAGACGAAACTATGGCACAGTGGCAGGGATTGGGAAGATATCCGGAAAATGCAGATCCAAAGGACTGCCCCACAGCGGGAGAACTGTTGGCTTACGTGGACGGAAGCTATCAGGATGCACTGAAAAAATATGGTTTTGGCTGTATTTTCATCCTTCCCGACGGGCGAATCTATACAGAATATGGTAACGGCGATAACCCGGACTCTCTGAAACAGCGAAATGTCTCCGGAGAGATGCTGGGAGCCATGTATGCGGTACGATTTGCCTTAAACAGTGGATTTCGAGCCATTGAGATCCGCTACGATTACGAAGGGATCGAGAAATGGGTCACCGGTGCGTGGAAGAGCAAAAATGAACTGACACAGAAATACGCACAGACCATGAGAGGCTGGGGACAGAAGATACAGATCCGCTTCACGAAAGTGCCGGCACATTCCAAGGTAAAATACAATGAACTCGCGGACGAGACAGCAAAACTCGGCGTGGCGAACGGTAACGGAATTCCCAAGGTGAAGAGCCTTAGCGATTTCGAGGCGGCGGATGCCGCAGAGAGGATGCAGGATGCGGCTGAATAAATATCTGGCACAGTGCGGTGTATGCTCCAGAAGAGATGCGGACAAACTCATCGAACAGGGAAAAGTCCTGGTCAACGGTCAGGTCGCGGGAATGGGACAGCAGGTGGAAGAGACGGATACCGTACAGGTGGGGAAGACGGTTTTACAAGGGAAACAGACCTGCAAAGTCCTCGCTTTCTACAAGCCGGTAGGCGTCGTCTGCACGGAGCGGGATCCACATGCGGAGAAAAAGATCATGGACATGATCCGCTGCCCGGAGAGATTGACCTACGCCGGACGCCTGGACAAAGATTCCGAAGGGCTGATCCTTCTGACCAACGACGGGGACCTCATCAATGCCATGATGCGGGGAGCTAACCGCCATGAAAAAGAATACATTGTAAAGATCGATCGGGAAATAACACCCGATTTTTTGGAGATAATGAGAAAAGGCATCTATCTGAAGGATCTGGATATCACTACCAGAGAATGTAAGATAGAAAAAATAGGAAAATATACATTCCAGATCATACTGACTCAGGGAGTCAATAGACAGATCCGTCGAATGTGCGAAGCCTGCGGAGCGAAAGTGAGATCCTTAAAAAGAATCCGCGTCATGAATATCCGCCTGGGAGATCTGAAGCCCGGAGAGTGGCGGGAGGTCACAGGGGAAGAACTGGAAACGCTTCTGACAGACACCGGAATGTTAAATCGTAAATAAATCTATTAAAGGCAGGAACACAATATGCAGTCTTCCAAGATAGACCGGATCAAATATCTGGTAGAACAACTGAATGCGGCTTCGGAGAGCTATTATGCCAAAGACCGGGAGATCATGAGCAATTATGAATATGATAAGCTCTATGATGAACTGGTGGAGTTGGAAAAAGAGACAGGTGTTACCCTGGCGAACAGCCCCACGGTGAATGTGGGCTACGAAGCGGTGGATGAGCTTCCCAAGGAGCGTCACGCCAGCCCCATGCTGTCTCTGGGCAAGACGAAAAGCCGTGAAGAACTGCGGGAGTGGCTGCAGGGAAATCCTGCAATTTTAAGCTGGAAACTGGACGGACTCACCATTGTACTCACATATCGTGATGGAAAACTTGCAAAAGCGGTAACCCGAGGAAACGGCGAGATTGGTGAGGTCATCACCAATAACGCACGTACTTTTAAGAATCTGCCGTTAAATATTTCCTATCCGGGAGAATTGATCTTAAGAGGCGAGGCGGTTATCACTTACAGTGATTTCGAGAGGATCAACGGCGAGATCACAGATACAGAGGCAAAATATAAGAATCCGAGAAACCTGTGCAGCGGTTCGGTACGACAGTTAAATAATGAGATCACGGCAAAACGTAACGTGAGATTTTATGCGTTTACCCTGGTAAAAGCGGACGATGTGGACTTCCACGATTCCAAGGAAGCGCAGTTTGCCTTTTTACAGGAGCAGGGATTTGCGGTGGTAGAACATGTGGCGGTGACCGAGGAAAATATCCTGTCAGCCATTGAAGATTTTGAACACAAAATCGAACACTACGATATTCCCTCCGACGGACTGGTACTTACTTATGAAAGCATCAGCTATGGACAATCCCTGGGCAGAACTGCGAAATTCCCCAGAGATTCCATTGCTTTTAAATGGGCGGATGAACTTCGTGAGACCACTTTAAAAGAGATCGAATGGAGCGCCAGCCGCACCGGATTGATCAATCCCGTGGCGATCTTCGAACCGGTAGAACTCGAGGGCACCACAGTCAGCCGTGCCTCGGTGCACAATATCAGCATATTACGTTCCCTTCGGCTGGGAATTGGAGACCACATTACGGTCTATAAGGCGAATATGATCATCCCGCAGATCGCAGAGAATCTGACCGGCAGTGACAACGTGGAGATCCCGAAGGTCTGCCCTGTCTGCGGACAACCCACCGAGATCCGTCAGATGAATGAAGTACAGACACTGTATTGCACCAACGAGAAATGCCCGGCGAAGGAGATTAAGGCATACACCCTGTTTGTGAGCCGTGATGCCCTGAATATCGACGGACTCTCCGAAGCAACCTTGGAGAAAATGATCGATCAGGGATTTATCCATGAATATGCGGATCTGTTCCGGCTCGATCGCTATAAGGAAGTTATCACACAGATGGAGGGCTTCGGCGAGAAGTCCTATCAGAATATGATGGACAGTATTAAAGCTGCGCGCCATACGACGCTGCCCCGGCTGATCTACGGACTGGGAATTGCCGGAATCGGTGTTGCCAATGCCAAGGTGCTTTGCAGATATTTTGATTATGATCTGGAGAAAATGCAGAAAGCGGATGCAGCGACGTTAAGCGCAGTTCCCGGTGTGGGAGAGGTACTTGCGGGGGCATTTACGGAGTATATGTCCGATGCGGAGAACCTGGAACAGATCGAACATCTGAAACAGTTCCTGACCATTGAGGTGCCTCAGGTGGATGAAAATGCACAGACATTATCCGGTATGAGCTTCGTCGTAACCGGAAGTCTGAACCATTACGCCAGCCGTAATGATCTGAAAGAAGTCATCGAGGAGAGAGGTGGTAAAGTCACCGGCAGTGTGACGGGGAAGACCACCTGCCTGATCAACAATGACATTACCTCGACTTCTTCCAAGAATAAAAAAGCGAAAGAGCTTCAGGTCCCGATCCTGACAGAGGAGGATTTCCTGAAGACTTATAATATTCCTTACGAGGAATAAGTAGACCTGGAGGAAAATGAAATGCCTATTAAGACACAAAACGATCTGCCTGCCAAAGAGATACTGGAGAACGAAAATATATTCGTCATGGACGAATTCCGTGCTCTACATCAGGACATGCGTCCCCTGCAGGTATTGATCCTTAACAATATGCCGGTAAAGCAGGACACGGAGCTGCAGCTGCTGCGAGCCTTGTCAAATACCCCTTTGCAGGTGGATGTGACCTTCATGAACACCAAGACCCATGTGTCACTGAACACCCCTGCAAGCCATCTGAATAAATTCTACACCACCTTCGATGAGATCAAAGACCGCACCTTCGATGGACTGATCGTTACCGGAGCACCGGTGGAAGATATCACCTTTGAAGAGGTGGATTACTGGGAGGAGACCTGCAAGATCTTAGACTGGGCGGAGACTCATGTGACATCCACCCTGCATATCTGCTGGGCGGCACAGGCCGGATTCTACCATTATTATGGTATTAACAAGAGACAGCTGACGCAGAAGCTGTTCGGTGTCTACGAGCACAAAGTATCCAACCGGAAAATACCGTTGGTGCGTGGTTTTGATGATATTTTCCTGGCACCGCACAGCCGCCATACGGAGACTCCTTCCGAAGCCATTCATGCCTGTAAGGATCTGACGATCCTGGCGGAATCCGAGAAAGCCGGTGTATTCCTGGCTATCGCAGAGGAAGGCAGGAAGATCTTCGTGGCGGGACACCCGGAATATGACCGTTATACGTTGAGCAATGAGTATCACAGAGACCTGGACAAGGGACTGCCGATACAGATTCCTTATAATTATTATCCAAATGATGATCCGGAGCAGAGACCACTGTTACAGTGGAGATCTCATTGCAATAACCTTTACAGTAACTGGCTGAATTATTACGTATACCAGACCACACCGTACGATCTGACGCAGATAAAGTAGGCGCAAGGCAGAAAGGAAGCAGAAGATGAACCAGACACTGACTAGAAAACAATTTGATATTTTATCCCTGCTGGCGGAGGAAAAAAGTACTCAGTCACAGCGTCAGCTGGGGGAAAAGACGGGGCATTCCCTGGGAACCGTAAATCGTGTTATGCAGGAACTGACAGAACTGCAATATGTAGCGGACGGAAAGATTACAAGTGCCGGAATCTCCGCACTAGAGCCGTATCGTGCCAAGCGCGCAATTTTCATCGCAGCGGGATTCGGCAGCCGCCTGGTACCTATTACTTTTAATACGCCGAAACCCCTGGTGCGTGTTCATGGACAGCGTATCATCGACGGATTGATCGACGCCTGTCTGGAAGCCGGAATCAATGAGATCTACATTGTCCGGGGATACCTGGCAGAACAGTTCGACCAGTTGCTGTACAAATATCCCATGATCAAATTCCTGGAGAATCCGGTATATAATGAGGCAAACAATATTTCCTCTGCTATGGTGGCAAGATATATGCTCTCCAATGCTTATGTATTCGAAGCCGACTTGTTGATCTCCAATCCGCAGATCATTAAGAAATATCATTATACCTCCGATTTCCTGGCGATCAAAAAGGAAAGAACCGATGACTGGTGCTTTATCGTAAAAGACGGAGTCATTGTAGAAGAGAAAGTCGGCGGTCTGGATTGTTGGCAGATGGTGGGAATTTCTTATTGGAACGAAGAAGACGGACATAAACTGTCAGATGACATCAAGATGACCTATGAACAGCCCGGCGGCAAGGAGCGTTACTGGGAGCAAGTGCCTCTGGTATTCTGCCAGAAGCATTACAATGTAGAAGTGCGGGAATGTCAGGAGGAAGATATCATAGAGATCGATACTTTCCGGGAACTGAAAGCCATTGATAAGACCTATGATGTCTAGAAAAATCAGAAAAATAGTATTGCTATTTTCTTCCGCTAGTATTATGATATGTTCATATTTAACACAAATTGTCTGTGAATGGAACACAGACATTTTGTGTACTTATTTTTGCAAAAAAGAAGAAAAAGACGTTCAAATAAGCTGAGAGAATCTACACGAAATGAACGAAATTCAAGAGAGTATGAACAAAAGGAGGAATATCTTATGGAACAGCTGGTACAAACACCTATAAAAAGGAATATTTTATTAAATCCCGGGCCGTCAACCACCACAGATACGGTAAAATATGCGCAGGTCGTGCCGGACATCTGCCCGCGAGAGAAAGAATTCGGGGGATTGATGAAGGGGCTCAGAGAAGACCTGGTAAAAATCGTGCATGGAGACTTGGAAAAGTATACCAGTGTCCTGTTCTGTGGATCCGGTACCATCAACATTGATGCCTGCATCAGCTCTCTGCTGCCTGAGGGCGGCAAAGTACTGGTGGTGGATAACGGAGCCTACAGCACCAGAGCTGTGGAAGTATGTCAGTATTACGGACTTCCCTATATTGATCTGAAATTCCCGGTGGATGAACTGCCTGACTTAGAAAAAGTGGAGCAGACCCTGAAGGAGAACCCGGACATTGCTCTGGTACATACTACTCATAATGAGACCGGTACAGGAATACTGAATCCTATTCGTGAGATCGGAGCTCTTGCTCATAAATATCATGCTACCTTTACCGTGGATACCACATCCACCTACGCCATGCGTCCCATTAACATCGAGCAGGATAACATCGACTTCTGTATGGCATCCGCACAGAAGGGCCTCATGGCTATGACGGGTCTGTCTTTCGTAGTAGGCAGCCGGGCAATCTTAGAAACATCGAAGCACTATCCGAAACGTTCTTACTATTGCAATCTGTATCAGCAGTATGACTTTTTCCAGCGGACCGGTGAGATGCATTTTACCCCGCCGGTACAGACCATTTATGCTACCATTCAGGCATTGAAGGAATACTGGGCAGAAGGCGAGGAGGCAAAATGGGCGAGACACACCAGAGTCTTCGAAGCAATCCATGAGGGGCTGGACGCACTGGGATTTCAGGATGTGATCCGTAGAGAATGGCAGTCCGGACTGGTCGTATCGGTACGTTATCCGGATGATCCCAACTGGGATTTTGAAAAGGTTCATGATTATTGTTACGAGCGTGGATTTACGATTTATCCCGGCAAAATCTCCACTACCAATACCTTCCGCCTGTGTGCTCTGGGTGCCATTGACAGACCGGATATCGAAGCCTTTTTCAAGGTATTCCGGGAGGCACTGGAGGTGAATCGCATTCAGATCCCTGCGGAATATAAGGAGGCGTAAGATCAAATGAAGAGAGTATATACCTGTTTTTGCACCGATGTCATTCATGAGGGACATCGCAATATTATCAGAGAAGCCGTTAAATACGGAGAGCTGACCATCGGTGTCTTAAGCGATGCGGCAATGATCCGTTTTAACCGTTTCCCTACCATCAGCTTCGAGGAGCGTATGCAGTTGGTAAAAGATATCCCGGAAGTCAGCAATGTGGTCGTGCAGGATGATGTAATGTATGATAAGGTCATTGAAGAATTGCGTCCCGACTACGTGATCCATGGAGATAACTGGCAGGAAGGCCCCTTGAAGGCTATCCGTGATAACGTGGAGGGACTGTTGAAGACCTATGGCGGCGAGATCATAGATGTCCCTTATACATATAATGAAGAAGTAAAAAGAATTGATACAAGGATCAAGGAAAAACTGGCTATGCCGGAATACCGCAGAAAACGCCTGCGCCAGTTGATCGAGATCCGACCTATTGTCAAGGCACTGGAAGTACACAGTGGCCTCACCGGACTGATCGCGGAGAAGACCATCGTGGAGCATGACGGCGAACTGGATCAGTTCGATGCCATGTGGATCAGTTCCCTGTGCGATTCTACGGCGAAGGGAAAGCCGGATATCGAGCTGGTGGACATGACCTCCCGGTTTCGCACCATTGATGATGTGACCGAGGTGACGACCAAACCCATTATTTTCGACGGAGATACCGGTGGACTGACGGAGCATTTTGTGTATACCGTGAGAACCCTGGAGAAAATGGGTGTGTCAGCCATCATTATTGAGGACAAGACCGGACTTAAGAAAAATTCTCTCTTCGGCAACGAAGTGGAGCAGACCCAGGACAGCATCGAGAACTTCAGTGCCAAGATCGCTGCCGGGAAAAAAGCACAGCTGACCGATGATTTCATGATCATTGCAAGGATCGAGAGCCTGATCTTAGAGCGTGGCATGGAGGATGCCCTGATGCGTGCCAGAGCCTTTGTGGCAGCCGGAGCGGATGGCATCATGATTCACAGCCGAAAAAAATCCCCGGATGAGATTCTGGAGTTCTGTGATAAATTCCGCGCAGAAGATCCGAAGACTCCCATTGTGGTGGTACCGTCTTCCTTCAACAGCATTACGGAGAGTGAGCTGGCAGACCATGGCGTCAACATCGTTATCTATGCGAACCAGCTGACCAGAAGTGCCTTCCCTGCCATGCAGCAGACTGCGGAGGATATCCTGAGGTATCACAGAGCACAGGAAGTGGACAGCAGACTGATGCCGATCAAGGATATTATTACTCTGATCGATGAGATATAACTGTTATGTGTATCGCACGGAGCGATCCGTATGACCATATGACAGTTAAGCAATGAAAGGAACAACATGAAAGTAGAAAATTTTGCAAAAATCCTGAATGCGGATTTTTATACCGGAGTACCGGATTCCCAGCTGAAAGCCCTCTGCAATTACCTGATGCACACCTACGGGATCGATCCGAAGCATCATGTGATCGCGGCTAACGAAGGCAACTGCACAGCACTGGCTGCCGGATATCACCTCGCTACCGGCAAAGTCCCGGTGGTATATATGCAGAACAGCGGAGAAGGCAATATCATCAACCCTGTTGCGTCTCTGCTGAACGATAAAGTCTATGCCATCCCTATGATCTTCGTCATCGGCTGGCGCGGCGAGCCGGGGATCCACGACGAACCCCAGCATATCTACCAGGGGGAAGTGACCCTGAAATTGCTGGAGGATATGGGAATCCGCTATTTTGTCATCGGAAAGGACACAACGGAAGAGGAAGTAAGTGCTGCCATGCAGGATTTCCGCAAGGAACTGGACCGTGGTGAGGATGTAGCGTTCGTGATCCGGAAGGGTGCCCTCAGTTATGAGGAAAAAGTGGAATATCACAACGACAATCCAATGATTCGTGAGGAGATCATCCGCCATATCGTGCAGGCATCCGGTGAGGATCCTATTGTGAGCACCACAGGTAAAGCCAGCAGAGAACTGTTCGAGATCAGAGAACACAACGGACAGAGCCATAAGTATGATTTCCTTACCGTAGGCTCCATGGGACACAGTAGCAGCATTGCCCTGGGTGTGGCAGTGCAGAAGCCCGGGACGAAAGTATGGTGCGTGGACGGTGACGGCGCAGTGCTGATGCACATGGGTTCCATGGCAGTATTGGGAAGCACAGCCCCGAAAAATATGGTACACATTGTCATCAATAACGGTGCCCATGAGACCGTGGGCGGTATGCCTACCGTAGCGGCAAATATTCACCTTGTGGCAATTGCCAGGGCCTGCGGCTATCCCAATGCAGTATCCGTTACCTCCTATGAGACTTTAGACAGCGAACTGGCTGTGGCGAAAGCTAAAAATGAACTGACTTTTATTGAGGTAAAATGCGGTATCGGCGCAAGGGAAGACCTTGGCAGACCCACTACCACAGCATTGGAGAACAAGCAGAATTTCATGGAATACCTGAAGGAATGCCGATAACCGGTAACACACGGGGAATATCGTGCACATTTTACTATAATACAATAATGAAAAAATAATAGATATCACTGTTCGTCAAGCTGCCTGTATGGTAAAATACATATCATACAAGCAGCTTTTCATATATTACGAAAGCAGAAAGAATGAGGGAGTACATATGGAAATTAACATTGGTATTATCGCAATCGTCGTATTGGCCATTGCCATTCTGGCCATCCTGGCATCCGGTTATGTGAAGGCATCACCGAACAAAGCCTTCATCATCTCCGGTATCAAGAGAGAGCCCAAGGTCCTGATCGGACGTGCCGGCATCAAGATTCCCTTCCTGGAGAAAAAGGATGAACTGATCCTGAAGCAGATCAGTATCGACATCAAAACCAACGGCTATATCCCCACCAAGGATTTCATCGGTGTAGATATTGACGCCGTGGCTAAGGTCAGAGTCCTGACCCAGAGAGATGTCACCGTGAATGCCAAAGGGGAAGTAGTGGCAGGTGCCGATTCTAATAAGAGGATCACCACCGAGATGGCTAACGCAGCCATGAAGAACTTCCTGAACATGAATGAAGATCAGATTCGCGATGCGCTGACCGATTCCTTGCAGGGTAACATGCGTGAGATCATCGGTACCCAGTGCCTGAAGGAGCTGTGTAATGATCGTAAGACCTTCGGTGACGAGGTTCAGGCGAAGGCACAGAAGGATATGAATGCCCTGGGTATCTGGATCGAGTCCTGCAACATCCAGAAGATCGAGGATGAGAACAACCTGATCACTGCTTTGGGACAGGATAACATGTCCCAGATTCAGAAGGACGCTTCCGTAGCAAAGGCACAGGCAGACAGAGATGTGGCCATCGCCAGAGCACAGGCGCAGAAGGATGCCAATGATGCACAGGTCATCGCAGAGACCGAGATCGCCCAGAAGCAGACCGAACTGGCTATCAAGAAGGCAGAACTGAAGAAAGAGTCCGATATCAAGAAAGCAGAAGCCGACGCAGCATATAAGATTCAGGAAGAGGAACAGCGTAAGACTGTGGAGATCACCACAGCGAACGCGAACCTGGCCCGTCAGGAGAAGGAACTGGAATTAAAGGAGAGAGAAGTATCCATCAAGGAGAAAGCTCTGGAAGCTGAGGTCAAGAAGACCGCAGAAGCGAATAAATACGCAGCACAGCAGAAGGCAGATGCCGAGCAGTACGAGAGACAGAAGAGAGCGGAGGCAGAACTCTTCGAGATCCAGAGACAGGCAGAAGCTGAGAAAGCAAAGTCCGAGGCAGAGAGATTCGCCAAGGAGCAGGCGGCAGAGGCAGTCAAGGCAGCAGGCCTGGCAGAGGCAGCTGCTGTGGCAGCCAAAGGTAAAGCGGAAGCAGAAGCCATCCAGGCGAAGGCAGAGGCAGAGGCAGCCGGTATCCTGAAAAAAGCAGAAGCTATGAAGCAGTACGGCGACGCAGCAAGACAGCAGATGGAGCTGGATACTCTGAAGGTATACTTCGAGCAGCTGCCTAAGATCGCAGAGGCTGTGGCTAAGGGCTACATGAACGTAGAATCCATCAAGATGTTCGGCGGCGATTCCAGCAAGCTGGCAGGCGATATCATGACCACTGTGACCCAGGTCACCGACGGTATCAAAGAGTCCACCGGACTCGATATCAACGAGATGCTGGCAAAGGGCTTCGCCAAGGAAAAAGCAGACGATGCAAAGAATGTAGAGAATGTAGAGAAGAACGACACCGGTAACGATTATCAGGAAGTATAGAGCCGGCGTGTGGCTTATAATGATTGACAATTTGTTATAAACTGAGGGTATAGAGACGGAAAATTAGTCTCTATACCTTCTTTTTTGTAATAAATTGTTGACCATATGAATTAAAGAATATAAAATAAATTTATGCAATGCGTAAAAAGGAGAACTCATGGAAGCAAGAGAAGAATTAAGAAAATTAAGAGAAAGCACTGGAATGAACCGAAAAGAATTTTGCGAGTATTTTGAAATTCCATATATGACGGAAACAGATTGGGAATTGGGGAACAGAAGGGTTCCACAGTATCTTCTGCGGTTGATGGCATATAAGATTAAAATAGAGAAGCTGGCCGATAAAAGAAATAAGGATGATAAGGAAGACAACGTAAGTGATAGATGATTTGTTGATAATTGTGCCACAGGTTATTGTACAATTTGTAGGAGGAATGCTATGGCAGATAATACAGAATTAATGACAATAGATGATATATGTAATCGAGTTTATGTCATAAGAGGTCAGCAAGTGATGTTGGATTATGATTTGGCTGAATTCTATGGCTATGAAGTCAAGGCACTAAATCAGCAGGTAAAAAGAAATATTGACAGATTTCCAGAAGATTTTATGTTTCAACTTAAAAAAGAAGAAGTGCCAAAAGAGTTTTCAAAGTCACAAATTGTGACTTTGAATGAAAAAGGAGATAAAAGGGGCACTAATATCAAGAAAATGCCGTATGCTTTTACTGAGCAGGGAATATACATGCTCGCAACTGTTTTGAAAGGACAACTGGCAGAACAGCAGAGTATTTTTATTATGCGTGCATTTCGTGAGATGCGTCATTATATAAAGCAAAATCAACAATTTGTTACACCATCGGAGTTGCGACTTGTTACGGCAAAAGTTTCGGAAATATCCGTGCAGGTTGCAGGTATTGTAGATTGGAAAAACAAATCTGAAGACAGGTTTGATAATATTCAAAGAAGTATAGACGCTCTCAGTGAAAACTTTGTTTTAGAGAAGGATTTTAAAAATTTTGTTATTTACAAAGGACAAAAGTTTGAGGCAGATGCTGCGTACATAGATATATATCAGCAGGCTAAAAAGAGCATTTATGTGGTAGATAATTATGTGAATACAAAGACTTTACAACTTTTATCACAGAAACAAGAGGGTGTAGAAATTGTTTTATTTACAGAAAATGGTCATGGTAAAAAAGGTTTTTTGTCAACGGCGGTAGTAAATGACTTTTTACAAGAATATCCTCCGCTCAGAATAAAACCGAATGCAGATTGCCATGATAGATTGATAGTTTTGGATTATGGTGAACCTACCGAACAGGCATACCATTGTGGCGCATCCAGTAAGGACGCAGGCAAAAAGCTTTGTGCGATAAATATAATAATAGAAACAAGTATGATTCATCCGGTAATAGATAAATTGCTATTAGCTCCGGATAAGCAGATATAATGCCTACAGAAAATGAAAGGAATGCAAATATATGACAACAGCAGATGCAAAAGCTACACAAGAAGCAAAAGAATTATTGGAATACCTCAAAAATACAGCGGGACAGCAGATCATCACCGGTCAGCACACCCAGACAATCCCCTGTGAGGAGATTGACTATATCCGGCAGACCACCGGAAAAGAGCCCAAGCTGCGTGGCTTCGAGCTGCTGGGGTATTCTCCGAATATCAATTATGCAGACGCTTCCCCGGAATGCCTGACGGAAGTGGAAGAGAATAAAGGCACGGCAGAGACAAAAGCTTCTACACCGAGCATACCGATTTCGATGCGACGAAAGTATTACAGGAAGGCACCCCGGAGCGCGCAGCGTTCTACGCAGACATGGATGTGATCGCAGACATCCTGCGACGTTTCCAGGACGAGAACATCCCCATCCTCTGGCGCCCCTTCCACGAATCCTACGGCACCTGGTTCTGGTGGGGAGCAAAGGGCGCGAAAGTCGCAAGAGACTTATACCGATTGATGTTCGATTATTATGCTACCTTCCCGATGTGGATCTTCTGCAAAAAAGCAGAATCCCCTGGGCCTACTATATGACCTGGTCCAAGGAATTCTGCATTGGTGAAAAATATAACAGCGTAGAAAATCTGAAGAAAATGTACGACAGTGAATACGCGGTGACACTGTTGTAAGATTACATTTGTACTTGCTGCAATTTAGCAATTAAGGCGTCTTTGAGAACTTTAGAATAATTGATGCCGTAGTTTTCACAGGCAGTATTTAACCACGCCGGAATAGTTAAGGTCTTTTTAACAGCCCTATCATCATAGGCGCGGGCATAATTATCTAAATTTACACAGATAAGATTTATTAATGCAGTGGGATCATCCGATTTCACTGCATTAATTGTTGTAGGGTTGGGAAGTGATTCACCGTCTTTTAGAGAGGTGAATAAGTATTGACCACAGGCTTCCTGTGCCATGACAAATGCATCAGCAAGATTGTTGCCGTAAGTAGCAAGATCGTTAAGATCCGGAAAAATAACGGAGTATTTGCCATCGGTTTCCGGATAAAATATAGCAGGATATACATAATTCATAAACATTCTCCTTTCAAGGGTTACCTTTTACTATTTTAACCCTGCTTGCTTTAAAATAGAATTCACAACTCGCAGAGGAATATCACCTCTGTGATTGGGAATCGTTACTTTTCCTGAATTCGCTCTAATTCGCGAAAGCGCATAGATTACTTCTCCTTTCTAAAATAACACGTATAGTACGTAATGTCAATAAATGGTGGGAATTTTGCCTTAGAATCGGCATGTGAAAAAACTATAAATAAGACAAATCTATTGTACGATGAAATATGGAAGAAAACAATAGAAAAATTATTTTACTGAAATTGCTTCAAAAGTTAAAAACAGATTGTTTTTTTCTCCCTGTGACGGTTCTGACAGGACGGTAAAATAAAAAGTGACCGAGCGATGAAGAATTTTGCGAGAGGCGTGATAGTCTCTCGTTTTTTGCTTTTAGAAAAATTGCAACAAAAGTACTAAAAACAATTTACATAAATCTAAAATATGCTATAATATTTTAGTGTTGAGCCAAAAAAATTGTAAGTTGTAACGAAAAATACTACAATTATACAGATATCCCAAATATGTAAAAGTAACAGGTGAATGATCATGGAATTAGGCAGAAAAAAGGTCCGTTTAGGCGAATTACTGGTAAACAGCGGTGTTCTCACGAATGAACAGCTGCAGCAGGCGTTGGACAATCCCGCCCGTCAGGGTAAGAAGTTGGGAGAATTCCTGGTAGATGAAGGCATCGTATCGGAGGATGACCTGGCGAGAGCACTGAGCAAACAGCTGGATCTGGATATGATCGATCTCCAGAGCACCACTGTGGACAAGGAAGTGCTGAATCTGGTACCGGTCAACGTCCTGAAGAAGAACAAGGTCCTCCCCTTCGCCTACAAGGAGAATAACTTCAACGTTCTCATGGTCGCCATGGCAGATCCCCTGGATTACAACGCCATCGATGACATCAATATCATCACCAACTTCCAGGTAGAGCCCGTAGTAGCCACCACCCGCAGCATCATGCTGGCGATCGATAAATATTTCGGTCAGGAAGAAGTAACCGAGGCACTGGCAGCCTACGCCAAAGAGAAAAAGCTGGATGTGGTGGAAGATATCGCTACGGAGGAGAACATCAACAGCTCCCCCATCGTAATGCTGGTCAAGGACATGATCGAAAAGGCCGTCCGCCAGCGTGCATCCGATATCCATATCGAACCTATGGAAAATATCATCCGTGTCCGTTACCGTATCGACGGTGCCCTCTATGAGAGAGCGAGATACGGTGTCAACGTACTGTCCGCCATCATCGCCCGTATCAAGATCATCGGCGGCATGGATATCTCCGAGAAGAGAAAACCCCAGGACGGACGTATCACCCAGATCGTAGACCGCGTGGAGTACGATATCCGTGTATCCGTCCTGCCTACCGTATATGGGGAAAAAGTCGTAATGCGTCTTGCAGCGAAGAGTGCACTGAACCGCGACAAGAGCCAGTTAGGCTTCAAACCCTACGAATTAAAACAGTTTGACTACATTCTGAAAAATCCTCACGGTATCATCCTGGTAACCGGACCTACCGGAAGTGGTAAGTCCACCACCCTGTATACCGCACTGAGCGAGCTGAACAAAGAAGATGTGAACATCATCACCGTCGAAGATCCTGTTGAGGCGAACATCGACGGTATCAACCAGGTACAGGTCAACACCAAGGCAGACCTCACCTTCGCAACGGCACTGCGTTCCATCCTGCGACAGGACCCGGATATCATCATGATCGGTGAGATCCGTGACCAGGAGACCGCCAGCATCGCCGTACAGGCATCCATCACCGGACACCTGGTCGTAAGTACCCTGCATACCAACTCATCCGCCAGCACCATCACCCGACTGGAGGATATGGGTATCGAATCCTACCTGATCGCAGATTCCGTCATCGGCGTTATCGCACAGCGACTGGTCCGCAGACTCTGTCCCTTCTGTAAGAAGCCGAAGCAGGCCACCAGGGATGAAAAAGAATTCATGGGGCTGAAGGAAGAGGAAAATGTAACCATCTACGAACCCTGCGGCTGCAGCAAATGCGACAATACCGGATTTAAGGGCCGTATCGGTGTCTACGAGATCATGCAGATCACTCCGAAGCTGAAGACCATTATCAGCAAGCGGGAAGGTGCCGATATCTTAAAGGAAGAAGCATTAAAAGAAGGAATGCATACCCTGCGTATGAGTGCCACGGACTACGTACTGGATGGCACCACCTCCTTCTCCGAGATGGTAAAGGTATCCTTTGACGTATAATTCTATAAAAACCGCAAGATTTTATAGAAATTTATCAAAATTTATAAAAATTTTTCAAAAACCTGGACCTTTTTAGGACCGGGGCCCGTCTTACATGGTTGGGGAGACAGTTAAAGATAGAGACGTAATTGGAGGGAAGGCACATGGCGACCTATGGTTACAAGGCCATCACAAAGGCTGGAAAAGAAGTAAAGGGAAGTTTGGAAGCGGATAACAAAGATCTGGCAATGGCAGAACTGAGAAGGCAGGAGCTGACCGTTATCGATCTGGGAGAACAGAGCTTCCTGACAAAAGACATCGACATCCAGATCGGCGGATGGCCCAAGGCCAGGGATCTAAGCGTCATGTGTCGCCAGTTCGTCAGCATGACCAAAGCGGGCGTCAGCATCCTCGAATCCCTGAAAATGCTCTGCGAACAGACAGAAAACAAGAGATTACAGGATGCACTGAAGGAAGTCCGCATCAGCGTGGAAAAGGGTGAGACCCTGGCAGATTCCATGGCAGAGCACCCGAAGGTATTCCCGGCGATCATGGTGAATATGGTGGCTGCCGGTGAAGCATCCGGTAGCCTGGAAACAGCACTCGACCGAGTGGCGGTGCAGTTGGAGAAAAACAGCAAAACACAGGCAATGCTGAAAAAGGCAATGATTTATCCTGTGGTTGTATGCATAGTGGCTGTCATTGTTACCGTTGTAATGTTGGTAAAGGTAATCCCTTCTTATGAAGACATGTTTAAGGATTTAGGAACGGATTTGCCATGGATTACTAAATTTTATGTAAATATGAGCCATGGAATCAGAGATTACTGGTTTATTATTATTCCTATAGTCATAGCAATAGCAATCGGAATTAAATATTTTGCGGGAACGAATCCCGGAAAACATGTATTTGGCAAGATTACTTTGAAGCTACCGCTTTTCAAAAAACTTACCGTGAAATCGGCAGCTGCTATGATGGCGAGAACTTTGAGTACACTGATTGGCGCGGGCGTACCGTTGATTGAGGCCGTAGATATTGTTTCTGGTGTCATGAGTAATATCTATTTTAAAGAAGCCTTGCAGGATGCAAGAGAAGAAATTACCATTGGTATGCCTTTATCCAGACCATTGCAGGAGAGTGGACTATTTCCGCCGATGGTATACCAGATGATCCGTATCGGGGAAGAAGCCGGTAGTACGGAAGAAATGTTGGACAAGATTGCAGACTACTATGATGAAGAAGTGGAAATGGAAATTCAGTCGCTGATGGCAGCACTGGAACCTATGATCATCATTGTACTGGCAATCGTAGTGGGTGGATTGATTGCAGCATGCATGGCACCCATGGTATCCATGTATCAGGCTTTGGATACTCTCTAAAATTGGATTATCCGTCCTGTGTAGGGACAGGACGATAATTAATAAATGGGGCGGAAAACTTACTACCCTGAAATTAAAAAACACATAAAAAGGAGAATGTAATTATGAACAAGAAACAGAAGAACTTAACAAACAAAGGTTTCTCCCTGGTAGAGCTGATCATCGTTATTGCCATTATGGCAGTCCTGATTGGTGTTTTAGCACCTCAGTATATTGGATATGTTGAAAAGTCAAAACAATCCACTGATGTTCAGAATGCTCAGTCTTTAGCAACTGAAATTGGAGTTGCAATTGCTGATGTTGAAGCTGGAACCAAAACTGCAACTTATGTATCTGATGGAACTTATAATGAGGTTACAACTACATTGGTTAGTGCAGTACCTGCTGTTAAGAAAGTTAGTGGTGCAAAATTCTATTATTCAATTGATAGTAACAATATTGTACATATTGCCTATGGTACCGCTTCTGCCGCTGCTACTGCTGCTACGGATTTGTATCCTGAATTAGGTACAACAGCAAAAACCACATATGATAAAATTAAATAATTTTTGAAAGGCACCTGACATGCTCCCAGCAATCTTACTCTACATAGTGATTTTCCTTTACGGAATCGTGATCGGTAGCTTCCTCAATGTGTTGATCTACCGTATCCCGAAAAAAGAGAATATTGTAACGACCAGGTCTCACTGCATGAACTGCGATTATCAGCTGCGGTGGTACGACCTCGTACCGCTGTTCAGCTACCTGGCGCTGGGAGGCAGATGTCGGAAATGCAAGGCACATATCTCCGCTCAGTACCCCATCATCGAGGCACTGAACGGAGTGCTGTACCTGCTCGTATTCTGGAAGTATGGGATGAGCGTGGATTCCCTAGTCTACTGCTTGTTGTTTAGTGCACTTCTTGCTTTAAGTGTGATTGATTTCAGAACATATGAGATCCCTGTGGGATTTAACTTATTTATACTGGCACTGGGGCTGATCCATGGAGTCTTCCACTATACACAGTGGCTGGATTTTCTGATCGGCTTCCTGTGTGTCAGTGTATTTTTACTTATTCTGTACTACGCTACCGGTGGCAGAGCCATTGGCGGCGGTGATGTGAAGCTGATGGCGGTCTGTGGACTGCTGCTCGGCTGGAAATTGATCATTTTCGCATTTTTACTGGGATGTATCATTGGTTCCGTGATCCATCTGATCCGTATGAAAGTAAGCGGCGAAGGGCATGTCCTCGCCATGGGACCGTATCTCTCCGCAGGGGTGGCAGTCGCTGTTCTGTGGGGCAATGAATTCTTACAGTGGTATCTGGGTCTGTATCATTAGAAACCGGGTACTTACATCTGATATGAGATTAGAAAGTTCTTGGGACACTTTTTCTGTCCCAAATACGATAAAGAACCGATAAGAGGAAGGGTAGAAGCATGGCAATGAACAATCGCGTATTGAGTATTGAGATCGGTAACTCCTTTACGAAGATCTGCGAGATCGACTATAAGGTGAAGAAACCGAAGGTCTACAAGGTATTGACCGTCGAGACCCCGGAAGGCGTCGTGGTGGACGGTATGCTGCAGCCGACGCAGGAGTATGCGGATCACCTGGTGAACGCACTGGGTACGAACGGTATCCGCACGAAGAGAGTAATCTTCACCATTTCTTCTACCAGAGTGGCGAGCCGTGAGGTACAGATCCCGAACGTGAAGGCGAACAAGATCGAGGCACTGGTGAAGACCAACGCGAACGATTATTTCCCCGTGGATCTGACCCAGTATGAGATCGGACATTATCTGGCAGGCGGACTGACCGAGGAAGGAAAGCTGCGTGTCATGGCACTGGCAGTGCCCAAGGCGCTGTTAGACAGCTATTACCAGCTGGCGCAGATGTGCGGCTGGGAGGTTGAGTGCTTCGATTACAGCAGCAACAGTTTATACCAGATCCTGCGTGATGAGAAGTCCGAAAAAGTTACCATGATGATCAAGATCGATGAGAACAGCACCATCGTGACCGTGCTTTCCGCCGGCAAGGTGCTGCTACAGAGAACTGTGGCATACGGCGTGCAGGATGCCATTGAGACTATGATCGCATCCGGTGCCTATGCCGTGAACGATCCCATGAGCGCGGTAGAGCGTTTCCAGAAGAAGACCTGCCTGAACAGAGTACTCCATCAGGGAGATAAGCTCTGGGAGGAAAATGCCGGACGCTGGGAAGACGAAGATGCCGGCAATGCGGAAGTCACAGCAGCAAGACAGAAGATCACCTCTTCTCTGGAGCCCCTGATCGTCGGCGTCAGCCGTGTCATTGATTTCTATGATTCCAGAAACAGTAATACACCTATTGAGAGAACTTACGTCACCGGCCTCGGCGGCAGCTTCAGCGGTATGAGCAAGCTGTTCACCAACTGCCTGGAGCGCAAGGTACATACCTTGTCCGATATGGATGACAAGATCGGTATGAGCAAGGCCATCCGTTCCACCAGACCCGCAGCCTATATTTCCTGCCTGGGCGCAGTACTTGCCCCCGTGGGACTGATCGATAAGAGCCAGCAGAAGGGCAAGGGCATGACCGTAGTCAGCGGCACGAACTACACCTTCGTCAGTGTGGCGGTCCTGGTACTGGGCGTGATCCTGTCCATCGCCATGGCAGTTACTTCCCTGACCAGATACTTCGGCACCGTGGCAGAGAATGTGGCTCTGCAGGCGAGGGTTGAGGAATTACAACCCGCGCAGACGGTATATAATGAATATCTCTCAGCGGCAGCACAGTATGATAAATATGAGTACCTGTATGCATATACTGAGACACCTAACGAGAATCTTGTAGAGTTCATTAACGAACTGGAACAGATATTACCGGACAGCTTCTGGACCAACAGCTTTAGTTCGGATCAGACGGGAATCAGCATGTCTGTAACTGTGGGAGGTAAGGCTGCGGCAGCGAGAACGATTCTGAATATCCGCAATATGCAGAGCATCGAGGATGTACAGATCAGCGGTATTACAGACACCAAGGACGAAGCTGGCAATTCAACCGTTACTTTTTCTATTACAGGCACCTATAAAGCTTTGACAGACGAGAGTGCAGAACAGACTGACACTCTGACAGTACAGTAGGAGGTAGGGGAAGATGAAAGTAAAGAAAAGCGAAATCCAACTTTTGATTGCTGTACTGGGAGTCCTTCTGGCCGTGGTGACTTATTTCCTGGTATATGCGAAGTTTAATGATATGTCGGAGACGATAGAGACGCAGAATGCATCCCTGAGATCCCAGGTATCTACGCTTGAGATATTGGAGCAGCGTAAGGCAGATTATCTGGAGGCTACCGAAAAGATGCAGTCATATATTACCGGATTCGAGAATCGTTTCCCGGCAGATATTTTACCGGAAGACAGCATCATGATGGTGAAGACATTAGAGGATTATACTCGCACGGACGTAGCGAATATCGCATTTGGAACAGAGGCAGAGGTACCGTATGCAGCAGAAACAGCGGCAGCAACAGATGGAACAGCGGCAGCAACAGACGGAACAGCGGCTGCATCAGATGCGACTGCCACAGCTGATACGACAGTAACCGATAGCCCTGTTACGACAGAAGGAACTGCTTATGCTGACACTCATATGTATGAGGTGCCTTTGAGCATCAGCATTGAATGTACCTATGACGATTTTAAGGGACTGGTGAGATATATTTATAACCTGCAGGAGCGTAAGAGCATTCAGGGTGTAAATATCAGCTATAATGAAGCGGTAGGAATGCTGTCCGGTAATATGACGCTGAATACCTATTATCTGTTAGGTACAGATAAGGTATACAGTGAGCCTGATATTCCTGCAATGGGTATGGGAGTAGACACTCTTTTTGGAAATGTAGAGTGAGGAGATTAGTATGAAGCATGCCAAGGAAGAACAACTGAATAATGAAGGCTTTTCCCTGGTGGAGCTTCTGATCGCTATTGTGATCCTGTCAATCATAGTGGTACCACTGCTGCACAGCTTCGTTACATCAGCCAGAACAAATGCGAAATCACGCAATACCATGCATGCAACAGCAATTGCCGAAGATGTGATGGAACAGTTTGAAGCGCACACTTTAGGGGAAATGGCAGATACTTACGAAGCAGCGAGTGTGGAAGGCTTTACCAACACGGTAAAACGCGGAGAAGATATCGACAGCGATGGTGACCTGGAATGGGTATATACATTTCGTAACAGCAGCACTACATCCGGAGCGTATGATGTGGTGACTACGCTGGATCCTTCTGCTTATACGACTATCAATGAGAAAGACCTGATCGATATACAGAATCTTGCAGGCAATCTGAATGCTGTGTACTCGGAGAAAGCGGATTCAGATATCGGGGCATATTTGTATTTTTCCAATTATGCAACGAATACTGCGCTGGAAAATATTCCGAAATATGTTAAAAAAATAGTGGAAATCACAATAGACACCAACCGGATCAGTCTGGATCTGGGGGATGGGGAGACATTGGAGACCGATGTATATCTGGTGACTGCATTAACGCGATATCACTGCGACACCAGTATTTTTAACAACCCTTCTCTGAGTGGTGATTATCCGCAGAACGGCACGGATTATGTGATCTTTTCCAATGAAGACACGGTGAGAAGACAGGCGGCACAGATCAAGGCACAGAAGGAAGCCGGCGCGGCTGTACAGAGTAAAGTGATATCTGATCTGGCGAATATTGTTGTGTGTCTCCCTACGCGTATGGGAAGCGTATCCGGTAGTGAGGTCAGAGATACAGTCATTGTAAACAATCCGGATAATGTAGAGACCAATTTGTATCTTGTGATGCAATTGCCTACAACAGACGAATTACCTGCCGGGGTGACAAATGCGGAAACGGCTTACCGGGATATGATCAACAATACATATCGTGTGGCTTATGAACTTCGGGAGAGCTATCCCGGCTGGATGTCATCTGCGGGTGCATCGATCCAGTCAGCATGTAAGTTAAGAACCAACCTGATACTGAACGGATATACAGACTACAAATTCCGAAATCTGAGTGTGTCTGAAGCGGCAGGAACAGCAACGGGAGCTGATGCAAAGTCGATTATGTCAGCTAGCGGACTGACCCCGCCTTCAGAGAAGATTGATCGTATGTATGATATTACGGTACAGGTATATGCACAAGGTACCATAGGTACGAAAAACCCGGTGATCACTATGACGGGAACAGTGACACAGTAGGGAAGGAAGAAGAGAACCATGAATATATTCCGGAGACATTTTGAAAAAAATCATAAAGAAGCTGCGAATAAGGGCTCGGCTATGGTCGTTGTGATCATAGCTATGGCCTTTATTGGCATTTTAGCCAGTGTTTTGATGTATATGTCTCTGTTAAATTATCAGATGAAGGCCAACAACCTGCAGGCAAAGGATAACTTTTATTCTGCGGAGACTGTGCTGGACGAGATCCGGATGGGGATGGAAGGGCAGATTTCCGCCTCTGTATCAGGAGCCTACACGAAGGTACTGGAGAGCTTTGAATCGACATCCGAAGAGCAGAAGAATTCTAAAATGAGATATTACTTTTTAAGTAGTATGCAGGAATATTATAAGGCGGATGATACTACGGTATATGATCTGACCAAGCTGTATAACTATATCAGTGCTGATACAGCGTTGGCACAGAACACAGTGCTTGAGGCTGTCAGAGGAACAGATACTTATCGTGTCTATCAGGATACTTCCGGTAATCTCATTCAGGAGAAGGAAGGAGATCCTACCTGGAGTGGAATCCCTAAGGGAGATCTGAAGCTGTATACAGATGGTCTGTCCTTTTGCAATTTGAAAGTTACTTATACGGATGATGCAGGGTATGTCTCTGTGATCCAGACAGATCTTAGAGTCAAGCTTCCGGATATGGAATTTGCACAGGCAGTAACACTTCCGTCCATCACCGGAATTTCCATGGTCGCACAGAACAATATTCAGGTCATTCCCGATGCGCCTATGAATTTGAGCAATAATACCATCGGTGGAAGCTTTTACGCTGACAGGCTTATTATTGGAAGTGAAGAAGCGAATACCGAAAATGGTACCGGGGTAACGGTGAATTTACAGGAAACTGCAGGCAATGAAAATGCAGATAAACGAATGGTAGTGGCGAAGGATCTGTATCTGGGAAGAGGAGCCACTCTGACAAGTGACCAATACGGAGAACTATGGGCAGGAACCATACGGATGCACGGCGGCGGTAATAACACGGCAAGCGTGGGAAAAATTGATTTTGCCGGTAATAGTATTTATGTGGCCGGAGATCTGAGGATGGATGGTCAGCGGAATAATTTTAAAGCCGGGACCCTGATAGACGGAGAATATACCGGTCAATATATTGGATTTGGTACGGGACGCAATAATGCGGATAACAGTGCAGTGATCGTGAATGGAACAGATACGGAGATATATCTGAATGAACTTCGCAATCTGACACTGGCGGGAAATTCCTATATTTCATTGAACACGGCGAAGTCCGGTCTGTCCGGAGAAGATGCAGCTCTGAATACCGGCGTGAAAGATATTTTGATGGGGCAGTCCATAGCTGTGAAGAGTGATCAGCTGGCATATCTGATCCCGGCACAGTGTATTGCATTGGATGCTTCCGGCAAGTCTGTTCTAGGAGGATCCAGTAATCCGGTGACGAAAGAACAGTATTATGATCTGATCTGGGACCAGTCAAATAAAAAAGTAAGAGACGGTGTGAGGGAGGTAGTATTTGATGTGCCTTGTACGGCATTAAACGGAAATACACTGGCTTCTTATGGGTTAAACAGCAGTAATGTGCAGAAGTACTTTAAACGCATTAACAGCAAAATTACATTGGTTTATTATTATGTCGCTTTTGACAGTACAACAGAAGAAGGCAGAACCAATGCGGCACGGTATTATCAGGATTATTATAGCGTAAATAAAGAAACAATGGATGCGTATGCCAGCCTGTATACCAAGGCGGTCAAGGTGCGAGAAGCCTCCTCCGGAGCTTATATCATGCATTTATCCGGAAATTTGGTATGTAGTGAGGATCATTCCGCAGAGCTTCATCCTTCTACACTGGGAACCGATAAAAATAATGTGGGATACCAGGCTCTGCTTACCGCAGATCAGAGCAAATTTAAGGCTTTGTCTAAGAAGATGATAGACAGTTACGAGCAATTATTGCCTTCAGAGACTGCTGATACAGCAAATGCCTACACCAATCTGGTGAATGAAGGGAAGATTCTGACCTATTGGGGAGTTGTAAGAGCTGACACTAATATTGTAGATAAGTCCGGTGCAAAATATTTTACCGGTGCGGATTCGGAATATAAAGCAGTAGTGGTTCAGGGAGATTATGAATATACTTCCGCGGAAAATTTCCGTGGCCTGATCATTGCTACCGGAAATGTAAAAGTGAGTAGTAACTTCCACGGAACCATACTGGCGGGAGGAAATATTACGCTGGGACAGAATGTCAATGTGGAACCTGACCGTGATGCGGTATTACATGTAATGACTTATTCCAATAAAGCGGGAATAACTGAGACAGAGTATTCCGTAGCACAGTTTTTAAAGGGTGGAGAAGGCTATCTCCATTCAGATGGCAAGGCATACATAAACAGTGATATAAAGCTTGGAGAACTGATTGTATATGAGAACTGGCAGAAAAAGTAATAACGGAGGTTTTTCGCTGGTAGAACTGATTATCGTGATCGCGATTATGGCGATTCTGGTAGGAGTGATGGCGATATCGGCGTCTTCGTTGACAGGCAGAAAAGTAAAAAAATGTGCAGATGAGATCGTGTCCACGATCGAAAGAACCAGAGTACTGACGCTGGGCAAGGAGCAGAATGATGTGGAATGTGTCCTGACCTATGAAGGAAAGGAATATCATGCCAAAATCTATCAGAAAGGCACCCTTGTATCAGATCGTATCGTGGGAAAAGATCCGATCGATATTAAAGTTTATTTTGAGGACGGAGCATCGGCAACAGGGTATACATTAGCTAAAATAGACGGAAAGACCCCATATGCAACACCCGGTGAAAAAGGTCTGCATCTGGTATTTAACCGGGCATCCGGTGCTTTTGAGCAGAATACGAATGAGGCCGGTGGATACGAGAAGGAATATTGCAGGCGGATTGTTGTTACAAACGGTTCCAGAACTATAGAGATTACAACTGTCGGCAGAACGGGAAAGATTCTGACGAAGTAAGGAGGTTCCTATGCGTATTGGACAAAAAGGTTTCACACTGGTAGAGATCATTGTATCTTTGGCTATCATGACGATCGTTGCAGGATCTGTCGGTGCTTTTATCGTTGCAGGTAATAATTCCTATTTGCGCGGAAGCAAGGAATTGACACTGCAGGAAGAGGCACAGCTGACTGCAAACCAGGTGATCGATCTGATCATTGATGTTGAGAAGGATATCCAGTTTTTGGATAGCACCGGTGCAGCGGTTGCATTGGATGGTACTCCGGCGCAGGATGCCTCCGGCAATGTTATCAATAGTACGAATGTCAGCGAGCTTCGTCTGTATAACAATGACAATGTCTATATGATCCGCTGGCAGGGAGATGACGGCAGCGGCTATGATACTGCCAATCAGATTTACCTCTATGAAGCTAAAAATTCAGTGACAACAGATGCCGATGGCAATGAAACCATTGTCTGGGGTGACCTGACTGCAGAGGATGTGAAGCCGGCATTAATGGCTGAACATGTGACTTCTTTTAATGTGGATATCAGCGAAGCCAAGACAACCCGGAAGGTTGTGTTCAAGATGACCTTTGCGTATATGGAGAAGACATATACCATCGCTGAGACAATTAAGCTGAGAAATGATCTGTCCAAAGAGAACAGCGAACCATATATGTGGATCACGGGATTGAAGATCAATCCGACGCATGCGGATTTGAAACAAGGTCAGACTGCGGTATTTACATTTGAATTTACCGGTGATTCTGAGGCAGTAGCCGAAGCAAAAGCCAAGGGCGTGGAATGGTCAGTCAGCAAGCAGGATGGCAGCGCATGTAAGAGCACCATCAATGTAAATGGAAAACTGAGCGTAGCGGATGATGAGAACTTTGGCGATAATATATTGAAGGTGACCTGTACTTCTGTGGCAGACCCTACCATAGCGGCAACGGCTACGGTGACAGTAAAAGCACAACAGATTGATTCTCTGGTGATCAGTCCCAAGGACGGTGAGGTAAAGCCCGGCGGAACACTGGCATTCAGCTGTACCATGACAGGAAAACAGGCAGCCATTGATCAGGGAGTCAACTGGGTCGTAACCAGAAAAGACGGTTCTGCACTTGCGTCAGGAACCGGAATCGCTTCTACGGGAGCGGTTGCTGATCTGAAAGCATTACTTACGGCAGGATTTGCAGAAAAACAGGGCGCCGGAGTGCTGAGGGTGACCTGTACTTCCATAGCCGATCCTTCTATGTCGGACACTGCATATGTTACCGTGGCAAAGATCGAAGGAAAGTATACAGTGGAACTGATTGCAGAGAGACTGACTACTTATGAGTACGATGATAATAGTAAGATCGGTTATTGTGCGGTTATTGAGTGTCTGACCTCCTGGGCGGATTATGCACATGGATATCCCATTATTGAATGGGTAATAGATGGTGACAGTTCCGGATACCAATTTGTGGAAACAAAAGATAAAAATCCGTACCAGATTGTTCTGGAATGTGGAACACATTTGAATGAGACGGTTACCGTAGGAGCATGGATAAAACTGGATAAAGATAATATCGTGTATAAGACTATTGATATCCATATCCCGAATCTGCTGGCAACGGAGAAGAAGAGTAATCCTTATATCCAGAGTGATCAGTTTGTCTTATTCAGGAACGGAAGAGTAGAATGCGAATTAGTGAACTATACCGGAGATGCGAGTCAGGTAAAGTGGCGCATTGCAAATGACAGAGAAAACGGACTTGCACCTGAGTATTTTGCTGAAAAAGACGAAGCAGAGAAGCATGCGTGGGATATTAATGAACAATCAAAGAGACTGGTTGGGTTCAGTAAATATTATTATGACGCTAATGGAGAACTTAATTTTGATTTTAGCTATGGAAACAGCAACAGTCAGTATGACTCGACGAACTCTACAAGAAGAGTCAGTGCTTCCGCAACCGGACAAAAGGTATTTGTATGGGCAAAGCATAATATTGACATGAATACGGAATACCGTCTGGAACTACAGGCATATATTGATGTGCCGGAAGGGACGACCGGGTCCAATATTGTACTGAATGAGGAAGGTAAGCCGATTAAGATCATAGCGGAAACAGAATTATTGATCCCTCAATGTAACATTTATTTCCCCAACGGAAACAGATATCTGGTTATCAATCAGGGAGAAGACATAGATATTAATCTTATAAAAGATAAAAAACAGCATTGGGGTAACGGGGAAAATCCCGGCTTATATTCCTGCCCGATAATAATCAACATGTATGGATTTGCAAATACCAACACAGTAGATCAAAAGTCTCAGTTGGCAACGAACGGTGCTGGATTGACGAAATTTGACGCAAAAATAGAAGCGGATGAACCGATAAATCCGGGTACAAAAGTCAGTAAATCTACAATATCAACAGAAGGTGGAGAATTACAGATTACGATACAGCCTAATGAGTCCAGTAAGATGTTGTATCTGACCTTTAGCGATCCTAGATTGGAACATCAATTAGAGATCAAACGAGCATTGGTAATTTATTGGAACAGGAAGGATAATAAATGACCATGAATTGGAAACGCAACTCAAAAAAGTACATAGCAGGAATTCTTACCATAGCTTTGGCAGCCGGTGTCTGCCAGAGCTATGGCTCTATGGAAGTAAAGGCGCAGGAGAAGACACTCCCGGGAATTGAGAAATTAGTATATGATACGGTGTCTTCCGGAGATACCTTTCATATTCTGGAGATTGTTCCGTCAAAAGAAGATGCCAGCATTGGCTACCTCATAGGCGGAGAAGAACCGGTTGCCAGTGGCAGGAAGCTGTCAGAACTGCCGTCTCCGTTCGAGAGAGTGAATGCAATGGCAAGCCTTGCGACAAATGCGGGAAGTGACATTGTTGGAGCCAATGGTCTGATTACAGTATCGCCATATACGGAAATAGAGAATGGTAGTCGTTCCGAGGATCTGAAGGGACGGTTTGTTTATCGTGGAGTTGGCGGTAGATATAATTATGTGCTTCATGGTGCAACATATCGTAAGCTGACTGACAATGAGCCTACTTCGGAGCCCCGCTATGCCCGTTATACGGAGATGGTTAAGGCAACGGAGCTGAACCGGGATTTACAAAGTATTATTCCGACATTTTCTAGAATTAGCGGAAGTGGTGGACAATTGGAAATCCGCCTGAGTAATAGTTCGATAGCTGAGACGAAGAAAACTTATGGACTGGATATTTCTATGGCGGTGCCCACAGGTTCTTTAACATCGGAATTTAATGTTGATGATTATATTGGTCTGGAAATGTATCAGAAAAATGCAACAGCGGATTCTTATACATATCTGGGAACTGTTGTAAAAGGTAAAGATCTTCCTGAAGAATATCGCCCGACGGCGGAGACCGGACAGAACTTGACGACATCTTCGGTGCAGATCGAAGCAGGAGAGCAGGAAGAAGCAGGAAACCAGGCAGAAACTGGTGGGCAGACGGAAACAGGAAACCAGGCAGAAGCCGGTGTGCAGGCACAAGCTGCAGACCAGGCAGAAGGTATGGAGAGTAAGGCATATTTAGTAGCTACGACATCCGGCAATGACCCGTCATATAAATCGGAGACTTCAGCTACTGCACCTGCGATGTCTTCAGCAAAAGAGAATACTGCTGCTCCGGTACAGACCTATGCTGCATCGGGTGAAAATGTAGATAATAACTTATATCTGCTGAATCATGGCTCAAAGCCGGCTAGATTATGGGCTGTCTGGGACTCTGTTAACAAAGTATATAATTTTCAATCCATTGCAGATGCATGCTTTGTTAAGGTAACAGAAAACGGTGATTATTATGTATCTAATGCAACTTTATGCGAAGATGGTGATTATCGGATAGAAGACAGTTATGTCGAGAACCAGACAGGAAGCTATATTAGGGTAACTGCCTCCAGCGTGGAGATAAAGACAGATGGAGATGCCGGATTCGACAGAGCAAAGACCTATGACTTTATCGGAGATGACAGGGAAAATGCACTGGAGACCATCAGGTACAATGGTGGTATTAATAATAAAGAATGGTTCAAAAAGCAGGTTTTAAATTTATCAGGAGAAGGGAAGTATGAAGGTACTGCCTCTGTCAGTGGTGATGTAGATAAATTAAAGATTGAAGTGACTACACTTACTTTGCAGGAACTGGCGGATCTGACGAATCCAGAGGTGTCTGCTGATAAAAGCTATTGCGGTGTTGATCTAGATGATGTGGATCTGATCTATCTATCTGGGAAGGGTGACTATTCCGGAGATGAACCGAAAAACATGAAATATGCCGCAAGTAAAATTGCACAGATGGTATTCGGTATTACAGACGATAAGGGGAATCGTTCCGATGCCGCAAGAGTTCCGATTATCATAGATTACGGATTTTATAAGAAAAATTCGGAGGCTGAACATAAGGCTATGACTAATCTGGTTCTGACCTTGTTGCGCGTATCAGAGGCAGACCCTGATAAGAGCCTTGCAAAAGCTATTGTGAAAAGTAAGAGTATGTTTGAAAAGGCCCTGGATGATACAACATATAAGGATAAGGTAAATACTATTTTCACATCCTTTGCACAAACGGCGGGGATAGAGAAATATAATGATAAGACCTTGGGAGCGCTGAAAGAGTTCCTGACGGAAAATGTATATCTGTATGATGATAGTGAAGGAAACAAACCTTATGTGGCTTCTGATTACCTGACGGATATTGACAGCTCCAAGCAATGGATTTACAGTGCAGTGAAAAAGGAAATTCAGTATGAAAATTTCCTGACAGAAAAAAGTGGTTCCGGCGGCAATAAATTGGCAGAGAATATTACCAAGGCATCCGTGACCAGATATATTCTGAACTGGTATATGCACAGAGTGACGATGAAATCCTCTATCCGTGTACTGGATCTGGAACCCTGCTGTGATTTTAACAAAACGTTAGAAAGTGAGTTACAGAATGATGTGGTCAATATGATGGGGATGACTGGAATTTATGAGGCATCTGCGATCAATATTACACAAATGTCATCTGCGGAATTTATAGGTAAGATCGAGGACTTGAATGAAAAGTACGACATGATCTATCTCGGAGCCAGGGTCGGTAAGATGAACACAGAAAATGGTGTGACTGTGTATAATGATCCACAGATGAAGGGGTTGATTTATTCTCATGTAGGAGACTACTATGACTATGCCACCAAAACGGATACGGAGAATGTTACGCAGGCTAGGGAGACGTATAATGCAAGGCATAGACTGCAGGATGCTTCACTGGATCACAGTAAGACTGAGGATGATGATCCAAAGAATAAGAGTGCAGATGTCTATCGCGGTCCCGGTAATGATATGAACTCTACCCGATATGAGGAATTCTGTCAGTTCATTGAGGCGGGATACCCGGTGGTCATTGCGGATACGTTTATTAAAGTGGATAACAATAATATACCCGTGGCATCAACAGCAACGCTGGACAAAAATTCTTATTTTTACAAGCTGGTTGATTTTGCTCTGCAAAAAGATGCAAATGGTCAGTATTTATACTGGCAGAAAAATATTTTTACAGAGAGTCAGCTGACAGATAATACAGCAGATACTAAATTAGGAACCACATTATCTGCACGTAGATCTTTATTTTGTAATTATCTGAATCTGTCAAAGCTTTCCGTTAACTGGGTAACTACTTACGGAGCGGCATATCCGCAGGAACTGAAATATAATTCTGATCAGAACGGTGCCAGCAACGGTGGCTCTCTGGAGAAGATAGACGGAAAATATCAGCTGCAATATATTTTTAATCTGCAGAATGATGCTGCAATATCACAGACAGGTACTACATATGATTGTAAACTGTTCGTAGATAAAAATGCTGATGGTCGTTTCTCCGGCTCTGATTATGTAGAGGGTAAGACATATACGTCATCGGAAGAAGTCAGCGGTCTTACTGTGTATATAAGAAAGGGAGATGAGTGGAATAAGGTTGATCCGATTGCAACGGCAAACGGAAACAGATATGAATTGCGTACCGGGGAGACCTATCGTGTTATCCGGGCTCTGCCGGAGGAATATGTAGGGGTTATCCCATGGAAACTGGTATTTTATGATAATGCGGACAGACTGGTGAGAACTGCCAAGTCAGGCTATACCTCTGTGCCGCAGCAAAATGGTAAAAAGACAATCCGTGTATTGCAATTGTTGTCTGATGATAACCGTAATAACTGGAATCTTCATGACGAACAGAATAATAGTAATTCTACTTTTTCCAAGTGCATTAATGGATTAACTGACTGGAATGTAGTAGGATTGGATCAAGTCGGTGCAGATGGAAAGGTAACCCCATCCAAAAGCATTGACAGTATGACTGTAACCTATCTTGTAAATGAAAAGCTGAAAATTGGCGGGACTTCGGATACTGATATACAGAAGATATACCAGGAGGCCTACAATCTGTTCCAGCAATATGATATGTTGATACTCGGCTTCGGTGACGCCTACCGGTTTGGGTATACCTATGGCGCATATGATCCTAGCAAAGGAATTCCCTCAGGAATTATGGCGAATGTTAAGAGGAATCTGGCTGTTGGCTGGGCTGTCAGAGACTACATAGAATCCGGCAAGAGTATTTTGTTCACCCATGATACTACTTCATATATCAATAATATCGAAAGTGTGGTTCAGTGGAACGACCAAGGATATGCGGAAGCAAACAATACGAACTACTGGTATTGGGGATATGAATTTAATAAGACTATTCGTGCATCCGTAGGACTGGATCGCTATGGAGCATTGAAAGAGTATTATACGCAGAGAGCAGCAAGCTCCACGGGAGAGGAACAGAAGAGGGATCAGGAATATCTTAACACGTTAAATTCCTATACTTTTGACGAGATCAAGGAACCGAATTCGGATAATGATCTCATGCAAAAGGAAGGTCTGACTAAATATACGGTAGTCCGTTTCCTGAGAAGCTATCTGGAAGATCTGCGGAAAACAGGCAGTTCAACAGTAAAGTTCCCGGTTGAGAATTCATTGCTGAAACAGGCTGGATATGACAATGGAAAAGATCCTGAATGGAATCATCCCAGTAATTTGCTGATGGGTGATTACGCAGGCAGCTCTCTGATCGCAACACAGGTAAATGATGGCCAGATTACGCAGTATCCATATCAGATATCTTCAAAGGAACTGATGGAGATCAATAATACGTCTTACAAGTGGCTGGAGATTAGTAATACGCATTACCAGTGGTTACAGCCCAATATGGAGCTGGACCGTAACGGTGACGGTAAAAACGACATTGTGGTGTGGTACTGTATTTCCGGTGTGGCTGGCGGTAACTATAAAGATACTAATATTTATAACATTACACCCAATGATGTGGTAAATAATTATTATATCTATACCATGGGAAATGTGACATATTCCGGAGCGGGACATTCCAAGCCCAGTAAGAAATCGGAGATCAAACTGTTTATAAATACGATGATTGCAGCGTATAATGCAGGTGTGACTGCACCTTCCGTAAGCTTTAAGGATAAAAGCGGTAGCAAGATCCAATCCGTGTATATGCTGTATGATCCGGTCAACCATATTGTATTGGATGATAAGAATAACGGAACCATCAGTGTCAACTTCCAGGCAGATGACTACAATATTCTGGCAGGTGGACAGCAGTTATGTGTTGAATTTTACAAATCCTGTGCAGATGATACGTCCGGAGCCATCAGTGTAGACGGAATTACAGGAAAGGTATTGCGGTTAAAGACGGATGGAGAGGATGGCCTCAAGATCACGGATAGCAATGGAAATGTAATTTTACCGATAGAACGCAATGGAGTTATGAATTGTTACCCGATTACAAACGGCGCGACCTATACCTTGAAATATTCTTCGGATGAGATGGGACTGTTTAGTACCGACACTTCCGGGACGATTTTGAACGAAGGAGCACAGGCATCTACTATCTACGCAAGAGTCTATACCGTGTATGATAATGGATCAAAAGTAACTCCTTGCGGAATAGCTGAGTTATCCATCAGCGCAGAAGAACTGTTCGAACTGGATTAACTTTTTCAAAAGTAATATTGCACAAAAAGCAGAGTTGTGAGAAATAGCCAATTTCCACAGCTCTGTTTTTGTGTAGTTTTTTCAGCACTTGTTTTGCCGGATTCCCTTGCAGAATGGATACCTCTGTGATATAGTAAGCTCATCTATAGAAAGTCTGTATAGATAAGATTTCGAAGATACCATATATTAGTATATCATCATATATGGGCATCATTTTATCGCACCCAGTGTGCAGTTCAAGGCATATCGCCGTGAAATTCACTTTTTACAATGTTAATAGGACAAATTATTGACGTGCCCTATTATATAGGGTAATATAAAGGAGAAAAATGACTAGAACATTTATACAAACAGATGAATTTTCTCGAAATTGGGATGAATTTGGATTTACAGATGATGATTTGAGAAGATTGGAATTTGATATTATGATGAACCCTCACAAATATCCAGTTATGCAGGGTACAGGTGGGCTCAGAAAGGCAAGATTTGCATTTAAACACCATGGGAAAAGTGGAGGTGTGAGAGTGTGCTATGTCGATTTTGTCATAGAAGAAACCATATACTTGATTACGGTATATTCAAAAAATCAGAAGGATAATTTGTCAAAACAGGAACGAAATAACGTTAAAATATATATTGACAGACTTCGTGACAATATATAAAGAGGAGTTGTGACTATGAAGAGTGTATATGAGAGTATCATGACTGGCTTAAATGAAGCTATAGAAGATGCACAATCAGAAGGCAAGAAATTAAACAGGAGAACAGTGACAATTATCCCTGTTAAGGAATATGGAGCGGAGCAGGTTAGAAATATTAGAAATTCTGTAGGAATGTCACAGAGCACTTTTGCAGGCTATCTTGGTGTGACCAAGAAGACAGTGGAAGCTTGGGAAGCGGGGACAAATCATCCTTCCGGTGCAGCCAGCAGAATTTTGAATATGATGGAAATGGACACGGAATTGGTAGAAAAATATCCGTTTGTTCAGTGTGGAATTTGATAAGGGAAATATTAAAATTTACTGCTGCAACGGAGAGTCTATATGCAATCAGCACGAATACATTGCACAATCAACGGGAAGATGTCGCAAAATACCATGGAAGATTATCTTGCAGAAGGGAACGCATATCGTTCAGATCGAAAAGTAATTCATAAAGAAGCTACTATCAAAATGCTACGGGTATTATCCGGGGATAAAAATGTGGATGATACCGAAGAAATCTTAAAAGGATTAGATATTGCAGAGGAGGATGAAATCAGCATGTGTGAATTGTTTGACCAGTATACGAGACGGGGAATTTCGCAAGGAATTTCACAAGGAATTTCCAAGGGGATTATTATTATGTGTAAAGATTTTAATGCTACCTATGAAGATACGTTACATAAATTAAAGAATAAACTCAATATTTCGGAAAAGGAAGCAGAAGAACAGATGAAGCTTTATTGGTAAAAAGATATTGACTTTTATTTCTTACTATGCTAAAAATATACTATACCTACTGGAACAGTAGGAATATAAAACATAGTATTATACATAGGCATAGGAGGAGAAAAAGATGGCATTTGCAGCAGAGACCATATGTGTCCAGGGAAGTAATGAGAGAAGGGATCCGTTTGGAGCCATCAGCATGCCCATCTATCAGAATGCGGCGTATGCTCATCCGGGACTGGGGCAGAGCACAGGATATGATTATTCCCGTTGCGGTAATCCTACCAGAGATGAAGTGCAGAAGACGGTTGCTTTATTAGAGCAGGGAACGGAGGCTCTTGCATTTTCTACCGGTATGGCAGCAATCACCGCATTGATGGAGATTTTTTCTCCCGGGGATCATCTGATTGCTACGGATGATCTGTATGGTGGTACGTTGAGGCTGTGGAACACGATCAGCCATAAGAACGGAATATCCGTAGATTGTGTGGATACTTCAAATGTGGAGACCGTGAAGGCAGCGATCCGTCCGGAGACGAAGGCGATTTATTTAGAGACTCCGTCCAACCCTATGATGAAGGTCGCAGATATTCAGGCAATCGCAGAACTGGCACACGAGCATGGCTGTCTTCTGATCGTTGACAATACTTTTTTATCCCCGTATTTTCAGAAGCCGCTTACCTTAGGAGCAGATATTGTAGTGCACAGCGGTACGAAATATCTGGAAGGCCATAACGATACTTTATCCGGATTCCTGGTAGTAAAGGATGATGCCCTGTACCAGCAGCTGAACAATATTTATAAGACGACAGGTGCCTGTCTCTCTCCGTTTGACAGTTGGTTGTTGCTCAGAGGTATCAAGACACTGGCAGTCCGTATGGAGCAGCATCAGAAAAATGCCCTGACGATTGCACACTGGCTGGAACAGAGACCGGAAGTGGAGAAGGTATATTATATCGGTCTAGATTCGAGACCGGATAAGGCTCTGATCGACAGACAGTGCAGCGGATACGGCGGAATGATCTCATTCCGGTTGAATTCCCCGGAAAAGGCTGTTAAAATCTTGGAGAGTGTTAAGCTGATCCGCTTTGCGGAGAGTCTGGGAGGCGTGGAAAGTCTTCTGACCTATCCGATGAAGCAGACCCATGCAGATGTACCGGTAGAGGTGCGTGAAGCTTTGGGAGTGGATGAGAAGCTTTTGAGAATGTCAGTAGGCATTGAAAATATTGATGATCTGCTGGCAGATTTAGAGCAGGCCTTTGCTTAGTGTGGGTGTAACCTGGTATACATAGTAGTTCAGCCAGCTCTGTGGAGAGCTTCACAGAGGGCTAGCAACGATGCAACGTGTCAGGGCGTGTAGAAGGTCTGGAAGAATCTATAAAGCCGACTAAAGCCTCTTAAGGTGGCTTCGGGATTGACAGTGGTTCTGTTATGGTTTCTTGCTATGAGATATTCAGTTATTGAAGGATAGAGGATTAAGTATGACTACATACAATTTTGATAAGATTACGAACCGGAAGGGAACGAATTGTCTGAAATATGATTTTGCGGTGGAGAGAGGAAAACCGGCGGATGTGCTGCCCCTGTGGGTAGCGGATATGGATTTCCCGGTATCTGAAGAGATTTCGAAAAGTCTTCATGCTGCGGTAGAACATGGAATCTACGGCTATACCCAGTCGAAGGATGCTTATTACAATGCTGTGATGAATTGGATGGAGAGGAATCATAATTGGAAGACGGAGAGGGAATGGATCGTGAAGACTCCGGGTGTGGTATTTGCTCTCGGCGCAGCGGTTAAGGCATTTACTGATCCGGGAGATGCTATATTGATTCAGAATCCGGTGTATTATCCTTTTACCAATATTATCCGTGACAATGACCGGAGAGTAGTAGACAATACATTGATTTATGAGAAAACGACCGGACAGAGCGGAGCGAATGGATACCGGATTGATTTTGAAGATTTTGAGCGGAAGCTTGAGCAGGAACATGTAAAACTGTTTATTCTGTGCAATCCTCACAACCCGGTGGGCAGAGTGTGGACGGTAGAGGAACTTCAGAAGCTGGGAGAGATCTGTCTGCGACATCAAGTGATCGTAGTCAGCGATGAGATTCACAACGATTTTGTCTATCCCGGTTACGAGCATACAGTGTTCGCCAACGTAGATCCCCGTTTTTCGGAGTTTACTGTGACATGTACGGCACCCAGCAAGACATTTAACCTGGCTGGCTTACAGATCTCCAATATTTTTATCCCAAATGAAAATCTGCGTAAGGCATTCAAAGCAGAAATTGACAAAACCGGCTATGATGAGCCCAATGCCTTAGGTGTGGTGGCATGTGAGGCAGCTTACCGTGCGGGAGAAGACTGGCTGGAGCAGTTAAGAGCTTATTTGCTTAAGAATCTGAATTTCTTACGGGATTTTTTGCAGGAGAAGATTCCACAGATTCATCTGGTGGAGCCGGAAGGCACTTATCTCGTATGGCTGGATTGCAGTGAACTGGGAATCACCGGTAAGGAGCTGGATCAGTTCATTGTGGACAAAGCAGGACTTTGGCTGGACGGAGGATCCATGTTCGGACCCAGCGGAGCCGCTTTTCAGCGCGTGAACATCGCCTGCCCCCAAGCTACGCTGGAACTTGCCTTGAATAAGTTAAAAGCAGCGGTGGATAATTTGAAATGAGGATTCGAGCGATTTCGCGAGACCGTTCCGGAGCATGATATCTGCTGACAGACTCGTAAGACCATTCCGAAGAATGATATATATTGACAGATGAATATTCTTGCGTCAAGAAACCGTGATTCCGTTGTGGTGGAAACCTGCATTCTGGACACGGAACCCACCTTTGCTTGATTATCTTTTACAAGAATAGCACCAGTGTCAAGTCCAGAGCCGCTTTGCAGAGCGTTAACCGGATTACCTTGGTGAGATTTCTTGTATCCTATATACTTGCTAATCGGTTACTTGAGCACTAGACATCAGGAACATCCAAGCCGGAATATTCAGATAGATTCGCGAGACTATTCCGGAGAATGATATTTGCTGACAGATTCGCGAGACCGTTCCAGAGAGTAAATATATTGACAGATTCGCGAGACCGTTCCGGAACAGGATAATATTGCCGGATATATGGTATATTTTTACATTCTTGTCCATATACTGTAACATATCAGGCCATTCATGATAGATTATGATAGTTCCTACGGAACCTGTGATCCCTGATGAATGGTCATGCTTTTTCGGATCACGCGGCAGGAATCTTGATCCGTAGATCCATAGGATTGCCATCAGGAAAGGAGCACACAGTATATGCCAAGAGGACAGAGAAAATCCCTGGAGGAAAAGATCCAGGCGAAGCAGGAGTTGATCAATGCGTTAAACATTCGCATAGAATCAGAACAGCGTGAGTTAGAGGAAATGTTTGAACAGAAGAGGCGCAAGGAACTGGAAGCGGTGAGTGACATCATCGAAGATGCCGGTCTGGCACCGGAGGAAGTCACGGAAGTCTTACAACAGTATATTGAGAGCCGCAGAGCAAACGCATCATAATAGCATATTGTGGTTTCATCGGAAGGACCGGACGAACCGGTCCTTTTTTCTGTATAGAAAATGTGTTCCCATACATAAAAACGTCCCATATGGACTACGTTGCGAGTAATCATGCTGCGAGTGATCATGCTGCGAGTGATCATGCTGCGAGTGATCATGTTGCGAGTGATCATGTTGCGGAGTGATCACACCGCGGAGCCCATCTCACTATGGAGCAACATCTTGTGAGGCTTTTTGAATATTCTTGATTACCTTTAGTCAATGTCAGGAGAATTTTCATGTAGGGATGAATTATGGATTTAGAGGAAATATTGTGTAATGATCTGCTGCACCTGATCTGTGGAAATGGGACATTTGCTTGTCTCGTAAGTGGTGATCAGCTGCATGGATGGGAAGATTCCGTTATAGCAGTAGGTTTTCAGCTTATTGCAAGCAGTATCACAATAAGGCGCATTATCCATCATACCGAAATGCTCCCAGTAGAAGATTTTATTCGTAACCGGATGCATAATCGTAAAATCCGGATAAGCCGTGAATTCTTTTAACGGCAGCGCCGCTTCATATCGATAGGGAATATGGTTGGTATAGAGTAGATTCGCAATGATGACTTCTGATTTTGAACGGACTTTATGCCCGGCCAGCGTAGTATGGATCAAATGCTCCGGATGAGAAGAATTGGTTTCATAGCTTTCCGCGCACCATTTCTGCGCAGACACAGGAAGTTTGTCCTTCGCAAAATAGCTTTGCAGTAATGGGTAATAAGGGGAGGAGTCGGCCAACAAGTCAGTGGATAGTGGCTTAGAGAGGCTAGAGGAAGAAAGCTTTTTCTTATAGGATTTCAGCAGTGAAAGTTCTTCTTCGGTTTCAAACAGTAGAAGAGAGTAATATTTCTTTAAAGCCATAACTTCCGCAAGAGAACGATTTGACTTTGAGCAATATACAGACTGCTCCTTATTTCTAATAACCCAGCGGTGGTAAGAACCATTTTTTTGAATAGATAATTCTCCTTCCGGAAAAGTAGAAAGCTTGTGACGCAGGTAGTCACATTGTGTCTGTAATTTGTTAAGGTGGGCGTCTAAATTTTGAATCATGCAAACTCCTTTCGAAATGTTTTGGTGTAAATAGGGCGAAATAGCGGAAAAAAATACAAAAACAACGGATTTTCAAGTGAAAAAAGGGGGGATTGTATCAGATTGAATAAAAAAGGCAAATTTGATACAAAAAAAGAAGAAATATAAGAAATTTTGTACTAAAACAGCCCAAAAACAGCTTATAGCGAAAATGACCAACAAGGAACTGCACATATTGTATTGTGCCGTAGATGTTACTACATGCAGGCGGAAATGACGATGTCACAGGCGCTGCGCACGAGCAATTAGTGTTATGATTTGTGCGGCATGAAACCATGCAGAAAATCAAGACGGCGGCTACTTAATGCTAAAACACATTATAGCATGATATACGGAAGCTTGAAAAGAGATTTGTTAAGAAAAAATAATCGGTGAAAAATAATTGGGATGTCAAAAACACCCGCAGCAGGGATCCTGCGAATCCCTGCTGCGGGTGTAGCCACCGCCACATATCAAAAATAGTTTCTTTATTCCACACCCTCGCCCTTTTTCAGGTTTTTCTGGGCGGTGGAGAGCATGAGTTTGATGCGGTTGAGCTGGTTGACTTCGCTGGCGCCGGGATCGTAGTCGATGGCCACGATGTTGGAGGAAGGATAAGCCTTCCGCAGGGCTTTGATAACGCCCTTGCCTACGACGTGGTTCGGCAGGCAGCCGAAGGGCTGGGTACATACGATGTTCGGTACGCCTTCCTTGATCAGTTCCACCATCTCACCGGTTAAGAACCAACCTTCACCGGTCTGGTTGCCGATGGATACGATGGGCTCCGCATAGGAGACGATCTTGTAGATGCTGGTGGGGGCATCGAAATGCTTACTTTCTTCAAATGCCTTCACGGCAGAGCCACGGAGGATATGCTCGATCGCCCAGATGCCAAGTGCAGAGATCTTCGCGGTCTTTTTGCTGGTGCCTAAGTGCTCTGCTTTGTAGATCTGGTTGTAGAAGCAGTATAGCATGAAGTCGATCAGGTCGGGAACCACAGCCTCCGCCCCCTCGCTCTCTAACAGTTCTACCAGATGGTTATTGCCGGCAGGAGAGAACTTTACCAGGATCTCGCCGACCACGCCGACGCGGGGTTTCTTGATATCCAGCACCGGAATCGCATCGAAATCACGGATGATCTCGGTACACATTCTGCGGAACCTGCCTATGCTGATATGCTTCGCAGATACGAAATCCTGTACCTTCTTAAGCCATTCTCTGTGCAGGGCATCCACGGAACCCGGAGTTGCTTCATAAGGACGCATCCGGTAGACACAACGCATGAAGATATCACCGAACTCAGCACCTACCGCAGCACGTAACAAAAGATCCGCATTCAGATGGAAGCCGGGGTTACTCTCGATACCCGCGAGATTTAGAGAGATAACGGGAATCTGCTCCATATCTGCTTTTTTTAAGGCACGGCGGATGAAGCCGATATAGTTCGTCGCACGGCAGCCGCCACCGGTCTGGCTCATGATAATGGCGGTCTTGTTCAGGTCATATTTCCCGGACAGCAGAGCTTCCATGATCTGTCCGACTACCAGCAGGGAAGGATAGCAGGCATCGTTGTTAACGTATTTCAGACCTACATCCACGGAGTGCTTGTTGTCATTGTCCAATACGACGAAATTGTAACCGCAGGCATTGAACGCAGGCTGTAAGATCTCAAAGTGGATCGGGGACATCTGCGGACAGATGATGGTGTAGTCCTTACGCATCTCTTCGGTGAACGGTACCTTCTCAATAGCGGAAGAACGGATGGTGCGGTGCTTGCCCAGTTTCTCACGGACACGGATCGCGGACAACAGTGAACGGATACGGATACGCGCCGCACCCAGATTGTTGACTTCATCGATCTTTAAACAGGTGTAGATCTTGTCGGAGCCGGAGAGAATATCGTTCACCTGATCGGTGGTAACGGCATCCAGACCGCAGCCGAAGGAATTCAGCTGGATCAGATCCAGATTCTCTACCGTCTTCACATAGCTTGCAGCCGCATACAATCTGGAGTGGTACATCCACTGGTCAGATACGATCAGAGGACGCTCCGGTTTCGCCAGATGGGAGATGGAATCCTCGGTAAGCACTGCCATATCGTAGGAGGTGATCAGCTCGGGAATACCGTGGTTGATCTCCGGGTCCACATGATAAGGACGGCCTGCCAGCACGATACCGCGTTTGCCGGTCTGACGTAAGTATTCCAGCGTTTCTTCGCCTTTTTTCTCCATATCATGGCGCGCATTCGCCAACTCCTGCCAGCCTTTTACGCAGGCGGCAGCAATCTCAGCAGCGGGAATCTCGGTGAATTCCTTCGTCAGGGCATCCGTTACCGTTCCCAGATCTCTAAAGGACATGAACGGATTCCGGAACGTGATCTCACCGCCGGCAATTTCCTCCACGTTATTCTTGATATTCTCGGAATAAGAAGTAACGATGGGGCAGTTGTAATGGTTGTTCGCATCTTCGAACTCATTACGCTCATAGAACAGCGCAGGATAGAAGATGAACTTAATACCCTGTCGGATCAGCCAGGTCACATGCCCGTGCGCCAGCTTGGCCGGGTAACACTCGGATTCACTCGGGATAGACTCAATACCGAGCTCGTAGATCTTGCGGTTGGAGCTGGGAGAGAGTACCACGCGGTATCCCAGTTCAGTGAAAAATGTGAACCAGAACGGATAGTCCTCGTACATATTCAGTACTCTGGGGATACCTACCACACCTCTGGGAGCCTTGTCGACATCCAGGGATTCATAGGAGAATAATCTATGTAATTTATATTCGTATAAATTCGGTACATTGTGGGCATTCTTCTGTCCACCGATACCGCGTTCGCAACGGTTGCCGGAGATGAACTGACGGCCGCCGGAGAATTTGTTGATGGTCAGACGGCAGTTGTTGGTACAACCCTTACATTTTGCCATACTGGTCTCGAACTGCAGGTCGCAGATCTTCTGATAATCCAGCATGGTGGTTACGTAACCGTCCTCGTAATGCTCTCTGGCGATCAGCGCTGCACCGAAAGCACCCATGATACCGGCGATGTCGGGACGGATCGCCTGACAATTGGCAATTTTTTCAAAGCTTCTCAGAACGGCATCGTTGTAGAAGGTACCGCCCTGTACCACGATATTTTTACCAAGCTCTGATGCATCGGAGACTTTGATCACCTTAAATAAAGCATTCTTGATAACGGAGTAAGCAAGTCCTGCGGAGATATCCGCTACGGAAGCGCCTTCCTTCTGTGCCTGCTTTACTTTGGAGTTCATGAATACGGTACAACGGGTACCCAGGTCGATGGGATGCTCTGCGAACAGGGCAGCCTGAGCAAAATCCTGCACGGTATAGTTCAGAGATTTCGCAAAGGTTTCGATAAAGGAACCGCAGCCGGAGGAACAAGCCTCATTTAACTGCACGCTGTCTACGGTCTGATTCTTGATCTTGATGCACTTCATGTCCTGACCGCCGATGTCTAAGATACAGTCGACGCTGGGATCGAAGAAAGCAGCGGCATAGTAATGTGCCACGGTCTCTACTTCGCCGTCATCTAACAGGAAAGCAGCCTTCATCAGCGCCTCGCCGTAACCGGTGGAACAGGAGCGCACGATCTCCACACCCTCGGGCAGGAGAGAGTAGATCTCCTTCAGGGAACGGATCGCCGTCTTCAACGGACTTCCGTCATTGCCGGAGTAGAAGGAATATAACAGAGATCCGTCCTCACCCACCAGTGCAATCTTCGTGGTGGTGGAACCGGCATCGATACCCAGGAATGCCTTGCCCTGATAGGACTGCAGATCACCGGTTGTTACATGATGCTTACTGTGACGCTCTACGAACTCCTGATATGCAGCCTTGTCTGCAAACAGGGGCTCCATGCGCTCCACTTCAAATTCCATCTTAATATCGGAGGACAGCTTTTTCACCATATCGGACAGGCTGATGCAGACATCTTCCTTCGCGTTCAATGCGGAGCCGATGGCTGCGAACAGATGTGAGTTGTCCACATCGATGATGTGCTCGTCATCCAGATTTAGGGTACGAATGAAAGCGACCTTTAACTCAGACAGGAAATGTAACGGTCCGCCTAAGAAAGCTACGTGACCGCGGATGGGCTTACCGCATGCCAGACCGGAGATGGTCTGGTTCACAACAGCCTGGAAAATAGAAGCGGACAGGTCTTCCTTGGTAGCGCCTTCGTTGATCAGCGGCTGGATATCTGTCTTGGCAAATACACCACAGCGGGCGGCAATGGCGTAGAGTGATTTATAATTTTTCGCGTATTCGTTTAAGCCCGATGCGTCCGTCTGGAGCAGGCTTGCCATCTGGTCGATAAAGGAACCGGTACCGCCGGCGCAGATGCCGTTCATACGCTGCTCCACGTTACCGCCCTCAAAATAGATGATCTTCGCATCCTCACCGCCAAGCTCGATAGCTACGTCGGTCTTGGGTGCCAACTCCTGCAGGGAAGTAGCCACAGCTACGACCTCCTGCGTAAAAGGAACGCCTAAGTGATTGGCTAACGTCAGTCCGCCGGAGCCTGTGATCATGGGGTGCAGCTGCAATTCTCCCAGCTGCTCATAGGCTTTCTTAAGGAGACCGGACAGAGTCTCCCGGATATTGGCGAAGTGACGCTCATAATCGGAAAATAAAATATTGTGGTTTTCATCTAAAATCGCAATCTTGACAGTGGTAGAACCGATATCTATGCCGAGCGTTGCGTATTTTTCCTGTGAATTCATGTGATACATCCTTCCTGATAAAATGCTGTAACCACTCAGAAGGTCAATGATGAGTTACAGAATTACTTCTTAATATATGCGACTTTTCTTTCACAAAACTTTTTTCATTATACGACAAAAAAAAACATAATGCAACGAACAAAGATAAAACGCTGTCGTTAAAATTGTGTAAAGAAAAAATGAAATAAATAGGAATTCTATAAACTTTTGAACGTGCGGTTTACTTATTGTCCTGTGGATGTTACAATCTCGATAGAGAAAAACGAATGGGTAATTAGATAGAAACGGAGAAATGACTTTATGAGCAAATTTGAGAAAAAATTCGGCAGATATGCGATCCCGAATCTGACACTGATCCTTATCTTAAGTTATGTGGCGGGATATGTAATAGAACTGCTGGGAAGTGCGGCAGGTGTGAATCTGCTAGGGTATCTGACACTGGATCCTTACCGGATCCTGCATGGGCAGATCTGGCGCCTTGTGACCTGGGTGATCGTGCCTCCTGACAGTTTTGATGTTTTTACGATAATTATGCTGTACTTTTATTATAGCCTGGGAACCACCCTGGAGCGCACCTGGGGAACCTACCGGTATAATGTCTATATTTTCTCGGGAATCCTGTTTACAGTAGTCGGCAGCTTCCTGTGTATGGGCGTGGTGTATCTGATGTATGGCAGTCTGCCTACGGAAATTGCATCCGCATATTTTTACAGTGGATCTTATGCTTTCAGCACATATTATATTAACTTGTCGATCTTCCTTGCATTTGCGGCAACGTATCCGGATATGCAGGTGCTTTTGATGTTCGTGATCCCTGTGAAGGTAAAATGGATGGGAATCCTGGATGCAGTCTTAATGCTGTACTACGTGATCAAAGGTGGTGTGTTCACCAGATTTGCGATCATAGCATCTTTACTTAATTTTGTGTTATACTTTTACAGAATGCACAGAAGCCGCATCTCGCCGAAGCAGATGCACCGCAGGGCGCAGTTTGAGCAAAAATCAAATGCCGGACGGGCAAAAGTCACGAGGCATAAATGCGCGATCTGTGGCAGGACGGAAGAGGACGATCCAAGCCTGGAGTTCCGTTTCTGCTCCAAATGCAACGGTAATTACGAATATTGCCAGTATCATCTGTTTACACACGAGCACGTGAAATAAAGATTTGCAAAGCCGTGCGGATATTAGCAAATCGAACAGACATGAGCAAGAAGGACGAAACGTCCGGACCACGAATGGATGTACACTTTCGAGAGTGCGAAGCACGGAGAAAGTGTATTATTGCAAGAGGCAGATGCATGACCACTCGCAGGCAATGCGCGAAGTGTGGAGATAGTGATGTTATTATAAAGGAGACCCTATATGAACAAAGAAGTATTATTTGCCAAGACCTTAGAGGAGGTCCGCAAGACTGCCAAAGAGCAGGGAAACTGCATCAGCGAAGAACAGGTAAAGGAAGCCTTCGCGGAACTTGACTTAAGCGGTGAACAATTGCAGATGGTATTTGACTATCTGTTAAAACATAAAATAGGTATCGGACAGCCCATGGATCCTGACGAATTCCTTACGGATGAGGAAAAGGATTATTTACAGGAATATCTGGATGAAGTGGCAGCTCTGCCTGTCTACACGGATGGAGAGAAACAGGCATTTTCCATCGCTGCCATGGCGGGGGAGACCGACGCCCAGCAGCGTCTGATCGAGATCTATCTGGCGGATGTGGCGGAGATCGCGAAGCTTTACGCTGGACAGGGTGTCATGTTAGAGGATCTGGTAGGTGAAGGGAATCTTGCGCTTTCCTTCGGAGTGACTATGTTAGGCAGTCTGGAGAAGCCTGAGGAAGTCGAGGGAATGCTTGGCAAGATGATCATGGATGCCATGGAAGAGTACATTGCCGAGCACACAGAGAACTCTAAGATCGACAAGCGCGTGGAAGACAAGGTCAACAAGGTGGCGGACAAAGCAAGAGAACTGGCAGAGGAGCTGCAGCGCAAGGTGACCATAGAGGAACTGATGGAGGAGACCGGCATGTCCCGCAAAATGATCGAGGATGCGGTGCGGATGAGCGGTTTCAAGATTGAGGATATCGACAACAATGCAAAAGACAGTTTATGAGAATTATAAATACAGCCTGCAGGACACGGCAAAAGTCTACATAGGTGCAAAATATACTTTTGCAGAGCTTTTGGAGCAGGATGAGGTGGCGTTTAAATTCCGCCTGATCGTGGAACGCTATATTTTAGCGGAAAAGGAAGTGGATCCCGAGGATACGCTGGAGACCCATCTGTATTATTTGAAGCCGGACAGCTTTCTGGTCAAGATCTACGACCGGATCAAGGCAAGAGTGAAGATCAATATCATCGAGGAGAAAAAGGGGATCTTTGGCAGAGGGAAGAAACGGTATGTGACGAAGGAGCTGAACATCCGGGAACTGACCGCTATGACCCCGGAAGAAAAAGAGGCAAAAGGCGTCGTGATCCAGGAAATCTCCATGAGCAAGCTGGCACTGGCAGGCTTCTGATAGATTAAGCTCACCCATAGAAAGCATACGCGACTGCTTGCAGGCAGCGAAGGCTTTCTATGAGGGGAGCAAACGAACATGAGCAAGAAGGACGATAGTCCGAATTGCGAATGGGCGTTACGATTTCGAGAGAGCGCAGCACGAAGAAATCGTTTAAGCCAGAATTAAACTGAGATAGAATAATAGAGGAAACAAAAATGAGAGTAGAAGATTTATCCACATACGAGATCATAGAGAAACGGCAGATCCCGGACATCAACAGTGTGACTTATCTGTGCCGTCATAAGAAGACCGGAGCAAGAGTGGCACTGGTATCCAATGACGATGAAAACAAAGTGTTTTACATCGGTTTCCGTACCACCCCGAAGGACTCCACCGGCGTGGCACATATCCTGGAGCACTCCGTATTATGCGGCTCGAAAGAATTCCCGGTGAAGGATCCTTTTGTGGAACTGGTAAAAGGTTCTTTGAACACTTTTTTAAATGCCATGACCTATCCGGATAAGACTGTATACCCTGTGGCAAGCTGTAATGACAAGGATTTCCAGAACCTGATGCATGTCTATCTGGATGCCGTATTTTACCCGAATATTTATAAAAATGAATCCATTTTCCGGCAGGAAGGCTGGCATTATGAGCTGGAAGGTGACGAGGAAGAGCTGAAGGTCAACGGTGTGGTCTACAACGAGATGAAGGGAGCATTTTCTTCTCCGGATGATGTGCTGGAGAGGGAGATCATGAACTCTCTGTATCCTCATACCACCTATGGCTGTGAGTCCGGAGGTGACCCGGAGGTGATCCCGGAGCTGACGTATGAAGAGTTCCTGGATTTCCACCGGAAGTTCTATCATCCCTCCAACAGCTATATCTACCTCTACGGTAACATGGATATGGCGGAGAAGCTGACCTTTATCGACGAACATTATCTGTCTGCTTACGATGCTCTTAAGGTGGATTCCGAAGTGACCGAGGAGCCGGCTTTCGATAAGCCCGGCCGCATCGTCAGAGACTGTCCCATCGGCGAGGGAGAGGACGAAGAAGAGAATACCTATCTGTCCCAGAACTTCTGCGTCGGTGACAGCCTGGATCCGAAGCTTTACATTGCATTTCAGATCCTGGATTATGCGTTGTGCTCCGCACCGGGTGCGCCATTAAAGCAGGCACTGGTAGACCGCGGCATAGGCAAGGATGTTTACAGCATTTACGAGAACGGTATCCGTCAGCCATATTTCAGTGTTGTGGCGAAGGACACTTCCGTAGAAAAAGAACAGGCCTTTTTACAGGTAACAGAAGAAGTACTAAAGAAGCTGGCGGCGGAAGGCTTCGACGAGAAGGCATTGCTTGCCGGTATCAATTACTACGAATTCAAATACAGAGAGGCAGATTTCGGTTCCTATCCCAAGGGACTGATGTATGGCTTACAGGTGCTGGACAGCTGGCTGTATGACGACAGACTTCCGTTCATTCATATCGAGGCGAACGATACCTTTGCCGAGCTTAGAAAGGAAGTTAAGAGCGGATATTTTGAGGGCCTGGTACAAAAATACCTGCTGGACAATGCGCACCGCAGCGTGGTGATCCTGCAGCCGAAGTCGGGACTCTTAGAGGAGCAGGAACAGAAGCAGCGTGAGAAAATGGCACAGGTGAAAGCGGCCATGAGTCCGGATGAACTGGAAGCTGTAAAAGAGACCTTCCGTAAGCTGACCGAGTTCCAGGAGAGTGAGGATGCGAAGGAAGATCTGGAGAAGATTCCTCTGCTGAAGCGGGAAGATATGAAAAAAGAGGCAAATCTCCCGGTGAACGAGGTAAGGAGTATTGGGGATACCTCACTTTTATATCATGATCTGTTTACGAACGGTATCGGTTACTTACGTCTGATCTTCAGACTGAATCAGATCCCCGGAAAATATTTCCCGTATATCGGCATCTTAAAAGGCTGTCTTGGACTATTGAATACCGAGCATTATGCGTATGGAGATCTCTATAATGAGATGAACCTGGTCACCGGCGGCATGGCTGCGGTGAACAATGTCTATGGCAGATTGCAGGATACGGATGAATTTACGTTGACCCTGGAGCTGAAGACGAAGGTGTTCTATGATCGTATTGCCGATGCCATCGATCTGATGCGTGAGATCGTCATGACCAGTGATTTCACGGACACCAAGCGTCTCTATGAGATCCTGGCGGAGGGCAAGTCCCGCATGCAGGCACAGATGACCTCCGGCGGACACAGCGTGGCAGCCGGAAGAACCATGTCCTACGGCAGTATTCCCGGAGCTGTCAGTGAGGAGATCTCCGGCATTCCGTTCTATCGCCGGATCACCGACCTGGAAGCACATTTTGACGAGAAAAAAGAAGAACTGGTGGAGATCTTACAGACGTTATTAAAAATGATCTTCCGTCCGGAGAATCTTATGGTGGATTTCGTCGGTGAAGAGAAGGCAGTGGGACTTTTGGATGCCCCGGTGGAAGCCTTCAAGGCAGCACTCTATACCGAAGCTGTGGAAATGGCACATTATATTCCGGAAGTCTCCCGGAAGAACGAAGGGTTCTTAACCTCCGGACAGGTCAATTATGTATGTCGTGCCGGTAATTTCCGCAAGAGCGGACTGAACTATACAGGAGCTTTAAGAGTGCTGAAGGTCATGCTGGGCTATGAATATCTGTGGGTCAATGTCCGTGTAAAGGGTGGCGCCTACGGCTGTATGTGCAGCTTCGGAAGATCCGGTGACAGCTACTTTGTCTCATACAGAGATCCGAACCTGGGCAGAACGATTGATATATATGAAAAGGCAGCGGATGCCATCGCAGAATTTACCGCGGATGAACGCACCATGACCCAGTATATCATCGGTGCAGTCAGCGATCTGGATGTGCCTATGAATCCGGCAGCAAAGGGACTGTATTCCCTGAGTGCCTATATGACGGGACTGGACGATGCAGCATTACAGAGAGAACGGGAGGAACTGCTGTCTGCTACCGTAGAGGATATCCGGGCACTGTCCGCGCATATCCGGGCATTTATGCAGGAGGATCTGCTCTGCGTCGTAGGCACGGCTTCTAAGGTAAAGGAAGAACAGGACAGATTCCTGAAGGTGGAAAATCTATTTTAAAACAGCAAAAAATTAAAGAACTTTTGTGATATTATTTCGTTTATAGGGGTGAACAATAAAAAGTCAACAGCAGGCGGATCCGGCAGGGTGTCCGGATGCCGTCCGCAGAACGGAGAGGGTTATGAAAAAACGAAATTTTGAAACCAAGATCATTACAGGGTTACTCACTGCCGGCATGATATTATCGCTGACCGCCTGCGGCAGCTCATCGAAGGGCGGTTACGGCATCAGTGATCTCATGGATGCGGATTATTCTGTTGCTTCCAATGAGGCAGCTGCACCGGAGGCGTCCGCTTATGAAGATGGCTTCGGCATGACAGAGGGGTACGATTCCGCAGAAAATGCTCAGGACACAGGTAATACAGTGCCTGAGGAGACTGCAGCCACAGCAGACCGGAAACTGATCAAGACCGTGAATATGGATGTCGAGACCAGGGAGTATGATAAGCTGTTAAGTGCGGTAGAGAATAAAGTAACAGAGCTCGGCGGCTATATCGAAAGTCTGGATGCCTATAACGGCAGTACATATTATAGTTATCGTTCTACAAGGAATGCCAATCTGACCATCCGCATCCCGAAGGACAGACTGGAGGAGTTCCAGAATACGGTCTCAGAGCTGGGCAATGTGACCAGTCGTTCGGAGAATGTGCAGGATGTGACGCTGACCTATGTGGATCTGCAAAGTCACCGGGATGCCCTGCGGACGGAACAGGAGAGATTATTACAGCTTTTAGAGCAGGCAGAGAGTGTGGAAGATATTATTACCATCGAACAGCGTCTGTCCGATGTCAGATACCAGCTGGAAAGCATGGAATCCCAGCTTCGCAGCTATGATAACCGGGTTGACTACAGTACCGTATACCTTTATATTGATGAAGTAGAAGTCTATACACCTGTGGAAGAAGAGACCGTCTGGGAGCGCATTTCCACCGGATTTGTAGACAGCCTGAAAAATATCGGCGAGGGACTAAAGGAAGCAGCGATCTGGTTCGTGATCCATATTCCTTATCTGGTGATCTGGGCGATCGTGATCGCTATTATCATCCTGATCCTGAAGAAGATCAAAAAGCGCACGAAGCGCATCCGCGCTGAGGAACAGAAAAGAAAAGCCGAAGAGGATGCGAAAAAGCAGAAGACTCAGCTAAATGCGGCAGGTACAGAAGAGAGTAACGCATCGGAAGCACCAAAAAAGTAATGAGTAAGGAAACATAAAAGTGTCAGGGAAAAAGACAAGAACAGGAGAAATAGAAAATGAACGAAAATCCGGCATATAAATCCGGCTTTGCCACACTGATCGGACGTCCCAACGTAGGTAAGTCCACTCTGATGAACCGACTGATCGGACAGAAGATCGCCATCACATCCAACAAACCGCAGACCACCCGTAACCGTATCCAGACGGTACTGACCCTGGAAGAGGGACAGATCGTATTCCTGGATACCCCCGGTATCCACAAGGCGAAAAACAAACTGGGCGATTATATGGTGAATGTTGCGGAGCATACGTTAAATGACGTGGATGTGATCCTATGGCTGGTGGAGCCCACGAATTTCATCGGTGCCGGAGAACGTCATATCATCGAGCAGCTGAAGAAGACCAAGACTCCTGTGATCCTGGTCATTAATAAGACGGACACCGTGAAAAAGGATGATATTCTGGCATTTATTGATACTTATCGCAAGGAATTGGATTTCTGCGAGATCGTCCCGGTGTCCGCATTAAAGGGTGACAACACAGATGTACTGATCCAGTGTATTTTGAAGTATCTGCCGTATGGTCCTGCATTTTATGATGAGGATACCATCACCGACCAGCCCATGCGCCAGATCGTGGCAGAACTGATCAGAGAGAAGGCACTCAGACTTTTATCCGAAGAAATTCCTCACGGTATTGCCGTAACCGTGGAAAGTATGAAAGAGAGAGGTAAGATCTGCGACATCGAGGCCACTATTATCTGTGAGAGAGATTCCCACAAGGGCATCATCATCGGTAAAGGTGGCCAGATGTTGAAAAAGATCGGCTCCCAGGCGCGCCCGGAGATCGAAGATATGCTGGAAATGAAAGTCAATTTACAGCTTTGGGTGAAGGTGAAGAAGGACTGGAGAGACAGCGACATCTTACTCAAAAACTTCGGATATAATCCGAAAGACATCGAGATGGGCGAATAGAAAAACAAAATTTGCAGACCCTATTTTTACAGAGGATGATACACCGATAAACTGATAAAAAGAGGGGGATGCGTAAGATGCAGTTCATAAATTACTGGCAGCAATTTGAACATACCGGCAGAGTGGAGGATTACCTGAATTATCTGCAGAATGCGGAGAATAGGAGTTCTTCCGATACGCCGGACACCTGCCTGCCGGACTGCAGGGCGGAAGGATGTGAAAGCCTGACGCCGGGGAGGGCAGATCATGCAGGAATCCCTGTATGTAACAGGAATTGTAATAAAACAGACACCGTTCGGTGAATATGACAGGCTTGTGAGCCTGCTTACCAGAGAAAAAGGGAAGATCACTGCTTTTGCCAGAGGGGCGAGAAGACCGGGCAACCGGCTGGCGGCAGCGACCAACCCTTTTGCTTTTGGTACTTTTCGTCTGTATGAGGGAAGGACTTCCTATACTGTATCGGAAGCGGATATTAAGAACTATTTTGAAGAACTGATGACGGACTATGTGGGAGCCTGCTACGGCATGTATTTTGCAGAGGTGGCGGATTATTACTGCCAGGAGAACAATGACGAGAGAGAAATGCTGAAGCTTTTGTATCAGTCGCTGAGAGCTTTGTGTGCACCGTCTCTTCCCAATGAACTGATCCGTAGTATTTTTGAACTGAAATCCATCGCAGTGAATGGAGAATATCCGGGAGCGCCCGAAGGCCGGAGCCTGGAAGAATCTACGTTGTATGCACTGAATTACATAGCGGAGAGCCCCGTGGAGAAACTGTATACTTTTACCGTATCGGATAAAGTACTGTCAGAACTTTCACAGATCGCATCGGAATATCGCAGGCGTTTCATGGGCAGGTCGTTCAAAAGTCTTGAAATACTGAAAACTCTATGTTAAAATCGGTTATGGCTGATGCCAAAAAAGGAGACTCATTTATGAGGCAGAATAGAATGAAGAAGTGTCTTACGACAGTATTGTCGGGAATTCTGGTACTGTCCTTAAGCGGCTGCGGTCAGACCGCGAAGCTTCCCGAGGAGGTCGTGAATACGTCTCTGGTGGTGGAGAAGGACGGGAAGGTGATCTCTTACCTGGTCAATACTTTTGATAAAGAGTTCTACAGCTTAGACGGACTGGAAGAGATGGTGAAGAACGAGGCAGAAGAGTTCAATGCCGCACATACGGATACACCGGAAGAAGCGCTGACTGTGAAGACAGTGCAGGCTTTAGGCGACGGAGACATGGTGCAGGTCGTGCAGGAATTCGACAGCGCAGACAGTTATGCCGAATATAACGACCAGGATCTGTTCTATGGAACCAGGGTGGAAGCACTGGCACAGGGAAATCCTGTGAACAAGGAGCTGGTGAATGCAGCAGATGGCACTCCGGCAGATCCGGACAAGCTGGAGAAAGCACTGGAGAAGGGACATCTGATCATCACGAATGCCAGTGCATACATTTATTGTCCATACCCCGTACTGTATATCAGTGAGGGCGTGGTCATGGGTGAGGATGGCTCTGTGGATGCCTCCCAGTCCGATGGTGTCGTTACGATACTGATGAAAAGGTAAGTTATACAGCAATACAAATATATAGAGTAAGAAAGGTTTGGTACTGACATGGAAAAGACAATGGAGAAGATCGTAGCTCTGGCAAAAGCAAGAGGTTTTGTATATCCCGGTTCCGAGATCTACGGCGGACTGGCTAATACCTGGGATTACGGTAATCTTGGCGTAGAGCTGAAGAATAATGTGAAAAAGGCATGGTGGCAGAAGTTTGTTCAGGAGAGCCCTTACAATGTAGGTGTGGACTGTGCGATCCTGATGAATCCCCAGACCTGGGTAGCCAGCGGACATCTTGGAGGCTTCTCCGATCCTCTGATGGATTGTAAGGAGTGTCATGAGCGTTTCCGTGCGGATAAGCTGATCGAGGACTTCTGTGAGGAGAACGGTATTGCCATCGAAGGCAGTGTAGACGGCTGGAGTCAGGAAGAGATGAAGAATTTCATCGAGGAGCATAATGTTCCCTGCCCTACCTGCGGCAAGCATAACTTTACCGATATCCGTCAGTTCAACCTGATGTTCAAGACTTTCCAGGGTGTTACCGAGGATGCCAAGAATACAGTATACTTAAGACCCGAGACCGCACAGGGTATTTTCGTTAACTTTAAAAATGTACAGAGAACTTCCCGTAAGAAGATTCCTTTCGGTATCGGACAGATCGGTAAGTCCTTCCGTAATGAGATCACTCCCGGTAACTTCACTTTCCGTACCAGAGAATTCGAGCAGATGGAGCTGGAGTTCTTCTGTGAGCCGGGTACTGATATGGAGTGGTTCCAGTACTGGAGAGGCTTCTGCCGTGACTGGCTTTTGTCCTTAGGTATCAAGGAAGACGAGATGAGACTTCGTGATCATTCTCCCGAGGAACTGTGCTTCTACAGCAAGGGAACAACCGATATCGAGTTCCTGTTCCCCTTCGGCTGGGGTGAACTGTGGGGTATTGCGGACAGAACCGATTACGATCTGACCCAGCATGCGAATACCTCCGGTGAGGATATGACTTACTTTGATGATGAGAAGAAGGAGAAGTATATTCCTTATGTTATCGAGCCTTCTCTGGGTGCGGACAGAGTTGTTCTGGCATTCCTGTGCGCTGCTTACGATGAGGAAGAGTTAGAGGGCGGCGATATGCGTACCGTGCTTCACTTCCATCCGGCACTGGCACCGGTAAAGATCGGTGTGCTGCCTCTGTCCAAGAAACTGAACGAGGGTGCGGAGAAGATCTACGCAGAGCTTTCCAAAAAATACAACTGTGAATTTGATGACAGAGGAAACATTGGTAAGAGATATCGTCGTCAGGACGAGATTGGAACTCCTTTCTGCGTAACTTACGATTTTGATTCCGAGACAGATGGCTGCGTTACCGTACGTTTCCGTGATTCCATGGAGCAGGAGCGTGTTGCTATCAAAGATCTGGATGCTTACTTTGCAGATAAGTTTACATTCTAAGATCACTATTCAGGAGCAGAAAGATTTTTCTGCTCCTTTTCAATATCTTTTTCTATTGGTACGAAAACTTTGATACTTACAGTGGAGGGGACAGCGTGGAACCGATCGAAGTGTTTCAGATTCTGGGAATCGAACAGACAAAAGACGAAAGGGCACTGAAGAATGCCTATCGTGACAAGCTGACGGTAACGAATCCGGAGGATGATCCGGAAGGCTTCAAGCGGCTGCGGATGGCTTATGAGGAGGCCTGCCGCTATGCCGGAACGCCGGATGCAGAAGAGAACGAGGAGGCGGAACCGACGCTGGAGGACGATACTCCGGCTGGACAGTGGGTACGTGGTGTTCGGAAGGTCTATGAGAATATTACGGACCGCTGTGATGTGGAAAAATGGAAAGCGCTTTTTGAGGCGGATGACTTTCTTTCTCTGGAGGAAGAGGAAAACTGCACCACTTATCTGCTTCGTTTTCTGATGGAACATTATAAGCTGCCGACCGCAATCTGGAAGCTTCTGGATGAGAAAATCCACATTGTACAGAATGCGGGGGCCTTCAGAGAGCGCTTTCCGGCACAGTTTGTAAGCTATATGGTACATAAGTGCGAATCCGGGGAAGAAGTGGATTTTTCCGAGTTCCGTGGTGCGGAAGATGCGGATTACGATCAGTTTCTGCAATATTATGACAGAGCTTATCAGGCGCTGCAGGAGAAAAAATTACAGGAAGCGGAGCAGATGATCGGATGTGGGGATGCTCTGGGGATTACCCACCCTGTTATGGAGATCTGCCGTGCGTCCCTCTATGAAGGAAAGGGACAGACCGCAGAAGCCATTACTTTGTTAAAGAAACTGTCTGCAAGATATCCGGAGGATGATCTGATCGCTTACAATACGGCGGAAATACTGTGGAGAAATGAAGGGCGCGTAGAAGCGTCTGCTATTTATGAGAGTCTTCGGGAGAAGCTGCCGAAACACTACATGGCGAACCTGCGCCTGACGGACTGGTATTATGAGCAGGGGAACTATAAAGAGGCAAAAAAATGTGCGGAAGAGATTCTTTCCGTAGGCGGAGACAACACATTTCTGGAGACACTGCAGAAGATCAACACCGAACTGGAACGGGAAATGAAACGGAAATATGCGCAGAACCATGATTCCGGTCTGGGACTGGATCTGGGCTGGTGTTATCTGCAGGATGGCAGGACCGATCTGGGAATCCGCACGGTCAGGGAGTTGGAAGCAAAAGTTCCTGCGGACAGGCGTGAGGAATATCTGGGACTTATGACAAAACTGCTGGCAGAAGCGGCAGAATATGAGAAGGCAATTTCCACGGCAGCCAAATGGGAAGAAAGCCTGGAGAAAAAGATCCTCCGGGATACGGATGCCGAAGAGGAGGAAAAAGACAGAGACCGGATCCGACAGTCACATATGATCCGGATGCAGTGCTATCGGGCTTATGGCTATGTACAGCCGGAAAAATTCGCCGAAGCCATTGCGGAAGCGGAAAAAGCCGAGACCGGAACACCGAAGGATATCGGTATGCTGATCGAAAAGGCACAGATCTATGTGGAGATGGAAGAGTATGAACGCTGTGCGGAGATATCCAAGAAACTGATCGGGGATTATCAGGTTTACGCTGCATATGCCAACGAACTGGAAGCGGCGAAGAGGCAGTGGAATGCAGCAGGGGTGATCCAGAACGGCAGAGCCTGTCTAAATTATTTTCCAACCTATGTCAAGGCCTATGAAATGATGGCAAAGGTGTACATGGATCTGACACATCCGGAGGAACTGAAGGAACTGTTACAACAGGCGAAGGATAATAATGTCAAAAGTGTGATCCTGGATGCCTATGAATGGCAGTTGACCAATACGGGGCTTCCCCAGGAACAGATGAACGACGCCATAGATAAATTCCGGAAGAAATATCTGAGCAAACTGGAAGCGGGCAAGACCATATTTTATCGGAGAGGACTTCCGATCATTACGGAATATCTGTATGCCTACCCTTGTGAATTTTTACTGGTGGAGCGGGGAGATTTTCATAATGCGGCAGGCTGTCTGGAGGCGGCAAAAGCAGATTATGAAAAGGCGCTTTCCACGAACCCGGCCAATCCTTTTGCCTGGAAGGGACTGGCACGGATCCACAGATGCCGCGGCAAATACGATGAAGCCATGATCTGCCTGAGAAAATGTGTATTTTTCTATGAAAAGAGCGGAACACAGAATCATGCCTGGCCGGAACTGATTGTGGAACAGGCAGAAATTTATTTTTTGCTGGGCAATACGGAAATGGCGGAACAGTTTTACCGGAGATACCGTGAGATGACGGGAAGTGCCGGAGAACGGGACCGGAACCGTATGAGGGATTTCGCCAGATGTCTGGCCTGCAATGACAAGACTACGGAGGGATTAAAAGTTCTGGAGAAGGCATTCGTCAATGTACTGGATGCGGCAGGAGAAAAGCTGGATCTGTGTGTCTGGTGCGGGGAAAAGACGATCGCCGGAAATATTCTGACATCGTGGCCGGAGAAGATCGAACTGCTTGGAAAAAATACCGGGAATACTCAGGAGTATTTCGAAGATTACTTTTTCCATCTGGGATGGTATGGGCTGATCTGTGGTTCCGGAAAAGTGGCCATCAAGAATATGGATAAGGCACTGATCTTCCATAAGGAGGATCTCAGCAAAAAGGATGACATTGCGGACCTGATCCTGGCATGCATCCTGTACGGAGATAAGAAGAAAGGTGCTGACTATGCACAGGCGCTGAAAGCCTGCATGGAAAGAGAAGATAAAAGCGGCAAGGATGTGTATCTGAAATATCCGAAGCTTCGGATCGTACACGAATATCTGGCGGGATATTATACGGCCACCGATGAGGAACAGGATACGCTCCTGCAACTGGACAAAGACTGTTCCTTCTGCCATGGCTGTGTACATCCCGTCTGCGAGGAACTGGAGATGGTACGGATACTGCAGATGCTGAAAAAGGGCCGGGAGAAAGAAGCGCTGGAGCGGCTGAAAGAGCAGATGCAGGAACATCCCGGAATGGGATTGCAGGCCATCTGGCACTGGTATCATTCGGAACAGGTGACGAAGGATACGGATCCTGCCGTAGCCGCTTTTCACAAGGAAAAGCCACAGCCGGAGAAACGGGGATTCTGGCAGAGGCTGTTCGGGAAGAAGTAAAAAATTAAAATGAAGAGAGAAGAAAACATATGATAGTCGGAATCGATTTGGGAACCACCAACAGTCTGGTGGCAGTATTTACGGAGGAAGGACCTGTGATCATCCCCAACCGTCTGGGAAAACATCTGACCCCCTCTGTGGTCAGCGTGGATGAGAACGGCAATGTCTATGTGGGGGAGACGGCACAGGAACGCAGAAACCTCTATCCCGACAGTGTGGCGCAGGCATTTAAGCGCAGCATGGGAACGGATCGCACTTATGACCTGTCCGGCAAAAAGTTCCGCCCAGAAGAATTGTCCAGCATGATCCTGCGTTATCTGAAAGAAGATGCGGAAGTCTATCTGGGGGAAGAAGTCACAGAGGCCGTGATCAGTGTACCGGCCTATTTTGACGACAAGAGAAGAAAAGCCACCAAGCGGGCCGGAGAACTGGCCGGGCTGAAGGTGGAGCGTATGATCTCGGAGCCTACCGCAGCGGCGGTGGCCTACGGCCTGTACGAAAAAGAAAAAGACACCAGATTTCTGGTATTTGACCTGGGCGGCGGAACTTTTGATGTCTCAATTCTGGAGCTGTATCACAATATTCTGGAGGTGCGGGCGGTAGCCGGAGACAATTATCTTGGCGGTGAAGATTTCACGGAAGTGATGTCGAAACTTTTTCTGCAAAAGACAGGACTGCATTATAAGCATCTGTCGGAGAAAGAACAGGTGCGTCTCTATAAAAAGGCAGAAGAAGCCAAGCGGGGAATCAGTGATCAGACTGCGGTGACCATGGAACTTATGCTGGGTGAAGAGAACAAAACGGCAGAGATCACCTTAAAAGAATATGAGGAAGAGTGCGAAGAACTGCTAATGAAGATCAGGGAACCGGTGAAGAAGAGTCTGGCGGATGCAGGACTGAAGCTGTCGGACATCGATGAGGTATTGCTGATCGGCGGAGCCACCAGACTGTCGGTGGTCAGGGATTTCCTGATCAGGCTGTTCCGCAAATTCCCGGATACAAGACTGAACCCGGACGAAGCCGTGGCACTGGGCGCGGCGATCCAGGCGGCCATGAAGGAACGCCGGGCGGAGGTAAAGGAAGTCATTCTGACGGATGTATGCTCCTTTACATTGGGAACGGAAGTCGTGGTGGAATACGAGGAAGGCAAATTTGAAGACGGCCGTTTCTGTCCCATCATTGAGCGCAACACCGTGATCCCTGCCAGTCATACGGAGCAGTTGTACACTGTCAGAGACAATCAGGACAAGGTGCGCGTCCGGGTACTGCAGGGAGAGAGCCGTTTCGCCAGAAATAATCTGTTTTTGGGAGAACTGAACATTGATGTTCCCAAGGGGCCCAGAGGCAGTGAAGCCGTGGATGTGACTTACACCTATGACATCAATTCCCTGCTGGAAGTGGAAGTCAAGGTGGTATCCACCGGACTGACCCAGAAAATGATCATCAAGGGACAGGACAACCAGATGACGGATGATGAGATCCAGAAGCGAATGGAAGAATTGTCCTACCTGAAGATCCAGCCCAGAGACCTGGAGGAGAACCGTCTGGTGCTTCTCAGAGCGGAGCGGATGTATGAGGAAGCACTGGGAGACCGGAGAAAAGAACTGGATCGTTATATCACTGTTTTCGAGGCTGCATTGAAAAAGGGCAAAAAAGAGGAGATCGAGGAGGCCAGAGAGGCATTGAACGAGATCCTGGAAGACGAGGATGAGTGATGTTTTATCCTTGACGCGGCGAAACGATAACATTATAATGTAGAAATGTAGGTTTATTTTCCGAAAGGTGTAATTTTTAGACAAGGAGACCGAGAGAATGAGACAATTCACTTCTGATGAGCTGAGAAAAGCTTGGAAACAATTTTATATAGACCGTGGCCATGTGGATGTGGGAGCAGTATCCCTGGTATCTGACGGATCCACCGGTGTTATGTTCAACGTAGCGGGCATGCAGCCTCTGATGCCTTATCTGCTGGGACAGAAGCATCCTCTGGGTACCAGACTCTGCAATGTGCAGGGCTGCGTTCGTACCAACGATATCGATTCCGTAGGTGACAAGAGCCATGTAACCTTCTTCGAGATGATGGGAAGCTGGAGCCTGGGAGATTATTTCAAGAAAGAGCGTTGCCAGTGGAGTTTCGAACTACTGACACAGGTATTCGGATTTGATGCCGACCATCTGGCTGCTACTGTATTTGCCGGTGACGAGAATGCACCCAGAGATGAGGAAGGCGCACACTACCGTATCGCTTCCGGTTTCAAGAAGGAGAATGTATATTATTTGCCTGCCGATGACAACTGGTGGGGACTGGAATACGGCCCCTGCGGTCCCGACAGTGAGATGTTCTATATTGCAGACAGACCGGACTGCGGACCGAACTGCGGACCCGGCTGTGACTGCGGTAAATACACGGAGCTGGGTAATGATGTATTTATGCAGTATGAGAAGCATCATGACGGTCATCTGACCCCCTTAAAGCAGAAGAACGTGGATACCGGTTGGGGCCTGGAGCGTATTCTGGCCTTTTTAAACGGTACCAGAGATGTATACCAGACAGACCTGTTTGCCCCGGTGATCGCTTACATTGAAGAGGCTTCCGGTGTGAAATACAATGCGGATGAAAAGCTGACCAGATCCATGCGTATCCTGGCAGACCATCTTCGTACCGGTGTTATGCTGATCGGTGATGAGGCGAAGCTGCTTCCCTCCAATACAGGTGCCGGCTATATTCTCCGTCGTCTGATCCGTCGTGCGGTAAGACACGGCCGTACTTTAAATATGACCACAGAGCAGCTGCTGCACATTGCTGCTATGTATATCGATGAGATCTACGCAGAGAGCTATCCTCTGATGAAGAAGAACAGAGAGTTCGTCCTGACCGAGTTACAGAAGGAGATCGCTCGTTTCGAGAGCACTCTGGAGAACGGTATGAAGGAGCTGCAGAAGATCCTGGAGCAGAAGAGAAGCGAAGGTAAAAAGGAGATCGACGGTAAGTCTGCATTCTACTTATACGATACCTTTGGATTCCCTCTGGAGCTGACCGTAGAGCTGGCACAGGAAGAGAACCTGACTGTGGATGAGGATGGCTTCGCTGCTGCCATGGAAGAGCAGAAGCAGAAGGCAAGAGAAGGACAGAATTTCTCCCAGAAGCTTACTACCGCCGCAGGCGTATTCGATGGACTGGATGACAAGATTACCAGCGAATTTGTAGGTTATGATGCTCTGACAGCGGAGGGCAAAGTAGTGGGACTGGCTTCCGAGACCGAACTTGTGAAGTCTTTAAATGAGGGAGAGACCGGTACCCTGATCACTGATGTTACTCCGTTCTATGCTACCATGGGAGGACAGAAGGGTGACTTTGGTGTGATCCGCACCGAAAACGGTACTTTTGAAGTGACTGAGACCGTGAAGATCGCAGGCGGACGCATCGGACATGTGGGTAAGGTTGTATCCGGAACAGTTACTGTGGGAGACAAGGCAGAGCTGGCAGTGGATACCGACAACAGAAAGAGCGTATGTAAGAACCATTCCGCAACCCATCTGTTACAGAAGGCATTGCAGATCGTGCTGGGCGACCATGTAGAACAGCAGGGCTCCTACCAGGACGGCGCAAGAACCCGTTTCGACTTCAGCCACGGACAGGCTATGACTGCGGAAGAGCTCGCTAAGGTAGAGGCTCTGGTCAATGAGAAGATCGCAGAGGATATTGCAGTCGTTACCGATGTCATGAATATCGAAGATGCGAAGAAGAGCGGAGCTATGGCTCTGTTTGGTGAAAAATACGGTGAGACCGTCCGCGTGGTATCCATGGGAGATTTCTCCAGAGAACTGTGCGGTGGTACCCATGTAAAGCACACCGGAGAGATCGGCTATTTCAAGATCCTGTCCGAGAGCGGTGTCGCAGCCGGTGTCAGAAGAATCGAAGCACTGACCGGTGCCAATGTGATGGCATACTATCAGGCAATGGAAGAGAGCTTCAATAAGGCAGCCGCAGCAGCCAAGGCAACTCCTGCAGCCCTGATTGAGAAGATCCAGCATATGCAGGCAGATCTGAAGACTCTGACCGCAGAGAACGAATCCCTGAAGGCAAAGATGGCGCAGTCTGCACTGGGCGATGTACTCGATCAGGTGGTGGAAGTGAAGGGCACAAAGCTTTTAGCAACCAGTGTAGACGGTGTGGATATGAATGGCTTGAGAGACTTGGGCGACCAGCTCAAGGATAAGCTTGGCGAAGGCGTTGTCGTATTGCTGTCTGCACAGGACGGTAAGGTAAATATGATCGCTATGGCAACTGACGGTGCTGTAAAGGCCGGTGCTCATGCAGGTAACCTGATCAAGGGAATTGCCGCACTGGTAGGCGGTGGCGGCGGTGGACGCCCGAATATGGCGCAGGCCGGCGGTAAGAATCCCGCAGGCATTCCCGCAGCGATCGCGGAAGCGTCTAAAGTACTGGAGGGTCAGCTCGCATAATGGAACGAGAGAATCTGAAATCCCGTTTAGGCTTTATCCTGTTGTCTGCCGGCTGTGCCATTGGTATCGGCAATGTATGGAAGTTCCCGTACATGGCCGGTCAGGGTGGCGGTGGCGCATTTGTATTGTTTTATCTGATCTTCCTGGTGATCCTGGGTCTGCCTATTATGACCATGGAATTCGCTGTGGGGAGGGCAAGTAAGAAAAGTCCCGTAAAGGCTTACCATGCACTGGAGAAGCCTGGACAGAAGTGGCATATCCACGGATATTTTACACTGGCAGGCTGCTATCTGCTGATGATGTTCTACACTACGGTAGCAGGCTGGATGCTGCACTATTTTTATATGACGGCTACCGGCAGACTTTCCGGACTTTCCGCAGATGCGGTAGCGGAACAGTTTACCCGGATGCTTGCAGATCCGGGGGTCATGATGTTCTGGATGGTACTGGTGGTGATCATCGGTATCGTTGTGTGTGCCGGTGGACTGCAGAACGGTCTGGAGCGTGTGACGAAAGTCATGATGATCGCCCTGCTTGCCATCATGGTAGTACTTGCCATCAACAGCTTCTTCATGGAGGGAGCAAAGGAAGGTCTTAGGTTCTATCTGGTACCTGATTTTGGACGTATGCAGGAAGTCGGTGTGGTAGCTACACTGGTAGGTGCCATGAACCAGGCATTCTTTACCCTAAGCCTTGGCATTGGTGCCATGGCAATCTTCGGAAGCTACATCGGCAAGGAGCATTCTCTGATGGGAGAGTCCGTCAGAGTTGTGGTACTGGATACTTTTGTGGCAATTACCGCAGGACTGATCATTTTCCCCGCCTGCTTTACCTACGGCGTGGATCAGACCTCAGGCCCCAGCCTGATCTTCATAACCCTGCCGAATATTTTTGCCAACATGCCCTACGGCCGTCTGTGGGGAAGCTTATTCTTCCTGTTTATGGCGTTTGCAGCACTGTCCACGGTGCTGGCTGTGTTCGAGAATATCATCTGCTGTGGTATGGAACTGACCGGTGCCAGCCGCAAAAAATCTTCCCTGGTGAACCTGTTCCTGATCATTGCATTATCCGTACCCTGCGTACTGGGGTATAATGTATGGAGCTGGGATGGTTTCTCTATTTTCGGCGGAGCAGTACTGGATTTTGAAGATTTTCTGGTAAGTAATCTGTTCCTGCCCTTAGGATCCCTGGTATACCTGCTGTTCTGCGTGACCAGATACGGCTGGGGATGGGAGAACTATAAGGCAGAAGTAAATACCGGCAAGGGCTTAAAAGTCCACGACTGGATGCGCGGTTATCTGACCTACGGACTGCCCCTGATCGTGATCTTCATCTTCCTATTCGGTATCTACGATAAGTTTTTTAAATAAGATTTTGAAGATCCAGTAGCTCACATAAGAATAAGGACAAGCAGACTCTAAGCAACCGTCGGTACTTAGCGAGGGTATTTTCCTCGCTTATGTACCGTTACGGTTAAGCGTCCGTAAGCGAATCGTGCGAAAGAAAGCACGCGCGGGTCTGCGGTTCTTATTCTTGTGTGAACTACGTGGAATATTATATATAAAAAATTAAAAAAGTAGTTGACGAATGGTTTTTTTATGCTATAATATCAAATGTGTGTAGAACAACTGCGCATTAGAATAACCCAGTCAGTCATGTTACTTGAAGGGACTGAAGGGAGGTCGGGTGTAAGATGTCAAACGTAATCGTAAAAGAGAACGAGACTTTAGATAGCGCTTTACGTCGTTTCAAGAGAAGCTGCGCTAAGGCTGGTATCCAGCAGGAGATTCGTAAGAGAGAGCATTACGAGAAGCCTAGCGTAAAACGTAAGAAGAAGTCTGAAGCAGCAAGAAAACGTAAATATAACTAATGTTAAACAACAGTCCTCGGCGTGATCACCGGGGACTTTGTACTTGTGAGGGAAATCAAATGTGGAGTTATGAAATACTGGGAACAGATATCTATCATCTGTTAGCAGCATTTGTACTGTACAGTGTTCTCGGATGGGCACTGGAGTCTGCGTATATGTCATTATGTAATCGTAAGCTTACCAACCGGGGCTTCGGCAAGGGACCGTTCTGCCCGATCTATGGTTTTGGCGGAGTGTTGGGATATCTGATCTTGAGTCCTCTGCGTGATAAGCTTGTGGAATTATATTTTTTGGGAGCTATCCTGGCAACGGTCTTTGAATATCTGGTGGGGGTCGGTATGATCCGTTTCATGGGAGAGCTATGGTGGGATTATAACAATAAGCCCTTCAATTATCGTGGGATCATCTGCCTGGAGAGTACCGTCGCCTGGGGATTTTATGCGATAGGCATCGTGCAGTTTGTCCATGATGCCATGTATCATATCATTGACAGGGTACAGCTACAGATAGGGACCCGTATGATCCAGGTGATTTTGGTTGCTGTAGCGATCGATTATACGGTACAACTGATCAAGGTATTCGACATTGACGTCCGCAGTAAGGGAGAAGCACTGAAGGAACGCTGCCAGGCATTGATCGCCAGATGGTAAGACGTAAAACATCAGGTTTGCAGGTATATACAGGACCACACGACCATATCTTTTAGAAAAGGATAGGGGAGTGTGGCTTTTTTATGCAAAAAATCAGAAAATATATCTGTACATGGATTTTACTTTTCAGTGTCAGTATGCAGGTATTCTGGTGGAGCGAAATCGATGTATGTGCGGAACCGGCAGCGATCGAAGCTCCCAGCGCGGTGCTTCTGGAGAGCTCCACCGGGAAGGTGATCTTTGAGCAGAATGCAAGAGAACGCCGAAGCCCTGCCAGTATTACCAAGATCATGACATTGCTTTTGACTTTTGAAGCTCTGGATCAGGGAAAGATCAAATTGGAGGATCCGGTGACGGTGAGTGCCTATGCCAGTTCCATGGGGGGCTCCCAGGTATTTTTGGCAGAGAATGAAGTGCAGACCTTAGAGACCATGATCAAATGTATCGCGGTTGCTTCGGGCAATGATGCCAGCGTGGCGGTGGCGGAATACATAGCGGGAAGCGAAGAAGCTTTCGTGGAACAGATGAATGCGAAAGCTGCGGAGCTTGGCATGACGGATACCCATTTCGAAGACTGCTGCGGACTGACGGATTCCGACGGCCATTATACGACAGCAATGGATGTGGCAGTCATGTCCAGGGAGCTTACGGTAAAATATCCGAAAATATTTGAATATACCGGAATCTGGATGGAGGACATCACCCATGAGACCAGACAGGGAAGCTCAAAGTTCACGTTAAACAGTACCAATAAATTGCTGAAACAGTATCCGTTTACTACGGGCTTGAAAACCGGATCCACCTCCAAAGCAAAATTCTGTCTATCCGCCACTGCAACGAAGGATGGCATTGATCTGATCGCGGTGATCATGGGGGCACCGGACTATAAGGCACGTTTTAAGGATGCCAGGACATTGCTTAGCTACGGTTTTAATATAAGCGATCTGTATCTGGATGAGAATACAGATATCTTGCCGAATATGCGGGTGCAGGGCGGTGTAGAGGATACGGTGCCAGTGAAATACCAAAGCGAATTCCGGTATCTGGATACAGAGGGGAATTCGTTAGATGGCGTGGAGAAGAGAATTGAACTGCCGGAGATTGCCATGGCACCGTTTGCGGAAGGAGATATGGCAGGCAGAGCAGTCTATCTGCGAAACGGTGTGGAGATCGGCAGCGTACCGATTCTGTATGAAAATGCGGTGGCGAAGGCGTTTTATAAGGATTACCTGCGAAAAATAATGGAATTTTATCTTTTGTAAGGCAGAAAAATATGTTATACTAAAGAACATATTGGCAATAATCTGGCAACATACCATGGGGGCAAAAGAGTTGGATGTAGTGATTACCGTGATCGCAGTAATCCTTGTGATAATGCTGTGGATAATGCTGTACGACAGTAACCGTTTTGTAGTGCGGCATTATTCCCTGCGGGATCAGAGAATCAAAAAGTCTGTGAAGGCAGTGGTTCTGGCGGATCTGCACAATAAGAGATACGGAAAAGAAAATGAGAGGCTGCTGCAGGCAATCGATGAGATCGGACCGGACATGGTCCTGATCGCCGGGGATCTGCTGACGGCGAAGCCAAAGGCAACACTGGATGTGGCGGTGGGATTCCTTACGGAGCTTGCGAAGAAGTATCCTGTCTATTACGGCAACGGCAATCATGAACACCGCCTGAAGCTATATCCCGAAAATTATGGAGATATGGCGGAGCGGTATGAAGAAGCTCTTACGAAGATCGGTATTCACAGGCTTGTCAACGAGCATAAGCTTCTTCCGGAATACGGGATCTGCATCTATGGTTCTGAGATAGACAGGCTGTACTACAAACGTTTTGGGATACAGCCCATGAATCCGGAATATCTGCCGGGGCTTTTAGGACAGCCCTCCGAAGCATATTTCAATATATTGATCGCCCACGATCCGGATTATTTTCCGAAATATGCAGACTGGGGTGCAGACCTGGTGTTAGCCGGGCATGTCCACGGCGGCATGGTGAGAGTTCCTTTTTGGGGCAAAGGTGTGGTGTCTCCCAATATCAGACTTTTTCCAAAATACGATGGTGGAGAGTTTACAATAGGGAAGAGCAGAATGCTCTTAAGCAGAGGACTGGGAATGCACACGATCCCGATCCGGCTGTTCAATCCGGGAGAGATCTTAGAAGTGGAGCTTATGCCTGACGAGGGGAAATAGGAGTTTTATCACATGGCAATATCTGTAAAACTGGAAGCGTTTGAAGGTCCACTGGATCTATTGCTTCATTTGATCGAGAAAAATAAAATAGACATCTATGATATTCCTATCGTAGATATCACGGCACAGTATCTGGATTACATTAAACAGATGCAGCGGGAAGATATGAATGTCATGAGCGAATTTCTAGTAATGGCGGCGACACTGATCGACATCAAGTGCAAGATGCTGCTGCCCAAGGAAGTCAACGAAGACGGCGAGGAAGAAGATCCCAGAGCGGAACTGGTCCAGAAGCTGCTGGAATACAAGATGTACAAATACATGTCCTTTGAACTCAGAGACCGTCAGGTGGATGCTGCCAGGAATATGTACAGAGAGCAGAGACTTCCGAAGGAAGTGGAAGCTTACAGACAGCCCATAGATTACGAAGAACTCATCGGTGATATGAATTTGAACAAGCTTCATGAGATCTTCAGATCTATCGTGAAGAAGCAGGAGGACAAGATCGATCCCGTCCGCAGCCAGTATGGCAATATCGAAAAGGACGAGGTAGATATGGACATCAAGATGCTGTATGTGGAGGCTTATGCCAGAGAACATAAGACCTTCAGCTTCCGGAAGCTTTTGGAGAAGCAGAACAGCAAAATGGAAGTGATCGTTACATTCCTGATCATTCTGGAACTGATGAAGACCGGTAAGATCAACATCAGTCAGGAAAATATATTTGATGATATTATGATCACATCTAATGTTTAGGATACAGTGAGGTTTTAGCATGGAACGCAGTAAAGCAGAAGCAGTGATAGAGGCCATCCTTTTTACCATGGGAGATTCCGTGGAGATCAGCAGGCTTGCGGAAGTGATCGGGGAGGATGTGAAGACGACAAAGTCTATATTAAAAGACATGGCGGCACGGTACGAGGAAGAGAACAGAGGCATCGGTCTGACGCAGTTCGACGATTCCGTACAGCTGTGCACTAAGGCGGATATGTACGAATATCTGATCAAGATCGCGAAGACTCCGAGAAAAATGACTCTGACGGATACGGTACTGGAGACATTGTCCATTATCGCTTATAAGCAGCCGGTAACGAGACTTGAGATTGAGAGAGTCAGAGGTGTCAGCTGTGACCATGCCATTAACAAACTGCTCGAATACGATCTGATCACGGAACTGGGACGTCTGGATGCTCCCGGAAGACCCTTGCTGTTTGGTACCACGGAGCAGTTTTTACGCTGCTTTGGCGTGAAGAGTCTGGAAGAACTGCCGGAATTGAATCCGGTGCAGGTGGAGGAATTCAAACAGCAGGCGGAACAGGAAGTACAGCTTACTTTGAATATATAAATGATGCCAGGGTCAAAAGGTCTAAACCCACATGAGCTTGCTCATAAGTGGGTGAAAGACCTTATGACCCGCCCCGATATTCGCATAAAAGTGGGATGATAATCCCACGATATGCGAATAGTGGGTAGGATTGTGGGAGTGCATAGCACGGAACAATCCGTAGGCATCAATGTCGGGGACTTTTGCCCCCGATATCTGAATAGGACAAAGAACCAGCCTCATAATAATAAGTAACCCTGTTTTGGGAGCAACGATTATGCGAGGCTTTTTTTGTGCCCTTTTTGCGGGAATTATATGTCTGGAAAGTCTATGTGGATTACAATTCCGTGAAGATATTATAAAAAAACACGAACCGACATCCGGGATTCTGTATGAGACCGGGGAAGCCGATCTGCCACAGGAGCTTATGCTGTATGCACAGGGAGCGGTGCTGCTGGATGCGGACTCGGGACGTGTGCTATATGGAAAAAACGAAACTACGCCCATGGCTATGGCGAGTACCACCAAGATCATGACCTGCATTTTGGTGCTGGAAAATGCGAAGGTGGATGAAATCGTCAGCGTCTCTGCCTATGCAGCCACCATGCCCAAGGTAAAGCTGTATGTGAAATGCCAAGAGCACTATACTGTGAGAGAATTATTGTTTTCCCTGATGCTGGAAAGTCATAACGATGCTGCTGTGGTGCTGGGGGAATACATCGGCGCAAAATTGTTGGGCGAGATGGGGGAGATTTCAGAACATACCGGCGAAGAGAGCAAGGCGGCGTTACATAGATTCGCGCAGGCAATGAATGAAAAGGCTGAAGAGATCGGCTGCGAAGATACCTGGTTCATCACGCCAAACGGGCTGGATGCCACGGAGACTCTGACGCTGCCGGACGGAAGTACATTAGAGAAGGAACACCATACCACAGCAAAAGATCTGGCGGAAATCTTAAGGTACTGCATAAAAGCTTCCCCGCAGAGGGATTTGTTTTTAGAGATCACAGGAACACAGGATTACAGTTTTACGGAGAACGGACGATCCTTTCAGTGCTACAATCATAACGCTTTTTTGCAGATGATGGATGGAGCATTCACCGGCAAGACCGGATTTACGAACAAGGCGGGATACTGCTATGTGGGAGCCCTGAAACGGGACGGAAAATGTCTGATCGTGGCGTTGCTTGCCTGCGGATGGCCGAATCATAAGACCTATAAATGGAGCGACAGCAGGGAATTGTTTACCTATGGATTGGAGAACTATAGGTATCGAAACTTTGAAGAAGAACCGTTTTCGGGCAGAGAACAGCTGCTTGTGCCGATTCCGGTGCTTTGGGCAAAGAATGATGCACTGACAGAGGAGGTTCTGCTGCCTGTGGAACCGGATCCGGAGGCGGAAGGCATGGAGGGACTCTTAATGCGTCCTGACGAGAATGTGGAGATCCTCTACCGTAAGGAACAGTATCTTACGGCACCCGTGGAGGCAGGTGAGTACGTGGGAGAGATCAGCTATCTGGTAGACGGCAGGGTATGGCACAGAGAGCGCCTGATCGCAGCAAAGGATGTGGAAGCCATAGACCTCTTATGGTGCGGCAGGCAGATACTCTTGCGCTTTCTGGTAAGATCCCCTATGAAAAAATGACGGGGAAATTGTTCAAAATAAGGAACAATGTATAATTTTTGTAAAAATCTGCAATTCGTTCTTTGCGAGTTGCAGATTTTATGTTATACTAACGACTGTTAATCATGGGGGCATTTGTGCTTCTATATTAATAGAGTTTTCTATATTTATTTTATTATATTATCAACGGAGGGCTGAAACATATGAGCACTACTTCAAAAGCGAGTCAAAGAATAGCAGCTTTACTCGATGACAACAGTTTCGTTGAAATCGGCGGACTTGTAACCGCAAGAGCTACGGATTTCAATCTGAAACCCAATGAAACTCCTTCTGACGGTTGTATTACCGGCTATGGAGTGATCAATGGTAATCTTGTATATGTATATAGCCAGGATGCTTCCGTACTGAACGGAACCATTGGTGAGATGCATGCCAAGAAAATTACAAACCTCTACGATCTGGCTATGAAGACCGGAGCACCTGTGATCGGACTGATCGAGTCTGCAGGCTTAAGACTGCAGGAGGCAACCGATGCACTGGCTGCATTCGGTGAGATTTACTTAAAGCAGACCATGGCTTCCGGCGTGATCCCTCAGATCACCGCTGTATTCGGAACCTGTGGCGGCGGCTTAGGTCTGTTCCCTACCATGACGGATTTCACCTTCATGGAAGAGAAGAACGCCAAGCTGTTCGTGAATGCTCCCAACGCTTTGGACGGCAATGTGATCACCAAGTGTGATTCTTCTTCCGCTAAGTTCCAGGCAGAAGAGAGCGGTATCGTTGATGTGGTAGCTGACGAAGCAACCATTCTGGAGAAGGTAAGAGAGCTGGTAAGCTTCCTGCCTGCCAACAACGAAGATGATGCAAGCTTCTTAGAGGACTGCACCGATGATCTGAATCGTGTGAACCCTGAGATCGCAGGTTGTGTCGGCGACACTTCCGTTGCTCTGTCCATTCTGGCAGATGACAACAATTTCTTCGAAGTAAAGTCCGGATATGCTAAAAATATGGTAACCGGTTTCTTACGCCTCGATGGTGTTACCGTAGGTGCGGTAGCTAACCGTTCCGAGATCTGCGACGAGGAAGGCAAAGTAGCAGAGAAGTTAGACGCTGTACTGACCGCAGAGGGCTGCGAGAAGGCTGCCGAGTTCGTGAACTTCTGTGATGCTTTCGGTATCCCCGTACTGACTCTGACCAATGTCAAGGGTTACGAGGCAACTTTAGCTTCCGAGAAGACGATTGCCAAGGCTGCTGCAAAGCTGACCTACGCATTCGCTAACGCTACCGTTCCCAAGGTAAACGTTGTGATCGGCAAGGCTTTAGGAACCGCTTATGTGGTAATGAACTCCAAGGCAATCGGTGCTGACATCACCATGGCATGGCCGGATGCACAGATCGGTGCTATGGACGGCAAGCTTGCTGCCAAGATCATGTATGATGGTCAGGGCGCTGATGTGATCAATGAGAAGGCTGCAGAGTACGAAGCTCTGACTCTGAATGTAACCAGTGCAGCCAAGAGAGGATATGTGGACCAGATCGTAAATGCAGCTGATACTAGAAAATATGTGATCGGCGCATTTGAGATGTTATTCACCAAGAGTGAAGACCGTCCTGCCAAGAAACACGGAACTGTATAAGAAAGGGTGATTATAAAATGAAGAAATTTTTAAGCTTAGTATGTATGATTACCTGCATCTTTGGTTTGACGGCGTGCGGCAGTGAGGAGACCTATACGGATTACGAGCAGCGTAAGATGGATACTGCGATCCAGATCGCTACCCAGTATGTGATCCCTTCTCTTGAGAACTTTGAAGACGAAGCTACCCTTGAGAGCTTTTCCGAGTATACCGCTGATGAAGTGGCATACCTGGTACAGGAAAATGTAGGTATCACTGTTGACGGTTATGCATACAAGACTGCTATCGAGTCTTTCAATTCCGCGAAGGAAACCATCGGCGGTATCACTGCTGTCGGTGATGCAGATGCTACCATCGATGATGATCAGATCATTGTACATGTAGATGTGACCGGAGCAAACCAGAACGCACAGGCAGAAGTGATCTTCAGCAATGATATGTTCCTGAGCATGGAGTCAGCAGCATTGAATCCCGTAGAATCCATGGGGGGTCTGATGACCAAGGCTGCGCTGAATACTCTGATCGGTATGGGAACTGTATTCGTAATGCTGATCATGATCTCACTGATCATTTCCCTGTTCAACTTCATTCCCAAGATCCAGGCTGCATTCAGCAAAAAGGACAAGAAGGAAGAAGCAAAGAGCGCGGGCATCGATAATGCAGTAACTCAGATTGCTGCACAGGAAGAAGCAGAGGCAGATGACACTGAGCTGGTAGCCGTAATCGCAGCTGCAATTGCAGCAAGTGAAGGCGCGGCAAGCACTGACGGATTTGTAGTTCGTTCTATCCGCAAAGTTAGATAATCTAAAATCGTAGGAGGATATTAAAATGAAAAATTATACCATTACCGTAAATGGCAACGTATATGATGTAGTAGTAGAAGAGGGCGCATCTACCGGAGCACCCGTAGCAGCAAAGGCTCCCGCAGCTCCCAAGGCAGCACCCAAGGCTCCCGCAGCAGCTCCCAAGGCAGGCGGCGCAGCAGGCAGCATCAAGGTTGAGGCCGGTGCAGCAGGTAAGATCTTCAAGGTAGAAGCAAGTGTTGGACAGGCTGTTAAGAAGGGTGACGCAGTCATCATTCTGGAAGCTATGAAGATGGAAATCCCCGTTGTAGCTCCCGAAGACGGTACTGTTGCAAGCATTGACGTTGCAGTTGGTGATACTGTTGAGGCTGGTGCAGTTCTGGCAACTCTGAACTAATTTTTTTATCAGCTCTATAAACAACAGGAGGTCATCAAATGGAATATATAGCTAGTACGCTTAACAACCTGATTCATCAGACGGCGTTTTTTAACCTGACCTGGGGAAACTATGTCATGATTCTGGTTGCATGCTTTTTCCTTTATTTAGCTATCCGTCATGAGTTTGAGCCGCTGCTCTTACTCCCGATAGCGTTCGGTATGCTGTTGGTTAATATTTACCCCGATATCATGCTGCACCCTGAAAATGCAGCAAACGGTGCCGGCGGCTTACTGTATTATTTCTATAAGCTGGATGAACTGGCAATCCTGCCGTCCCTGATCTTCATGGGCGTAGGTGCCATGACAGACTTCGGTCCTCTGATCGCAAACCCTAAGAGCTTCCTTTTGGGAGCAGCTGCACAGTTCGGTATTTTCGCAGCATACTTCGGTGCGATCTGGCTGGGATTCAACGACAAGGCAGCTGCAGCCATCTCCATCATCGGTGGTGCTGACGGCCCTACCTCCATCTTCCTTGCTGGTAAGCTGGGACAGACGGCGATTCTGGGACCTATCGCGGTGGCAGCATATTCCTATATGTCACTGGTTCCCATTATCCAGCCCCCTATCATGAAGCTTCTCACCACTGAGAAGGAGAGAAAGATCAAGATGGGTCAGCTTCGTCCGGTATCCAAGCTGGAGAAGATCCTGTTCCCCATCGTTGTTACTATTGTTGTATGTCTGATCCTTCCCACCACAGCTCCTCTGGTAGGTATGCTGATGCTGGGTAACCTGTTCCGTGAGTCCGGCGTTGTTCGTCAGCTGACTGAGACAGCATCCAATGCTCTGATGTACATCGTAGTTATTCTGTTAGGTACTTCCGTAGGTGCTACCACCAGTGCAGAAGCATTCCTGAATGCTGATACACTGAAAATCGTAGCTCTGGGTCTGATCGCCTTCATGTTCGGTACCGCAGCAGGTGTTCTGTTCGGTAAACTGATGTGCGTACTGTCCCGCGGCAAGATCAATCCTCTGATCGGTTCTGCAGGTGTATCCGCAGTTCCAATGGCAGCACGTGTATCCCAGAAGGTTGGTGCGGAATCCGATCCTACCAACTTCCTGCTCATGCATGCTATGGGACCTAACGTGGCAGGTGTTATCGGTACTGCCGTAGCAGCCGGTACATTCATGGCAATTTTCGGTGTATTTTAAAGCGATGCACATCTCCAAATATCATGGGACGGGCAAGCTTGCTTGCATCGGCACATGATGTTTGTGAGATGTATTTCGCGCGAAGCGCGATGAAATAAGTCCGAAGGACTTATGAATGGCATCGCGTCAAACTAATTATAGAAAATAATATTATGGAGGATATTCGTAATGTCAGAAATTGAAAAGAAACCGATTAAGATTACGGAAACTGTTTTACGTGATGCACATCAGTCTCTGATCGCTACCAGAATGCCGACCGAATTCATGCTTCCTATCGTAGATAAGATGGATAAAGTTGGTTATCATTCCGTAGAGTGCTGGGGCGGTGCTACATTTGATGCATCCCTTCGTTTCCTGAAGGAAGATCCCTGGGACAGACTGAGAAAGCTGCGTGACGGCTTCAAGAACACCAAGTTACAGATGCTGTTCCGTGGACAGAACATTTTAGGTTACAGACCTTATGCAGATGACGTGGTAGATTACTTCGTACAGAAGTCTATCTCCAACGGTATTGATATCATTCGTATTTTCGACTGTCTGAATGACCTGCGCAACTTACAGGAAGCAGTAAATGCTACCAATAAGTTCAAGGCACAGGAAGGCAGAGGTGAAGCACAGGTTGCTCTGGCTTATACCCTGGGCGATGCTTACACCTTGGATTATTGGACCGGCATGGCCAAGAAGATCGAAGAGATGGGTGCAGATTCCATCTGTATCAAGGATATGGCAGGTCTGTTAGTACCTTACAAGGCTGCTGAACTGATCAAGGCTATGAAGGAAGTTACCAAGCTTCCCATCCAGCTGCATACCCACTATACTTCCGGTGTTGCAAGCATGACTTACCTGAAGGCAGTAGAGGCCGGTGTTGATGTGATCGATACCGCTATGAGCCCCTTCGCTATGGGTACTTCACAGCCTGCTACCGAGGTTATGGTTGAGACCTTCAAGGGAACCCCTTATGATACCGGTCTGGATCAGAACCTGTTGGCTGAGATCGCTGATTACTTCAGACCTTACAGAGATGAGTGCCTGGCTAATGGCCTGCTGAATCCCAAGGTTATGGGTGTTGATATTAAGACTCTACTGTACCAGGTACCCGGCGGTATGCTTTCCAACATGGTGAGCCAGCTGAAGGAGCAGAATGCAGAAGACAGATACTACGATGTACTGAAGGAGATCCCCAAGGTTCGTAAGGATCTGGGTGAGCCCCCTCTGGTTACTCCTTCTTCTCAGATCGTTGGTACTCAGGCAGTCTTCAACGTACTGCTCGGTGAGCGTTACAAGATGGCTACCAAGGAGACCAAGGCAGTGCTTCGTGGTGAGTACGGTCAGACCGTTAAGCCCATGAGCCAGGAAGTTATCGACAAGGTTATCCCCGGTGAGGAGAGAATCACCTGCCGTTACGCTGATCTGCTTGACAACGAGATGGATAAGCTGGAAGGCGAAATGAAGGAATGGAAACAGCAGGATGAGGACGTATTAAGCTACGCTCTGTTCCCTCAGGTTGCTACCGACTTCTTCAAATATCGTCAGGCACAGCAGGAAAAGGTTGATATGACCCAGGCTGACACCAAAAACGGTGCATACCCTGTCTAAATAATTTTTCAATAAAGATGCCGCACGGTTGCTAGCAACCGGTGCGGTATTTTTATTATGGCTTTAGCCAGTTGAGTTCATCGGAAAACTCCAAAATGACCGATCAGGTCAAAGGATTGAGCATTTCAATGAAGATGCAAAGGAAACAATGCATGAGAAGATTAACCGGATGTTGGTTACAGAAGCAAGTCGAATGGCAGTGTATTAAAATTATGTAGATGTAATTGAAGAAAAAATATGATATTATGAGAGTAACAAATCGGAATTTAAGGAGTGATTGCTATGAAAAGGGTATTGGTATTATTTGGGGTATTAATTTGCATGTTGTCATTCGTCGCTTGTGATAAAGCAACTGGCAGTGAAGCACCTGTAACAAGTGGAATAATTACTCGTACAGAGGAAGATAAAATTTATGATTTGACCGAAGAAGAAGTAAAAATAATCGCAGACATTATTGAAAATGGCACCTGGAACACAGAAGGGACTGCCGAATGTGCCAATGATTGCAAACTTATAATTGATGAAAGGACATATTATTATCATTCGGAATGTGGAACATTCAATGATAAAGAGAACAATCAGAACTTACCTGTAACAGCCGAAGAGAAAGAAAGTATAAATGCAATATTAGCTCAATATATAACACTTGGTTTAGAGTAATTCAGACGATTATTTTTCAGGCTGTTTTGTTTAGAAACAGAACAAAAAATTTGAGTTTGAATGGATGAAAACGGGGGAAAAAGTTGTGGTTAAGGATCCACTATATGGTCAGAAATATACATTTCCTGTTTATAAGGTAAATATTCAAGATGAAGAATATGCGTTTGCCGCAGGAGAGTTTAGCAATTCTGTTTTTGGGTTTTACATTGAAAAATATTAGCTGATTCTATTATGTTGAACCGGTGTGATCTGCACCATAAATTAACAAACAAAACTCATATCGCGATTAGGAGATTATATGGGAGATTGGATTAATGTAAAAGCCAAAGATGTAATTACGATTTTGGAAAAAGCAAAAACAGGCTTTCCATGGGGAAATTACCCAGATGAGAAATACAGATGTTTGATATTTTGGTATAAAAATAGAATCAATATGACGGTAAACGAGTTTTACAATTCAAATGGAGAGACATATTCTTGCTGTCGCTTTTACACAACAGAACTTTGTCTTACAATAGATGAATATAATAAAATATCTGATGAGCAACTGGCATCAAAAGCTTATAATGCCTGGTGCACGGGTGCTCGATAAATCGAAGTTTGTAAGGAACAGAAACTTTGAATTTTACGCACTATTAACTTTTGGATATAAAGTGCGATATTACAAATATAGAAACGGATTTCTGTAGATTTGTTCAAGGAGGATTAAAATGGCAATTAATTTATATGGAAATGTAAGTGGTACTTATCAAAAACCAAATATAGATTTATTTGAAATGGCTCGGAAACAGAATAATCAGCCTGTAAAATTTTGTGATACAGAAGCGGGTAAAAATCTTCCGGCCATAAAGGTTAATATCTCAGAGGAAGGCTTACGTGCTTTACATGGTAGTAAGATGAAGGGTAGCGTAGATATACAAAAGCAAATGGAAGAAATGCAGTATATTTCGGAGCATCAGCCTGTGGAGAGTTTTACAAACAGATTATCAAGGGTAATGCAGAATAGTTATGTGCAGTTCTCCGAGAGTAATTCAGATGAAAAACTGACAATACAAAAAAAGGCGGATGTATTGTTGGGAGAATTCAAAAGTATTTGTGATGAGATTAACTCAGGATATGACGGTGGAACCAGAGTAAGATTTATTGAGGATTCTACGTCAACAGATGGTTTTAGAAAATTGAGTAAAGATGATGAACTGTCGATTCTGTTAAGTGAATTTAGCAATTTTGTTGAAGGACGTTTTGGTAAAACCCATCAGGAAGAAAGTGAAAAAGTAGCAAAAATTGTGAATGATTTGCAGAAGGTAAAACAGGAAATGGGACGTGGAGATATTCGGTATTATGAGCCAGAATATATTCCAAGTGATTTTGTTGAAAAATTACTGAAAGCAGCAAGTGATTATATAAAGGCATAGAAGGAAGAAACGGAAGTTCAAATTCAAGTTTGCCGAAATATATTTCTAACTTTCCCTATTTTACAGACATTCCAGCCCATTCATTAGTGAAATGATATGTATTTTCCCTTAT
>OGDN01000234.1_pt1 | contig 114279 bp, 103 predicted proteins | sample 1570271 | NCBI WGS metagenome assembly OGDN01 (sample SAMEA4384481, study PRJEB24528) | human gut metagenome
CCGGGAATCATGGAGCACATCGTGCGCGCAGGTATCCACTCCGGCGACTCCATCTCCATCTACCCCGCGCAGACCCTCACCGAGCACATCAAGCGGGTCATCATCGACTACACAGAGAAGCTCGCTAAGGCGCTGCACGTTGTAGGCCTGGTAAATATCCAGTACGTCGTTTATAACCACGAGGTATTCGTTATCGAGGTCAACCCGCGTTCCTCCAGAACCGTGCCGTACATCAGCAAGGTAACGGGCGTTAACATGGTGGACATCGCGACCAAGATAATCCTCGGCGCGAAGCTGAAGGACATGGGCTACAAGAGCGGTCTGTACCCCGCCGGCGACTATATCGCTGTAAAGGTTCCGGTATTCAGCTTTGAGAAGCTCAACGACGTTGACAACCAGCTCGGTCCGGAGATGAAGTCCACCGGCGAGTGCCTCGGTATCGCAAAGACCTTCAGCGAGGCTCTGCTCAAGGGACTTATCGCGGCGGGCTATAAGCTCCACCACGAGGGCGGCGTGCTCATTTCCGTAAAGGACGGCGACAAGAACGAGATAATCGAGATCGCAAGCCGGTTCGAGCAGCTCGGATTCAAGATCTACGCCACCAGCGGAACCGCTTCCGTGCTGAACCGCAACATGATTGCTGCGAGCCACGCCTACAGAATAGGCAAGGGCGACCCGGACGTTATCCAGCTTCTGGAGAGCGGCAAGATACAGTACGTTATCTCCACCTCCGAGACCGGCAGACAGCCCTCCCGCGACAGCGTAAAGATGCGCCGCAAGGCTGTTGAGCGCTCCATCGCGTGCCTTACTGCGATAGACACCGCCAACGCGCTCCTCGACTGCCTTGAAATGCACAAGACAGTCAACGACGTGGAGCTTGTGGATATCACCAAAATCTGAGAATACCAACGGCAATATCGCTCCGTTACCAGCGTCTGGCTCCGGGGCGGTATTGCCTGAGTTTCATTCTGAGCGTTATTCAGTTCTGAATTAAATTCCCCCGGCGAAAGGAACCATTATGAAAATAGGCAAGTACCCCGTAAAGCACTCCTACAAGATACCCCGCATAATCGCCGATGTTTTCTCCGTCGGACTGGCGGTGTTCATCTGCTCCGTTGAGATAATGTTCATGACGGTGTACAACGATACGCTGAAAACCTATATCGGCGGGGAAGCGCTGGAAAAGCTGATGCAGGCGGACAGCTCCCTCGGCTGGAAGCACTGGCTGACGCTGATATTCCCGGCGGCGGTGCTCGCGGTGTTTGCCGTTTATATCGTCCTCGTGCTGAAAAGCCACAGGCTGAAGGGCTTCAACGTCACCAAGCGAAACGCCCAGAAGCTCTACGACATGTACGCGCTCTGCGCTTCGCTGTGCAAGATACCCGCGCTCATGTTCATCAGCGAAATGATGATGATAACCCACAACAACATGCTGATGGCTGACGAGGGCTGGTTCACATTACAGCTTGTGCTTGACCTGCTGATAATCGCGATACTGATATGCCTTTTCCGCCATCTTATGCAGAAAATGACCGAACCGGAGGTACATGAGGAAAGCACGGCAGTCCGCATGACCGCGGTCGTGAAGGAGGAACCCGCGGTTCCTTCCGAAGCGCCGGAAACCAACGACACCACCGAAAGGAGCTAACATGAGCTACTACTGCGACAAGTATCCGATAATCGAGAAAAAAAGCATCTCGCGGGATACCTTCTCCATCACCATCTACGCCCCGGAAGCCGCGAAAGCCGCGCACGCCGGTCAGTTTGCCAACATCTCCGCGCCGGGATTCACCCTGCGCCGCCCCATATCCATCTGCGAGTTCAGCCGTTCCAGGGGAACGCTGAGATTCGTTTTCGAGGTACGCGGCAAGGGCACCGAGGCTATCTCCCGCCTGAACGTCGGCGATAATCTCGACGTACTCGGCCCGCTCGGAAACGGCTTCGCGATACCGGACAGCGCCCGCAGGGCAGTTCTGGTCGGCGGCGGTATCGGAGTACCTCCCATGTTGGGGCTTGCAAAGAAGCTCGGCGACCGCGCTACCGCTATCCTGGGCTTCCGCGACTACAGCCGCATTATCCTCGCCGATGAGTTCGAGAAGTACGGCGCGGCGACCGCGATATGCACCGACGACGGCTCCGTAGGCTACAACGGCATGGTGACGGGTCCGCTGGAGAGCACCCTGAAAAACACCGGCGCGGACATCGTATGCGCATGCGGCCCCATGCCTATGCTCAACGCCATCGCGAAGATATGCGCGCAGTATGAAGTTCCCTGCAAGGTGTCCCTGGAACAGAGAATGGGCTGCGGCGTGGGCGCGTGCGTGGTCTGCTCCTGCCTGACCGTCCGCAACGGTCAGGAGCATTACGCAAGGGTCTGCAAGGACGGTCCCGTATTTGACGCAAAGGAGGTAAAGTTCAATGGCTGATCTTTCCGTAAAAATCGCGGGGGTAGAGTTCCCGAACCCGGTGATCGCCGCTTCCGGAACCTACGGCAACGGCGAGTGCTTCACCGACCTGTACCCGCTGTCCAGGCTCGGCGGTATCTCCTGCAAGGGAATGACCATCGTGCCGAAGATGGGAAACGTTCCTCCGAGAATAGCTGAGACTCCCTCCGGCATACTGAATTCCGTGGGACTTCAGAACATCGGCGTTCACGGCTTCATCGAGTATTACCTCCCGACGCTGAAAGAGGAGGGCAATGTCATCATCGCGAACGTTGCGGGCGCCACAATCGACGACTACATCGCGGCTGCGGAGGCGCTTGATGTAACGAACGTCGACATGATAGAGCTGAACATCTCCTGCCCGAACGTCAAGGCGGGCGGCGCGACATGGGGCGTCACCTGCGAGGGCGCGTCGTCCGTCACGAAGGCGGTCAGAGCCGCAACGAGCAAGCCGCTTATCGTGAAGCTGACCCCGAACGTAACGAACATCACCGAGATAGCGAAGGCGGTCGAGGCAGAGGGCGCGGACAGCATCTCGATGATAAACACGCTCCTCGGAATGCGCATAGATATCCGCACAAAGCGCCCGATACTCCACAACAATGTCGGCGGACTTTCCGGCCCGGCTATATTCCCGGTGGCAGTCCGCATGGTATGGCAGTGCTACAACGCGGTGAAGATCCCGATAATCGGCATGGGCGGCATCTCCACCTGGGAGGACGCAGTCGAGATGATGATGGCAGGCGCGTCCGCGATACAGATGGGCACGGCGATATTCACCGACCCGTGGTCGCCGATCAAGGTCATCGAGGGTCTGAACGACTACATGGACAAGAACGGCATAAAGGATCTTTCCGAGATAGTCGGACAGGTCAAGCCATGGGACTGATTTTAAATTCGGAATTCGGAATTAAGAATTCGGAATTTCGGTGTCCTGCTTCGCAGGACGGATTTAAAAATTAGATTATAGCATTTGTTGAAACAGCATTCAATTGCTGCTGATTTGAAATCGTCCGCGAAGCGGACACATTAATTCCGAATTCCGCATTCCGAATTCCGAATTTTCTTCCCCCCCCCTTCTTGATTAGGAGAACGATGTATGAAAATAATGGCAGTAGACTACGGCGACAGCCGTACCGGGCTTGCGATGTGCGACAAGGGCGAGGTGCTTGCCTCCCCGCTGTACACCATCAACATGAAGGACTTCGACAGGTGCCTTGAAATGACCGCTGAGGCGGCGCGTGAAAACAAGGCGGAGCTTATCGTAGTCGGCAACCCGATAAACATGAACGGCACGGAAGGTCCGCGCTCCGAGAAGTGCAGGCTGTTCGCGGACCGCTTAAAGGAGCTTGTCGGCGTGGACGTGCGCATGTGGGACGAGCGTTCCTCCACCGTGACGGCGATAGGCTTCATGAACGACGTCAACAAGCGCGGAAAGAAGCGCAAAGAGGTGCTGGATTCCGCGGCGGCTGCGGTCATTCTCGAGAGCTACCTCGCCTGGAGGAAAAATCACCCCGGCGAGGTCTGAGATATGTGTGTATTCCGTGAAAATGCTTGACATTCCGGCGCATTAGAGGTAAAATATAATAGGGTGCAGTATGTATTCCTGCACCCTATTATATTTTTTACATTAATTCGGAATTAAGAATTCGGAATTCGGAATTTCGGTGCTGCTTCGCAGCTATTTAAAATTTGATATTTTTTACTCTGAAAGGACTAACATACAATGACGAATTTCCAGACAGCGCAGATATTCGGCGACAACATGGTGCTCCAGTTCCAGAAGCCCGTAAGCGTATTCGGCACAGGCACTGACGGCACAAAGATAACCGCAAGCATTTCCGGCATGGAGGCGGCGACCAACAGCACGGTCGTCCACAACGGGAGATGGCTGGTAATGCTCCCGCCGCAGCCCGCGCAGGACAGCGTGGAGCTGACGGTCTCCGACGGCTCCGAGAGCCGCACGTTCACAAACGTGGCGGTAGGCGCGGTGTGGCTCGCGGGAGGTCAGAGCAACATGGAGCTGGAGCTCCGCAACTGCTCCACCGGAAAGGACAGCCTTGAGAACGACGATACCCCCAACGTCCGTTTCTACTACACGATGAAGAAGACCATCGCGGACGACAGCTTCTTCGAGAGCGAGAAGCAGATGGTCTGGAACGATTTCTCCAACAAGGAGAGCGCGCAGTACTGGAGCGCAGTGGGCTACTACTTCGCAAAGGAGCTTTCCGAGAGGCTCGGCATAACGGTAGGAATTATCGGCTGCAACTGGGGCGGAACTTCCGCGAGCGCATGGATGAAGCGCGAGTACGCCGACGGCGAGACCGCGGTGTACTTCGAGGACTACGACAGCGCCACCGCCGGGAAGTCCGAGCAGCAGCTCAAGCAGGATTACCTCGATTATCAGGCGTACCACAATGAATGGGAGCGCAAGAGCGCGGAATACTACAGTAACACCCCGAACCCCACCTGGGACGGCTGCCTTGCCTACTGCGGCGAGAACAAGTACCCCGGTCCGGCTTCACCGCTGAACCCGATGTCCCCGGGAGTGCTCCACAAGAGCATGATAGAGCGTATCGCGCCCTACACGATGACCGGCGTTATCTGGTACCAGGGCGAGAGCGACGACCACCGTCCGGGAATGTACTACAAGCTGCTAAACCAGATGATACGCAACTGGCGCGACGACTGGAACGACGACGAGCTGTTCTTCGTTATCGGGCAGCTTCCCATGCACCGCTGGGAGGCGGACCCGGATTTCAAGAACTGGTGCACTATCCGCGAGGCTCAGGCTAAGACCGCACGCACCACCGCGGGAACAGCCCTTGCAGTCCTGACCGACTGCGGCGAGTTCAGCGAGATACACCCCAAGGACAAAAAGACCCCGGGTCACAGATTCTGCCTTGCGGCGCTCAACGGCTGCTATCAGGTGCAGTTCGTTGACGGCGAGGAGGGGCAGGATGGCGGATTCTCCACCTTCAACCCCGAGGCTTACGAGGTATGCTGGAACTCCGGCAGCGTGGACGTGTTCGTTTCCACCGGGCTTTGCCTTGAGGTGAAGGACGACGCCGAGGAGATAAGCGGCTTCGAGCTGATGTCCGCAGACGGAGAGTGGCACGCTGCGAAGGCTGTCCTCTCCGATAAGGAGCTGTGGAACGCCGGCGAGGGCACTGAAATAATCAGCGTCACCGGAACTGCCGACCCCTGCGGAGTGCGCTACCTCTGGACAAACTACACCGACGATATCCCGCTGAGGGACGGCGAAAACGGAGTTCCGCTGCCGCCGTTCATCTTCACAAAGCCCGCATACCAGGGCTGATACAGGAGCTGATACTATGGAAAAGGAAAAGATAGACAGAATAAACCACCTCGCGCGCAAGCACCGCGCGGAGGGTCTCACCGAGGAGGAAAAGGCGGAGCAGCAGGCGCTCCGCGACGAGTACCGCGAGGGCTTCAAGAAGGGACTCGCGCAGCACCTCGACCGCGTGTACTACAAAATGCCGGACGGCAGCCTTGTCAAGGCAGTGCAGGGCGAGGTAAAAATGCCCGAAAAGAAAACGGAGGACAAGAAATGATAGCGTTAGTTACAGGCGCAAGCTCCGGGATAGGCAGGGACATCGCACGTTCCCTTGCCAAGCACGGAATAAACGTAATAATCACGGCGCGCCGCCGCGACCGCCTCGAGGAGCTGAAAAAGGAGCTCACCGAGACCTACGGCGTGAAGGTGCACATAATCGCGGCTGATATCTCCGACATGGCTCAGTGCCGGGAGCTGCACCGCCGCGTGAAGAAGTACAGCATCGACATTTTCGTGAACAACGCGGGCTTCGGCGTTTTCGGCGACCTCACCGACACCGACCTCGACCGCGAATTAGCCGAGCTTGACGTGAACGTTAAAGCGTTCCACACGCTGTTCAAGCTGTTCCTCCAGGATTTCAGGAAGCGCGATTACGGCTATATCCTGAACACCGCCAGCAGCGCGGGATTCTTCCCGGGGCCGCATTTTTCGTCCTACTACGCGAGCAAGGCGTACGTTGTCCGCATGACTCAGGCGGTTCACGAGGAGCTCCGCGCGGCGCGCAGCCATGTTTCGGTCTCCATGCTCTGCCCGGGGCCGGTCAACACCGAGTTCATGGACAAGGCGCGGGTCGATTTCACAGTGCCGCCGCAGTCCAGCGAGTTCGTTGCGGAGTACGCCGTAAGGCAGATGTTCGCGGGGCAGCTGACTATAGTTCCGTCGCCGGTGATAAAGGCGGGGATAATCCTCGGCAGGCTGGTTCCGGACTGTATTCTTGCTCATTTCGCAGGGCTTATCCAGAGCCGCCGGGAAAGGCTCTGATATGCCGTCAGTAACAGAAATAACCGTACGCTACGCCGAAACAGACTGCATGGGAGTCACCCACCACGCGGTGTACCCCGTGTGGTTCGAGGTAGCCCGCACCGACTACATCAAAAACGCCGCCGTGAGCTACGCCGAGATGGAGCGCCGCGGCGTGATGATACCCGTGACCGGGATATCCTGCAAGTACCGCCAGCCGTCGCGCTACGACGATACGCTGGAGATAACCACCTACGTCACGAGGTTCAGCCCGGCAAGGGTGGAGTTCCGCTATGAGTGCCGCCGCAAGGGCAGCCCGGAGATACTCACCGAGGGCACCAGCGCGCACGCATTCGTGGACGCCGAGACGTTCCGGCCGCTGAACTTCAGGAAGGCTCTGCCGGATATCTACGAAAAGCTTGAAAAGGAAGCACAGAAGGATCTCGCGCTCTGCGCGACATAATTAAGGAGGAAAAAACATGTTCAGACAGCTAATTGCGGGAGCTGCTGCGGCGGTCATCGCGCTTACCGGCGTGAAGTCTGGTCAGTACAGCCCCGATGAATTCTGCCATGCTGAGGGCAGCGTAATAGTCAGCCCCGCTGGTGAGACCACCGTGCTCCGGGGAATGGGGTTCGGCAACGATATGTGGGTGAGTTCCCTAGCGGATATCGGGCTTCATCATAACGAGGACAGCTTCCGGGAGATGTCGGAGCTGGGGTTCAATTCGGTGAGGTTCCTGCTGAACTACCGCTGGTTAGAGGACGACGAAAACCCGTATGTCTACAAGCAGGAGGGCTTTGATTACATCGACCGGAGCATAGCCTGGGCGAAGAAATACAACATCGGTCTGGTGCTGAACATGCACTATCCGCAGGGCGGCTACCAGTCCCAGGGGAACGGCGCGGCGCTCTGGACAGACCCGGAGAATCAGCGCAGACTTGTGAAGCTCTGGGGCGAGATAGCGCGAAGATACGCCGACGAGCCGGCGATACAGGGCTACGGGCTGATAAACGAGCCGGTGGTCCCGGAGCTTGGCTCGGCGGCGGAAACGGTGGGGCAGTGCCAGCGGCTCATGCAGCGGTGTACCGACGAGATCCGGAGATACGACCGGAATCACATTGTTTTCGTGGAGCATGTCGCGGCGGTGAAGGATATGTCCACCGGTGAAAACCTCTGGAACAAGTACCCGATCGATGAACTGTGGTTCCTGATCGACGACGACAACGCGGTCTACGAGGGACATTTCTACACGCCGCATGCGTTCACGCACCAGTCGGCGGGGGACAGCGTTGAATACCCAAAGCCGTGCTACGTTGACAACTACCTTGAATACTGGGTAGGCTGCATGAGCGCCCGGCAGACTTCGCAGGATACCTATTACGAGAGCGGCTTTTTCACGGCGGAGGAGGACTACAACATATACGCGCCGGTGCTGCATTCCTCAAAGCTGGGGAGCGGGACCGCGCTGTTTGACGACGTGACGGTCACTGAATACGCCCCGGACGGTACTTCCGGCGTTGTCTGGCACAACGACTTTTCCGACGGCCGCCAGAAGCCGGAGAACGCCTGGAGCAGCGACGGCACCGGAAGCTGGTCGATGAGCGAGGGCTATCTGAAGATATCCGGCGGCACGGACGATTACGTGCTGACGTTCGACAAGCTGAAGCTGCGCGAGGGCTGCAAATATAAGATAAGCGGCCACATGCAGACTGTCGGAGCGCCCTCCGGCGGCTTCGCGGATATCCGCGCGGACTTCAGCCTTGCGGAGAACGTCTATGAAAGCGGCCGAGAATACGTTTTCGCGGAGCTGTCCGAAATAGTCAGGTTCGGGAAGGAAAACAACGTTCCGATATACTTCGGGGAATTCGGCGCGGACGCTGAGAGCTTTAAAAACGGCCTCGGCGGCGAGCGCTGGGTCGCGGACGTGATGGACTTCTGCAATGAGAACGGAATCTCCTACAGCTACCACGCCTATCACGAGCCGATGTTCGGATTCTACCCCGAGGACACCGGAAAGTACCCGCAGCGCCGTAACGAAGCGCTCGCGAAGGTATTCGCAGACAAAAACAGAAACGGATAATTACTTATGAAGCGATTTATCATACTCGGCGGAGTTGTTCTGCTGGGAGCAGTATCGGCGCTGATGTACACGCTGTTTCCCCCGGTGGAGACGCAGCTCAATGCCGACATGGCAGAAGACGGGGAGGTCTCCGTCACCGAGACGGAGCGGAACGCCGTCCAGAGCGGCAGTGTGAGATTCTCGCTTCCCTCCGGATTCTATTCCGAGAACATCTCGCTGGAGCTTTCAGCGGACAGCGGCACGGTGTATTTCACCACCGACGGCTCCGACCCGGTTCCCGGGGAGTCCGAGCTTTACACGCAGCCCATCGAGATAAACGCCACGCCGGAGGTCAGGGCAACCACGGTGAAGGCGCTGTCGGTGCTGTCCGACGGGACGAAGGGCGACATCTGCACGGTGAGCTACGTTGTCGGGCAGGACGTCGCGGAGCGGTTCGACGGCAATACGCTGGTGTTCGTGCTGAGCACCGACCCGTATAACCTCTACGACTACGAATACGGCATAGCGGTGCCTGGAAAGATCTACGACGACTACGTAAAGGAGCACCCCGGCGAGGAGATACCCTACAACGCACCGGGCAACTACTACATGTCCGGCAGGGAGGCGGAGCGCCCCATCTACGTCGAGGTGTTCGAAAGCGACGGCACCAAGGTGATAGACCAGGCGGCGGGGGTAAGGCTCTCCGGAGGCTATTCCAGGGTTCCCGACCAGAAGTCGCTGAGGCTCATCGCCCGCAAGAGCTACGACCCGGACAACGGCAAGTTCAAATATGCGTTCTTTGAGGGCGCGCAGACCGCCGACGGAGTTCCGGTGTCGGAGTTCGACCGCATAGTGCTCCGCAACGGCGCCAACGACCGCGAGTTCGCAGGCGTCCGGGACGAGCTTTCCCAGAAGCTGGCGCAGGATTACGGCTACCCGGTGACGCAGCACTGCACTCCGGCGGCGGTGTTCCTCAACGGCGAGTACTACGGGTACTCCTGGGTGCACGAGAACTACAACGAGGACTACCTCGCGACGTATTTCGGCGGGAACAAGGATAACTACGAGATAGTAAGCAACATCGAGGACGCGGACGAGGGCAGCGAGCGCGCTCTGGAGGATTACGGAAAGCTCTACGCCTACTACGACCGCGACCTGACCGATGACAGCACCTTTGCGGAGTACTGCGGGCTTGTCGACATCGACAACCTCATGCAGTACTATTGCATGCAGGTGTTCATCGCAAACAAGGACTGGCCTGGGAACAACTACAAGGCGTTCCGGTACTACCCGTCGGAGGGCGAGGAGATAACCTCGGAGTTCCAGGACGGGCGCTGGCGGTTCATGTTCTTTGACGCGGAGTACGCCTGGAGCCTCTACGGCGAACGTCCGAACGCCGACACCCTCCGCGATCTGCTGAGTGGGACCCACATGAGCGGCGAGAGCAAGGCTCTGATAGCGCTTCTGGCGCGGGAGGACATGCGCGAGAAGTTCGCGGCTACGATGTCCGACCTTACGGCGAACGCCTTTGAAAAGAATCACATACTGGAGACCCTGGACGAACTGTGCGCGATGAGCGACAGCGAGCAGTTCTATGCGCTGGACAAAGGGATAACCTCCGAATGGGCGAACCGAGAGACCTTCGCGAACAGCCGCCAGCAGATACGCGACTTCGCGGATATCAGGCAGTACGTGGTGTTCCGTAATATGTACAAGCTGTTCGAGTGGGAGAAAAACACCTACACCGTATCCGTCACGGGGGCGGGCGGGGCGGTCACGACGCTGAACACCCAGAAAAAGAACGGCCGCGGGATACTCAGCGCGGAGTACAACTGCAAATGCACAGTCCCGCTGAAGGCGGAGATCGCCGACGGCTGGGAGTTCGTGAGCTGGGAGATAAACGGCGTGACCTATGATACGCCGGAGGTGGAGCTAAACGCCCGGATGGCGGGCACCGACGGCAGGATAATCGCGAAGCTGAACACGAAGCTAAGCGAGACCACGGACGCGCCATTGCAGATAAAGGAGATAAGCACCGCGAAGAAGGCGGGTTACATAGTGCTGTACAATCCTAACAGCACGGAGGTCTCCACGGCGGGGCTGTACATCACCGACAAGCCGGAGAAATTAGACCGCTGGGAGATACCCGCGCGGAGCGTTCCGGCGTACGGCGAGCTGCTGATAGTCACGGACAACAACAAGACCGAATCGGCACTGCACCAGTTACAGGCGAATTTCAGCCTGAAAAAGGGCGAGACTCTGATACTGTCCGATAAGGGCGGGAATATTCTGGCGGAGGTCCCGGTACCCGATATCCCGGAGGGCAGCGTATATGCGTTCCAGGATTACGGTCAGTACCGCGCCGTGCCGTCGGCGGATTAAAGCGGAGGTATTGAAATGGACGAGAAAAAGCGCAGGCGTCTTATGAGGGTATTCAGGGTGATCGCAGTCATACTTGCGGCGGCGATGATACTCGGCATAATCTTTCAGTACGCGATATGAAAAAACGGCGGGGAATCCGCTGAAATAAACAGCAGGAAAGGATCATCATGGGTTTATTCTACAACAACAATGAAGCAGGCTCCGGCGTAGCCAAGCGAGGCAGGCAGAAAAAGCCGTTTTTCCGGTTCTGGGAGATGTTCGCGAACAAGTTCTGGACGTTCTTCAAGATCAATCTGATCTACGTTCTGTTCTGCCTTCCGATAGTAACCTTCGGCCCGGCAACTGCGGCGATGACCGCGCTCATGCGTAATATCTACCTTGAGAAGCCGCAGTTCGTGTTCCACGATTTCTGGCAGGCGTTCAAGAAGAATTTCAAGCAGTCCTTCGTGATAGGGCTGATGGACATCTGGTTCATTGTTATGGCGGTGTTCAGCTTCTTTTTCTTCACCTCCAACATGAACGACACCGACAAGCCCTACTGGCTCTATTACGCGATGGTCATGGCTGTGGAGATCATAATTCTGCTGATGAATTTCTACATATTCCCGCAGATAGTCGCGCTGAACCTCAGGCTTCCGCAGATACTCAAGAACTCGTTTATCCTGGCGTTCCTGAATATCAAGGGCAACCTGATAACCCTTGCGGCGTTCCTGGTTTACATCGCTCTCCTGGGCATGTTCTTCTTCCCGCTGGTATTCCTGATACCGCTGCTGCCGATAGCGTGGCTGTCGTTCCTTGCGATGTTCACAAGCTACCCGGCTATCCAGAAGTTCATCATCAACCCGTTCTACGAGCAGCAGGGTCTCAAGAACCCCGAGCTGCCCGACTACGACGATGACGACGAGGAAGTGCTCTTCGAGGACCGCGGCGGCGAGGAGGCTCCCATGAAGATAAAGAAGCAGGATCGCGGCGGAAAGGTCATCAAGTAATATGAGTAACAAGAAGAAAAAATCGAACGGCAGGCAGGACGGCGGCTTCATGTTCTTCGTGCCCGACCAGGGCGAGGGCGCGGCTAAGGTCATCGTTATATTGCTGAAGGTCCTCATGCTCATCGGCACGACGATATTTTGCCTCTGCTTCGGAATTCTCGGTCCTATCTGCATCTGGATAGGCGAGTACGACCCGGCTGTGACCGGGAATCCCGCAATTGTTACCTGGCTTGTGACGTCGGTAGTTTACATTATCGGAACCTTCGTTATAATGCTGGGACACTCCCGCATTGCCTCGATAATCGACTGCGCGGCTTCCGTAGGCTCTCTCGTGACCTACTACCTGTTCGTGACCCGCGCGCAGGACCCGGAGCTGAGCGTAGGCCCGACCATGCTTTATATGCCGGCGATAATCCTGACGGTGCTTGCATTAGCTATCGCAATGCTCATCAATATCCCGAAGTGGGCGGAGAAGCAGGCGATAAAGGCGCGGGAGAAGGCTCCGTCGATACTCTCCGACGAGGACGACGACAACTGACCACAACCAACTGAAAGGAGCATATCATGGAAAGCATAGTTTCCGGAGACGTTTGTTTCCACCTGAAAACAAGAAAAGGGGACATCGGCAGATACGTGATACTTCCGGGCGACCCGGGGCGCGTTCCGAAAATAGCCGGGAAGCTCGACGGGGCGAAGCTGATAGCCAGCAACCGCGAGTACACGGTGTACACCGGGTACCTTGACGGCGAGAAGGTGAGCGTATGCTCCACTGGTATCGGAGGCCCCTCTGCGGCAATCGCAGTGGAGGAGCTTGTGATGTGCGGTGCGGACACGTTTATCCGCGTAGGTACGAGCGGCGGCATAGACCTGAAGGTCTCCGGCGGCGACCTGCTCATCGCAAGCGCGGCTATACGCAGCGAGGGAACCAGCCACGAGTACATTCCCGACGACTACCCGGCGGTGGCGAATTTCGACGTGGTATGCGCTCTGAAGGCGTCCGCGGACGAGCTTTCCACCGATGAGGACGGAAACCGCGCGCACGTGGGCGTGGTGCACTCCAAGGATAATTTCTACGGCGAGATAGACCCGAGGAACACGGCGGTTCCCGAGAAGCTCTCCAACGCCTGGGCGGGGTATCTCAAGTGCGGCTGCCTGACCTCCGAGATGGAAGCGGCGGCGATATTCTCCGTGGCTCTGCTGCGCGGAGTGCGCGCGGGCGCAGTGCTGACCGCCCTGTGGAATGTTGAGCGCACCAACGCGGGGCTTCCGGACAAGCGCTGCGAATCCAGCGAGCGCGCGATAAACTGCGCGGTTGGAGCGATACGCAGGCTGATAGAAAACGACAAAAAGGAACACAGATAAATGGCATTCAGTACAGTACTTCTCGACCTTGACGGCACGATAACGAATCCGTACATGGGCATTACGAACGGCGTTATGTACGCCTATGATCATTTAGGGCTTGAAGTCCCGCCTAGGGAGAGCCTGCGCAGCTTCATCGGGCCTCCGCTCATCGTGGAGTTCACCCGGCGGGGCATGCCGGAGGAGCAGGCGCAGGAGGCGGTGCGGCTCTACCGCGAGTACTACGGCGAGACGGGGCTATTTGAAAACGAGCTGATACCAGGCACGGTGGAGTTCCTGACGGAGCTGAAGCGCCGTGGGAAGCGGGTATGCCTTGCGACATCCAAGCCGGAGAAATTCAGCGTGAGGATACTCGAGAAATTCGGGGTAGACAAGTATTTCGACTTTATCGGGGCGGCTAGCTTCGACAGTTCCCGCTCCAGCAAGCTGGCGGTGATACAGTACGTCCTGGAGAACACCGGCGCGAAGCCGGAGGAGTGCCTGATGGTCGGCGACAGAATGCACGATATCGTGGGCGCTCATGACGCGGGGATAAAGTGCGCGGCGGTGCTGGTGGGATTCGGCAGCCGCGGGGAGTTCGCGGAGTACGGCGCGGATTACGTCTGTGAAACGCTGGACGATGTTCTGAAGCTGGTCTGAATGTAAATTTTTCCTGCTGAATATAGCGAAAACGAATGCAGATAATATAACTGCGGCGGACGGAAGTCACAGAAGCTCCGGAAACCGCAGTTATTTTGTATTCTGAAAGGAAGCGTTAAAATGGGAACTGAATTTGCAAACAAGCATATCGGCTGTACTATCCACAACTGCGAGCATCACTGCTGCTGCGAGGATTACTGCTCTCTCGACAAGATCGAAGTCGGCACACACGAGGCTGACCCTACAGTATGTCAGTGCACTGACTGCCTCTCCTTCAAGATGAAGAAGTCCTGATGAACTGTCTTACCGGGCTTAGCGGGCGAATCTTCAGAGATGAGGAGTCGCTCACGCCGGAAGCACTCGCGGCTGACCGTGCCGCAGCGGAATATCCTCTTAACAAACGATCGGCGGTAAGTCTGACCGATCTGCCTCCTGACATCTTTGCAATGATTTCTGTCATAAACCGTTTTCACGGCAGTCTGACATGAAGCAGGAAAAGCGTCGGGGCTTTACCTGCAAAAGCGCCGCAGAGCATTCTGCGGCGCTTTAATCATAGTGAATAAATTGTAAAAACTGTGGGGAAAAACTCTTGCGTTTCTCAGACAAACTTCGTTTGGCTCCCCGACCCACACTTCTTTAGCGCTTTTTGGCGTTTAACCGTTCTTCCGCAGGGAGTTTCTGCGCGGCAGCGTGCAGAGTTACCGCACTTCGTGCGGAGGTTTCGCCTGGCGGCGACAAGGGCTCCGCCCTTGACCTGCAAGGGGGACTAGGTCTGGCGTTAGTTTGGCACAAAATACAACATCGTGCTTATAACTGGCGGTGATATGTTGTGCCAAACTATCCCCTCCGGCGCTTCGCGCCACCTCCACCACTGGGGGAGACACCCCCTTGACTCCCAATTAGGGGCGGCTCCACATTCGGAACCGCCCCGCACATTTAAATCAAAAATCACACCGATGTCTCCGGATTTAACTGTTTCTCGTCATGCCGCTGGAACTGGCGCTTCATCTTCCTATAGCACCAGAAGAACAGCGGGAACAGGAAGCAATCCGCGAAGATCCACGCCGCAGGATTTGCGAAGCACACCGCGTTGAATCCGAACACCGGAACCAGCGCCAGCGCCACAAGTCCGCGCGCGACCATCTCGAAAACTCCCGCGAAAATCGCGATCTGGGAGAATCCCATGCCCTGTATCAGGAACCTCACGATATTCACGAACGCGAGCGGAATGTAGAACGCTCCGTTGCATACCAGGAACTGCTGCGCCAGGTCGAGTATTTCAGTGACGCTGCCGCCGTTGGTGTCGTTTACGAACAGCATGGAGATATTCCTGCCAAGCACAAGAATGATCAGGAACCCGATGACGGCATAAACCGCGCCCAGTAACGAGCATGCCGCAAGCCCCTTCTTGACGCGCTCTATCTTCCCCGCGCCGATGTTCTGACCGCCGTAGGTCGCCATGGTGCTTCCCATTGCGTCGAACGGGCAGCACAGCAGCTGGCTCACCTTGCTTGCAGCGGTGACTGCCGCAACATATGTGGAGCCGAGTCCGTTGACCGCGGTCTGGATAAGGATAGAGCCGATCGCAGTGATGGAGTACTGAAGTCCCATCGGGATACCAACGCCGCAGAGCCTTACGATGTAGTACTTATCGAACCGCAGCTCGTCCCTGCTGAGGTGCATTATATCAAACTTCTTTATCATGTAGATAAGGCAGAGCACTCCGGAAACGAGCTGAGAAATAACAGTAGCCCAGCTTGCGCCCATTACGCCCATGTTCAGCACCAGTATCATGAAAAGGTCAAGGCCGATGTTGAGCAGGCTCGACAGTATCAGGAAATACAGAGGGGTCTTGGAATCGCCGACGGAACGTATGATTCCCGACAGAATGTTGTAAAGGAACGTTACCGGAATTCCCAGGAATATCACGAATATGTAGTCGTACGCCTCCTGGAAGCAGTCCGAGGGGGTGTCCATCCAGGTCAGGATATTCGTGCAGAGCAGGCAGGTCGAGGCAGTCAGCACCACGGCGAATATCACGGAGATCCAGATGGTGTTTCCCACGTATTTTCTCATCGAGTGGAGGTCCTTCGCGCCGAACATCTGCGCCACCGGAATCGCGAATCCGGTGCACACGCCCTGGACGAATCCTAGCACCAGGAAGTTTATCGAGCCAGTCGAGCCTACGCCTGCAAGCGCGTTTATTCCGAGGAACTGCCCGACTATAGCGGTGTCCACCATGTTATAGAACTGCTGGAACAGCATTCCGAGGAGCAGCGGCAGCATGAATCCGAGTATAAGCTTCATCGGGGAGCCTGTGGTGAGGTCTTTTGTTGAACTTTTTGCCATGATGTTGTTTCCTTTCTGTCAGCCTTTCTATGGTCAGCCGCGGGCGTTTCCGGCTCCGGCTTTTTCTCAAAAACAATAGTAATTATACAGTAACAGGGACGTTTATTCAAGTGGTGAAATGCCCAATTCTTTTATCCGGCGCATACTTTTTATATAGAATATTGCACAAAAAATATATTCGCGTTTTGGAGGATTTCAACAGCCAGATAAATTGACGGGCTTGAAATTCATCTCGTGATTTTTTGTGAATTTTTAACAACTTATAAGTTGAAACATTTCGTACAAATCGCCTATGACAGCGCGAGAGAAAATCTGCTATAATATCATACAGTGAAGGCGCTGTGCAGTAACGGTGCCTTTTTTATTTTCTTTTCTGTTACAGGAGGACAACAAAATGCCAAGAACTAAATTCCAGAACGTAGTATTCACCGCCATCATGGCTTTTTTCATGGTGTTCGGAATGACCGTCTACAGTATCACGGTGCAGACCGGGGAGCTCACCTATGGAACGCTCATCGCGGCAATAACCGAAATGTGGATAGAATACGTTATCGTGTTCCTTATCGTGCTGCTGTTTATGTCGAAGCTCGCGGCAAAAATCGCGTTCCGCTTCATGGATCCTCACACCGATAAGCCGATGTTCATTACCCTCGCCATTCAGACCTGCATGGTCATGCTGATGGTTCCTATCATGACGCTCATCGTCAACTTTATCCACAACGGATTCACCGCGGACTGGCTCCCGAGATGGCTCACCCAGTGGGCGCTCTGCCTGCCTATGGCGTTCTTCTGGCAGATACTCTATGCAGGTCCGGTAGTTAGTCTGATATTCCGCACCATTTTCAGAAAGCAGCTCAAGACTGCGTCAGCGGAACATTAACCCCCCCGGCGGTTGACAAATCAGTTCCATTGTGCTACAATATCAACGGACGATTTTATAGCACAAAAGAGGTATTTATATGAACAGGGACGATGAATCAAACTATACAGTCAGACCGCTGACGATTGACGATATCGACCAGTACAACGCACTGCTGAGATACGCATTCCAGGTCACGGAGCAGGAGCTTTCCGAGACCGGCTGGAAGAACGACGAGATAAAGCGCTCGAAGTTCCCGGTGCTCCAGCGCGCGGACGTGCTCGGCTGCTTTAACGGCAACGATCTTGTGTCGCAGTTCGCCGTTTACCCGCTGGAAATGAACATCTACAACGTGAAGTACCCGGTTGGATTCGTGACCAGCGTTTGCACATACCCGGAGCACACTGGTCACGGCATTATGAAGCGCCTTATGATACAGAGCCTCACCCGCATGCGTGAGAACCACCGCCCGTTTGCGCTGCTGTATCCCTACTCGATACCGCTCTACAGGCGGCTCGGCTGGGAGATAATCTCCAACAAGATGACCTACATCGTAAAGGACACGCAGATACCGCGCAAGATCCAGGAGCCGGGTTACGTGCGCCGGGTCGAGTGGAACGACAGGCAGTTCATGGATCTTCACACGAAATTCGCGCAAAAGACCCACGGCTGTCTCTACCGGAACAACCTTGCCTGGGAGGAATACTGGCGCTGGGACGAGGACGACACGAAGGTCGCGATATACTACTCCAGCTCGGACGAGCCGTACGGCTACATGGTGTACCTTATCAATAACGACATCATGCACGTCAAGGAGATGATATCGCTGAATCACGAGGCTCAGCGCGGTCTGTGGGAGTTCATACACGCGCACGACTCCATGATAGACGAGGTGCGAGGGAACAACTACTACAGCGAGTCCATAGCGTTTGAGCTTGACGACAGCGACATCAAGGAAACTATCCGACCCTACTCGATGGGCAGGATAATCGACGTCGCGGAGTTCTTTAAAAGCTACGCCTGCGACCCGGACGAGACTGCGGCGGTATTCCGGTTCGATGTGACGGACGAACTTCTGCCCTGGAACAATGGGAGCTTCACGGTGCGGTTCGAGCGCGGAAAATGCCGCATTACCGACGAACCGGCGGAGTACGAAATGGGGCTGAGCATAGCTACGCTCACGACGCTGCTGCTGGGCTATAAGACCGCCGAGAAGCTGTATGTAATGGACAGGATAAAAGCGGAGCATTCCGCCGTGGAGATACTGGACGATATACTGTTCCATACTATCCCATACGTTTCGGATTACATTTAAATCCGTACATGAAACTCAAGGTCCCCTCTAAAAATTATCGCGCAGCGTATTGGTTTTCGCTTCCTTTTGCTTACAAAAGGAAGCGGGAGTGTGAGGTGTCTCCCCATGTGGGGGAGGTGGCGCGAAGCGCCAGAGGGGCTGGTTTGGCACAACATATCACCGCCTGCTATAAGCATGATGTTATGTTTTGCGCCGAACTAACGACAGAGCAGAGCCATCATTACTCTGCGCGCTGGTGCGCAGTTATACGTTTAAAAAGCATTAAAGTGGTGTGGGGGAAAACGAGAGTTTTCCCCCACATGCGGCATATTACCTCGGTTGAATTATCCTCCCAAACAGTCCAGTGGACTGTTTGGGAAAAAGGCGCTTGAGTGTTTAACATGCTGCTGGCAGCGGAAACTCTTACATTTCTCAGACACACTTCGTTTGTCTCCCCGGCACACACTTTGCAGCCATTCGCATATATTATATTGGTAACCTCTAAAAACCGGGACACGAGCAGATTTCGTACATGACTTATATCAGATGCTAGGCGTCAAACCGCAGTAATACTGTATGTATTTCAAGGTTTGACAACGAAGCAGATGATATAAGTCATAGAAATCTGCCGTGAAGGAGGTTTTTAGAGGTTACCATATTGCAGGAATAATATTCCTGCGGCCGGAAACGGCAAAAACTGCAAGGAGATGTTCCGATGAAATATTTCATTATAAATACACGTTCGATGACCCAGGCGGAGAAAATACGGCTCTACCTGGCGGGAAACGGAATAAAGAGTACAGTTGAGCGGGTGACCGGGCGGGGCGGCTGCACGTTCGTGCTGAAGATCTTCGGCGACCGGGAGACGGTCTGCCCGCTGCTGCTGAAGATCGGCGTAAGCTGTGGTATACCTCGATAACGCCGCCACCACATTTCCCAAACCCCGCAGCGTATACCAGGCGTGGGGAAATGCGATGACAAGATACGGCGCGAATCCCGGCAGGGCGGGGCACGCGCTTTCCGCCGCGACCTCGCAGGCGGTTTTCACCAGCCGCAATAAGTGCGCGGAGTTCTTCGGCGCAGAGCCAGAGAACACCGTGTTCACCCTGAACTGCACCCATGCGCTCAACCAGGCGATAAAGGGACTTTTCCGCCCGGGAGCGCACTACGTCCTGAGCGACATCGAGCACAACGCGGTAATAAGACCGGTGCACGCGCTGACCGCCCGGGGCGGGAGCTACACCCTGTTCGAGACCTCGCAGGACGCAGCGGCTACGCTCCGCAGCGCTTCGGAGGCGATACGTCCGGAGACTGCTGCGCTCATCTGCACCGCGGCGGGTAACGTGACCGGTCAGCGGCTCCCGGTGCGGGAACTCGCGGCGCTCTGCCGCCGGAAGAAAGTCTGCTTCATAGTGGACGCGGCTCAGGGAGCGGGGCTTCTCCCGCTGAGCCTGAAGGACGGAATAAACATCATCTGCACCGCCGGACACAAGGGTCTGTACGGACCGATGGGGACGGGGCTTATGCTCACGGACGGAAAATATCCGCTGAACACCTTCATGGAAGGCGGGACCGGCAGCGCCAGCGAAAGCGTCGAGCAGCCGGATTTCCTCCCGGACAGATTCGAGAGCGGGACCATAAACACGCCGGGGGCAATAGCGCTCGGCGCTGGTGTGGATTTCGTGACCCGGAGAACTCCGGAGAGGATACTTTCGCATGAGACCGCGCTCTGCAGGAGCTTCTGCTCCCAGCTCCGGAGGATACCCGGGATAATCGTGTACTCCACCATCGACGACCAGCCAGAGCTTTACGCGCCGGTGGTGTCGTTCGCGGTGGAGGGCGTGCCGTCCGCGGAGGCCTCCGCGGAGCTGAGCCGCATGGGATTCTGCATGCGCGGCGGTCTTCACTGCGCTCCGCTGGCGCATAAAAAGCTTGGGACTCTCGAGGAAGGCACGGTGCGGTTTGCTCCGTCGGCGTTCAATACGCAGGACGAGGTGAACGCGCTGACCCGGGCGCTCCGCATGAAAAAGTGGAACTACGGAAAATAGCTTGAGAAAATGAAATCGGCAGGCGCCCTGGACGTCTGCCGATTTTGTTATCGTTCTTCTCTGAAATAGGGGTCGCCGAGCGCCTTTGGCGGCTGATTCTCGCGCTTCTTTCTGAGCGTGATGAACACCAGCACCACTATCGTCGCGATGTAGGGGAGCATCTCCAGTATCTGCGAGGGGACCGAGAATCCCCAGCCCTGCATTTTGAAGTTCAGACCCTTCAGCATGCCGAACAGATACGCCGCGAATATCGCCTTGAGCGGGTTCCAGGTGCTGAAAATTACCAGTGCTACGGCTATCCAGCCCGCGCCCGCAGTAACGTTGTCCTGCCAGGTGGTTAGGAACACCGTCGAGAGGTACGCGCCGCCGACTCCGCACAGGAAGCCGCCTGCCAGCACGTGGACGTACTTGTAGAGCGTGACGTTGATTCCGGAGGCGTCAGCCGCAGCGGGATTCTCTCCCACCGCGCGCATGTTCAGACCGAATTTTGTTTTCTTGATGTAGAGGTACGCCAGTATCGCAACGACTATCGCCGCCTGGACGTAACCGCTCTGTGAGAACAGCGCCTTTCCGATTATCGGGATATCGCACAGCACGGGAATGTCGTACGGCTTGAACGCGTCCACGACCTCAGCGGGGACGGTGTTTCCCGAAACGGATTTTCCGATGAATCCCGCAACGCCGGTGCCGAATATAGTTAGTACCAGTCCGGTAACGACCTGGTTACCGCGCAGCGTGACCGTGATGAACGCGTAGATAAGCGCGCCGACCAGTCCGGCAAGTCCGGCGGAAAGCACCGCCAGGAACGGGTTCGCAGTCGCGCAGGCGACCTGGAATCCCACGGCGGCTCCCATCAGCATCATGCCTTCGATGCCGAGGTTCATGTTGCCGACCTTCTCGCAGATAATGCCGCCGACGATGGCGAACAGAATGTGCGTACCCATCTGCACGGAAGTCTGGAGGAACAGTGAGATCTCATTTAAAATATCCATATCAGCCCTCCTTATCAGCCTTGCGGAACGAAATCTTGTAGTTGATGAAGAACTCGCTTCCGAGAACGAAGAAGATTATAACGCCCTGAAGCACCTCGGTTATCGAGGATGGGATACCCATTACCTGGAGCGCCTTTCCGCTCTGGAGCAGCATTGAGAACGCGAAGGAGACCACGACGATGACCGGAGGCTTCAGCTTTGCGAGCCACGCGGTGATTACCGCCGTGAATCCAAGCCCGCCGGACATCTGGTCGGTGATGGATTTCTCGACTGCGGACGCCTGCATGAATCCGGCGACTCCGCACAGACCGCCGGAGAGCAGTACGGCGATTATCATGATCTTGAGCGTGTTCATTCCGGCGTACCTCGCGGTTGTTTCGCTCTCGCCGAGTACGTCGATCTGGTAGCCGAGCTTCGTGTATTTCAGCAGGATAGTCATAACGACCACGAGCGCCAGCATGATTATCCAGCCTGCATGAATGCCGAAAACCTTCGGGAGTATCGCGTTGTCGGAGAATCTCGCGATCTTCGCGGCGCCGAGGGACTCGGGGTCCTTCCAGGGGCCGTACTGCAGATAGGAGATGAACGATATCGCGATGTAGTTCATCATCAGCGTTACCAGCGTTTCAGATGTTGTGAACTTCGCCTTGATGAGCGCCGGGATAAGCGCCCAGATGCCGCCGAAAACGAAGGCGCAAAGCCCCATCAGCGGAAGCAGCAGCCATGCCGGCAGGTCGGGGAATCCGAACGCGATGAGCGCCGCGCCGAAAGCTCCCATGTAGAACTGACCTTCCGCGCCGATGTTCCAGAACTTCATTCTGAACGCCACTGAGATACCCAGCGACAGCATGGTCAGCAGTATAGTTTTGTTCATCGTTTCGCCGAATCTGCTGTAGGTGGACAGCGACGAGGTGATTATCTTGCCGAATATCTCCAGCGGGTGGTAGCCCATGAACAGCATTACCAGCCCGGAAGCCGCCAGCGCCACGACTATGGCAGCCAGCCGGGAAGCGAGCTGCGCGCCCCCTGAAGCTCCGGTGCGCTTTGTTATGTGTACTCTGTTTGCAATGCTCATACCGCTTCGCCTCCCTCTGCGCCGGGCTTGTGACCCAGCATCATCATGCCGATGTCCTCTTTCGTCACCTTTTCGGGGTCGACGATATCCACGACTTCGCCGCCGTGGATCACCATCAGGCGGTCGGAAATGCTCTTGAGCACGTCAAGGTCCTCGCCGATGAACAGCACGGCTACGCCCTTTTTCTTCTGCTCGTTGAGCACGCGGTAGATGTTGTAGGAAGCTCCGATATCCAGTCCGCGGACGGGATACGCGGTTATAAGCACCTTCGGCGCAAGCCATATCTCACGTCCGAGCAGCACCTTCTGAATGTTGCCGCCGGACAGCTTCTTTACCTCGTGCGCGACCGACGGGGTGGAGATGTCGAAATCATGCACTATCTGCTCCGCGAGCGTCCTTGCGAACTTCCTGTCGAGGAACGGTCCGGGATTTCGGTTGTAGCTCTTGAGAATAACGTTGTTCATGACGCTCATTCCCGCCACAAGACCCATGCCGAGTCTGTCCTCCGGAATGAAGCTCATGCTTATCCCGCGCCGGAGTATCGCCCGTGGGGAAAGCCCTAGTATCTCCTCGCCGCTGAATTTCACGGAGCCGCTGTCCGCTTTCATAAGTCCGGCGATTATCTCGCACAGCTCCTTCTGACCGCTTCCCGCGATACCTGCAACGCCGAGTATCTCGCCGCCGTAGAGGTCGAAGCTCAAATCCCGGAGCAGGTCGACGCCCTCGAACGACTTCTTGGACAGGCGGTCGACGGACAGCACGGGCTGTTCGCTGAGCTTCTCCTTCGGGCGTTCTATCTCAAGGGATACCGCGCTGCCTACCATCATTTCGGTAAGCTCCTGCGGGGTGGAGTCCTTCGTGACTGCGGTGGTGATTGATTCGCCCTTGCGGAGAACCGTCACGCGGTCGGAGATCTCCATTACCTCCGCGAGCTTGTGGGTGATGATGATAATGCAGCAGCCGCGCTCCTTCATTCCGCGGAGGATATCGAACAGCGCGCGTATCTCCTGCGGGGTGAGCACTGCGGTCGGCTCGTCCAGGATAAGAACGTCCGCGCCGCGGTAGAGTATCTTCATGATCTCCACCGACTGTTTCTCACTGACGGACATGTTGTAGACCTTCTTGTCCGGGTCGATGGAAATTCCGTACTTCTGGCTTAGCTCGTTAATGCGGGCGTTCATCTTCTTTTTGCTGAGCACCACGCTGTTTTCCTGGCCGATGACTATATTCTCGGCGGCGGTCAGCACGTCTATCAGCTTGAAGTGCTGATGTATCATGCCGATGCCGGCGTTGATGGCGTCCTTCGGGGAGCGGAACACTACGTTTTTCCCGCCTATCTCGATCTCGCCGCTGTCAGGGGTGTAGATACCGCTGAGCATGTTTACCAGCGTGCTCTTACCGGAGCCGTTCTCACCGAGCAGCGCGAGTATCTCGCCCTTGCTGACGTCGATGGAAACGTTCTTGTTCGCCTGCACCGTGCCGAAGCTCTTGCAGATGTTTTTTAACCTGATATATGGTTCGGACATTAGTACCTCCCGTAAATTAAATTCGGAATTCGGAATTCTTAATTCGGAATTAATGTATCCGGCTCCGCCGGATAATGAGACCGTCGAAAAAGTCCCGTTGGGACTTTTCCGACGAACATCCGCGCCGCGCGCACGGTTTGTCGGCTTTGCCGACAAACCGCACACTTGCGCGGATAGAAGTATTTTTTGACCCGGCAAATGTGGGAGCGTCTAAGGGATATATAATCCCGCCAAAGTCCGAAACGACCGTTCACTCGGTTGTTTCGGGCTTTTTTCTGCGTCGGACGAAATCAGCCCGACACCGTTAAAGTAAACCTCAATGTCCTGTCGGCGTTTACCGTCAACCTTAACTGCTTGATGAACGGTCACTTTGTCGATGAACTCGTTGAGGATTTGCGGTGTAAGTTCAGTGATTTGCGAGTATTTCCTTACCAAGTCGATAAACTTTGTCGTATCCGTTTTCTTCGCTTCAAGAGCCACCAGCTCCTTTTGAGCCACTTTAAAGGAGGCGCTCTGTTCTTCCTGCTCTGCTATGTACTTTGCCGAGAGCTTTGTGAACATTTCAGAGGTGATTTCCCCAACAACCTTGTCCTCATAGAGCTGAGAGATTACGCTGTCGATTTGCTCAATACGCCGCTTTGCTGTGTCAATGGTTTTCTTCAGTGAACTGGTCTGCTTTAGGTGTTCAGCCGTTCCTCGTTCCATGACCTGACGAACGAATTCGTCCTCATATTCTGAAACGAACTTCATTACATCATTTATCTGACGTATCAGAATCTGCTCTACAACGTCCGCCCTAATGTGATGTCCCGTGCATGAATGTGTACGCTTACGGTATCCAGAACAGCAATAGTATTCAGCCTGCTCGGGCGGCTTAACGTAGTACAGTTTCCTCCCACAGTCAGCACAGAAAAGATGTCCCGACAAAACCGGTATCTGGTGGTTATGCTTTACATTACGCCGTCGTCCTTGCCGGATCTTCTGAACTAACTCCCAAGTTTCACGTTCGATTATCGCCTCATGAGTGTTCGGGACTATTTGCCATTCCTCCGGTGATAAATCAATACGTTTCTTGATTTTGAAAGATTTCTTTGTGGTTTTACCGTTTACCGTATCGCCAGCGTAGCAGCGATTTGCAAGAATGCGAGAAACCGTATCGCTGTTCCAAAAGTATTTTGTTTCCTCATTGAAATTACGATTAACGATTCCGTTGACAGACTTGTAAACCGTTGGAATCAAGACCTTTCTCGCACAAAGAATATTTGCTATCTGGTTCATTTTCAGACCTTGTAAACAAAGCTGAAATATTTCACGAACGACATCGGCGGATTCCTCGTCAATTATCCATTGCTTGGGGTTATCAGGGTTCTTGATATAACCGTAAGGCACATTTGAAGTAAGATGTTCGCCAGCCCGTGCCTTTGCCCGATTGACCGCCTTGATTTTTTTGCTGGTGTCTTTAGCATACCATTCGTTCATGATATTCTTGAACGGAATAAAGTCGTTGTCGCCATTTGCACTGTCATAGCTGTCGTTAATTGCGATGAAACGGACGTTATTCTGCGGAAATAAAATTTCCGTGTACATACCCACTTGAATGTAATCTCTTCCGAAACGGCTCATATCCTTGACTATAACCGTTTTGACCTCGCCGTTCTGAACATCGTTCAGCATAGTCTTGAAACCGTCGCGCTCAAATGTCGTTCCGGATATTCCGTCATCAACATAAAATCTGGTGTTGAAAAAGCCTTTTTTCGTCAGCATATTGTGTAAGCAGTTTCTTCTGATTTTCAATCGAGAGGCTCTCGCCCTCGTTATCATCATCGCAGCTAAGCCGACAATAGAGTGCGGTGACTGCACCACTTTCGGTTATTGCGCTGTTCAAGTTCATAAATGTCCTCCTCCCGCCGCTTGAACAAACGCAGACCTTACCTTATTTATATTATATCATGGCTGGTAGGGTTTGTCCATAGATTTTCTAACTTTTTTGCTTTAAAGTGCCGAAAAGAATTTTTTTAACCGTTTTCTTTACACATTCTGGTGAAACGTTCTTGGCATTGGTTTTCACAACGTATGTGGTGTTGCCAATAACGACTTCCTCCATGCTCATTTCGCTGTTTGGCTTACAAATTTCCATTGAAAGCTCCTTTCTCGCTTATAATTTGCTTACATAAACCAATACCGTTACCATTGGCTTATGTAAGCAGACTACAATCTAAAACAGGTCGGACATTCCGTTTTCTGCGTACAGTCCGACCCATTTTTCTGACTATATCTTCTCAAAGCAAACTGCGAGTAGTTACGCATTCGCACATAGGACTCTCACCTCTGCCCATTCCTGTGGGCGAATAACCCTGCGGGTTACTCTGCCGTCACCGGAAGTATCATTATATTGCAGGCTGCAAATGCGCTCGTTCCTTTAAGGACACCCTATGCGTTTAGGGTGCCTGCGAACCGTCGGCAGGTGACACGGTATCTTTTATTCTCGCGCAAAAAGTAGGTGGTCACGGATAATGAGATACCAAATCAGATCGAAAGCAGGAATGTCTTGGCGCTTGACTGTCAGAAACAGCACAGCTCTGCAACTTATGTGTTTGCTTTGCTATTCAGTTTTCAAGGAGCTTTCACAAGCATTCCTGCCTGTACTTTAATAATATCATAAATCCGCTCTGAGAAATCTCGATTATCAGGAATGGGGTTTCGTATTACAGTAATTTTATAGCATTTCAAAGTTTTATTTTGTTCCGAGGGTGCTTTACAGATAAAATTTCCTTCTGCTTAGCCATGGCAACATGAGTGTAGATCTGTGTTGTAGTAATGGAGCTATGCCCGAGTATTCTTTGAATATAACGGATATCCACGTCCTCTTCAAGTAGTAAGGTTGCAAATGAATGCCTGAACATATGCGGAGTAATGTGGCGTTCGTACCCAATGGACGTAACGTAGCGGTTTATCATTGCCCGTACTGACTGCTCAGACAGGCGATGTTTCAGCTTATTAACAAAGAAAAATCCCGCGCAGGAAATATCGTCTTGAAAAGCGGCAAAATAGTTGCTGAGCGCTTTCAGAACATCGGGGTTTTCAATCTGGATTATTCGTTCTTTTGAGCCTTTGCCGAAAATTTTCAGTGTATGGTTTTCCAGGTCTATTGCATCGGGGGTAAGGGTGCATATTTCTGATACCCTAGCTCCAGTAGCAAAAAGAGTTTCAAGCACGGCAATATCGCGGAGTGCGCAGTTTCTGGAATATTCAGTCCGGCAGAACTTCAGCGAGCCGTACGCCGAAGCTAGAATTGCACTGATTATATTGAACGGGATAGTTTTAGGAAGCATTATAGGTTCGCGAAACGACGTGTCGATTTTATCGAATGGATTCATGTCTATGATGTCCTGCACCATAAGGTAATGTGTGAACGCTTTCAGCGCAGCAATCTTCCGTTTTGCAGTTTTGGGTTTGAACTGCTTATGAAGCTGGGTTATGTATTTCTGGATATGCTCACGGTCATATTTGTTCTGAGTAAACTCAGCAAATTGCTGAAGGTCTATCTGGTACGCTTTGGTTGTTTTGGGACTGAGAGTTTTCTGATCAATACAGTATTCGAGATATGTGCTGATAGCTTCTTGTAGAATCATGGTTTTTTCTCCTTTTGTTTTTATATCAACATTATACCCTTTCATAAATTGTTTGTCGAATTGCACATATTCAAAATGTCAATTTGTGCATAACGACGTATTTTGGGTGTTAATATTGAAATTACATTGGGTTAGGAGTATAATGATTGTATAAGGTTATAGGCAGATAATATTAAATTATCGAATATTAAGCATAAGGAGTAGCTACAATGTTAAACAGTGATATATTTAATTTTGAATTTGTTGATCGCAAATCGGAACGTGATTCAGTTGATAATTTTTTAACTGATTGCCAAAACTCTGAAAATGTTTTATGGCTTTCTGGAAAACAAGGAATAGGAAAAAGTTTTTTCTTAACAGAATATGTTAAGAAAAAAAATCCTAATGTAACTGTGTACATAGAAGGTTCACTGATTGATATGCCACAGGGAAATTACGCCAAAAAAATAGTATCAGAGCTTAATTCAATCAGCGGTATGGGTTTTTGGGGTTTTATAAAGAATAATTATAAATCAATAATTAAAATTGGAAAGGGTGTTGTAAATACGGTATTAAGTATTGCTGATTTAGAGGATTTTGGAATCTTTGATTTAACGTCAGTTATAACAGATCTTTTGGTTTCAAAAGTAGATGAAAAAGATAGTATGGTTACTGCTTTTATTAAATACACAAATAGCATAGAAAAAAAGCTTGGAAAAGTTATTATAATATTAGATAACTTTACAGAGTGTGATTCTTTTTCGCTTGACATTATTTTAGAGATGATACATAAGCTGTCACCCCAAAATACTATAAAGTTCATTTTATGTACAACAGACGAAAGAATAGAGAAAAGACCTGATATTATATCTGCCATTGTAGAAAAAATACCACATATCATGTTGAAAATGCTTCCATTTCAACAGACATGTCTGTTTTCCAGAATGATTGAGCGCTCTTTTGATTTGGATGATACTCAGCGTGCCCTTCTTTCTCTAGCATTTAAAATTTGTAAGGGTATACCACAAAATTTCAAGGCAATATTAATCAATCTTTACACATCACAGGGTATTGTGCTGAATAATGAAAAAGCACAAATAATCACTGATTTGTTTAGCGAAATATTATATAAAGAAAATATTACTTTTAATATAGACGAACTTTGCAAGTCTAGTCCTAATGCCGGAAGATTATTACAGCTCATTGCTTGTTTTGGGGCACCTATTCGCAAAGATATACTTATAAATTTACTTTCTTTTATTATGGATATGAATAACTATAATATTTTTGCATACGAAATTATTAATCTTATAAATCAATTAGTATCAAATCATATTCTGCGGTTAGAATATGAAAATAATATGGAAATTGTTAAGTTCAGACATGATTCTTTAAATGTCTCCGTAATAAATTATTTCAAAAAGGACAAAATTATACCTTTAATGCAGCATAAAATTTATGAGTTCTTAATGACCGAAGTTGATAATGACACCAAAAAAACAGATAAATATTGGAGCCAGTATTATCAACCTGTTTGGGCATATCATGCCTTTTGCATAAAAGCAAATGAATGGATGAAAATAAACTATGAGTATGCATTCAAATTGTTGGGGGAAGGACTATATCTAGATGCAAAATCAATATTTGACAGATTGGAAAATGTATTGCCTCAACTATCTTGTGAACAATTAATGAACATAGGATATACTTATTTCCATTGCGGTGAATATAAATCGACGGTAGGTGTATTGTCCATTGTATTAGAAAATTGTGACGCAAAACAAAAATCATCTAAAGATGAATATATCATGTCATTAATATATCTAGCTAGGGCTAAATCGTGTTTGTTGGAATATTCAGACGCTTTGAAATATATTGAAATAGCGGAAAAAGAGAGCGCTAAGGAAAGTGTTAATTATATTTCAGTCATGGCTGCTAAACAAAGCATTTTATTTTTGACCCCCAATGGTTTTATAAAAGCAAAAAAAATATTTGACGATATTGTCCAAACAGAAAAAATTACAAAAGAATTATCATTGGTTTATCAATCTGCAATGGATTATTATGAAGGTGAAACATCAGTAATGTATCTAAATAAAGGTCTAACCATTGCTCAGAAATTTAATGATATTCGAACATGCGGAAAAATATACAATAATATAGGATTTGAAAAATTAAGATGCGGCGAATATCTAGAGGCGGAAAATTGTTTTAAAAGCAGTATTTCAACTTTAAGCCAATGTCAACCCCACGAGCAGGCATATCCTTATAATAATTTGGCTATCCTGAACATGATTAATGGGGAATATGAAAACGCCCTCGATAATATTTCCGAATCACTTTTTTGGAATAAGTCCGAATACTTATCGTTAGTTTTGAAGGTGAATCGAATGCTATGCTATTTTTATACTGGGAATTTGCTTTGGAAAGAGCTATTCGATAAGCTTTATGAATATATCAAAGAAGAAAAATTTGTAGATGATAAGATATATAAAAAGATTTGCGTTAATTTGGCGTTAATATGCCAAAAGAATAGTGAACCTTTCAAAGGAATTGAGATACTAGAACTATGTAAAATACATATGCAGAATGAATGGGAAAACGGCAAGTACAGATACAATAAGTTGTACTCTGAATTAACATGCAATTCTTTTATTCCAAACAGTGGAACCTTACAGAACAGAAAATATTACTGTGATATAGAATTTGAGCCTTGGCTTGTCAATTTTAGTCATGACTAAATAGCCGCTTCTCAGCAGTATCAATTATTTTGCTTATCACACTGCCAAATGATATTTTCCTCTCATTGCAGATTAATCCGATCTCAGATGTCTGGCTTATTACTGGATTGCCATTAATTTCAATAAATGTAAGCTGCCCATTTTTGCTAAGGCGGAAATCAACTCGTGCAAAATCATGCATATCTAGTAATTCAAAAGCCAATTGTGCAGTTAAGCAAACGTCCTTAATTTGTTTTTGGGTTAAGAAATCATAAGCAAGATGTTCTTTTCGAGTATGTTCTGATTTTTCTTTTATGCCGAAAACAAAGTGATCAAAATATGTAATCCCATTATATTCAGAAACAATGACCTCACTCATAAGGTAGTTGCCTTTGTTCCCAATCAAAAAACACGTTACTTCATATCCGGGTATATATTGCTCTACAAGAGCGGATTTGTATTTGTTTATTACTAATGGCAGTCTGCACTTTAATTCAGCTTCGTTGTTACATATGCTGTCTTGTGTGATTCCCAATGATGAACCTTCTCCATTTGGTTTAATTACTACAGGATATATTACGTCAGAAGGAATCGTATCAGGGTTATAAAGCAAAACATCATTTGCAATGCGTATCTTTTTGGATACTACTTTTTTAGCGTAATACTTATTATTTGCCATTAATAAAGCCATTGGGTCTGAACCAGCATACTTTGCATTGAGCATCTCCAACAAGACTGCTGACTGTGCTTTCCGGCTTTGTTGAGTCAGACCATCTGAAAGATTTAAAAACAATGTTTTGGGAAATGTTATCTTCTTGGAATATGCGTCCATTAATTTTTCGACACCTCCAAAATAGTCTGCATTGTAGCCTTCACTTTTTAAAGAGCTTACTATTTGATCTATACTGTTTTTACTTGGATGATCGTTATAAACTCGCGATGATAATACTTCGTTTAAAAACTGTTCCCTTGTATTCGCCACAACGTAGTATTTTTCAAATTCCATTTAATTACCCCTCCTAAAAACAACGAATGAATATCCTTCACATTGATTAATTATTTTGCCACATTTATAATCTTCCTGCATTTGATATAGGCCGCTTAGATACGATTCCTCTGTTAGCAAACGAAAAACCGATATAGTTTTTTCCATAACACAGGACATGAAACTTTCGGATATTTGAGCATTGCATTCTTCTTCAACAGAAACTGTTTTGATATAATCCCACTTGTTAGCAGTCCCTTCAGAAATAATGTCATTGATGGAATGGAAACGCTTATAGTCGATATTGAGTATTTCAGGAAAATATCTATTCCAATACTTCTCCTTCAACTGACTATAGGATTCTGTACAAATACACAGTAGGGTACCAGGCTTTGATATTTTAAATAAATTGAGAAATAATATTCTCAAATTGTCAATATGGTGTATTACATCAGTGCAATAGATACTGTCAAATTGGATATTTATAGGCATGGCTTCATGATTACCTTCTACAATTGTAGCTGAAGGATTCTTTTGTGCTGCAATTTTTCTCATAACCGATGATGGTTCAACACCATATGGAATAATATTATAATCTGTTGTTAGTTTCAAGAGATAATTGCCGGTACCGCAGCCAAAATCTAAGATCTTTTCATTAGCTTTTGGTTTTATAATTGCAATCAATGTTGAGTATACCAGTGGTATAACATTTCTTGTTTCTTCATAGTGATTTGCTTGTTCATCATAATTAACTGTCATGTTTTTTTACCTTTCGTGAAAGAGTTCGACTATCAACCGCTGATAATTTAATATTATCTGCTGTTATAAAAAAGCCATATACTTATGAAAACATAGCCCTCTGTGAGTGTTTTACCGTACTCACAGAGGGCTTTATTGTTTCACGCAATATTAATCTCCCCATATATCTATATAGCAATAAAGTTAATTTTCACCATCTCGTATCGACTTGAGTCATTAAATTGGAGTTTAAGAAGCAAAAAGTATCAGAATCTAATCAATTGTCTTTCCTTATGCACCTAGTTAATCTAACGTAGCTACTGAGAAATCAGCACAAACTCTGTTACTTCTATAGCTTTAATCAGCATCTTAAAATGTTTCGTTTCATCAAGAACTTTTTAAATGTCCTTTGCTTTCTCCTGGTAAGATTTCTCATGTTAAAATTGCTATTAATCTCTAAAAACCAAGTTGCTTATAACCATACAATATTATTTATAAGTTATTTTTTCAAAAAGATTTCACCAAATAGAATAATCTATGATTTAATATATAATGAAATACAAAATAAAGGGCGATTTGGAGATAAGACAAAATGCTTCTTATATAATAACAACTTTCTTTCGCAAATTATTCCCTTTTGCGAAAGGGCAAATCGGCTGAAAAACGCAATTCTAAAGCCAAAATTCACTCAATTACTATTACAGACAGCAAATTTGAACCGTAAAATGGGCAGAACTGAAAAGAAAAATCCACCTTAAAGCCGTATTTACCGTCAAAAATGTTGTCAGAATCGGGGGTTATACAATGGCTAGACGCGGTGAGAATATCTACAAAAGAAAAGACGGTCGCTGGGAAGGACGCTATAAAAGCGGAGTTAGGGCTGACGGAACAGCAAGATACTCCTCAATATACGGGAAAACCTATGCCGAGGTCAAGGGCAAATTATCGGAGAAACGTTCTAAAACCGATGTTTCATCTATTCCAAAGAATCTGACGGTTAACAATCTTTTTTCGTTGTGGTTTGCGGACATTCGGCTAAAAGTAAAAGAATCCACTTATATGAACTATCAGATGAAATATGAAAAACACATCAGCTCATCGCTCGGAAAAACACTTTATGAAAAGCTGACGGTCGAAAAACTTAATGACTTCGTGCATTCAAAGCTGGCAAGCGGACTTTCTCCCAAATATACCGCTGATATTGCAGCGGTAATCAAATCAGCGTGCCGCTTTGCCAGGAAACGTTTTGGTTATGAGGATAAATCAACATTTATGGCAACGCCCAAAGGCAAAGCAAAAGAAAAAGAGCTGCTCGATAAAACAGAGCAGGCTCGACTTAACAATTATCTCATTTCTAACCCGACATCATCAAATGTCGGCATTTTACTATCTGCGGCTACTGGTATCCGTATAGGAGAGCTTTGTGCGCTGAAATGAGAAAATATCAACCTTGAAAAAAGAAATCTGACCGTCAGGAACACGGTTCAGAGAATTAAGAATATTGACGGAAATACAGCCACAAAGCTGGTGGTGACTTCGCCCAAGAGCAGCTCGTCTGTTCGGGAAATCCCGCTGCCGGAGTTCATTATACCTTATTTGAGTAATCATAGAACAGGTAACAGCTGTTATCTTCTTTCGGGAACGCAAGGAATTGTAGAGCCAAGAGTAATGCAGTATCGCTTTAAGCGGATCCTTGCTGAACTTCATCTGTCGGACGTATCTTTTCATTCGCTGCGTCACCTGTTCGCCACGAACTGTATAGCAATAGGAGTTGACGTAAAGTCGCTGTCTGAAATATTAGGACACAGCAACGTACAAATCACGCTCAATCGCTATGTTCATTCATCAATGGAGCGAAAAGCCGAGTATATGAAGTCGGTTTCAGAGCTGTTCTCGGTGGCTTAAAAGATTATTTGCCGTCATTTTTCTCGTCAGGAAAACAAAAAATTCCGCTTGATTATGCGGAATACGGTCTTATTATCACAAAAGGGAATAATTTGCGAAAGGGATGTGTATATAGCTTTCTCATGCTTGCAGGCAATTATTCTCATTATTTGAAAGGAACATAACCATTTACCATACCGTCGATGACGGCTTTACCATCAGGCGGAAGATTTCTGTACAGATCCTGCAGCTTTTGTTCAGAAATGTGAAGATTAACGCCGGAGCCGCCGACTGTCCTGTACGAAAAGCGCAGTATGTAATCTATGGATACGCTATAAAAGTTGGCAAATACCCTCAAACACATCGCAGGGAATATTCTCGCCGTTCTCATAGGCTGATATCCTCGAAAGAGAAAGGTTCAGCCTATAAGCTACCGCTGTCTGCGTCAGATTGCGGCTCTTACGCAATTCATAAAGCCTGTTAGCCCTCTCTTTCAAAACATCACCCCCTATGGTTATATTATAGCAGGGTTTAACAGGCTAAGTTCCCGTTTTTCGGGAAATGGATTTTCGTTATTCGGGAATTTTATGTAAGAAAAATGCGGCAGCTTTTTAACTACCTACTCAATGCGGCAGCTTTTTAACTGCCGCATTGAGTAGGTAGTTAAAAAGGCATATCAAATAGTGTAAACACTTGTCATTAATCTGAAGTCATTTTCACGCCACAATTATCAAGTGTGATTAACACTTTTAAAGCCATTGGTCTCACCTCCATTTATAATTATTTAGCAGTTTTAATCCCTCTACTATATACATTATTTTATAACTTATTTAAGGGACAATAAACTATAAAAGATATTATAATTTGTCACTATTCGATAACTTACAGTTTCTTTTTTTATAAATAATAACAATTCATATTAGTTGTATATCTGGTGATTTGAAAAGTTAAAAAACCAATAGTCCTCCGCAATTAATGCAGAGGGCTATCGGTTTTGGGTTCACGAATGTAAAATTGTTAATTTAAAGTGATAATATTGGACCATGCACCAAAGTAAGTTTTTCCGTTCACCTTCTTATATGGACGCACCTTGAACTGTTCGGTGTCGCCGGTAGTGTATCTCACACTGCGACTGAGTTTTCCGGAACTTACAGTTGTCAGCTTTTTAAAATTGCCTCCGTTCTCAGAATAGTATATCTGATAGCCGTCAGCGCCTGCGGACTTTTTCCAACTGAGCGTTGCACGATTCCAGCCGCCGGAGGTCTTGCCGGTCTTGGAGGTCAGTGTTGTTTTCGGCGGAACTATCTTGAATTTAAGTGTTTTTGTGCCCCTGTATTCTCCAATGCCGGTGATGGTTATGGCGGCTGTGCCTATGTTCTTATTGTTATTGTAGGTCACTGTGTAGTCCGTACCGTTCACAAGCTTTTTCTTGCCGTCCTTGACAATGACGGCAGGTTTCAGAACTTTTCCAGTGTATGCCTTGCTGGATATCTTACCAAATTTCAGTTCCGCAATATCCGGTTTTAGAAATTTTGTGGTGTACTTTTCATAGCTTCCGTCAATGTACTTTACCTGGTTTTTGATATGATAAAAGATCCTTAGTTCATCAGCGTCCCTGGCGGTTTCAGCCAGATCGTCAGAATTCTCATAAGAAGCAGCAATTATGCGGTTTCCATTATCGTCGGTATATTGTTTGACAATTGGCTCATAATCATAGCCAGTATCTTCAACAAGCGCATAAACAGAGCAGCTGCCTTCGTCCCCTGTCAGATCATACAAATACGCAGCAACTGAATATGCTGACATAGGGAGTTCAACATCTTCGTCCCGCTCAGGTGATAAGTCGCCAAAACATACAGTCATTTTCAAATTTATTCTGCTGTCATTATCGGTCTTTACCTGTTTAAATAGTTCTATTTTTTCTGCTGGAATTGAGAAAATAATGCTTGTGTAACCATCAATTATATCCGTACTTATTTCTACTGAGGGTTCGGTGAAATCAATGTCCGCAAACACTGATTCTATGGAGTTAGTTTCCACGATATCCGCCGCCGCTGAATAGATGGTTGTTGTGCTGGCGACTATGGCTGCTGCCATTATCGCTGATATTATTTTTCGTAAATCCATGGTGATTTGTCCTCCCAACTTTACAATAACATACAATTTCGATTCCTGCTAAAGTTAGAATAGCAGAAATCGAAATTGGTTATAGGTCTAATGATTAAGAAATCTTTGCAGATAAGCTAAACGTATTGTTCGTTGTACTGGTATTGGTGTTGCTTACAGCAACTGTAACTTCCTTAATATTGGTGCTCTTAAAATTCAATACCGAAAACGTATAGGAAGATGACTTGTTGGGATATACACGTAACAGGTTCGCTGTTCCACTGCTGGTGAATTTAGCTAAGGAAATTGCAATATCATTATAATTGCCATTTACGTTAAGCGTGAAATCAATTCGCTTTGTGGAACTTGTAGACTTAGTATATTTGAAATGCATTGAAGATGTTGGAACTAAGGTTTTTCCAGAAATACTCATCAAATCTGTTCCCTGTACTGTAGCATTGATGTATCTAGAAGTGCCATTTGTGTAATTATTATAATGGCTAGTATCAGCGTTATATGCTTGGAAGCCAGCAAATAACTTCTTAAATGGTACGGTCGAGCTGGAACTACAATGTTCAACAGCAGAATAGATATCACCACTATTGTTAAAGGATTCATATATGCGCTTTATTGCCGCAACATCACCGTAATTCTGGCTTATATACTGAAAGAACAAAAATATACCATATCCGCCCTTTTTGTCATAAGTAGAAAAACTCTTGGTTGTGTCCTTTAGATATGAATTAGCCCTACCAGCTGCTTTATCACGATATTTGTTGTAATATCTAAGTGAAGCCCATGTGGCACTAGATTCGGTAGCCCACTTTAAGTCATTGTTGGTTTTGGTTTTATAATTTTGCTGAATTGCATGGAATATTTCGTGAGCCAGTGTTGTTTCTCTTGCGTCCGCAAGAGAAGACGAAGTCTTGTTGTATTCTATTGTAATGTATGAACCCTTTCCCGAAGGAGCAGAAGCATTTTTTACAGGAAAAGTTGCAGAATCTAATTCACTAGCAAAATAGATATGGCATTTGGTTTCACCGCTCTCATATGCAGGATCTTTAAATCCAAACTCACTAAAATATGCCTTGTCAATATTTTGAACATATGTAATTATTTTAGAGAGATCCGAGAGGCTCATATAATCAGACTCGTTAGCATTTGATTCAAAATGAATAATAAATCTTCCAACCGTTTCAGTTTTCTCATCAACATATGTAATATCATCACGAGTTTTCAAACGGTTTTCAGTTGATAGAAGGTTTTGAGCAATCTGATGGCTCAGTTCCGAATTCGGATTATCGTCACAATATGACGCAAGTTCATCATAAATAGGTGTTGCGCACTCTAATCCACTTAACCCGTTATTAGTGATTGCGGAAAGATACATTGAAACCTCTGTTTCTCTGTCTATCAGTTCCATATTGTAAAGCGCATCTACCTTTTCAATGAAGGTATAATCGGACAAATCGTAGTTTGATTCTAAATCAACTTTGAACTCGTTGGCATCGACTTTCTGCAAAATTTCAATTGAATCTAAGTTCAATAAATCTGCATAATTGATTGTGGAATCTGCATTGTCAACCTCAATATTGGTGAATATTGTATCGCCATCCCCGTTATATACAGCGATAGAATTATCCAAGTCGAGCGCGACATCAGCAATTTGATAAATAGTAAGCGGCTCTATTGTTTCACCCGGATATAGGAAAGAACTCCCAGAACTAATACCTGTTTTTGTAGGTAAAGAATCTAAATCCACCTCAACAAGGCAATAATCTGATGGGCGGTCAAATTCGTATGTGCCATTAGAATCAGTATATACAGACGTATAGTAGTTATTTGAAAAACCAACAACTTCATCATCATACACTTCATCAATGTTTGAAGAGAGAATATTGATTTTTACACCAGCAGCCGGAGAACCATCCTCAAAGAATACCTGACCCTTTATGGTATTGCTTGTTGCATAAGCTTCAACCGGAATTGTTAACGTAGCCATGGAAAGAACAAGTGCACTTGAAATAATGCGTTTTGTTAGGTTCATAAAAAAGACCTCCTGTTTTTTGTATATGAACGATTATAGACATACAACTAAATATGCCACTCGTTCAATATAATGATTTGTGGAATGAATCAAAAATTAAACTGTTTCTTTGCTGCTGTAAACCGTGATGGTCTCAGTGTTTCCATTTTTGGTTGTCAGTGTAAACACAGATTTCAAGCGGTATGTTCCAATTGAAAGGTCAGATTTGCTGCTTGACAAAATAACAGAACGGCTATTGGACGCTTTTGACCAACTTGCACCACTGACATTGTTCCAAATGCCCGAACTACTGAGCTTCTGCAAAGTATGCTCAACAGCAATTTGTTTAATAGTATCTATTCCAGAACCATAACTTTTGCATTTAGCAACCTTTGCTGATATGGATAGTGAATTTCCCAAGCGATTACCATAAGCGTACATTGGAGCAATTTCATTAATTTTCATTTCAGAAACAGCTTTAGCAGAAACAGGAATACTTGCATTAGCACAAATCAGCAATACCGATAAAAAAGCAGTAATGTTTTTCTTCATTTTCATTGATTTTCCCTCCCCCCTTAATGAACTCGAAGTTTTTCCCTTCTATTTTATACATCTCTCAAAGAGCTCATTAGGGGACACAAAAAACTAAAAAATTATTCAAAACCACATATTTCGTTACTTTTTGCCAAATTAATTAGTTCCTCTTTGGCAAAAATGCCATCAAGCGTCAAAATGTAATTTCTACTATTCCAGATAACAATAGAGGAAATATTATCGCCAGTATCAAATTCAATGGATATTGCATCACAGCCGTTAATACTATCCTCCCAAATGGTATTATTTTCCGTGTTTATATGAGAATTAAACTTGGATTTTACTGTTTGAATGAAAATAAGTTCCTCACTATCTGCGTTTCTGTACACGATATAAACAATCTCCTCGTCTGATACAACTTCATATAATTTATACCCTTCAGGCACAACCGAAAGCGAGTATTCTTTCTCAATTGTATCTGGGCAGTCATTCAAATCAACAGCAAACAAATGCGTATTATCTCTGTAAACTGTTCCACGAAAACTGTTTGTAATATATACCACTATGCATCCTGTAGCAATTACCATAAAAACAATTACCATTACCGCAATAATGACTCGTTTCCGTAAACTCATTCTTATTTTTTCGTTTGAACTTACCATCGATAGTGGTTTTGCCTTTTTCTGATAGAGATTAAAAGCCCTTTTCATTTTTATCCTGTGTTTTATGGAAAACTTAGGAACTGGTTCGACACTTACTCTAGAAAATTCTTGATCGTAGTAACCATTGATAAGTTCTTCAATCGTGTAGGTATTACTCATGATTATCCTCCATAAAGTGTTTTATTTTTACTGTTGCTCGTGCAATTCTCTTTTTTACTGCTTCCTCTGATATCTCAAGCTGGCTTGCAATATCAGAGTACTTCATATGGAAATGTATCTTAAGATACAATGCGGTCTTGGTGGTTTCTGAAAGAGTATCAATAAATCTATATATTTCTATGCATGATAATTCACTAGATATTTTTTCGTCTAATGATACACTTTCATCAAGAATATTCTCATCTAGCTCAACCTGAGTATCCTCAATTTTAAGTTTTTTGTTCCAGATACTGAATGATATATTTCTAATCATTACGTTTATGTATGAAACCCTTTTCTCTTGTGGGATAGCAAAAAAGTTGTCTGGATTTCTGGCTATTGCCAAAAATGCCTCTTGAATTGCATCTTCTGAATCGTGAGCGTTGTGTAATTTTGAAAAGGCAATCGAATAAAAGGATTTAATATTTTTCGTATATATTTCCGACAAGGCATTTCTTTCCTCATCGGTTTTAAGAACCGCTAAAGCAGCAGAAATCATTTCTTACCCTCATTTCTTGTAAATATTTGCTTCAAGTATAACACTAATGCTCAAAAAAATCAAGATAAGAATGTATTTTATATTTACTGGAAATACTACATCTGCTATTATAACGCAATATCTTTGTTTTGTCAACGCTTTTATTGTCTTAATTTTTGCGTTGATTTATACTATAATAAATATAGTTTGAAAGGGGTGGGCTTTTTGGATATTTCAAAGAGATTAAAAGAAATAAGAAAGGCAAAAAATATAAGCGTCTATAAGCTCTCCCAGCTTTCCGGAGTATCTGAAACTCATATCAGAGATCTGGAGCGTGGTGACAGAAACCCGTCTATTGATACATTGTCCAGATTGTCCGTTCCGCTTGGTATAACGCTTCCGGAACTTCTCAACGAATCAGATAACATTTCTTATCTCAGCGTTAAGGAACAGGAACTCATTAAGTGTTTTCGTAATTTGACAGATGATAAAGCCGACGCCTTGCTTGTGTTTTTGAAAACCCTATAAACAATACGGTGAGCCGAATCCCACCGTATTTATTTTTTTCTGGGATTTTTCAGTTCAGTTTCTTTTTGTTCCTTAACCAGATTATCAATATAGTTTCCCTCAATCACACACTCATAAACGTCCGCAAGACGATCGATTCTTTTCAGCCATGCCTGTTCCTCGGCAAGCTTGTCCTGGACTGTCCGAATATAGATCGGAAGTAATTTCAGCCTTTCCTCCAGCTCCGCAATTTCGCTCTCGGAACGAATACCATGCTTGTCAACGACTTCTTTCGCCGCAGCTAGTCTGACCTGTCCCATAGAATCCAGCCTGCGCCTGTTCTGGACGTTTTCAAAGTAAAACCGAATCTGTGCAATTTCGGATTTCAAAGTGGGAGCTTCATTCGACAGCGCCTTTAATTCTTTGGTTTTCTCATCAACGCTATTTTTCAGTTCCTCGGCTTTTGCGTAAATACCATCACGGGACGCAATTCGGAAGTCGCCAATCGTAGAAAGCTGCTCGACGAGCAGGTTCAGGCTCTCATCGTTACTGAACGTGTAAATCTTCTGTGGCTTTGTCTTTTTCGGAATAATTCTGAACTTCTGAATAGCGACTGTTGTATCAAGAATGACGGAGCAGATTTTCTTCTCCATTTCGCTGCTGCGGCTCATGCGCTCTCTGACCTTTCTCGCATAGGTGCCGTTGAGAGAAATCCGCCGTTCAAGCATTTTCGGCAGATACTCATCCCCGAGGGATTTCAGCCGCACATACCTTTCCGCAAAAGGAGCTTTTACAGCGATATACTTGCCGTGCTTGGTTTCGTATCCATGCTCTTTCAGCTTGCTCAACAGATTTTCCACAGATGTAGAGGAGTAAACCAGCCGGTCTATGTCGAGGGCAATTATGTCACGGATCGTCCCCATACTCGCAGACTGATAATGAGCAGCTATTACGTTTGCCGTCTTTACTGCATAATCGGGAATGTAGAGCATACGGCTTTCTTCGATGAACGGAATTTTTGCACGGGTCAGTCCGTCCGCAACGTATTGCAGTTTATCGTCCGAGTAAATCTCGTATGGAACGAAAGCGGCGTTGACCTGCCTGCTCAGCGCCGCTATTTTCTCGTCACGCTTTGTGATTTCGCTGCGCATATAATCGTTCTGATTTTTGATAGCGGCGATTTCCTCGGAAGTGTAGGAATCAGCGCTTTTCTTTTTCAGAGCATTTATATGGTCGTTCATAGAACGTATCTCCTGCGCCGCCTGCTTTTTCCGCTTGTACTCATCAACTGACTAATGCTCACGATGAACATTTTTATCGTCACGGTACAAACCATGCTCACGGAGTATTTTCTCCATGACTGCACGTTCGCTGTCAGACCATGCGACCCATTCCGTCAGAAACTTGTTTTCCGGAGCAAAGCCCATTTCACGCAGAGCGCCACTCATGGACACTCTTGTAGATAGCCCACGACTGCCGGTATGTGTTATCGGGACAAAGTCTATATGCAGGTGCGGCGTCGCCTCGTCAAGGTGCATGACTGCATTAAAAACTTTAAGATTCGGATTGCGCTGCGTGAGATTATTGCTGCTGACGAATTTCCTGCCGGCTTCGTCATTGTCAACACAGGCGAATAATTGCAGACCTTTATCGGAAAGCGTTTTCAGAGAATTTGGTTTCAGACCAGCCATTGATACAAGTACGCTGTCCTGAATTTTCTGCCGATTTGCAAGCTGCCGAAAGGAGAGCAAATCTATTGCGCTCTCAAAAATGTACGCCTTTGTCGGAGTGCCCAGCGTCACGGAAAACAAGCTGTCGCTTGTTCCGGGAGCTACTCCCTTGTAGCGTTTTTCACTGTTCGTACCTTGTATTTCAGCACCGATAGAATTACCGTTCTCGTCCTTGTGGAGAAACACGGCATTCCCTCGCTTGTCCTGATACAGCAGACCGTTATGAGCCAGTTCGGAAACAAGTTTGCTGTCAAGCCGTCGCGTCTGACAGAGGTAAGCAAACACCTTCCGCATATTGTCCGCACGCTCCGGAAGAACAAGTTCTTTAATTTGTGGCAGCTTTGGAACTGCTTTGTGGTAGTCCATGTACGTCATGTTCGCGCAGGACAGAGATTCAACAGCGGATTTGAAATCCATTCCGATGATGTCGGTTAGGCAGTTGATCGCGTTCCTGCCGCCGTGTTTTTCTGCCTGCGAGAAACAGTACCACTCGTTGGTTTCGGTGTTTACATACAAACCGCCGTAGCCTTTAACGTGCAGCTCATTCCTTATGCGCTCGGTTTCAAATCCGTTCTGGGTAAAAAAATCAGCAAGGCTGGCTTGCCTTGCTTGCTCTACCTGTTCGGTTGTTGGATATGTCATTGCGACCTCCTTTGTCTGAAATTGTAGTGATATAAAAAAAGACCAAAGATGAAATCATCGTTCTTTGGTCTTGTGTTGTGTTTATGGACTGCTCGATAAATTGGAATTTTCTACTCTGTCGATATATGAATATACAATTGAATTCTTTTAGTTATATTTTTGATAACGTGTTTTGACACCAATTAAACAATAAGAAAAATGCTCTATCAAAATCATAGTCGCTATTATTTTGTAAATATATACTCAATTCCAAAACAGTTCTATCTTCACCTTGTACGCATTCAAGCAATTCTCGTTTTGTAAGAATAAAGTTGCCACTGTCTAAATAATGCAAATGCTGCATAATGAAAAATACCGATTTACAAGTTATTGGCAACCTTGAAATGTTGTACTCCATATCAGTGTGTATATAACGGTGGCAAATTTCATGGTAGAGGTTATTTAAACTCAATTTTACATAGTTTCTTTCATCTTCAATGGTATATGTTGGAACAAGATTTTTTAGTTCTCCGTAATAATCTTTGGTCGTTTTCAATAGATGAAATATTTCCAACGGATTCCAATGTTCTAAATCAGTTTTACCGCAAATAAAGCCACATGACTTATCGTAATTTCCTATTGAAATAAGTGATTTTTGATAGGTATTCAAATCCTCAACTGAAATATTGTCAATCACAACCATAATATCAATATCACTGTTTTTAGTTTCTTCATGACGAAGATAACTGCCTTGCAATCCTACATACTCCAATCTTTTACCAAAAGCATTTATTAGTTTATCTGTTAATTCATCAATATACTCATCTATTCTAAACATTCTGGGTCACCTATTTCTTCATTTCCAAGATAATTCGTGTATTCTTTTCCCTCATAAAAGTTCATTATAGGACGACGAAGTTTTGAAGGATATAATGGTAATCTGTTTAATACTGATAAATCTAACCAATCAAATCCGATTTGGTTAGTATCGCTATGAAGATTTGCATTGGTTGCTTTTCCTATGTAATCACATAAAAATACTAAGTCAATTCTATGAAAACTTTCGCCATGAACTCCTTCTATCACAAAAAGTAAATCTTTGCATTTAACCTCTACTTCTACTTCTTCTTTTACTTCTCGTTCAACAGTTTGAGGAAGAATTTCCTCATCGTCTTGACCTCCACCGGGCAAAATATACCATTCCTCTTTGCCATCATTCAACTTTATTGCAAGCAATTTACCATTTTTAATTATAACAGCTTTTGCAGAAGTGCGTATTTGTCGTGACATATTTATAATCCTTTCAAATTCCGATTTGTCGAGCAAATTTCCTACTCGTTTAACTCATTATACCATAATCATACAAAAATTTCAATATAAAAAAAGCAAAGCCGCCATATTTTTTCGGCGGCTTTGCAGTTTATAAGGGCAATGGTAAAATATCACCGAATTTTCGGCTTAGGCGGTTTTCTGTCGATGTCCTCCGTTTTTGCGGGCGGGTCTTGCTCCTCCTCATCGTTCATAATTACCTCGTCAGCCTTGCCGACATTCAGTTCACGGTTGAGCTGCTCCAGTCTTGCGGACTTTTCGTCAAGTTCGGCAGCGTGTTCAAACGGCTTGCCTTTAGCGGCGACGGCTTCGGTAAGGTCAGTCTGCATACGGGCGAGCTTATCCGTCATACTGTTGAGCTTTCGTTCTAACCCCTTACTGAACAGATTTTCAAGGCGAGTGATATTTCCTATATCGCCCGAAATATCCATATCAGTGTTATAAGTCAGTTCCTTGCAGAGAGAAATCCCTGCGCTGACGTTAAATCCATTGTGAAACTTCTCGATTGCCAGTTCAAACCCGCAGAACGTTCCGATAGGCTTGTGCGAGGTCTGACTTGCTTCAGCCATGAACTTTATTGCGGCTTTCTGTAATGCTTCACCCGCAGGCTTGCGCTCAGTAAATACCTTGCCGCCGATTTCAACTCTGAAATCATCTTCGCTCGGCTGGTGCGCCGCTGAAAATTCAATGTCGCGCTTGGCAGATTCAATGTTCACGGAATAATTGCGTATCATGTTTTCGCAGTGACTTATCGTATCGTCAAGGCGGTACTGCGCATTGTAGTGTTCACTTTCAAGCAGGCGCAGACGGGCGACATCGCTGTCAAGCTCGATTTTCTCCTTGATACGCTCATCACCGGTAGCAAGGGCCTGCATTTCAGAGTAGTTCAGAACAGCCTCGTCAACGTCTTCGCAGCTTCTTGCAGTAGCGCTGCCACTCATAAGCTGGGAAATGAAACGCTGCTTTGTCACGATTATGTTCATGAGATATGCGTCGAATGTGTTTTCGGTAACGTAATTGTACACGCCGACTTCACCGAAAGTGTTGCCCTGTCTGATTATTCGACCGTTCCTCTGCTCGATGTCTGTTGAACTTACTCAACGGAACATAGGGACAACCGATATTTCGACAAACAGTAACCCCGCCGCAGATGCATAAACGGCGGGATTGCTATATTCAGTTACCTTTCCCTATGACATGGAAATTATGTAATACACGCCTACCGTTGTCAAAATCGATGATAATCCAGATATCGTTATTGGAGACTAATGTGTTAGAATATTAGGTTTTTACATCTGTACCTAGTCTTCACGGATAGCATTAATAGTGTATATATTATTTATAGTAATCTCTCAACAACATTTATTGATAATTGACCAACCTAACTCATTTGCAAAAGGTCTTCTAAATTATCCGTCTATGCAATGGAGTATAAAATGTCGCTCATCATCAGGGTCGCAGAGAGTTGTGTACTTTTTTGTATTACCTTCTATATCTGTGATTGAGAAGCAATTATTGTCAGTATCAACTCCTATTCTGCTGTCAGCAGGAATTTCGGGATAAAAATATCCATCTCCTAACATCTGAAGTGTCGTATTATCAAAATAAAAAAGAGATACAACGTGAGATTTAAGCCCGGAAAGAGAGTTTGTCTTCGGTACTCTGACTGCTGCAATACCCCATTCTGCAAAATCTAACACTTCAAATTCTATTGGTGCTTCAATTTCGGCAAGACCGTCAAAGCTCATGGCAGGCTGATAGACAGGACTCAGCACTTCGCAGGAATGTTTTTTCCCCTGAGAGTCAGTGTATTCAACAAAGTTATGTGCGGATATTTTTTGCTTGTTTTCGCTGTATTTATATACAGTATACGAAAAGTTAAGCTCACCATTGTGTGTGCTGTACTCCTCTTTGAAGGTTTCTGCCGAATAATCCGCTAAACGCAGATAATATGCTTCGTAATAATCATCGTATACAACGGTGTATCGCTCACTATTACCTTCAGAGTCCACAAATGAAAAGCAGTTATTTTCAGTATCTGCTTCAATAATGCTGCCGGCAGGTAGCATGGGTTTGAACAGGTTATTGCCAAGGAGCTGAACAATGCTGTCATTGAAATAATAAAATGATGTTTCGTGCAATTTTTCACCATTGTTTTGACTCGGCACTCTGACTGCTGCAATATTCCAATCAGAAAACTCCAGAATATCAAGTTGCGGCGAGCCGTCTATAACCAATTCGTCATTTGGCTGTGCGACGCCAAGTAACAAATCCGAATCGGGAGTAATGATATCTCCGGTGCTTTTAAGAATAATTTCAAGCTCGGCAGGTGAAATTATCATTGTGTCACCGGAATTGTCAAACACAGTAAATGACAAGGAAACACTGTACTTATCACTGCTCTTTGTTTTAACAAAAACATTATCGCCGGTCTGTTGAGTTTTGCTATGTTCTTCAGTTGTCGCGGCGCATTCCTGGACAGTTTCTTCTTGATATTCCTGTTCAGATGAAGCCGGGGAGTTTGCGGTATTGCCTATGCTGTTCCATGATGCTGCACAGCCGGCAAGAAATAACATTGATATCACTAAAAGTATACTTCTGATATTATTCATAAATAATGTTAAGCCTCCTCTGTCAAAAGCAATCAATAAAACTGCTGCCGAAAAGCTCCGGCGGGGTATGTATTATGCGGGTCAGCATAGAGGTTATAGCCCAGGCTTATGTCACGACACTTTACATAACCATCTACTAAGGCTAGTTATTATACTTTGCCCAATAGCAGTTACAGCAAAAGACTATTGAATTGATGGTGTACCTGGTGCTGGAAGTTGGCTGCGGAAATGTATAAACAACACTGCTTCCGCTTTTAGGATAGCTGTATGCTTTAGTACGGAGTAGTAAGCTCCAGTAAACTGTTTTACCAAAACAATGTAAGGGGAACCTGCGTTACAGCCATTAACAGCAATATGCCTGCTATTCGCTTCATTCGGACAATTCCTCCTGTATGTTTTATGGGAGAGGGGAGTAAATATGCAGACGAATAAATCCCTGTGAATGTCCATTTATATTGCATTGCGACATCAACCATTCTTCGCTGACCTTAAGATACAAATCATAAGTACATACTTGTGAAATATCGCAGTAAATGGCATCTTCTGCAAGATTATCTTCACAGGAAAAATTGACGTATTGCACAGAGCAATCCTCTAATTCTTCCCAATTATCCTGCACCTCGAAAAATAGGTTACTTTTTCCCAACGGGTCTTCAAACAAATACTTATTCCCGTCCAATTCAATATACGGAGTATATGTCCAAATACTTGCACTCCCATTAGGTACAGACTCCGGTTTGTTGAAAACCATGAAAAATATCAAGAACAGAACAACCACACCAACCACAAGTGTTATCAAGATTTTTATCTTTGTTCTTTTCATACGCTTTTCCTTTCTTGTGAGAATGCAACGTTTGAACTATTAGCTTATTCTTACGCGAAACCCCTCATGAACACCATAATAATCGTAATTCAAATAACGTTGTGAAGTAGTTAAGCCGTCTGCAACCCTAAGGTATTTATCACCATCTGTTTCAACATATCCCAAAGCAACAACTGCATGAGCTACCCATTCCTGTGAGCTGTTATTACCTTGAATACTGACAAGTACAGGTTGGTCATTATTGATATCGCGCGTAAAATCACTCCACCAATCTTTCCAATAGTCATCAATAGAAATATTGAAATTCCTTTCATTCACATATTCTTCAAGGGCATCAATCATTTCATCGTTATACAGTCCACGAGTTCCATCAAAACCGGCTAACGAGCAAATTCGAGAGTATGTCCACAGCGGATTGTTATATATTAAACCATTTATTTCGGGTAATGAATCATAATAAAAGACTAGGTTTGTCAAGGCTGTAGGTGCACAATTAACACCTGAGTTTTCAAAGTCAATACCTCTATAAAATGATAGTTCGCTTGAGCCCTCAATGCAATAAGTCTTTTTTACTGTTCCAACCGTACCACTGGTTAATCCACCTGTTATTGTAGGACCACTATTAGCTGAAGGATAGCAGGGAATACTATATACAGCATTACTTCCCGCCTCAGCGGTTGAATAGGTAATCATATTATCACTAATCAAAATATTGTCATACGAGGAATACATATCTTCGAAATGATTTATTGATAATTCGGAAGGATTGTTTACAGATTGTTGTGAATAGATGTCATTGCCATCAAGTGTATACTCTATTACGGGGTTTTCTAACGAAAGGTCAGTTGACAACACAACATAACCCATAGGTTCAAGCGTAAACCGGTCACAAAAACTTACTTCGTAAGCAACTATTTCGTTTGAAGAGTTTACCACTTTAATATAATTTTGAGGAAAAACGTTCCCGTCATACATTACATCTGCCCAAGAGTTGGCATAATTACTGACTAATTGTTCAATGCTTTCAATTGATGTATCAGTTTCAGCTCTAGACGCAACAGTAGGAGTGACACAAAGGCGAGAATTAAACAAGAAACTTTTGCCCAAGAGTTTTTAGACATACAAGCCATAATAAATAACCTCCATAAAATAATGTGATAGCAGTATATTACCCTACCATCTCCTCATCACTATAAACAGTAATGGTTTCCGATTTTCCGCTTGAGTTTGTCAGCGTGAAAACGGATTTCAGCCGGTATGTGCCGCTTATTTTTTTGAAGTTAACCTTTGAAATAAATGATAAAACGGAATGGAAACAGCAAATAACACCGCAGCATACGCCAAATGTACAGCTGCACAGATTAAAATGGCGGAGGCTACGTCGGTAATTCCAAACCAGCTTGAGGAGGAAAAGGCTAACGACATATAAGCAAACTTCAACCCTACCATAATGCACAAAGCAGCTGTTAATACCGCACCGAATTTCTCCGTGATTTTGTCATGCCTGGTGATAAGCAGCCTGAACGACACGACCTGAATAATCGGTACAATTATGCATGAAATCAAATCCTGTGCATCGATTTTGCCGTTCAGGGGGAGAAGACCATTTGTCAAAATCAAATATACGGAAGATAGGCAAAACACCATGCATAATATTATTAGTTTTGGCGAGATGTAGTTTTTAGTCATGGAAAACGCTCCTTTCGGTATTAAAATGGTTGATTTGAGAGTTACCTTTATACAGGCAAAAACCGGAAGCAAGAAAAAGTTGTTGTCTTATCATGTCGTTTTTGCCACGATAAGAATGTTCAAATTGTTTCTTCTTCGCTGTAAATAGTGATAGTTTCGCTCTTGCCGCTTGAGTTTGTCAGCGTGAAAACGGATTTCAGCCGATATGTACCGCTGTCAAGCCCGGATTTTGTGTTGGACAATCTTATGGTGTCTGAATATACAGTCTTTGTCCAACTTGCGCCGTCAACTTCATTCCATATCCACAGACCCCAGTGCTTTTCAAGCGTATGCTCTACTGTGATTTGAGTAACGCCCGCCATTCCATTGCACAAACTTTTGCAGTCAGCAGTTGATGATGTAATTGTTAAATAGTTTTCTGTTTTCGCTGCATATTCATAAGCCGGCGAAACTAAATCTGTTACAATTTGAGTTTCATCAACAGCAAAAGCAGAAACACTTACAACAGGATATATCATCATAAACGATATAAATGCGGCAAGCATTTTTCTTATCTGCATTGGTATTCCCCCCTTCACAAGTACTCGAAGTTTTTATCCTTCTATATACTACGTTCCTTTTTAAAGTGAAAAGGGGACATATTTTTACAAAAAAGTTTTAAAATCCATCAATTTCGTTAGAAATAGCCAAATCTCGCAGTTCATTATTATCAAAATCGCCAAATAGTTCAAGTATGTAATCCTCATTATCCCAAATTACCGTTGAACTAACTCCATATGCGTTAATATATTCTATATAAATAGCATTGCAGCTATTAACTTTCGTTTCTTGTAAATCATATCCTTCCGTGTTGATATGTGGATTAAATTCACTTTTTACAGTTTGCCCAAAAACCAAAACCTGTTCCGTATCCGGATTACAATACATAACAGTAATGTCCGTAGAAGTAGCTGAAACGTCATACATCTCAAATCCCTCAGGCACAACAGATAAGCTATACTCTTTTTCTATGGTACTTGGACAATTTGCTGTATCAATCGCAAAAAGGTGAGTATTATCTTGATATACTGTTCCATTGAACCCGCCGGATATGAATGCTATTACAAATCCTGTCATCACAGCAAGGCACACGATAATAGCCACTGCAATAATCAGCCGCTTGCGGAACGAAAGCTGCTTATGACCCAATACATTTTCGCAAGTGTCCTCTGCATTGATGTCAGACATTGCTTTATTATGTTCGAACAGCTTGAAAATTCGTTTCATAGTCAGTCTGTGACGAAATGAGAATTTCGGCAGAGGAACTTCGTCAGCTTCAGCAAACTGCTTTTCAAAATAGCCCGATATAAGTTCGTCCATTGTATAGCTCTTACTCATTTGCACAGCCCTCCATAAACTGTTTGATTTTGGCTATTGCTCGTTCAACTCTCTTTTTAGCTGCGTCCTCGGATATGTTTAACGTTTTGGCTATGTCGGAATACTTCATATCAAAGTGTATTCTGAAATATATTGCGGTCTTAGTTGTGTCAGGAAACGTGTCAATGAAACGGTATATATCTTCGCAGGAATATTCGCTCACTATCCGTTCATCAAGAGGGATACTATCTTCAATGAGTTGTTCGTTAAACTCAACTTCACGTTCCGCCGTTGCGTGTTTCTTGTTCCACAATTTGCAAGATATGTTCCGAATAACAGCGTTGATGTACGGCATCTTATTCTCGTTCGGAATACCGAAAAAGATGCTTGTATTATTTGCAATAGCCAAAAACGCGTCTTGTATTGCGTCCTCAGCGTCATGTTTGTTATGGAGCTGTTGAAAGGCAATGTTATAAAAGTTTGATATATTATTCTCATAAATCTCGGATAATTCGTTGCGCTGTTCCTCGCTTTCCAGAACAGCCAGTGCGGCAGAAATCATATAATCACTCCGTTCAATTTGCGTTTTTTTGATACCATATTATCACACAACGAGTCAAATGTCAAGCAAAATCGTTGTGATTGCTTTACACTATTTATTGATTATTAGATTGTCCTAGCGATAATATCTCTCGGTGCTACTACCTTAGCTGTTTAGTATGCACTGCAAGAAATACTCTCTGAAACTGAATTTTGCCCTCCCGATGTTCACCCAAACACCGAGAGGGCATTTTCTTTTTCAACTCTGCAATCACTCGTACTGCTTGTTGCAATCATCAAAATACTTCGCACTCGACCTTGTATTCTCCGTCACCTGATTAAGCAAAAACTGCATATACGCAGACACAAGTACCTCGTCCTTTTTCTCGTCGCCTGTGTGGATAATCTCCGCCCATTCGTCTTTGGTGAGTTGCACCTTGTCGAAGTATAAGAACAACGCTCCGAGAATACTCTCCGCAAGTTCGCCATCGTCGTTCTCCTCGTGGCAGTAAAAGGCGTAGTCCTGCTTGAGTTCGGAGAACAGATGGTTGATAACCGCAATTCTGTCAAACCGTTTGTTTTTCACAAGCTCGGCTAAATACTCAACAGCCGTATCGGACAAACCCGTGAAGTCGCAGACTGTTTTCGTTTTGCCTTTCGTTGCGGTCGTGTTCGTCTTGCCGATAAGGTAGTCCGCCGATACATTCAACACGTCGGCAATCCTTGAGAGAATTTCAATATCAGGCATACGGTTATTATTCTCATAGTAACCTACCGTGCTTTTGGAAATCCCGACTGCCTCGGCGAACTGCTCAATCGTGTAGCCGTTCGCCTTTCGTAATTCTTTCAGCCGTTTTCCGAATACCTCAACACAGGTGTTTTTGCTCTCCATAACGCTAAAAGTCCTCCTCTTTTGAATATAAAAAGACTATATTTGTGGAATTACAGAAAATATCCCACAAATGCCTTGACAATGTGATTTTGAAATGCTATAATCAGTATCACAACCACGAAATCAATCTTTATTATCATAATACCACAATAATGATGATTTGTCAAGTGGATATTTCAAATAATGGGGAGGTGAAAGAATGATTAAGAAGAACGTAGATGTTCGTAAAGCCGCAAAGGACAGCGGCGTGTTTCTGTGGGAGATTGCGGATAAACTCGGAGTATCAGAGCCTACGTTGAACAGATGGCTTCGCAAGGAAATGCCCGACAGCCAAAAGGCAAAATTCTTTGCGGCAATAGAGCAGGTAAAGCTCGAACATCAGGCAGAAACAGCGAACGACTAAAGGCGGCGCACGGCAGAATATCGGATTAGTGGACAACGCATTTGTTGCATATCTGAAAAAAGAATGTTGGGGTTGATTGTTGCTTGCTAAGCACTGCCGTGTGCATTTTCTTTTTCAGCTTTGAAAGGAGTAACAATGATTTCCTACGCGCCTTTTTGGAAAACACTTAAAAGCAGATACACCACATCAACATACGAACTGATTAAACACGACGGTATCAGCAGTAGCACGATACACCGACTGCGGCACAATCTGCCTGTTGACACGAAAACGCTCGACAAACTTTGCACGGCTCTCTACTGCTCAATCAGCGATATTGTTGAACACATACCCGACAGAAAATAATCGACTGAATGACTACGCACCTCGTCAACGCAGAAACAGAGCATACTCAACGAAACGACTATGCTCCTGACAAAAACTGAAAAGTGCGTACTCGTCAGAGCGACTATGCACCCGACAGGAGCGGAAAACGTGCGTAGTTGACACAGCGACTACACAGCCGATTTTCAATCAACAAAACCGTTTCGGTTCGTGAGCATTTTGCTCAAACTCTTTGCAGGAGTGTTTATAATACCCTGCAAACAAAGATGATGATTGCGGCTATAATGAGGGGTTTTAGAGGAGAACGCTTGCGTTCTCACGCTAACAGAAGACTATTTTGTAAATCGAAGATTGACAAAATAGGTAATGCGTTTTACCCGTTTTGCAAACACTTGAAAAGGTGAATTTAATGAAGATGATTGGATATAAACAAAGCCATAATTATGGTGATGATTACAGGAACACCACACTAATGAAAGTTGCAGAAAGGAGAATTTATTATGAGCGAAACACCCAAGCATTTATCGGTTTCATTCCGAGTGGACAACGGCTGTGTTGAACATAACAACCGAAATTTCTTCTCGGACAACGTGGATAAAAACCGAACTCCCGACAACATAACTTACGTTCGCCGTGATTTGCGTGAACTCTATCACGAACTTTTTGATGAGGCATTAGCCGAATACAATTCTCGGCAAACCCGCTCGGACAGGAAAATTCCCGACTACTACGAACACATCAGGCTCGGCAAAAAAGAGAAACTCTTTCAAGAAATAATCGTGATGTTTGGCAATTCTGAGAACTGCGGCGTTGGTTCGGAGAATTGGGAAACGGCGAAACAACTGCTCGATGAATATATGCGTGATTTTGAAAAACGCAATCCGAACCTCAAGGTTTTCAATGCGGTAATGCACTTGGACGAGGCAACTCCACATCTACACATTAATTTTGTCCCCGTGTGCTACGGACAAAGGCAGGGTCTGTCAACTCGTGTTTCAATGAAACGTGCAATTCAGCAAATGGGATTTTCGGCGAACGGAAAGAGGGAAACCGAAATTATTTTGTGGGGAAACTCCGAGCGAAATGCCCTGACCGATGTCCTGAATAACCACCACATCGCACGAAAAGTTGTCGGTGTATTCCACGACCACAAAACCGTTGAGGAGTACGGCGATACGCAGATATTTTGGGTGCTGCCAACGCCCGTGTGAATGCGCTGAGAGCACAACCGCCCGAAAATTTATCTAATGAAGATGTCGGCGAAATCATAAATCAGAACGACCGACTGCGGACAATGGTTACGGAAACGAACGGCGAAATGGTAAAGTATCGCAACAGGAGTCAGGCGCAGTTCCTGCCCGTGGAGATTTACAACGATGAAAAACGGCAGTATATAATCGAACAGCTCACAAACATTAACTGCCCGTTTGTTGAAGAAGACACCACGATTTATGTTCCCGATTATTACGAGAAATCCGTGCTGAAAGCTGCCGCCGCTTTTAAGCCTATGAACAATCAGACGGTGCGTGATAGGTTGAAATTCTATATTGACAGGCTGATTTACTCGGCGAACAGCTTTGATGAATTGTTATCCTTGCTGGAAAAGCAAGGCTACGCAATCAAGCGGAACAAGTACACCGCAGTTAAGCCGCCGTATGCGCAAAGATTTTTGCGACTGCGTTCTTTGGGCGGGGACTACACCGAGGCTGCTCTTAAAAAGAGAATAAAGGAACGCAACGAAATCCCCAACGAGTTCAAACGTATGCAAGAACGATATGCAAGCGAACTGCAACAGCCTTTCTATTATGCAATTAACACAAATATATCACTTGTGCGGAATTTTCGCATTACGCCCACAAAGCAGGACAATCAATACCCGTACAGTTTCACAAATGACTGCACGATTGAATGGCTGACAAGCTGCTTGGGAACGCTATCGGAGTTCAACATCAACAGCCGAAGCGAGCTTTACAAGGCTTCCGAGCGTTTGCAGGAGCAGATTGAGAATTGCACCGTTGAGGGCGAGCGTGTTGATTTGAAAATTCAGTATGCAAAAATCTATTCGACAATTCGGACTTATGAGGAAATTGTTGACGGAAACTATATCGACAATCTCCTAAAAGCCGAGCGTGAGCGAACCGAGGCAGAACAGAAAAAAGAAAACGCTCCCGAACAGCCGATTAAACCGACAATAAACCGCAAAATGCACAGAAGATAAGGAGGTTAATTTTGAAGAAACAGAATACCAAAATCGTAGTAATTCCGCATTACAGCGGCTCTCAGAAACCCTCCGAGGTTTTAAAACGAGTAATCACCGACCAAATCGAAAAGAAACTGAACAAGAATGAAAACAAGCCAAACAATGCCGCAAATTAAGAGAAATTACACCCAAAAAGCACTTGAAATAAACGGATAATTGATGTATAATGATGATAGTCGAAATCGGTTGTCCGTGCATTAAGGAGTTTAAAATGACAAACGGACAGACCCGATACAACACAGCATTATATCTTCGTTTATCCAAAGACGACGGAACGGACAGCGAAAGCTCGTCAATTCAGACCCAAAAAGAAATGCTCACACGTTACTGCCGTGAAAACGGCTTTGCAATCAGCGAAATCTACGTTGATGACGGCTGGAGCGGAACGAACAGCAACCGACCGAGTTTTCAGCGTATGCTCTCGGACATTGAGGACGGGAAAATTAACTGCGTTATCACAAAAGACCTGTCCCGACTTGGGCGAAATTACCTTGAAACAGGCGGCTACACGGAGGTTTACTTCCCCGAACACAACGTTCGTTACATAGCCGTTACGGACGGCGTAGACACGGCAAAAGGCTCTACAATGGACATCACGCCGTTCAAAAATCTGCTCAACGATATGTACGCACAGGACATCTCAAAAAAGATAAAATCATCATTGTTGACGCGGCAGAAACAGGGCAAGTTTATCGGCGTAAAAGCGCCTTACGGCTATGTGAAAGACCCTGCCGACAAAAATCACTTGCTGATTGATGAACGCTTTGCGCCGACCGTTCGGTACATTTTCCAAATGGCAAAGGACGGCGTGGGAATGGTGCAGATTGCAAGGCGGCTTACGGCTGAAAAAATCCCCCGTCCCGTGGTTGCTGCCGCTGAAAAATTCGAGTGCTATGACAGGTATATTACCACCGACGAGAGCGCATACAAATGGTCAATGGGTTCGGTTCGGGAAATACTTCGCAACCCTGTTTACAAGGGCGCAGTTCGTGGGCAGAAACGCCCGACAATATCGCTGAAAAGTCACAAACGGAAGCCTACGGCAAATGCAGGTACATTTGTGGTAGAAAATATGCACGAGCCGATAATTCCGCCCGAAGAATGGGAGCTTGTGCAGCGTTTGATTACAAGCCGCAAAAAGGCGAGAAAAACCGACAGACCTTATGACAACATCTTTTCGGGACTGGTGAAATGCGCCGACTGCGGCTATGCGCTCTCCGTTTCAAAGGCAAACCGCACTTGGAACTCGGACAACATTATTGCGAATTACGATTATCAGTGCAACAACTATCGTATGGAAGGAAAAGCCGTCTGCACGCAGCACAGGATATCTGCTTTGAGCCTTTACAATGCGGTTTTAGAGGACATCAGGCGGCTTGCGAACGAGGCACTTGATGATGACAGGCAGATGATTTCTTCAATCGCAGAACGGCTCGGAAAGGACGAAAAAGACAGCGTTCGGCAGGCGGAACGTGAGCTAAAAAAGGCAGCCAAACGGCTTGCGGAACTCGACAAACTTTTCGCAAAACTCTACGAGGAACACGTCAACGGCAAGGTGAGCGAACGCAATTACAATGCGCTTTCGGCAACCTACGAAACCGAGCAGACAGAATTGGAAAGCAAAATCGCCGAACTGAATGAAACTATTAAGGCGAACCGTGAATACGGCGAAAATGCCGAGAATTTCGTGGATTTAATCAAGCAATACGCAGACATTGACGAACTGACGCAGGCACTCCTGAACACGCTTATAGAGCGGATTGAGGTTCACGAACCCGAAGAAATCAACGGCGAGCGTATTCAGAAACTTGATGTTTACTATAAGTTCGTCGGCAGGCTTGATTGATGATTTTGATGATGAATTTTTACAGAAAGTTCCGTTGAATGGGTTCAACTTCCGAGGGTTTCCAGGGTATATCAAGATTATGCAGCGCCGCCAGCTTTGTCTGAATGTTTGCACCAGTTCCCATTTTGCTTGTGCTTGCGAGAACGATACGCTTTGTGCCGGAGCGGAGCTGCGCATACATTTCGTTGCGCTGTTTCTGCGTTGCCGCGTCGCCGGCAGTGCAAATCTCATTTTCGGGAATGCCGCGCCGTGCAAGCTCCTGCTTGAGGTAATCGTACACGGAGAATTTCCCATCATCGGAATTAACGGCGATATCGCAAAAGATAGCCTGCACTCCCTTTTGAGCGGAGGTGCGGTCATATATCTCCATGATTTTGTCAATGCAGAGATTCACCTTGCTGTCGGGGTAGTTTTCAGCGTTTGGTATTACGCACCGCGCGTCCAGACCGAGCAGACGTGCTTCTCCCGTAATTTTCAGCATATTATCCTTGCTCGGATCCACGGCTCCGCTGTGAATCATTTCGGAGCGCTCAGCAAGGACCTTCATATACGCTTTCTGTTCATCGTTTGGATGTGCAACGATAGTCTGCGGCTTTCCTCCCTCCAGTTTCGGGACAGGCAAATCAAGCATATCCGGCGTCCGTATGTCTGCGAATTCCTTGAACATCTGCATGAGTTCGGGGACATTGTTGAATTTAGCAAAGCGCTTTTTCGTGCGATAGCCGTTGCCCGCAGGCTTCAGCTCTGCCTTTGAAACGATCTCACCGAAGTTGCTCGCCCAATCGTCAAACGTCTGCAATCCTGCGTTCTGGAGCAGAGAGGGACGGAGATACCTCTGCATAATGTACAGCTCCGTCATGGAGTTAGAAACAGGCGTTCCTGTGGCGAAAATTATGTTTTTCTCGCCGTAATTCTCGTTAAGATACTGCGTTTTCATGAGGATATCCTCGCTCTTTTGCGCAGGAGTAGTCTGAACACCGGACACCCTGTTCATTTTTGAAACCACAAGACCGTTCTTGTAATTGTGCGCTTCGTCAACGACAAGGCTGTCAAATCCGAGCTGTTCAAAGGTCAGGGAGGTGTCCTTAGTCTTGCCGCCGTCAAGGAGCTTCTGCAAGCGTGTTTCAAGGCGCTTTTTCTCACGCTCAAGGTCTTTTATGGAACTGCGGTTGTTTGAGCGTGTGCGGTAATCGCCGCTTAATTCGTCAATACCGCTTTGCATAGCGTCTATTTCACGCTGAATGAAATTTTTGCGGTACTCCATAGACATAGGGATTTTCTCGAACTGTTCGTAGGACATGATAACTGCGTCGTAGTCGCCGGTGCAGCACCGACCGATAAACTTCTGCCTATGGTCTTTGTCGAAATCCTTTTCGCTTGCGGTCAGGATTTTTGCCTGCGGATATAGCCGCAGCCATTCATTCGCCATCTGACCCACAAGGTGTTTCGGCACGACAACGCAAGCCTTGTTTATCAGACCGAGCCGTTTTTTCTCCATAGTCGCCGCCACCATTTCAAAGGATTTACCAGCGCCGACGCAGTGGGCAAGCAGAGTATTGCCGCCGAATTTCGCCCGCATTACGGCGTCCAGCTGATGAGGTTTCAGCCTTATGGACGGCGACATTCCGGGGAACGTCTGATGAGAGCCGTCAAATTTTCTGCCGACTATGCTGTTGAACAGATTGTTGTAGCGCTCAACATATTTCTCGCGGCGCTCCGGCTTCTCCCACAGCCAGCGCTTAAAGGCTTCTTTCATTTTCAGAGCCTTATCCTGCGCCAAATCAGTCTGCTTTTTGTTTATTTCATAATGCTCCTTTCCGTCAACATCGGTTATCTTGTCCTTGACGACGATATCCCGATTGTTGAGCAGATTTTCAAAGATCGCCTTTGCAGGCATTCTGGCTGTGCCGTAAATCTGCGTTGCAGCGGCAGAGGTGTCCCAATTCTTGTTTTCAATTTTATACTCGCCGGTAACGGCTCTGCGCATAGGCTCGTAAAATCTTGCCTTTGCGTAATCCTCAAGGAAATGCTGATAGTCCTCAACATCTACCCATGACACACCGATACGCGCGGTAATATCTCCGGCTTCCAGCTTTTTCGGGAGGACTTCCGTCAGAGCCGTTACGTTGCGCTGAAAATCGGGATAGTCCTTTGCGTAAAGCTCGGCGGCGCGCAGCTTTTCACGGACATTGCCGGAGAGATATTCGGAAGATTCCTCCCAGCCGACAAAAGGGTCGTTCTCGTCAGATTTCAGCGGATTAAGATATATCAGGTTGTCCGATTTCAGAACTTCTACAATATCCTGCGGTTCCTGCCCGCAGAGCTGTGCCATATACGGTATATCCATTTTACCCACTGTATCAATGGAAACCTGCATAGCCTCCTGCGGAGTGTCCACATGGGTGATTTCGGCGGTGTATTTTACCGTGCGCTTGGTAAAGAAATCCGACTTTTCTACGGTCTTGGCTTCCTCGTCGATGATTTCCAGAGCGCAGAGGGAATTGTAATCATCGTCACGGCTGAAAACCTGCGAATTACTGCTGTCGTTTATGCAGCCGTTCTTCTTTACAAAGCTGTCGTACTGCGCGTTCAGTCTATCCTGCAAGGATCTCAGTTCCGTATCGGAGCAGTTTCTTTCCTGTGCGGAGAGCATTTCACGGAATGTGGCGCGCAGTTCGTTCAGACCCTTTATTCGCTCGGCTTTCTTTCCAGTTTCCGTTACCTCGGTCATGATGTTGTTTTCACGGAAATACATCTTTCCGTCAACCTCGGCAAAGGCGAAATTGCGGACATCTTCGACAGCAGGGATAACGCCGGCTTCCTTTTCAGTTTCCTGCGTCCGCTTTCGGATAGCGTTTGTCAGCTTTAGATTGCTTACAGCCTTTTCGAGCTGTTCGGAAAGGTCAGCTCCCTCAATAGGAACGCAGGCTGTTTCGTCTGCATTGCCGTACATGGAAAATTCCATGCCCTGTTTCATTGTACCGAGTATCATTTCGGGGTGGTCGAGGAAGTAATTATTTATCGGAATGCCGTCATGATTTTTGCCGACATAGCACCAATCGGGAAGTTCCACCGCCATTTTCTCACGCTTTTGCAGGAAGATAATATCCGCCGTTACCTCCGTGCCGGCATTCGCCTTGAAAGCGTTGTTCGGCAGACGAACAGCGCCTACAAGGTCGGCACGTTTCGCAAGGTATTCACGGACTTTCGGGTTCTGCTTATCCAGAGTACCCTTTGTTGTGACAAAAGATACAATGCCGTTCGGCGCTACCTTATCCAGCGTTTTTGCGAAAAAATAGTCGTGTATCAGGAAATTCTCCTTGTTGTACCGCTTGTCGAACACTCCGTAATTTCCGAAAGGAACGTTGCCGATAGCGGCGTCAAAATAATTGTCGGAGAATGTAGTTTCCTCATACCCCCTTATCTGAATATCCGCCGTCTGATAGAGCTGCTTTGCGATTCGTCCGGTTATGCTGTCCAGTTCAACGCCGTGCAGACGGCTTTCCTTACGCATTTCTTCGGGCATGACGCCGAAAAAGTTACCTACGCCCATAGCAGGCTCCAAAACGTTACCTCCACTGAAACCGAGAGCCGCCAGTCCCTTATAAATGCCGTTTATGACGGTGGGCGAGGTGTAGTGTGCGTTCAGTACCGTACTTTTTGCGGCTGTGTATTCGTCATCTGTCAGCGTTTCCACAAGCTCCTTATGCTCATTTGCCCAAGAACTGTTATTCTCGTCAAACGCCTGCGCAAGCCCGCCCCAGCCGACGTACTTTGAAAGAACTGTCTGCTCCTCCGGAGTTGCAAGGCGGTTTTCACTTTCAATTGCTTTCAGAGTTCGGATAGCGGCGATGTTGGCGGCAAATTTGGCTTTCTGACCGCCCTCGCCAAGATGTTCGTCGGTAATGGTGAAATCGTGCTTTTCAACGGGTGCTTTAACCTGGACGGGACGTGCGGCAGGGGTAGGCTCTTTAACAGGTTTGGGGCTGTTTGCACTGTATTTAGCGAGAATTTTCTTTGCGCTCTCAATCTGTTGTGGGTCGTCTGAATTATCGACAGTCCATTGTGCGCTCCGGATACGGTTGTTTATGTCCCTTTGCGTAATGTACTTTTTCTGGGATATAAGCCTGTCGATACGGGCTGCGACTTCATTCCACTTCATCTTTACAGTAGCTTCACTGCCGCCGAAGCCGCCTTTGTTCAGAACGATACCCTTTGCGTCGTGCCATGTATCATATCCGGTGCGCCCCGAACCGCCAGTGCCGTATTCGTTTTTCAGAAAATCAGCCTTTTCCTTGCTGGAATGGGGCTGATTGAAGTAGTTCTCAATCCGGAACTTGCCGCCTTGAACGCCGCTTCCGCTTAATATAAGCAGGTCTTTTTCCTCCTCCGAAATGAACATGACGGGAGAGAATTCAAAATTCTTTTCTGTTCTGAACTCCCGTCGTTCAAGCTGTAAATCTTTCAGATTTTCAAGAATTTCGTGGAGGTTGCGATGAGGAAAACGCAGAACGTCCTTATCAGTTTCGCAGCGTTTTATAAGGTCGGTCATGCCGGCGATGAACTCCGAAACTGGCTTTTCTCCCTTTAGCGCTTCAGAGATCCTTTCGGTGCTTTCCGGGAAACCGCCTATAAAAAACTCGTCCGGAATAAAGAAATCACCCTCAACGTCGCGGTTGAGATACCACAGTTTTTCAGCGAGCTTCTTGCGGTTGTAGGCTTCTGCGTCGTCGATTGTGACCTGATTCGCAAAATTTCCCTCACCCAGCAGCTCCTCAATACGCTCCGCAGCCTGTTCCCAGGTGATTGTTTTCTGCGCGGGGCTGTTGAGCGCAGTATCTCCCAAGCCGATAGTAATGCCGTTTTCGTCATACCATGCGGTAATTCTCCGGTCGGCTGCTCCGGTTGACTGACCAAAATCTATTCCTCTGGCGTCCGTTCCGAACTCATTGCGCAGATATTCAGCATTGCTTTCAGCGCCCTTGTTAAGCTGATACTGGCTGATTATGCGCTCAAGGCTGCGCGGCTCGTTCGACCCGCAGCGGAGAACACAGTCGAACATATCCTGCGTTATGAGCGGTGAATTCGTATCAGCAGTCGTAATCGCTGTCTGTTTCCGCGGAGCGGAATTTTCCGCAGGCTCGCCGAAAAGGTTGAGCTGAACGCCTTCGGTGGAACTGTTAGAAAGTGTATCGTTCTGCGGTTCTGTGAGCCTCTGCACAGTTTCATCGGTGATTGAAACAAGGTCGCTGAACTCCAGATTACCCAGTGCAGAAATCATATCGTCAGAAAATCTGAAATTCTTCTCCTCGGCGACCTTATCGCCGTACATCGTCACTATTTTCTTATTCTCAAGGTCTGCATAAACGCTTATCCCGACTTCGGTATCTTCGTGAGTGGTGTAGGCAAGCGGAACGCGCGACAGTTCGGAAAAGTTTGCGTCCTCGCGGAATTCTCGCTGTGAATATTCGTTTATCCGGGCTTTGGCTTCTTTCAGAAAATATTCTCTGTCAAGCTGTTCGTGACGGTCGAACTCCTGCTTTGCCGCAGTAATCAGCGCATTTCCGAGGGTCTCCCAAGTGTAGGAAACCTCAAAACCGCCATTCGTACGGAAAATCATGCCGGAATCGGTTTTCTCTGATGAAATCTCAACTCTGCTGATACCGTCGGCGGGAGGGTACTCAAAATTGAGATACCGCATATTCGCGTATATTCTTTTTGCAAGCTCGGCGCTTACGTCCTCGCCGTTGTGGAAACGGGTGGTCAGATCCTCAAATTCATCGGCGCTCAGACTTGCTCCCATTGTCCAGTTGGTTATGCCGCTGTATACCGGAGCATGGTCGTAATCGAACAGCTTATTGCCCAAATCGTCCAGTTCATCGCTTGCAAGCTGCTCTTCAGCCAGAAGAACAATGTTATCCGTCAGCGTTCTCTGCGTTTTGCGTTCCTCACGGGAAAGGGTAAAATCCGGAACTTCGGTATAACCAAAGCTGTCTACAAAGTGCGTTGTTATTGCGCCGTCTTTCTTTATTGAGATAATATCTCCGACTGAAAGGGAATGTCCATAGAAATCCTGCGGGTGGTCAACATTGAAACGCTTATAGATATCATCGAGCGTTTCGCTCTCCTGCAATCTGCCGCGATAAACACGGTCGTAATTCTCACGGTCGATATACATTCCGTGTTTTTTCAGATGTTCGCTGTTGGTAAAGTGGTAGTCACGCAGCTTTTCATCATCTTTGAGCTGATAAATCGCATACCTCGGCTCGGTAAGCGCAAACAGCTTGCTCAGGCAGTCGCTGTCATGGCTTGAAATATCCTCACTGTCGGTCATGAATTCTTCCGCAACGCCGTCAAAGCCCTCTGCGCCACGGTCGAGAAGTTCCTGCCCGCAATGTTCGGTCAGGTATTCCAGCGGGTCGTTCTGCTCCATAGCGTCAAAAATATCGTCGAAGGACATATAGATGCAGACGAACTGCCCGCCTGCGGTGCTGTCAAGATCGTAGCGGATCCATGTGACATTTTCCATTTCGGAATTGACGTAGAATTTATCCACGTCGTCAGGTATTTCGTCCTGCGGTTTATTCTCGATTTCAGATATCGCCGCCTTTATCTTGCCGAGAATATTTGCGGACGCAATGGACTGCTTTTCGTCGATGATTTCACCGATACTGTGATATGAGGCGTACAATTCCACGTCGTATGTTGAGGACTCCGTGCGGCTTGCGTAAACGGAAACAGAAACGCTGTGCAGGCTGTCGAGGTACTTTTCATCGTTGTTCCAAATCTCGTTTGCACGATTGAGCGCAGCATTGAATTCCTCCACCGAGTATGGGTAATTGACCAAGAACCCGACTTCCTCCGGCGAGAAATTTCTGTTGTGGCTGCCGTTGACGTAAACGCAGGGGTACTTGATGTTTCTCTGCTGAATTTCCGAGCGAATATCGTTATACAGACCGTCCGAAACCAGATCCGCAACGGATTTGAGATATTCGGAATTTTCCCGCATTTCCGTCAATGCTTCATTGTGGGAATTGCGGACGGCTTCGGCGGCACGGTCGGCAAAGTATGTGCGGAACTCATCAGCGCTGTATGACGCCGCAGCAATTTCCAGCTCATCGGAATAATCGAGCATAAAGTCATGCAGATTACTTGCGTCAGCGACCTTGCGGCTGTCCGCAATGCTCATGCTGCCGTCGTAGGCGTATGGATCATATTCTTCCTCGGAATTGTACGGGCGGTCTGAAAAAGGAATACCAAGTTCCGCCGCCTTGCTCCTTGCTGCCTCAAGACTGGTGAGGGATTCGTCAAGTTGGTCAGTTACCGCAGAAACGACCTCTGCACGGCAGTCATTGTCCTGCTGAAATTTGTTATACAGAGGTGCAAGCTGTTCAATGGAATATTCCGAGCTTTCACGTCCGCTGATAAGCCGTGTATAGTAGCTGTTTACGGCGCTTTCTACCTCAACATCGAAGTTCTCCCTGTCGGTGTTTTGGTGCGCGTTACGAACAAGGCTGTTATCATACAGTGCGCCTGCCGCAAGCCCAATATAAACAGAAACAGCGGGGAAAATATCCTCCGCTGATGTGCTGTTTATCCTCTGCGCTGAAGAACTATCTGCTCCATTACCTCGTGTTCCACTATGAAGCTCCGTGTTTTCTCCCAGCGCTCTATTTCGGTGAATGTCGTTTTCGGGCGAGGATTCTTCTCTGCGTACTGCTTCCGCAGAAGTTCCCACATCTCCCATGCTTCCTTGTCTATCTGACGGGGAATCAGTTCCCATTTCAGGCGACCCTCCAGCGACGGAATCTCCTCCGGATAATTCTCCGTCATGAATTTCTGCCACGCCTTGCCCCAGCGGTCTATCGGTTCGCTCAGGAGCTGCTGTTCCTCGTCCGTCAGACCCAGCTCCACCTGCTCCAGATACACGAACGTTTCCGGATCCAGCTTGTACGTTCTGCCGTTCTCCGTCTTGATTTCGGGATAGTACATCTTGTCCTCTGCGCACCAAATCTGTCTTACCTCTGCCATTGTCGATACTCCTTTCAGCAATAAGTGAATTTATAGTTTTCTCCATTGATAACAGTGCCGGTCTTGCCGCGATCTGAACGTATTCCGTCAGCTTTTCGGCCTCTGCCTTGCTGTGAACAAGGTCGAATGCGGATAAATCCATAGGATTGTTCTTGTAGTCGAACCTGCCGCCAAGCTCGCACCGAGCCGCTATGAAATACTGCGTTATGGATACGAAAGACTTTTCAAATGCAGCTCTGTCAGTTTCAGAGATATTCAGCGCCTTTATCGCATTTTCGAGATTGTCAGCCGCAGCCGTTCTGCCGATAGCGTTCACGCAGCCGGACATGGACTTGTATTCCTTACCCTCTGCCTTTGAAAACGCAGCGATGAACTCCTGCGCCGTCTGCTTGTCGAGCGTCCACTGATAGGGCGGTCTGCCGCCGGCAGTCTGGGAAATATCGAAATAATGTTTCAGCCCGCTGCCGTCCAGGACGGCTATGCTGTTCGTCCCACGCTGTACCTGACGTCCGAATCTCTGCCAGGTATCATAGTCGGCAACCATTGTGGCTTTCGGATTTGTTGCGAACATCGTCATGGTCTGCGCTGTCGGCATTTTGAAGAACCTGCCTGCGAATTTCAGATACTCCGCAAAGGTTTCCTTGTTTTGGTAGAGCTGTTCAGTAATGCTTTCGTACCTCTCACGAACTTCATCTATTCGTGCCATATTTCCTCCTCAATTTAAGTTTATCACATTAAAGCATAAAAGTCAATATCTTAATGCAGAAAATTTGCGGTCAAACAGGACTGAATTCGATACAGTTTTGCTGTTTGACCGCAATCGGGTATTATCTCTTATACTTTGGGGCAGAATTAGTTTGTTTTTCGGGGTTGAGAGTTTTCACAAGCTGGTTCTTAATATCCGTTACCTTCGGCATATCCGCCTTATTCACGGAAATGGTAGTAGTACCCTCGACCTTTGCCTGATACTTAACTCCAGCCTTGTCCAGTTCAGTCATGAGCTTCTCTGCGAACTTGTTGTTCTGCTTCGGGAGGTGCGCAATGCTGTCCTTGTCGCCGAGTTCCGCATACTTTACTCCCTTGTATTCGGTCTTGCCGAGGGACTGATAACTTCTGAGAACTGCATTGCTGAGCTTTTCGTGGAAATCCTTTGTGATAGGCAGAGCATACTGCGCATAGTCGCCGGTCTGCGTCTGATAGGACGGCATTGATACAAACGGCTTGTTTTCGCTGCCCGTCATCACCTTAACGTCCTTTACCACAAAACAGCCGTCTATTGTGACCTGTCCCGCAGCTTTAAGATTGTTATTATCCACGGGTCTTAACTGGACGTTCACGGAAGATCTGGACTGTTCGGCAGCGGGGACTTCGGTTTTAAGCGTTTTTTCGGGAGAACTCATGAGCTGCTCGTAGCTTTTCAGAACAGCATTATTGAGCGCCGTCCTCGCTTCTGCGGTAATGGGAAAGGCTACATCTGCGTAATCTCTGCCCATCTTCTTGCTGGGCATAGCGACAAATGCACCCTTTTCGCCCTCCACGACCTTTACGCCCCGGACTGCCAGCTCGCCGTTGACTACCACGTTTGCGATAGCCTTGACATTGCCGCCGTTCTCGATTTTTGAAATTGACGATACGTCGAAAGAAGTCTTGTGTTCCATTGTTGTTCCTCCTGTCAGGTTGTACTGAGAATGATCCGCCGCCCATGTTTCAAACGGCATGAGAACAGGCTCGCCGAATTTGCCGTCGCTTTTCTGCGGATAATGATTTACCATTTCAAATCCGATTTCCTTGGCCGCCTGACTTATGATGGCAAGCGCCTCCTTGCTTTCGTAAATAGAGCTGCTGCGTGTGAAATCCTCCACAAGGACATTTTGGTTGTCCCGTACATGAAGAATGTCCGCTGCCGCATTTCCTCTTTCAATGCCCATCGTGAGCCTTGCGGACGGCTTTTTATCCCAATTTAACGCCTTTTCAGCGTTGTAGGGCTTTTCGCGCAGCTCATTGAAACGCTTCTGCGCTTCGGCAAAGGTATCGTAATACTCGATAGGTGTGGGGCGGTCGTACTCACGGGGCATTGCCCATGTGCGCAAATCTGGTATGATGTACACTTTCCACGGCTTGTTGTTTTCTTCTGCCATATTAATTCCTTTCTGCGAATATCCTGCACGGATAAGGATAACCGCCGTTTACACTGTCTGAACGCTCCCAATAACCGTATCCGCTGGATTTTGCGTTGAGAACGGAGAGAACTCCCTCGACCGTAAGCCCTGTATCTGCGGGGACTGACAGTATCATCGTCTTTGCGGAGGAACGCGTCCTCTTGCCAATAACGGGGTAATTGTTGGCGTTGTCCACAATGCAGTAAAGTATCTTGTGACCGTTCTCGTTTCCGTCAGCGCCGGCGATGCCGCCGTTGTTCGTACCGTTAAGGTAGATATTCGCAGCATAGCAGCTCTTGATGTATGCCGAAACATTATGAGCCGTTGCAGTACCTACAATACCGCCGCTGTTTTCGGCAGTTGACGTGAACGTCCGCACGCCGCAGCCGATTATACTGCCGCCTGCGCAGTGCGGTTTTTCTCCGCTGTTGAACAGCTCCACGCCGTAAGCAGTCCCGGCAATTCCGCCTGCGCAAACAGCCGAGCCGCTGACGGTAATGTTGTTTGCGATACAGCCTGTCACGGTGCAGGCGTTGCCCACTATACCGCCGATACTTTTGCCGCCGCTGACCGTTATTCCGTCCGCCATGCAGTCCGAAATATCGCCGCCGAAACCGCATATTCCTCCGATATTTTCAGCGCCGTCAGCTGTGATTTTGCTGTTCAGAACTTTACAGCCGATTATCCGTGTATTTCCGGTGGAGAAATATTCGTTTGTATCGGTCGAGGGGTAAGCGTAGGATACGATTTCGTTGCAGATTACTCCGAGATTTTTATTCTTTCCGGCTTTGATATTTGCGCCGTCAACTACAACATTCTGTATAGTCCCTGCGGCAATAGTACCAAATAAACCGCCGTCGCCGGAAATATTCTTTATAGAATAACCCTGCCCGTCGTACACAAAATAATCGTAGGATTTGTTTTCGTAACCGCGGGCGATTTTCTTCGTGCTGATAGGATTTCTGTCCGTATTCCTCGGAAACGCAATATCTGCCGTCTGTATGAAATATCCCTTTGCGCCCTGTTCGGAAAGCCGCAGGAGCTGGTCGTAATAGCTGATGATATACGGATTTTCAGCCGTTCCCTTACCGCCGCCGTATTCGTTAAGAACACGATAGAGCTTGGTGCTTTTGCTGAACTTGCTTTCAACGCCGCCGTAATATTCGATCGTGCCGAAATCTCCGTTCTGCTTTTTGGTGGAGTAGCCGTAGGTACAGCCGAAAATGCTGTTATAAATGTCGTTTTTATCGTCAACCACGGGCAGAGTGAGCTTCGCATAGCCAGTCATATCCAACGGCATTTTGTATTCAATATCAGCTTTATTGAGATAGCTGCGGTCAATGGAAATTGTGATATATGTAGCACTCTGCCACTTTGCGTAAAGGTCGCAGTCCTCGGAAACATCGAGGTTCTCCACACGGACGGGAGAGTTTTCAAAGTACCAGCCGGAAACTATCTCGCCGTCCTTTGTCACGCCGAAATCATCGAGCATATCCAGCGTTGAGCCGATTTCGACTTCAATGACCTGCACCTTATCGTCATAGTGCAGAGTGATTTTTGCTGTCGGCGGTTTCTTGCTCCACACGGCGTATAGGGTGAGGTTTTCCGCAGGCATGGTAAGGCTTTTTAACGTAGATTTGGCGTTATCCGTTTTCGCCCAGCCTGTCAGGAAAAGTCCCTCACGGTATATTGAAACGTCTTTCGGCAGATGAACGCTGTCGCCGTATCTAACCTCCGCCCGTGAGAGCTGACCTGTTCCGCCGTTGGAATTGTAGGTCACAGTAAAGATATCCGGTTCCCAGACGGCGAACATCTTTACATTTTCATACTGCATTTTGTAGTCATAAAGGGGATACGCAATGTCTGTATTGTCCGAAAAGCCGAGCAGCTTGTAACCTTTCCGGGATATGGATTTTGACGCGCTTTCGGCAGAGGGAAGAACGACATACTGTCCGGTTTCTGCCGAAATGCTTTCAAGAGTACCCTCGCCGCCGTTCGGGTAGAAAGTTATAGTGTAAACTCCGCTTTCGCCCGAATTTGAGGAGGAACTGTAACCGCTGTTGGTATAGCCAGTTTCGGAAGTTTCCGCAGGCGGCGCTGTATCGGTAGTTTCAGAAACAGGCTCGTCCGCTTCGCCCTGTTCGGAGGATTCCACAAGGGGAATTTCTGTTTCCGTTGTGGTGGTTCCCTCGGTCTGGGCGTCTATTTCTGTCGTTTCCGTAGTCGCGGAAATTTCCGTTGTTTCTGTGGGAATATCTTTTTTATCGCCGCTGGATAAAGCTGAAACCGCGATGAGAATGACCGCCGCGACAGCGATACCACCTATAATGAGGTAGGTAGTAAGATTCTTCTTTCCTTTGCTTTTTGCGGATTTGCCCGTTGAAATGGAGTAGGTGTTTGCGTCGATTACAGCGAGCTTTCCTTCCGCTTCAAGCTGGGCGAATTTTTCGGAATTCAAGCCGTCTGCGATAGGCTCGTCCGTCTGGTACTGCGTGTAGGTGCAATCTACAAGCGCTGTTTTGGTGCGCTTCACGAAAGCCTTGTATTCAGCCGTCTGCGTTATCATCTTTTCCTCAAAGGGAACGCCGTTTTCATCTGCGTTCTGTCCGGGGATAATGAACACGGTTTCGGCTTCATCGTCAAAGCTCGATATGTCAGCTTTGAAAAAGTACATTATTTTCCACCTTTCTTTCTGAAATTGATATTGACAAAGTATGCTTTTTGATGTACAATATAAGTACAGAGTAAGTATAATAGTGCTGAAGGAGATGATTTTATGGCAACAACAAGTGTTACTATGCGTGTGGACTGCGAAGATAAGGCAAAGGCTGAACAGATTTTCAATGCGCTGGGACTGAATATGTCAACGGCATTCAATATGTTCATCAAGCAGACTATCCGCTGCGATGGAATTCCGTTTGAGGTCACACTTCACAACAGAGCTGACGATTATTTCTACAGCCCTGCGAATATGGCTCACATCAACCGTTCTATCGCTCAGCTCAATGCAGGAAAGGTTTCCAGGCACGAACTTGTCGAGGTAGAGGACGATGATTAAACTCTGGACTGACGAGGCTTGGGCGGATTACCTTTACTGGCAGGGCGAGGACAGAAAAACTCTGAAACGCATTAACCTGCTCATCAAGGATATTGAGCGTGACCCTTTTGACGGAATAGGAAAAGCCGAGCCACTGAAACACAACCTAAGTGGCTACTGGAGCCGCAGAATCGACGATACTAACCGGCTTGTCTACAAGGTCGAGGACGGTCAGCTTTATATTATTTCCTGCCGTTATCACTACGAATAATGAAAATCTCCGCTTCATCGCAAGCGGAGATTACCTTTTCTTCTTGTCCTCAAAACGCATTGTAAAGCCGATTTTGGCGTTTCCGTTCTTGTCGGTTCTGTCGGCAAAAGAAACGACAGCATTGTATGTGTTTCCGGTTTTCTCGGATTTGAAACCGCTGACCTTGACTTCTCCCTGCGACAGCAGATTCTTCATCATGGATTCTGTCAGCTTTTTGCCCTTAGATGTGAAGAAATAATCGTCCTCGTAAACACAGAAAATGCAGTCCTTGGGAGCCTTTTCGCAGTAGAATATACCAGTATTGTCCCGAACGAATTTATATACATTGCCGCCGCATTTCGGGCATTTCCCGACCGGATTTTTCTGAGCGGTTCTCGGCTCAGCGACGGGAGTATGCGCCCTGTGCTTTTCGGCTTCAATGATAGCCTTGATTTTCTCCGTAATGCTGCTGATTACTTCATCAGCGCTGGCGGTGCCGTTCTCTATTGCGGCAAGCTGTAATTCCATTGCGGCGGTCATTTCAACGGACTTAATTTCGGGAGGGACAAAATTTATCATCTTTATTCCCATTTCAGTCGCGGAAATAACCTTGTTCTTGCGCTCTGCATAGCCGTCTGCGAGTATCTTTTCGATGATCGCTGCCCTTGTTGCGGGAGTGCCTAACCCTCTTTCGGAAACATATCCGGAAAGTTCCTTGTCCTCTATGCGGCGGTCGATATTCTCCATCGCCTTTAAGAGAGAGCTTTCCGTGTAGCGCTTCGGCGGCTTGGTTTCGCCCTCTGTAATAAAAATATCTTCCGCATAAAATGTATCGTTTTCGGAACAGTTTATTTCCGGCGGTATCTCGACATCATCGGGGCAAAGCGCTTTCCAGCCGAGGTTGACAGGCTTTTTCTGTTTCAGCTTAAATGTTTCGCCGCAAATATCAAAGACGTACTCAATATCCATGTATTCGTACTGCGCCGAAAGGGCTTCCAGTAGCCTGCGGATAACCAGATGTAAAATCTGCTTTTCGTCAGAGGTCAGCTCCATATTCACAGCATTCCTGATATTCTCGGTGGGAATAATCGCATGGTGGTCGGACACCTTTGCGTTGTTGATTATTCTGCCGTCGATGTTCAGCCTGTTTGACAGAAGAACGTTTACCGCCTTTTCCTCGAAAGCACGGAGCATTTCGACTCGTCCGGGGAGGATTTCTGCCATATCGTCCGTCAGATAGCTGCTGTCCGTTCTCGGATAGGTGAGCAGTTTCTTTTCGTAAAGGCTCTGCATAACGGAGAGCGTTCTCGCCGCTGAAAATCCCAGCTCATCGTTTGCGGCTATCTGCAAAGAGGTGAGCGAGAACAGCAGAGGGCGGTTCTCCTTTTTCTTCTGTGAGGTTATGCTCTTTACCGTAGCCGGCTGACCTTTGCACATTTCAAGTATTTTTTCAGCGGCGATTCTTTCGGAAAGGCAGTCTGCATCGTCGTCAAACCATTCAGCGCCGTTTGAGAGTTTCACCTTATAAAAAGGACGCTTCACGAATTTGCTTATCTCGTTTTCGCGCTGAACAAGCATATTCAGTACAGCCGTTCTGACGCGCCGATAGAGCATTTTGCGCCGAAATAACTTGTGTAGAGCCGCGTCAGATTTATGCCCCACAGCCAGTCTATCTTGCTGCGGGTAAAACCTGCGGAATAGAGGTTATCGTATTCGCTTGCCGGTTTAAGGTCAGCGAACCCGGCACGGATACTCGCTTCCGTCATGGAGGAGATCCACAGACGGCGCACCGGCTTTGTACAGCCGATGTAGTCGTATATGTATCTGAAAATGCATTCGCCCTCACGTCCGGCGTCCGTTGCTTCGATAATCTCGTCGATTTTGGAGCTGTTCATCTGCCGGGCAAGCGTTTTCAGAACCGAAACCGCATTCTCTATCGGGACGAACTGAAAATCCGGCATAATGGGCAGGTCGGAGAGCGACCACTTCTTGTAGCCCTCGTTATATTCGTCAGGCTGTTTCAGCCGGACAAGGTGCCCTCTTGCCGATGTGACTATGTATCCGTTGCCGCAAAGCGCTCCGTCGGCGGTCTTTTGTGCTGCGCCGAGAACGGCGGCAATATCACGCATTACCGACGGTTTTTCCGCTACTACCAGTTTCATTTTTGTTTTCCTCCTGTTCGATCGTGCTATTTATAGCACCGTTTTCTTTGCTGTTCGCAGCGCTGTTTTCATCATCGAAAATACCCGTGCTGACAGCTTCAATGACCGTTCCAATGCCGATACCCTTGTCTTTCAGCATACTGAAAAGCCGCTGTGCCTCCAGCTCAAAGATGTTCTTTGAGAGCGCGTCAATATCCGCTTTCAGAGCAGCGGCGGCAGCTTTCTTCTTTTCGATCACCGTATTAATTTCGTCGAGCTTCTTTTTCTTGACCTCGACCTTTTCGGAATAGGCGGCGATTTTCTCGTCTGTATTCAAGCTACAATCTCCTTTGCTTCCGTTTTTCGCGGATTTTGTGAATGATGTATGCGCCTGTCACGGCGGTGAGCAGTCCTATGTCAACAAGACTTATATGGAACTGCGGACGGTCAGCCGGTTCGGCTCCCTCTGCCGTATCAGGTGGCATATCAAAGATATTCGCCTTTATGATAAAGAACAAAAACGTCAGCAGCACGACCGCAATAATGCAGATGAATATGCGCTGTTTAACACTTTTGCCCATAAATGAATTGTACAGTTTCTTAATTGATACCACCCTCCCAATAATCAAGCATACTCTGTATTATCGCCTTTGACGCCTGATACCTTGCCTTTTCGTTATCCGTGAAATCGTAGATTTCGGAATAATCTTCGTTGTAATAATCCTTGACCGTATAAAACTTTACGGTCAGTTTGGTGTGATTGATAGGGCAGTACGGGTGTCCTTTGCAATAATAGTGCTTGTGACCGTCATCGTCCGTGTAATAGGCACAGCGGTCGGATTTGTATTTCGTCTTGCAGTTCTCGCCGGGGCAAGCAACGGGCGAGGTTTCGACTGCTGTCTTGTAGACAAACGTATCTCCCCAGCGGCAGTAATTCTGATTGACGGTTTTCATGAACTCCTCGAAATCCTCGCGTTTGAAATCAAAGTCGTATATTTCGCCGTCTGAAACTCCGTCAGCCTGCTGTTTCTCCCTCGTCATAAGTACGAAAAGCAGGGACATATAATCTGCGTAATCGTCTGTACCGAAAGCGTCTATCCACGAATTTATAGTCCTGTCAGCGCCTTTGGCGGGGTAGAAAGTGTTGTTGTGGCTCTTGTCGATGTACTGGATTATTTTTCGGGGAGCAGTAGTATCTCCGTCGCAAAATCCCGTCACCGTGTCTTTCAGAGCGTCTTTCGCCTGTTTTTCCATGACGTCCTTTGCCTGTTCGACGAATTCCTTATAGCCCTCGTAAATTTGTTCGGGGGTCTGATTACTGTTATCATCGACAAGCCATGCACCGCCGCCGGCGACAGAACCGCCTGCGCCGCCTATCATTTCGGCAAAGCACAAACAGATAACCAGCACTATCAGTATCACGCCGATAACGATAAGGCTGTACGGCATTGTTGACGAAATAAACGACGCTATCTTAGATACCGCCCCGGCGATCGCTTTGCCTGCCGCCTGTGTTGCTTTCTGCGCAGCTTTGGCGGCTGTCTTGGCGGTTTGAGCAGCAGCCTTTCCGGCTTTGGCAGCGCCTTTCTTCACGGCTCGCTTGGCGAGGAATTTGGCTTCTGCCGCGATGTTGTGATTTACACGTTTCCGCAGCTTTCGCCGTAATTCCGCAGAGGTGGGCTTGTGGATTTTCCGGTAAACCCTCTTGGTGATTTTATAGCCGTTCTTGGCTGTTTTCACTCCGGCATTTGCGGCGGTTTTAACTCCGCTGGCGCCGTGGTCGTATATCTGAACGCCGAGTTTCGCGGCTTTAACGCCGTTATCGTCGGATTTTTCAGCCTGCGCCACAAAGCCCTTTTTCAGCACCTCCGCAGGTTTTGCTACAATGTTAGCGGCAGTTTTCGCTGCGGAGGAAAGTCTGCGGTACTTTGAAATATTCACCTTTGTCGGAGCAACGCCGCCCATGGCAATGGAGATAAGCTCGGCTTTTTTGCGGAAAATCTTTTTCTGCTGTCTGTTAAAGGATTTGAGCAGTTTCAGACGGGATTTATCAATCTTTTTCCGCTTTATTTTCCGCAGCTTTTTGTTCTGCTGCTGGCTGTAAATCACACGCTCTTTCCGCTTGGTGAGCGTTCCGTTAGCAACCGTGCCGTTTTTCAGGACTTTGTATTTCTTGTTTTTCGGCTGGTGAGGTGACAACTTGTACTGCTTCGGCGGTCGGAACGGAATGGGTGTTATTTTCTCAGAAGAACCGGAAGTTTTAATTTCGGTTCTTGGAACGCCAACTGATGTTGCAGATTTTGAAAGCGGGATTTTACGGTCAGCAGCTTTGCCGCTGGCGTGTTCCTTGCGTTCGACAAACTGCCGCTGTTCGGTTGACGCCGATCCACTGTGGTGCGGCATAAGCTCATCTTTTTCAGAACGGCGTACTGTTCTTTCAGTTTTGCCCGAAAGCGCCTTTTCGTTCTTCTTAGAAAGTTCCGTTTTCTGAGATATGCTGTGTTCGATTGAACGGTCGTTCACGGAACGAGCTTTTACGCCGCCTTTTTCGGTAATGATTTTCAAATATATCACCCCTATACTATCTCTGACCATTACTCACCGAATTTCGTAGTCATAAGCTTATACAGCTTTGTATCCGTAGGAAAATCGTCCTTGAAAGGCAGAGAGCCGTTAAGTCCGCAGTAAATCAGACCGGAGCCTGCCGGCGCTCCGGTAACGAAACTCATCATGTTCTCGGGTATTTTCAGAAGATGCGACAGCTTGTCACGGTCGCTCGCCGCCTGATTGAGCATGAGAATAAACTCCGAATTTGAAAGCATGGAGCGCCCCGTATCGGATTTCAACAAATCCTCGACGTTCTGCGTAATTCCGGTCGGAATGCCGCCCCATTTTCTTGCGCGCTTGTACAGCTCAAACAGGAAGTTGGCGCTTTCTTCATTTCTGAAAAGAAGATAAATCTCGTCTATGTAAATGCGGGTGCGGATACCGCGCTCACGGTTGCGGACGATTTTGTCCCAAAGGTTTTCAAGCACTACCATCATGCCGAGGGGTTTTAGCTGCTTGCCCAGATCCTTTATGTCGTACACGACAACACGGTTATTGACGTCCACGTTGGACGGGTAGGAAAATGTTTTCATGGAGCCGTTTACATACAGTTCAAGCGACATATACAGCGGCTTTGCTTCCTCCGAGGTCTGCTTTGACAGAATATCGTAATAATCCTTGAGCGTAGGCATTTCCGTTGTTTTGCCGAGCAGGAAATCACGGTAGACTTCATGCAAACAGTTGTCGATGATAGTTTTCTGTTCGGGAGAAATGCCCTGTTTTCCCATGATGGTTTCAAAGAACGACAGGAAAAAGTCGTACTTGGAGCTTACGACATCTTCACCCTTGTTGTATTCCTCGAGCGAGATTTCAAGCGGGTTAAGGTGCGTGTCGCTGCTTTCGGAAATATAGAGGAGTTCGCCGCCGAGCGCTCTGACAAGATTCGTGTATTCGCGTTCCGGATCCACGATTATTATTTCATCGTCGGTCGCAAGGAACACATTCACCATTTCCCGCTTTGCGCTGAACGACTTGCCGGAGCCGGGGCAGCCGAGAATAAATCCGTTGGCGTTTATAAGACTTGCACGGTTGAAGATAATCAGATTGTTGGTGGTCTGATTCAATCCGTAGTAAACGCCGCCTTTCTGCGACAGCTCCTTTGAATTAAATGGCATGAATACGCAGGCGCTCTCCGTTGTGAGAGTGCGGCGCACCTTTAAGCGGCAGTTTCCCAGCGGCAGACAGCTTGCCATTGCGTCCTCCTGCTGAAAGTTGGCTCTGGAGGTAGTGCAGACGTGCTTACGGAACACGGCTTCGATTTTATCCGTGTTGTTATCCAGTTCGTCAAAGCTGGTTCCCGTCACCATTACCACCAGATTCAGCAGGAACATCTTCTGATTTTTGCTCTGCAAATCGTTCAGCAGTTCTTCGGCTTCCGCAAGGGACTGTTTCAGGTCGTCCGAAATCACGTCAGAGTAAACGCCGTGCTGCGACGCCTTTTTCTCTTTCTGCATTTTGTTGGAGCGCATTGCGGTGAGCTGCCGCTTTACGACCTTTATAGCTTCGCTCGGCTCAACAGGAGCGATATTCACCGTTACCACTATCGGCAGCGAGGTTTCGCAGAGGTCTTTCAGCATATCGTCCACCAGCGAGGACGGCAGATGTTTCAGATAGACCATTCGCGCGAATTTGTCGTTGTACATGAAATAGTCTTTCTTGAACTCAAAGTAATCGGGGCAGCACAGCGATTTTTCCGCGCCTCGCAGAAACTCCGAACTGCTTATCGGGCGTATCTCCTGATTAACGCCGCGGAAAATATCTGCAATAATGCGGATACGCTCGTTGGCTTTCAGCTTTTCGATGTTGCTGCCGATTTTCTGAAAGCAGCTCCGCATATACAATTCCTTTGCGGCGAGTTTCTGCTGCGCCAGTTCCAGAGTAGCCGCCGTGACTGTCACCGTGAAATACTTCTTTGTGGTAATGCCGTTCTGACCCTGCTGCATTTTATCCAAAAGCATTTCGTTGTACTCGTCGCGGTATTCGTCAAAGCCGTCGCCGGCGTGCTTCAGAAGTATCTGACTTGAAAACTCTTTCTGATTGATAACGTTGTTGTGGAGCGTTATCTGGATATCGTCAGAGGTATCAAAGCTGTTGAGCAGGTCGCCGTATGCGAGAAAAATACGCTCCTGCTCGGCTGCGTCCGCAGCGTCGTAGGTCACATCTGAAAAAGAATAAGTGACGGAATAGCGGTTCTTCTCTACCTCAAAATTGTACTTCCCGTGAACGTGTTCATAAGGGATCGTGTCCTGCACAGTTCTGGCGACCTTACGGACAGCCTTTTCCTTTGTCTTTTTAGGCTTTTTCTGCTTTGCAAGGCGCACCCTGTCCAAGTCCTTTGCGGAACTTTCGGTAGTGCCGGTCTTTGAAGAAAACATACTCATTTCTTCTTTCTCTCCTTTCGGATTTTATTTGTCTGCTCTGCGATTTGATGAGCTATCTTGTCCTCGGATATTTCATTACGGCAGTCCCAGAAAACGGGAAGTTCCTCATACTTGCGTTTCTGCGGCTCGACCCATTTCTGTCTGTACAGCAAAGCCAGAAATTTCTCAAACGGCATACCGTCGTATCTGAAAAAGCCAAACGCGAACATCGGCACGGCTATCAGGATAACAAGCCAGCCGACAACATCATCTCCGAGGAAGTCCTTTCCGAAGATGTACAGCGGAACGCAGACGGCGAGAGCCGCCACAGCGCATACGCACTGCCTTATCGTCAGCCCGAACAGAAATTTCTCCTTGTATTCGGTGATTTCTTTCGGTATCTTTATTTCTATCAAGTTATCTTCCTCCTCACGATGAGCCGACTATCCGCTTTGCCCATGCACCGGAACTCATTACTCCGATACCCAGCGTCAGCGTTGTTATAAGTCCCATTATTCCGTCAAGGGCAAGGTTATAGCTGCCTATGCGACCGGCTATGAGCGCATTGTTCACGGCGGCGTATGCGATGAACATTATCGCAAGAACTATTGATTGCAGCGTTACTGCGGCGTAGGATTTCAGAAATCCCTTGCCGATATCTGATAAACCGTCGCAGGCGAACGTTGACAGCGGAACGGGCGCGATCATCGTGTAGACCGTCAGCTCAAACAGTCGGGCGATTACCACAACATTGGCTATAATCATAATGATTTTCATGATAAGTCCCTGTATGGAAATCTGCATATTGAGAATCAACGGCTGGAAATTAAGAAATCCTGCGTCCGTATTGTTGATGATTTGCGACGCCTGCGAAGAAGATACGAAATACTGGGCTGCGACCTGCCAGTCGCTTGTGTCGATGAAAGAATACTGCGTTATGGTGCCGCTGATTTCATTCACAAAGCTGTTAAAGCCGTTGTAAATCACCGTCGTAAAGAACTCGGAATTGTCCACGCAGACCTTTGCAACGACCATTTTCAAAACTAGCATCATGACGTTTTCCCATGTCACCCACTGAAAATGCAGCGTTTTCGTGAAGAAATCTATAAGAAAGAACATCACGCATAATGTGAGCGATGTAGCTTTTATAGCGGATACCAAATCCGGAACGGTGCTTGTGGCAGATTGCAGAAGGCTGTCGTTCGTCAGCAGCTCTATCAGCATTGAGAATAAGCTGTTAAGTTCCATCACAATACCCTTGATAGTATCAAGGCATTGTCCATATCCCCACATAATTAATTCACCTCGTTTCTGCATACGGAAAACAGCGGCAAACAAGCCGCCTGCCGCTGTTCCGTCTGTTTTTTGCTTGTTTACCCGGTGATTCCGAACAGGTCAAGCGAAAGCGTGAGTGCGAACACCACAAAGCCCGACGCCAGCGTCATAAGTCCGCGGGTCTTTGCTTCTGCGTCGTCGTTCTTGATTGCGAGGGCGAACATAATGCCGCCGACAAAGGCGACTACCAGACCGATACGCCCGATCCACGTCGCGAAGAAACCGATAACGCTGTTGAAAGCAGCCTCGCCGTCGGCAACTCCCTCGCCGCCTTCTGCAAAAGCGGATACAGAGGACGCCATCGCCATCGTCACCATTGTGGTGAGGGAGAGCACAGCCTTCCTGCGCTTTGCGTTCAGAGCAGAAATGAAGTTCTTAATGGGGTTGGCGCGCTTTGCTGCACCCTGTGCAGCGGTGGTAGTGATTGTGTTTTCCATAAGAAAACCCTCCTTGAAAAAATAAATATATGTACAACCGCAAATGCGGCAGTAACCCGATCAAAACGGGCTGTCCAAGATTTCTCTGAAATCCGCTTCTCCTATGACCTTTGGTGTGGATAAATCCATAGGCATAAGGTTTTCGGGGACGGCTTCATCGGAGAAATCCAGCTCCTCGTTTTCGTTGAACATTTCTTCGCCGGCGGTCTGTTCCTCATGCTGTTTCAGAGCAGCGGCGATTTCCTTTGTGTCAAATTCTTCGTCAAGGTTTGTCATGCTATCCTCCTCGTCGGGAACGTCTATATCTGAAATATCCTTTTCATCATCGACCGGCTGGGCAACAGGTTTCGGCTCCACGGTTTCCGAATAAATTTCGGTCATATCCGGAGCTTTTTCGGTGTGCAAATCGTCGATGAGATAGGCATAGTTCTTGTTGCTGTCCTCCAGGTACTTGTAATTCTGGTGCTTTTCGATATCGAATTTGTGACAGAAAAAAGGGTAGAGCGCCCGAACGATCAGTACGCACTCGTTCGGTTTCATGACCTTGAGTTCGTCTGTCGTCATAAGTTCTCTACCCAAAATGCTGTTATTCTCCGAGGTTGACGGAGATTTGTGACTTCGTGTGCGGTTCTGTGAAACCACATCTATCGTTTCCTTGCCAAGTGATTTTGATATAGCCTCTAGCGTAGTTGCCTCCTGTCCACCGAGGAACAACAGGCTGTCGCAGTTACCTGTAAGTATTTCCCACGACTTGTCGTACATCTTTTTGAGCTGCGCCAAATTCTGAATTATGATGTTTGCGGATATTTCCATGCTACGCATTGTTGCAAGCAGTTTATCAAAATCCGGAATAGTGCCGACATTCGCAAACTCGTCGAGCAGACACCGCACATGGACGGGGAGCTTGCCGCCGTACTTGAAATTCGCCGTATCGTAAAGCGTATCAAAAAGCTGCGTGTACATCATCGCCGCAAGGAAGTTGAACGTAGCGTCCGAGGACGGTATAATAATAAAGAGGGCGGTCTTTCGGTCGCCCAGAGTATCGAGGTGTATGTTGTCCGTGTGCGTCAGGTCTGCGACTTCCGGAAGATTGAACGCCGCAAACCGCACAGCCGCAGAAATGAGTATCGACTTTGCGGTTTCGGCGGGAGCTTTCTTGAAATCCGCATAGAACGAAACCGCCATGCTGTGCGGATTTTCGGTTCTAAGCTCGTCCATCATTTCATCAAGCGGGGAGCGGTGGTTTTCGTCCTGCTCGGAGATTTCCGCTAACCTCATCATCTTCATTACCGTGCTGAAATTACGGTCGAGGGAATTGCCGTTTTCGTCCGTCTTTTTTTCGAGAAGATAGAAAGCTATCGCAAGCGTGAGCGCCTTTGTGCTGTCGTCCCAGAACTGGTCGCCGCCCGAAGCGCCTTCCTGCTTTGTGTTCTTCATCAGGCAATTTACCATTTTCATGACGTAGGTCTTGCTGATGTTTCCGTCCTTGTCGTAGATGTAATTGAACGGATTGTAATTGTTGCTGTGCGACATATCTATCAAGTTAAATACACGAATTTCGTAGCCGGCTTTTTTCAGCAAACGTCCGCAAGAGCGCAGCAGTTCGCCTTTCGGGTCGGTAACGACATAACTTGTGTTTAACTGCATTATGTTCGGTTTGACATAAAATCTCGACTTACCGGAACCGGAGCCGCCGATTACCAAAACATTGAGATTTTCCCGGTGCTGGCGTGTGTTCAGCGACATTCGGACTTCTTGCGTGAGCAAGATATTGTTGTCTGTTTCAAACGGGGATTTCGGTGATTTCTTAACCTTTTTCTTTTCGGGCTTTGTCGCCGTCCGCAAGCTTTGTTGCGCGGCGTCCTTGCCGCGCTTTGGCTTGCTCCCTGCCGACATCCTGTCGGCAAGAAATTTTTCTTCCTTTTCGTTCGCCCAGCGAGCCGAGCCGTGTTCTACTCCCTTTCGGTGCAGGCGCTTTCGGGAGGTGTATTTCATAAGCGCATATATGCCGAGGGCGAAACCCACCATGAGCGTTATCTTGAAACTGTACGATGAAAAGTCCGTGAAATGCGCTCCTACCGTATCGGTAGAGGTAAGCACGGTTTCAAACTGCGTCATAAGCACATTGAAATCCAGCACGCCCTCATCGTCCACGGACAAGTCCATAGCCGCGCCAAGACCCGCCGAAACATACAGAACGGCAAAGACGATTATCACATAAAGCAATATCGTCAGCATATCAGGTTTCTTCTTTTTCAATGTTTCAACCCCTTGCTTTCGTTAAGTTTTAGCTTTGGAGCAGTCGGCGCGGCAGGCTGCTTTTTCAGCGAATTATGAATTTTGTTCTGGAGCAGGCTCTGCCTTTTCGCCTTGTCGATTATGTGAACAGAGTTTTCTTTCGGGATATTAAAATCTCTGGATATCTTATCCGAAACATTTATCGTGCTGAAATTGTAGGTCTTGGATTTGCCGCCGAGCGTTAGTGTAAATCCGTTCTGCGAAGTTCGCTCAATCCCTATGCTCTGCGAAACTCCGTCCTTGCCGACCGTGCGTTCTTCGATTTTGGACTTGACCTGTCGGTCGATTTTCTGGGACTTCGCAACAGCCTTTTCAGCCTGATACTCCGTCATTCCGAGCCGGTTGGTACAGATGTTCTTCATCTCTGTTTCGGTCATTTTTTCCGGAGTGAGGGCGGCAGTCTTATCTCCATTTGAAATGAAAATATGCGTCAACGAGCGTTCGCTTTGTATGTGCGGCGTCCTTGCCGCACTTTGGGCGAACGCCCCACGACGTCCTGTCGTGCCGCCGTCCTTGAAATTGACGGAATTAAACCGCATATCCCGCAGGGTAAGGTCGTCGCTGGGGTAGCGGATGTTCGTTTTCAGAGAATTGAGATTATCGTACTGCTCCGTATGAGCGAGGAACTTATCCTTGTCCAGCTTTAGGTCACGGCAGATTTTATTCGCCGCCAAATCTGCCTTTGCCTTAGAATAGCCGAACTGCTCCCGAAGTAATTCCATCGTCTGCGCCTTATTCATGGGCGAATATTCAAAGGACTTCCCGAGTTTATCATCGGCGATAACGATACCTTTATCATCTGACCGAATATCCAGATCGTCTGAAATCTCGCCGTGAACGCGCTTGTAATCTTCCTTGACAACGGCGACCTGCTCAGCGTTTTCTGCGGGATAAACGCATTTTATCTTGCCGTCCGCGGATTTCATGAACTGGCAGCTTAAACCCTGTTCCTCAAAAGCGGCTTTCATAGCGGTCACGTTGTTGGCGCTGATGTTAAAGCACTTTACGCTCTGCGGAGCTTCTTTCAAGCGTTCCTGCATTATCTCCTGCGTTATCTGATTGACTATGCCCTTGTCACGGTCGAGGAATTCGATAGTCTGCTTATCTCCCTTACCCACGACCGCAACAGGAATTTTGTATTCCTTTGCTTTTGCGGCAAAGGCTTTCGCGTCAGCGGAAAGAATGTTGCTCGTTGTGGATATGCCGCATTCCGCCTTATTGGCTTCATACAGCAGCTCGCCGTTCGTGACGGTTCCTTTCGCCAATCTCTCGGCAATGCTGCCGCCGATTTGATTAATGCTGTCAACGGAATTGCGGTACAGTTCTTTCAGCATTTTTTCAAGGAGGGGAGCAAGGAGCTTGATAAGCTCAGCTCCCACCTCGATGATTTTTTGCCCCGACTGCAATGCAGCAGAGCCGACTTCATCAGCCATATTATTACCTCCTGTTCTGATTTGGTGCTATAAATAGCACATTTAGTGCTTTGGCGGTGTGGATTTCTTTATCGTAAAGGTCTTGTCGGTCAGCTTTTTTCCTGCCCGCAGCTCATCACGCTTTTTCACATATTCCCATGAAAGTTCGGGATTTTTGCGGAAAACATCATTCACCTCGTCTATTTTGGCTCGGAGTATGCGGCATTTGCTTTCGCTTTCCTCCAGACGTTCCGACAGGGTAGGCTTGAAAGCCCTGACCATATCCTCACAGGAAGCGTTGTATTCTAGCAGCTTCGGGCGGCTGCCGAACGGGACATCGTTGCTCCACTTGGAAAATCCGTCCACAAGCGTAGTGGCTTTCTTCGCCTGTTCGTATGTATTGCTTATGCCGCTTCCGTATTTCGTCACCAGTTCCGGCTTGATATACCGACCTGTTTCAAGGAAACGGTTCAGCAGCCGTCCGAGAGCCTTGTTCCTGTCAAGTTCGTTATAGTGGACATATACCGAATATCCTAGTTTTTTAGCAGTGGAAATAATATTGAGAAGCTCTGAACTATCGCCGCCGACACGGGGATATGTGATATTCTCTCCTGCTTTAAGAGCTGCCGATAACTGCCTGTCTGAAATTAACTGGCTTTCTTTATGGACAACGCCTGCACCCCAGCCGTTGTTGAACTCCGGAAGTAGTTTCTTGGCTTCATCGCTGTCGATAACTCTTGACTCGTACAGTTCGGAAATAGGCTCCACAAGCGCCGATGATTTGCCGGACGCAGGCAGACCGATAACAATATCCAGTCTTTTTTCACGGCGTATCTCGCCGGAAAAAGAAACAGCGCCGTCACTTTTCGTAACGGCGCTGCCCATATTCTGTAATCTGTTATAAACACCGAGCTGTATACCGGTGCGGTTCCTCAACTCTATTGTAGGCTTGCTTGAACTTATGCAGGAATTTGCTTCCTTGATTTCTTTTAATGCGTAGATTTCGCTTTCGGGAACGGCTTCATTTACGGCAAGCCGTTTCAGAACGTTTTGCATTTCCTCCGAAACAGGCTCTCCCGTAAGCTTATTTATCATAAAATCACCCCTAAACGCAAAAAAGCGGAGAACTGTTACATTCTCCGCTTATAAGCATATATTCAATTGTAATTAAGCAATATCTCTAATATCGCTCTCCGTAAGAACGCCGTCTGCAATCATCATCTTTTCCTGTTCTGCAAAAGGCGTGTCCCACACAATGTTCCGATGAGCATATGCCCAGTTCAGAACATCTACGAATTTCAGATTGAAGTCTTTGTGATACGCTCTGTTTTCAAGCTCGACCATGAACCTGATCGACCAAGCCGAGGTGAACTCGCCCCAATCTACTTCCTCAATACCTATTGCGCTGAAACCTGTTGTCGGTAAAGCCATATTATGCTCCTTTCGCACAAGTCCGGTTGCTTACTTATATTATACATCTTTTGCATTCCGTTGTCAACGTGCTATAAATAGCACATTTTCAAAATCACAGCCTGTCCGCAAGTTTACGCAGCACCTTGAAATCCTCGCCCCTTGCCAGAATGAGAAGATCCTCAATGTATTTTGAAAGGGCTTCGGCTTCCTCATGGGAAAGAACGACAGGCGGTTCAGAAAATGTATCTTCATCTTCTGTTTCGTCCTCATCTTCTTCCTCGTCAGTTTCGGGAGCAGCGTCAGCGGAGGTGTTTTCCTGCCGCTGAATTTTCTTGACCTCCTTATGGGAAATCTGCGGCTTTTCAGAGATTATTTCCTGCTGCTTTTCGGGAGCCAGCTTTGCCACCTCGTTGGCTGTCGAAATCGACATATCTCCGGATTTTACCGCCTGCTCCACATCGGGGATAGCGTTGTGCTTGATGTTATCCAGTTTTCCGACCTGCGCCGGAGATACATTGAGTGCGTCTGCAATCTTATCCCTTATTCTGCCCTTGACAGGCTTTCCGGCAGCTTCAAGTTCCTTGAAAATCCGTGTCAGTTCCTCATATTCACGCATGGTATCTGCGTCCGAATACTTGCGCTGAGTTGCGTTCAGCATTATGAGGTCAAGTTCGGTTTCGGTATTCGGCTTTGCGCCCTTGATGAAACAGGGGACTTTGCCGCTTCTCCTGCGCCCGTCTGCGATAAGGGACTTGATAGCAGCAAGCCGTCTGTGTCCGCTGATAAGCTCATACTTGCCGTTGTGTTCGGAAACCACCAGAGCCGTCATTAAGCCCTGCCGCTCTATATCGTCCGCCAGAGCCTCTATTTCGGAATTTTCATAGAAATTGTTCCGGTTCGGCTCGATATTTTCAATGTCTATCATTTTTAGGCTGTCTATGTAGCTGTCGGCATTGACGGTCTGAATATCCGCTGCTATTGCGCTGTCAAGCTGTAATTTTCTGCCCATTATTCATCACCAAGCCTTTCAATAATTTCTGCCGCCAAATCTTCGTAAGCCTGCGCCGCAGCCGTCCACTTCATATATTCCTTTGCAGTCAGCTTGTAACTGAACGAGTTTTTGATAACACGGCTGAAAGGAATGGTGGTGTTCAGCACCTTGTTTCCGAGTGTGCATTTGAGATATTCCAGCAGTTCTATATCGGCAGGATTTTCCTTGTCAAACTTGTTCACGATACAGCCGCCGAATCTGGCATTGCAGTTTGCAAGCGCTCCTGTTACAGCAGGAATGCCCTGAATTGCGAATGTTCCAAGCTCGATGGGAACGAATACGCTGTCGGAGAGCGTGATTACCTTTTCTGTCAGCTTTGTCAGAGCCGGCGGCAGGTCAAGGACTGCGTATTCATAGCCGCTGTCGAAAGTCAGAACCTTTCGCACGTTTGCGGTCTGAATGTCATCGGGAAGCTGTTCAAACTGCGCCGCCACAAAGTTGAGCGCAGCAGTTGCTGTAAGTATGTCGATGTTCGGGTATCTGGTGGAGCTTCTCGCCACAGTAGGCAGGCAGTTTCTCTTTATCAGCGCTGTTTCAAGTCCCGCCTTCGGTTCTGCAAAGAAACGGGAACTGTTAGCCTGTCCGTCAAAGTCGATTACAAGCACCTTGCCACGCTCGGCAAGCTCATTTGCGAGGTTGATAGCCGTTGTTGTCTTTCCGACACCGCCCTTGTGATTGTAGATTGCGATTATGTTCATAAAATGTCCTTTCCGTGCTGTTGCCAGCACCCTCATTTACTGCCGTACATATCGTGATTGACCATTGCCGAATAGAAGCTGTCAATCGTCAGTGGAGCGTTATACAGAGCCGTTATGAGATACGCCCTGATATTGCGCACATCGCTTGTGTTCTTGTCGAGCGCCGTAATCACATACTCGATGTGGCTGCTGTCCAGTTTGAGGAACTGCGATTTTACAACGCTCTGCGGGAAGTCCTCGCCGTTCACACGGATATACTTTTTGGTGGAGCATACCACGTCGAGCATTATCCCGACGATTTCGTTTATCCTGCCTTTCTGCGTCGGACTGCTTTCGAGAAGATAATCATAACCGATGTTCTCCCGGATAATATCTGCGTAGTCCGTCCTTTCATCGGAGGAAACCGTATTTGGTATTGAAGAATCGATCCTATCCATCAAATCAGCGCCGTCCTTTGGATTGATTGATAGATGATTATTAACTATGGATTTATTAGCTTTAGATTTATATAATGAGGGAAAATCGGATTTTTCGGAACTAGCACCGAAGTTTGTGGGGAGCAGTACCGGAAGTTCCTTGACAGCCTGCTCCGGAGAATGTTCAGAGCAAGCACCGGAGTTATCTGGGATAGGCTCGTCAGGGATTTCTTGCTCCGGAGTTTTTTCGGAGCAAGGGGGCGGTGCTTCGTTTTCAGCCTTGTTCTTACGCTTCTTCTCATAGGACAGAGCCGCAGCCGGCTTTATGGACATCTGCTTCTTTTCGCCCTCTGAAATGAGCTTTGAAATAAGCTCTATATTCTCGATTATACGAAAACAGCGCTTGGCGGGAAGTCCACGGTTCTTGCTTTCGATAAGTCCGGATTCCACCAGGTTCTTTATGCAGCGTTTCTGCTGATACTCAGAAAGGGCGGTGCTTGCTTCGAGGTCGGGAACGGTCGAGTAGAACCAGCCGCCATCGTCGAGCATACCGTTACGCTCGTAGTAGCTGCATTTCGATATGAGGGCGGCATATATCACCGCTTCTGACAAACCGATTGCGTGAGCAAGCAAGCGGTTCACGGTCAGCGTGTTGCTGGGGTTTAGCATTTGGAATATTGCGTTCATAAAAATTACGCCTTTCTGAAAAATAATTGCAGAATTATGGAAATTATTTCTTCTGCGATGCTTTCCACTTTTCAACCCTGTCCTTGCAGCGCAAATCTTCTGATGCTTTCGCTTCCTTATCTTTGAAGAAAGGGCAGCCGCCCTTAAAGCTGCTGCTTACCAAAGCAGAGCATTTTCCGTCCCAATAGGCAAAGCACTTACTGGAATTGCAGCGTGGCGATTTGGTGTTATAGAGAATGTTCAACATGATAGTCTCCTTTAGAGTGTTTTGGTATATTATGAAGCAAACAAATTTCAGCTATAATGCTAAATGTTTTGTCTGCGTTTTGTGCGCGATGATGAAATCTTTGTTATTTATTAACAAATATTTTTGCTAAAAACAGTATAATAGGCAGATTGCTCGAAACAAAAAGGAGAGCTTGAAAAAACTCTCCTTTTGTGTTTTTCAATTTTTTTGCTAATTTCTATACTATATTTATATATAGAAAAGGACGCCTTTCAGTGAAAAGCGTCCTTATTATTGGTTGGGGTATGGTCTGCGTTGGTTATGCGGCACTACTATTCCTTTTGTAATGCGGGTTTGCGACTATATCCCTTTGATGTCCCCTGTAAGCTGGGTCAAAAAATGGATTTCAAATGCCCGCTTCGCGGGCAAAAGACACTTTTTCGACAAGCAGCGGCTGCCCGCCTTTTTATTAGGAATTCAAAAACTGGTTTGAAGGTGAACGCCAGCTGAATAAATTCAAATTCTGACAAATTCCGGCTTCCTTCCGCGGAACACCGCGTAATACTTAAATCCTGCGTCCCTGAGGATATCCTCCGCCTTATCGAACTCCCAGGCGTAATGTTCCGCTTTATGCCCGTCGGAGCCTACGGTTATCATCTCCCCGCCAAGCTCACGGTAGCGCTTCAGCACCTCGGGGTGCGGGTGCGCCCAGCCAAGTCCGTATTTCAGACCCGCTGTGTTCAGCTCGATCCCCTTCCCCATGCTTATCAGAGTTTTCAGTATCTCGTCCGTGATATCGGAATACTCGGCAGGGCAATACGCCTTCGCGCGGCAGTACCTCACGATGTAATCCAGGTGTCCGTAAACGTCGAAGCCGTCAAACGTCCGAATATTCGCCAGTATGCTCTCGAAATAGCGCAGAATTCCGTTGTGGTCGCCGTATTTCTCGAAGTACTCCGGATAGTAGGGGTCAACGCCGCCGACCAGGTGCGAGGAGCCTATCACGAAATCAAAGTCCCAGGCTCCCACATACTCCCTGAGCCGCGGCGCGAGGTAGTCCATCAGCCCCAGCTCCACGCCGAAAAGCACCTCTATCCTCCCGCGGAACTCCTCTCGCAGCTCCACCAGGCGGGAACGGTACGCGGCGGCGTCCAGCAGGAACTCCCCGCCGGGGTAGTCCATGTCCATGTGCTCGGTGAAGCATACCGTTTTCAGACCCTTTTCCACCATCGCGGAAAGGGCGTTTTCCATCGGCTCTTCGCTGTCAGACGAAAAACTCGTGTGAGCGTGGAGGTCAGCCGTTATCATCGCTGTTCTCCTTTGCCGGGTTTGCCTGTGTGGATCCCGCCTGCTTTTCGGCTTCCTCACGCTGTTTGTCCTCTACCGTCTTTATCGCGCGGACGCTCTCGAGAAGGCTGCTGATGTCCTCCTTGCTGGGAGTATGTGCCATGCGCTCCTGACGGCGCTTTTCCTTTTCAGCCTTTTCGTTTTCAACGCCGGTACGCACCGCAGCGGCAAGTATCTGGGCTGCGTCTGCCGCCTGCTTTTTCAGTTCCGGATCGACCGGCTTTTCAACCACGGGAGCCTCGGGAATGTAGTCCTCGTCGACTGCAACGCGGCGGTCTGCGCGGCGGTTGATGGTGTTCAGCGCGGCTCCCACGCCGAGGAGTATCCAGAATACCGGCGCAACGCTCACTACCGAGTCGTTGAACATTCCGGCGGCGAGATATCCCACGATGCCGAGCATTACGGATATACCCATCGCCTGCTCCGTGCGGTATTCGCGCCTGAGAGCGTACAGCCGGAAGCAGTCCACAAGGTAGAATACCACGATCCCGAGGAACGCCAGCAGCGCGATAAGTCCGCTGGAGTAGAATATCTGGAGATACATGTTGTGCGGCTTGTCGACCGTTACATAGAAGCCTTCATTGAACTGCTCGTATGAGTAGTACTTTGCAAGAACATCGTTCTGCGGGAAGTTATAGGTGAACGTATCAGGGCCGTATCCGGTAAACAGGCAGTTTCCGAGAAGCGGCAGAGTGCGCGACCAGATGTAGCCTCTCGAGGAACCGAGCTCCTCCTTGCCCTCAAAGCCGATGTGCTCTGCATTTACAGGAGCGAAAGCGGTCATTGTGTTGGGGTGGACCATCTTGATGGCAGTTCCGGTGTACTTGAAATACAGCGAGTTTGTAAAATCCCTGTAGAAGTTAAGGCATACAAGGTCGCGGTCGTAAATTGAGCCGTTTTCGTCTGCGGTCAGAAGAAGGGACACATCATTCATGATGTCATTCTTGAAGTACATTCTCTCGGTGTAGAACAGGTCTACGATATCGTCTGTGTACTCCGTGAAGAACAGCCTGTTATAGTCGGTATCGTACTCAATGTAAACAGTAGAGCCGTTGAGATCCACCGTTACGGTTCCGTAGGTGCTGTCGGTGCCGATGCTGCCGTTTCCGTCGGGGTCGTCAAGAACATAGTCTATATCACTGTTAAGCACAAGAGAGCCGGAATCGTCCACATTGAACCACGCCTGTGCTCCGTTGACCTTTACAGTCGCTATCATGTTGGCGTAATCAAATCCGGCTACAAGACCGTCTAATTCGGGATTCTGCTCCAGCCTGATGGTGGATTTCATCGGAAGCGCGTTTCCGTTTTCATCTGTGAAGGTGTACACCTTCGCATCGCTGTCGTAGCCTATCACAGCGGTGGCTTCCTGACCGGTCAGCTTTACGGTGCCGTCGTTCTGGACGTCTATCTCACGCAGTGGGAGCTTGTCGAACAGGTCGGCGTCCTCGCTGTCAGCGGGCAGGAACATGCCAACGGCTTCGTTCACGATGGAGGGTATACGCGAGAACAGGCGGTTGCCCAGCGCGAAATTCGCTCCAACGAGCACTACAGCTATCGAAGCGACTGCGATAACGCAGGGCTTCCAGTGCTTTGCGATAACCCGGGCGAAAACTATGATACCAACCACGAGCGCGGCTGCAATGGCGACGATACCGCTTCGCGCGGAGCTTCCCAGCAGCATGAATACGGAAAGCAGATCGAACACGATGAACAGCACGCGGTAAACCGCCTTCTTCGAATACATCGCCATAACGGTGAACAGCGGAATGATAAGTCCGGTGAAGCTGCCCATGTAGTTGCTGTTATAAAGCGCACCGTACGCCATTCCGTTTCGGATATCGACGGAAACGCCTGTCCAGCGGAGGTCGTTGCTGCAAACGAGGTTCACGAACCAGTCGTACTGGAGCAGGTTGTTGTTAAAGAACTGGAACGCCGACAGCACCGCGTTGAATCCGACGCAGATGAACAGCGCTATAGCGACGAATTTGAAGTTTCCGGAAGTGCGGAACGCGTACATTGTAAACAGGAACATCACGAAATAGCACGCGATGGTGTAGAATCCCTCGGCGCGGTCGTACTCGCCGTTGAATGCAATCTGGCTGTAAAGCGAATTCGCTGCGGAGGCGAGGGTCATGACGACGTACACAACGGAACAGCCCACGTATACGAACGAGCGCTTTTCAACGCGCCTGAACAGCGACAGGCAGCATACCAGCGCCATTCCTATCATTATCATCGCAAGCACGACTGCCGCAAGAGCCTTCCCCTGCGAGTAGAAGTCTATAAGCTGGTAGGTGGTGCCGGAATCTCCGCTTACAACGGTGCCGCCGTTGTACATGTAGGTCTGCTGTAGGTCAGTCACTACGGTCTGGATATTGATTATGATGGGGATAAGCGCAAGGGCTATCACCGACGGCAGGAACATCACAAGCGCCAGCAGGTCGGTTTTTCCTTCTGTTTTTTTCATATTAGTTTTCTCCGGTCTGTATGGTTTTATGTATTTTTTGCTCCCGGGTTTGTCCGGGTTCAGCTTTTCTTTGTTCATGAAGCCGCTCAGGGCGGTTCTTATCAGTATTCCGATATCCAGGAAGAAGCTCCAGTTTTCTATGTAGCGGATATCGTATTCTATGCGCTTTTCAATGGAGGTGTCCCCGCGGTAGCCGTTGACCTGGGCAAGTCCGGTGATTCCCGGCTTTACCTGATGCTTTATCATGTACATCGGTATCTTGTCCTTGAAGTCGTTGACGTAAAACGGTATCTCCGGGCGCGGGCCAACAAGGCTCATATTGCCTTTCAGCACGTTTACGAGCTGCGGAAGCTCGTCTATCGAGAATTTCCGTATGAACGCGCCGAATTTCGTGCGGCGGGGGTCGGCGTCCGTGCTCCAGGCGGTGTCGCTGACGGCGCTGTCGCGCATGGATTTCAGCTTATACATCGTAAAGACTTTCTTGTTAAGCCCTACGCGCTTCTGCCTGAATATCACATTCCCGCCCATGGTGATCTTTATTATCAGCATGCTGACCAGTATCACCGGGGATGTCAGTATCAGCAGCACCAGCGAACCGACGATATCCAGGGCGCGCTTGAGCGCGGCGTTTCCCATGTTGTCCAGCGGAATGCGCCGTATGTTCATCAGCGGGATATCTCCCACCATGTCTATAGCCGGGGTGGCGCTCATGTACTTGTATATGCTCGGGATAACCGAGATCTTCGTGCCGGTCAGCTCGCATGCCTCTACTATGTTTGAAAGCTGCGAGACGCCGTCGCTGTCGAGCGCGCATACCACCTCGTCGTAGCTTTTCTCTTCCAGTATGTCAAGGAGCCTGTCGTATCCGCCCAGCAGCTTCGCGCCCTCCAGCGGGGAGTCTGAAACGCAGCCGCAGCACTGGTAGCCGAGCCAGCGTTCCTCGTTTATCGTTTTCAGGTAGTCCCTGGCGGCGTGGCCGCTCCCGACGATAAGCACGTACTTGCGGTTGTATCCGCTCTCGCGGAACTTCCGGAGGGTCTTGCGCAGAATGAACCGTTTCAGCAGGACTATCAGGAAGTCCAGCGCAAGGAATATCGCCAGCGCCCACCGCGAAAAGTTGATTATCTGGATCACATACAGCAGCGCGATCATCGCCATGCCGTCCAGGAACAGCGCGGCGGTGAGCTTTCCAGTCTCGTTGGCGAAGCTCTTGCCGCGGAACGAGCTGTACAGCCCCATGCAGCCGTAGGTCACGAGCTGGAGCGGAACGAATATCAGCAGCAGCTTGAAGTAATCCACAAGCGGGTAGTTGCGGTCGAAATCCAGCAGGCTGAACACCAGCAGGTACGCCGCAGCTATCGAAATAAAAGCCGCAGCCGCGTCTGTCGCGACGTTCAGACGGTTGAACAGCTTCTGGTTTTCTTTTATCATTTCAATTCCTTTATACGCAGCGGATTGTATTTACTGAGTTTTGGCAATACGTTCACTGCGTTTTTGCAATACATAATTATATCATATCCGCAAGGGTATGATATAATTTGCCGATATGCACGGAGTTCACCGCAGGTGAACGCATGTGCAAGGCAACTTTAATAATATAATAAAAAATGCTCATATTTTTTATTATATCACAAATTCCGTGCCCTTGCAACATGTTGCGGCGAAAAAAGCGCGGTTTCCGGAAAATTTATATATGTATATCCAGATAATTGCAGACCGCGGGAAAATGATATGAATATCTTAAGGTCGCCCCTAAAAAAATCTGCATTTGTGCAAAAATATCATTGACATATCGGGTATTTTATTATAAACTGTTATTTGGTATGTGCGCTGCCGAAAAAGCGCGTATTTTCTCAGAAAAAAGGAAGGTAGGCAAGCAGAAATCATGGAAAATATTATCAGCCTGCACAACATCGTCGTGGAATTCGACGGCGAAAAGATCCTGAAAAACATAGATCTTGATATCAGGGACAAGGAGTTCGTGACGCTGCTGGGACCGTCGGGCTGCGGCAAGACCACCACGCTGCGCATCATCGGCGGGTTCCTCACCCCCACGTCGGGAGACGTGCTGCTTGACGGCAAGCGCATAAACGACCTGCCGCCCCACAAGCGCGACGTAAACACGGTGTTCCAGAAGTACGCGCTGTTCCCGCACCTTAACGTATACGAGAACATCGCCTTCGGACTGCGCATAAAGAAGGTCAGCGAAAAAGAGATAGTCCGCCGCGTCGGAGAAATGCTGGAGCTTGTGAACCTCACCGGGTTCGAAAAGCGCTCGATACAGCGCCTTTCCGGCGGCCAGCAGCAGCGCGTCGCGATAGCAAGGGCGCTTGTAAACCACCCGAAAATCCTGCTGCTGGACGAGCCTCTCGGCGCGCTCGACCTCAAGCTCCGCAAGGAGATGCAGACCGAACTGCGCAAGATACAGCAGGCTCTGGAGCTTACCTTCGTCTACGTCACCCACGACCAGGAGGAAGCCCTCACCATGAGCGACACCGTAGTCGTAATGAACAACGGACACATTCAGCAGATAGGCTCGCCTATCGATATTTATAACGAGCCGGTCAACGCGTTCGTCGCGGACTTCATCGGCGAAAGCAACATCGTCAACGGCTGCATGCCGCAGGACTGCCTCGTCGAGTTCGCGGGGAAAAGGTTCGAGTGCGTCGACAAGGGCTTCGGCAGGAACGAAATGGTGGACGTGGTCATCCGCCCGGAGGATGTGAAGGTCATCCCCGCGGAGCAGGCTCAGCTCACTGGTATCGTGGAATCGGTGGTATTCAAGGGCGTGCACTACGAAATGACCGTCGACTGCGTCGACCACAAGTGGCTGATACACTCCACCAAGGCGGAGCCAGTCGGCAGCGTTATCGGCATGACCGTCGACCCGTTCGATATACACATCATGAAGAAATCGAAGCAGCCCGGCTCCTATCCCGCGCTGATGGGGGTGAACGACAATGAAGAAGCTTAAGGTTTTCGCAGCGCCGTACCTCGTCTGGATGGCGGTGTTCATCGTCGTGCCGCTGCTGATGGTGGCGTACTTCGCGTTCACCAACGAGGAAGGCCATTTCACGCTGGACTACATCGCGAACGTCGGGCAGTACACGAATATCTTCGTGCGCTCGATATGGCTGGCGATAATCGCTACGGTCGTCTGCCTGGTGCTCGCCTACCCGGTTTCGTTCATTCTCTCCCGCATGAAGAAGCACCACCAGGGCACAATGCTGATGATAGTAATGCTCCCGATGTGGATGAACTTCCTGCTGCGCACCTACGCCTGGATGACCCTCCTCGGCAACAACGGCATAATCAACAACCTCCTCGGAATGATAGGCATAGGTCCGCTGAAGCTCATAAACACGGAGGGCGCGGTCGTGCTCGGAATGGTCTACAACTACCTCCCGTTCATGATACTCCCGCTGTATTCCGTAATGGTCAAGATAGATAAGAGCCTCATCGAGGCCGCGTCTGACCTCGGGTGCAATCCGGTGTCCACGCTGTTCAGGGTGGTGGTTCCGCTTTCCGTTCCCGGCATCATGTCTGGAGTTACGATGGTGTTCGTCCCCGCTATCAGCACGTTCATAATCTCGAGAATGCTCGGCGGCGGCTCCAACCTGCTCATCGGCGACCTCATCGAAATGCAGTTCCTCGGAAACGCATATAATCCGCACCTCGGCGCGGGTATCTCACTGGTGCTGATGGTGATCATCCTGCTCATCATGACGATTATGAACCAGTTCAATCCGGACGATCAGGTGCTTATTTAAATTCGGAATTCGGAATGCGGAATTCGGAATTATGGTTGCGGCTTCGCCGCTTATCTGAATGAAATCTAATTTAATCGTTGACAAATCCAAGGCTTTCGCGCTCAGAATAATACGAATGTATCAGTTCCTGACTGTTGAAAAGCATGAAACTATCCTTTCAAAACAGGTGCTGCGAAGCGGTACGAGTATAGGTGCAAACGTCCGGGAAGCCATACGCGGTCAGTCAAGTGCGGACTTTTATTCCCGGCTTAATATTTCACTGAAAGAAGCAAGCGAAACTGAATACTGGCTTGAACTGCTTTATGAGAGCGGTTATATAAGCAAAGAAGCCTTCAACAGCATCTATTCCGACTGTCAGGAGCTGATAAGCATTCTGGTGGCAATAACAAAGCACAATTCCCAATAGCTCGGCTGCTGCCCGCTTGTATAAAATTAAAATCCGTCCGCGAAGCGGACACCGAAATTCCGAATTCCGAATTAAGAATTCCGAATTAAAAAATGGGGTGTATAAATTGAAAACTCTTTCCAAGGTGTACATGGGACTTGTTCTCATGTTCCTGTACGTGCCTATCTTCGTGCTTATCGTGTTCTCGTTCAACGAGACCAAGAGCCGTTCCGTGTTCAGCGGATTCACGCTCGACTGGTACGCAAAGCTGTTCCGCAACGAGGTCATCATCTCCTCGCTGATGAACACCATCATAATCGCCGTAATAGCCAGCATTGCGGCTACGCTGCTCGGGACCCTCGCCGCTATCGGGATCAACTCCATGCGCAAGGTTCCCAAGGCGATAGTTATGAACATCACAAACATGCCTATCGTCAACCCGGAGATAGTCACCGGCGTTTCGCTCATGCTGCTGTTCGTGTTCTTCGCCGCAAGAATGAACCTCGAATTCGGCTTTGTGACGCTGGTCATCGCTCATATCACGTTCGATGTCCCCTACGTTATCCTGAACGTCATGCCGAAATTCCGCCAGATGGATCCTAACCTCTTCGAAGCCGCTCAGGATCTCGGATGCAGCCCGTTCACCGCGCTCCGCAAGGTGATACTCCCGGAGATCATGCCCGGCGTGGTCAGCGGATTCCTGATGTCGTTCACGTTCTCACTCGACGACTTCGTTATCAGCTACTTCACAAGCGGCTCCACCTCGCAGACCCTGCCTATCACGATCTACTCTATGACCCGCCGTAAAATTTCCCCGGAAATCAACGCTCTGTCAACCCTGATATTCGTGGTGGTAGTTATCGTGCTGGTGGTAAAGCACATCATCGAAACAAAGCAGGAACAGAGAAATCGTGCAAACGGAGGCGACGAGGAATGAAAAACCACATCTTCAGACCGCTCTGCGCGGTTATCTGCGCCGCTCTGCTGACCGGCTGCTCCGGTGCGGCGGGAACAGGCTCCGGAACCGCCGAGAACGCCGAAACCGAAGAATCCGAGGTGCAGACCCTGACCGTCAGCGACATGGATTACTACACCCGGTTCAAGGGGCAGAACCTCTCGATAAACGTCTACAACTGGGGCGAGTACATCTCCACCGGCGCAGACGCGGGAACGCTCAACGTCAACGCGGAATTCACGAAGCTCACCGGGATCAAGGTGAACTACACGAACTACGCCACCAACGAGGAACTATACGCAAAGCTGAAGGGCGGCGGAACCTACTACGACGTTATAATCCCGTCGGACTACATGATATCCAAGATGATAAAGGAGGACATGCTGGAGCCGCTGAACTTCGACAATATCCCGAATTTCAGCTACATCATGCCTACCTTCGTCGACCCCGCCTACGACCCGGACAACGCGTATTCCGTGCCCTACACATGGGGGACCGTGGGGCTGATATACAACACCGCGATGATAGACATTCCGAAGGAGGATATCGACTGGGATATCCTATGGAACAAGGACTACGCCGACCAGATACTGATGTTCGATAATCCCCGGGACGCGTTCGCGATATCCGAGATAATGATGGGGTACTCCATCAACACCGAGGACCCGGTGGAGCTTACCGCCGCCGCAAACAAGCTCAAGGAGCAGAAAGCGGTAGTCCAGGCGTACGTAATGGACGAGATATTCGATAAGATGGCGGCTAACGACGCGTGGATAGCTCCCTACTACGCGGGCGACGCGCTGACGATACTTGAGGACAACGAGGATCTGGATTTCGTAGTCCCGAAGAGCGGAACGAATCTGTTCGTTGACGCGATGTGCATTCCGAAGGGCTCCCGCCAGAAGGAAGCGGCGGAAATGTACATCAACTTCATGTGCGAGCCGGATATCGCCTACTCCAACATCGACTACATCTGCTATTCCACGCCGCACAGCGGGGCGTACGAAATGCTCGACGAGGAGACCCGCAGTAATCCGGTATCCTACCCCGGGAACGACTACCTCGACGAGAACACCACGATATTTGTAAACCTCTCCGATGAGGCGAACCTCCAGATGCAGACCCTCTGGACGGAGATGAAATCCGCGGAAAACGAAACTCCGAACCGCTGGATAGTTCCTGTGTTCCTGTTGCTCTGCCTGGGGCTTATGATATTCGTGCTCATTCGGCGGCATATCAGGAATAAGAAGGATATCTACTGAAAACTATAATTTAGCGGTGTAGTGTTCCGCTTACCGCAATCCAAAATCGGGAGTCAAGGGGGACGCGTCCCCCTTGCGAGTCGAGGGCAGCGCCCTCGTCGCCGTCAGGCGAAACCTCCGCACGAAGTGCGGATACTCCGTGCGGAGCACGGCTACTCTGCGCGCCGGCGCGCAGTCAAAACGTTCAAAAGCGCTAAAGGGGTGTGGGGGAAAACAAGAGTTTTCCCCCACAAGCAACATATAAAATCTAGTCGTGACTATCCTCCGAAACAGTCCGGTGGACTGTTTCGGAAGAACATTACACATCTAAATTATAGTTTCCACCAAAGAAATCGCAACGCAGACTTTTTATTCACAGCTTAACGCTTCCCGCGCTTGTCATATTTGTCCCGGACAACGCATATATTCCACCAGAAAAACCAGCGGCGGCAGGCTGGAAAATCTCACGTCACACAACTGCAGGAGGGACATTTTATGCGCATGATAACACTTACGAAAAAAAAGGTAAAACGCCTGACAGCCATAGGGCTTCTCGCAGCGGCGACAGCGGCGGCAGGAGTCGGAGCGATACTAACCTCGGTTGGCACGCAGGCAACCGAGCGTCAGCTCCCGGTATACTGCGTGGAGCGCGGCGATAATAAAATCTCGCTGACCTTCGACGTGGCATGGGAAAATTCCAACACGCAGGAGCTGATAGATATTCTCGATGAGTACGACGCCCGGGCTACTTTCTTTGTAACCGGCGACTGGTGCGACCGCTATCCCGACGACATTAAAATGTTCGCGGACGCGGGTCACGAGATCCAGAACCACTCGGACGTCCACCCGCACGTTAAGGGCATGAACGTAAACGACCTCATCACCGACACCAAATCAGCCTCCCGGAAGATAAAGGACATCACCGACGCTGAACCGACACTCTACCGCGCGCCCTACGGCGAATACGACGACACCGTGATAACCACAGTCGAGGGCATGGGGCTTACAGTTATCCAGTGGGACGTTGACAGCCTCGACTGGAAGAAACCGGATCCGTCAGCGATCACAAAAAAGGTTGTGAACTCGGTGAAATCCGGGTCTATCGTGCTGTTTCACAACGACCTTGAGAACACCACGGAGGCGCTCCCGCAGATACTCGAGCAGCTCTCGCAGAAGGGGTACGAATTTGTTCCGGTCAGCGAGCTTATCTACACCGAAAATTACACCATCGATCCTAACGGAATGCAGATCCCGATAGTCCAGAGCAACACGGAGATAACCCCCGAGAATGTCGACGAGGTTATGGCGCAGTACTCCGAGCAGCTCCACAGTGCAGGTGTGTCAGACGAGCAGATGGCGCTTGCAGCTCAGGCTGTGAAGAGTGGCGCCGAGATACCCGACGAGGTTTACGAAGCGCTCGCGGATTATGCAATGTCAAACGGGATAACCCCCGCAAGCCTGATTCCGGATACCGCGGAGGCTCCGGATACCATGGATTCTGAAAGCTCCGGGGCTGAAACGGAAAGTGGAATAGTAAAGTAAATTTGTAATTCTGAAGCCGTGTCCGGCGGAAATTATAATGACTGACTTTTATTGAGAGAATGCTATATATTTTGCCCCCTGCCTTGGCTGACAGGGGGCTTTAATTATTGGTCGCCGTCAGTATTCAGTGCCGCAGTCCGGCATTGAACTGAATGCCGTCAGAGCTCGGCAACGTAGGCGTAACCGCCTTTCACTGCGGTGATTTCAGATGGCGTAGCTCTCATGCTGGGACGTAAATCCAGCGGATCGATGTCATTCGTGGTTCTGATCTGGTAGAATCTCTGGCATTTGGCAAGCTCCGCCGCGCGGTCGGGCGCAACAAACATCGTAGCCATTGAGCCGTTCTCCAGCTTTATCCATGCGAGTTTCAGGGAGTTTCCCGCTTCGGTGCCCTTGTTGAACCCGATGGAGACTGCGGAGATGTATTCGCCCTCGGGCAGGTTGACCGACATTTTGTTTACTCCTGTGTGAAGGTAGGAGGTGTAGTAACTGTCGACGTAATCTCCAGAAGCGTTCACAGTGCGGATTCTCGCCGACCAGACTCCGGAGACTTCCGGAACGTTCAGTGAAAGCGTGTATTCGCCTCCCGCAGGCGGGAATTCGAGATTCTGCCAGAATGCGTGGGTGTTGGAAGCCAGCGCCACCGAAGCGGTCAGGCGGATTCCATCGGATTCCGGAGCGGCTTTGCACTTATCGGTGGAGATGTACCACCTGTCTACTGTATAGCCGGTTGAGTATTCGCTCTTTCCGCGCTGGTTTATCCTGAAATCCGGGTTCATCAGCAGGTTGGAACCGCCTGCGGCTCTGGATATCTCGTCCGTGACCGAGCCGAGCGTCACGGCTGACTTAAAAGGGCACTCTGCGTAGTCGTTGGAAACTATCACCACAGAGCCGATCCCGAGCAGATGAAGCTCACCGGAGATTCCGGTCAGCGCCGCAGAAGTCCCCGCCGGAACGGACAGCACTCCGTCCGCACCTTCCGTTATTCCTGCCTTTAACGACGCCAGTACTACGCCTGCGCCGTCGTTTCTGATGTGGGCGATGGAGCCGTCAAGTCCGGTGACTGCGGCTTCTGCTCCGGTTAACTTTGCTGTTTTTACTGCCATTTTGTTGTCCTCCTATGTAAAACATATATTAAACAAGGCGTTCGCCTTGTGATTGTATTATGAACTGTATTTTACTGCAAATCTCTGCAAAAAAGGCAAAAATAAAGGAAAACCTTCCCTGATTTTGAAATTAGATTGAATCTATTGACAAATGCCTGCCGATGGGGTATAATTGTAAGATAGATTACTATGTGAGATTATGCCCACAGGTGATTTTATTACACAAATTGTGATAAATCGAGACGTAATGGAGATACTGAAATGCTTCCAGAGGACACAATATCTGTTATAATGGGAATAAAGTATTGCAGACCCGAGCTTGACACGCTCAGGAGAAGTCTCGATTCTATACTTGCGCAGACCTATGCTGAGTTTGAACTGCTGATATGCGAGCGCGGTTCGTCTCACCTGGCGAAGGAGCTGCTTGCGGATTACGCCTCCCGGGATCCCCGGGTGAGGGTCATCGACGGTTCGGGAGCGGGCTCGTTTTCAGAGCAGCTCAACATCTGTCTTGGGCAGTCACGGGGAGCCTGGATCGCCAGAATGGACGATGACGACTACTCCGAGCCGGAGCGGTTCGAAAAGCAGCTCGCATATCTCCGCACGCACGGAGGAACGGCGTTTGTCGGGTGTAACGTCCGGCTGATACAGGACGGGGGCGATGTTGGCGCACAGTGCTTCCCGGAGAATCCGCAGGTGCGGGACTTCCTGTTCAGCATGCCGTTTATCCACCCGGCGCTTATTTTCCGCAGGGAAGCGCTGGAAGCCGCGGGAGGGTACTCCACGCTGCCGCGCTGCGACCGCTGCGAGGACTACGACCTTCTGCTGCGGCTGTACGAAATGGGGTACTCCGGTGCGAACATGCAGGAGTTCCTGTTCAGGTACTCGCTGCCGCACAACGGGATATCCACGCGCACCCTGCGCGACAGGACGAACGAGGTGCGTACGCGCTGGGCGAGATTCTCCGCACTGGGACTTCTGCCGAAGGCGCTGCCATACGCGCTGAAGCCGTGGGCGGTGTGGCTGGTTCCGCGGAACACGCTCAGGCGGCTCAAGGAGAAGCGTGCGGCGAAGAGCGGAGATAAGCTGTGAGGTGAGAAATGGCAATTCCGAAGAAGATCCACTACTGCTGGTTCGGCGGGAATCCGCTGAATAAGAGAACGCTCCGGTACATTGAACGCTGGAAGGAGCTCTGCCCGGATTTCGAATTTATCCGCTGGGACGAGACCAACTGCGACATGAACGCCAACGAGTACGTCCGCGGTGCTTACCAGAGCGGAAAATGGGCGTTCGTGTCGGATTATTTCCGGCTGAAGGCGCTGTATGAGCAGGGCGGGGTGTACCTTGACACCGACGTGGAGCTGCTCAGACCTTTCGGTGATCTGCTGGAACTGAGCGGTTTTGCAGGATTCGAGGACGCGGAGCATGTCGCCACCTGCGTGCTGGGCGCTGAGAAGGAACACGGGTTCTTCCGGCAGGCTATGGAGCTTTATGAAGGCAGGACGTTCCTGCGCGAGGGAGGGGAGCCTGATCTCACCACTAACGTGGAGATACTCACCAGTCTGCTCGGGCGGAACGGTCTGGAGCCTGATGGAGCGCGTCAGAGCGTAATGGGCATGGAGATATTCCCGGCGGAGTATTTTTCCCCCAGGAGCCTTGAGACCGGAAAGCTCACGAAAACCGGGAACACATATGCGATACACTGGTTCGAAGCGTCCTGGCAGACAGGCTCGCAGAGGTTCCACAGGAAGGTGGCGCAGGTCATCGGTAAGAAGAACACCGAGCGCCTCAAAAAGCTGCTGGGAAGGTCCGGCGGGCCGGAGAGTTCCGGCAGGAGCGGCTGACAGTACGCACAAACGAAGGGAAGTGACCGCTGGTGACGGAGGAGCAGTCGCAGATGTTCCGGCTTCTGCGCACATTCAGTGAGATTTGCGAAGAAAACGGGCTGCGGTATTTCGTCGTGGGCGGGACGCTCATAGGCGCGGTAAGGCATCGGGGGTTCATTCCCTGGGACGACGATATTGATGTTTCCATGCCGCTGGACGATTTCCGGAAATTCACGGAGCTTGCACGGGAGCTTCCCGGGAGCTTCGCACTCCAGTCGGAGGAGACCGACCCGCGCTATCCGTTTGTGTTCGCGAAGCTCTGCGATACGCAGTACGCCTACGACACGGGCTACGATAACCACCCCATGGGGGTCTATATCGACATCTTCCCGCTTATCCCCGCAAGGGCGCTGAGCCGGCGTACAAAGCTGATCTTCGACATGATAAGCGTTTCGGACTATGTTTTGCAGGTCAAGCTTGGCTGGACGGAGTTCGTACCCTACAAGAAGCCGCTTGCGCGGGCGGGGTTCCGCATGATGAACTGTCTTTCTGCGACGCGTCTGCGGAGGCTCCGGCGGAGGCTCATCGCCGGGATATACGACGAAAAGAGCCGGAGTACGCTGTGTTCCCCGGGAGGGGCGTACTCTGCGGAGAAGGAGTTTTTCCCCGCCGAGTGGTTTGCCGGGGCGGCAAAGGTGGGGTTCGAGGGCGTACAGTTCGATGCCCCGCAGGGCTGGGACGAGTATCTCAGAAGAAATTACGGTAATTATATGGAGCTTCCACCTGTCGCGGAACGCAGAAGCTCGCATAAAAAATAACAAATATATAAAGGGAGAAATCACATGAATCTAGCGCTGATATTTGCCGGAGGAACCGGCACGAGAATGAATTCCAAGACCAAGCCCAAGCAGTTCCTTGAGCTGAACGGAAAGCCCATCATTATACATACCATCGAACTTTTCGAGAGCCACCCTGAGATAGATGCGATAGCAGTGGTATGCCTTGAGAGCTGGATAGGCTATCTCAATGAGCTGCTGGAGCGGTTCCGCATTAAGAAGGTAAAGTACGTCGTACCCGGCGGCGAGACCGGTCAGCAGTCGATAAGGAACGGTCTGACTGCATTCTGGGACGATCAGGATATCCCGAGGGATTCGCTGGTGCTGATACACGACGGCGTGCGTCCGCTCATCAATGAGGATATCATCACACGCAGCATAGAGTGCGCGAAGCAGTACGGCAATGCGATAACCGTTACCCCGGCCATCGAGACGATAATCACCGTTTCCGAGGACGACAGCGTTGACCAGATAATGGACAGAAGCAAGTGCAGAATGGCGCGTGCGCCGCAGACGTTCCGGCTGTGCGATATCGTTGAGGCTCACAATAAGGCGATAACGGACGGCGCGCTGAATATGATAGATTCGGCGATGCTGATGTCGCATTACGGCGCGACGCTCCATGTAGTGGAGGGTCCGGTGGAGAACATCAAGATAACCACTCCTTCGGATTTCTATGTGTTCAGGGCTATTTCCGAGGCAAGGGAAAATTCGCAGATCTGGGGGATATAAGGCGCTATGTGGACAGAAAATCCGATATTCAGGGAGGACCTCGACAGGCTCACTTCCTATGACTATATTCCGTGGGACGACCTGCGGGACAGCACGGTGTTCATCACCGGCGCGACCGGACTGATCGGCTATACCGCCGTGTGCGCCCTGCTGCGCTATGATCAGCTCCATGACGCGGGGATAAAGGTGGTCGCCCTTGTCCGTGATGTAGGCAGGGCAGAGGCTAAGTTCAGCCGCCAGATCGCCGACGGCTGCGATATCACGTTCATACGCGGCAGCGTGGAGTACCTCCCGGAGATAGTCGGGAAGATAGACTACATCATACACGGCGCCTGCCCGACTTCCAGCCAGTATTTCGTTGACCACGCGGTGGAGACGATAGACACCATTGTAAACGGCACGAAAAACGTCCTGGATCTTGCACGTAAGAAGAATGTCTCAGGCGTTGTGTTCCTCTCCAGCATGGAGGTTTTCGGAACCACCACCGAGCGCAGACCGCTCTCAGAAAGCGACCTGGGTTATATCGACCTGTCCTCCCCGCGCAGCAGCTACCCCGAGGGAAAGCGCTTCGCGGAGAACATGTGCTGCTCCTACGCAAGCGAGTATAGCGTACCTGTGACCGCTGCAAGACTGGTTCAGACCTTCGGTCCCGGCGTGAAGTACGACGACGGCCGCGTGTTCGCCTATGCGGCGAGGTGCGCCCTTAGCGGCGAGGATATCCGGCTGAACACAGACGGCTCAAAGGAGAACATGTACCTCTACACCGCCGACGCGGTGGGAGCTATACTGTTCCTGCTCGTAAACGGCGAACGCGGCGGCGTGTACAATGTCGGCAACGAGGAGAGCTACTGCTCCGTAAAGGAGATGGCGCAGACAGTAGCCGAGGTTCTCGGAAAGGGCGCGGTTTCCGTGCTGACGAACTGCGGCGCACAGGATAACTCCGGAAAGAAGAACATCTACCGCCCGGACGGCTTCCTGATGATGGATATTTCAAAGCTGAGATCCGCCGGCTGGACGGCGCATGTTCCGCTTGGCGAGATGTTCCGGCGCATGGCGGAGTGTTTCGAGGACGAGGAGCCGGAGAGCGCTCCCGCGGCAAAGCCCGAGGTCTACGCCCAGACAGATTCAGGCTACGAAGCGCTGATGGATCAGATAAACATCCTGAGCAAACGACTGGACGCGAATAAGAAGGCTCTCGACAAGCGGCTCGACAAGACGGACGCCGCCGTTAAGAGCATAAACCTCAAAACTGACCCGTTCAAGGTGAAATTCAAGCGCAAATTCAAGGCGGCGGCTAAGAAGAATAACCCGGTGGGATTCCTGTTCAGAAAGGCGCTGAACCAGTACCGTAAGATGAAGCGCGCGCACTTCCGCAGGAAGTTCAGCAAGCTGCCGCTTCAGGAGAACAAGGTATTCGCGATAACGTTCGACAAGCGGTATAACTGCAACCTGAAGTACATCGTTGAGGAAATGCTCCGGGAGGAGCTTCCGCTGGACATCGTGTGGGTAATTCCCGCGAACGGCAAGATAAACCGCAGGGACTATCCCGCCGGAGTGCGCCTTATAAAGTACCAGAGCAAAGAGATGTACTACGAGATGAGCACCGCGAAGGTGTGGCTGGACAATGCGCTCAACTGCGTCTGGGACAACGGCATGAAGAAGAAGCCAGGTCAGGTGTACATCAACACCTGGCACGGAAGCATGGGCATAAAGCGGCTGAATGGCGACAAGCACTGGCTCAGCCGTGCGAAGCTCTGCAACAAGGCTACCGACTACTGTATCTCCAACTGCAAGTTCGAGGAGGATGTCTACAGCGACACGTTCTGGAAGGACGTTCCGTATCTGAGATACGGCCATGCGCGCAACGACATTCTGTTCCGTACTGACCTTCGCGGCCTGAGAAAGCAGATCTGCGCCCGCTATAATGTCTCCCCTGGGAAGAAGATAATGATATATGCGCCTACGTTCCGCGACGATGGGAGCCTCGACTGGTGCGACCTCGATTTTGAGCGTCTGCGCACCGACCTTGAGCAGAAGTTCGGCGGAAGCTGGGTAATATTTATCCGCAAGCACTTCAAGAACCGCGCCAAGAGCGTCACGGAGGACGTTTTCGACGGCTCGATAATCGATGTCACCGACTATCTGGACATGCAGGAGCTTCTTGCGGTTGCGGACGCGGGAATCACCGATTATTCAAGCTGGGCGTACGACTACGTGCTGACGCGCAGACCGCTGTTCATCTACGCCACCGACCTCGATCAGTACGACCAGGGCCGCGGGTTCTATTATCCGCTGACGGAAACGCCGTTCTCCATTTCGCAGAACACGGACGAACTGTCTGAAAATATCCTGGCGTTCGACGACGGCGCATACCAGGCGCGTATAGACGATTTCCTCGCGAAGAAGGAGTGCGTAGACGACGGTCACGCGAGCGAGCGTATAGTTGGTCTCATAAAACAAGTGACTGATACGAAGTCTCCGGCGGACGTGGAGGCAGAAAATACACAGACTGAAACAAAACAATGAGGTGTTGACGAATGCAGACAGGCGCTATCGAAGCAGTTAAGCAGGAAAAGGCCGTCCCGGAAAAGGGCGGCAGAAACTACGAGCTGGATTTTTTCCGGCTGGTGTTTGCACTGCTGGTATTTATATACCATACAAACCCGTTTATTGGCAAAAATACAAGAGTAGTTCTGCCACCCGATCTTGGAGCGGGAGCGGTACATTTCTTTTTCATTCTTTCAGGAATGTTTATGGCAAACAGCATAGTAAAGCGCGGTGTGACAGGAAATTGCGCCAAGTTGTCAATCGGATTTGTACTTAATAAATTCAAGTCGTTTGCTCCTGAGTATTTTGCGGCGCTGTTTATTGGCGTCACGGCGAAGGTAGTGTTTTCCGACGGTGGCATTATGGTCAGACTGGCAAGAATGTTTCCCGAAATATTCTGTGTGTATGCTTCCGGTGTATGGTACAATAACAATGCAGCAACATGGTACTTATCTGCAATGCTGATATGCATGCTTCCGCTTGCATATCTGCTATATGCCAAAAGAGATCTCACATTGTATGTCATAGCTCCATTGGTGTCCATTCTGACATTTGGTTATATGTGTCAGACAAACAATTTCCAGTTCATCTATCATGTAGATATGTACGGCATTTTGATGGGCAGCATAATTCGCGGAATGTGTGGTCTGTGTTCTGGAATATGCGCTTATACAATATATGTCAGAATTAAAAATGCAAGTTTAAACAAGCATATGCGATTTTTCTTGACGGTTGCTGAAGTGATTATGTATCTGATATTCTTTTCAGCATGGTTCGGGCTTCAGAATAACGCTGTCGTTATGTCCATTATGATAATGCTCCCAGTGCCGCTTGCAGTCACATTCAGCGGTAAAAGCTATGTTGGGGAGCTGTTTAGATTTAAATGGATGAGGCATTTTGCACCGCTTTCCCTGATAATCTACCTAAATCATGGAATTGCTCAGGGTATAGTTAGTACAGTGCTTCCCGGCAGAAGTTATAAAATGTGCCTAAAGTGGATGATAATTCTCACTGTGGCATTCTGCATAATCAACACTCTGTTGGTAAAGGGCGGCAGGGCGCTATGGAACAGAAAGCTGAAAGAGTATTTCACAAAGCCGGACGTCGAATGACCCGCCGGCACTATCTGGGAAGCGAGGAAGTCAGACATATATGCTGGAACGAATAAAGCAGAAGATAAAGCAGAACCGCTTCCTGTTCGAGGAGCTGGTGAAGCGTGACTTTACAAAAAAATACAAACGCACGGTGCTGGGTATGCTCTGGAGCATACTCGGCCCGCTGATGACGCTAGGGGTAATGGCTCTGGTGTTCACGCAGTTCTTCGGGCGGAACATGGAGCACTACGTTATCTACATGTTCTGCGGAAACCTGCTGTTCAGCTATTTCAAGGAATCCACCAACGGCGGCATGACCGCCCTCCAGGCAAACGCGAAGATCTTTTCCAAGATAAACGTGCCGAAATATATGTTCGTGCTGTCGAAGAACGTTTCATCGCTCATCAATTTCGGGATAAACCTGTGCGTGCTTTTCGTGTTCTGTCTGTTCGACGGGGTGACATTTACCTGGAAGTTCCTTCTGCTGATCTACCCGGTGTGCTGTCTGGTGACGTTCAACCTTGGAATGGGGCTTATCCTCTCGGCGCTGTACATCATGTTCAAGGACCTCAAGTACCTCTACGATATCTTCACGCTCCTGCTGATGTACGTTTCGGCGATATTCTACTCGATAGACGCCTACCCGCTTGAGAAGCAGTACTTGTTCTATCTCAATCCGGTGTACGTCTACATCAGGTATTTCCGCAAGATAATCCTTGAGGGCGAGATACCGCAGTGGACGTTTCACCTGCTGGCGGCGGGATACGCGCTCGCCGCGCTGGCACTGGGCGCCGTTATCTATAAGAAGAAGAACTACAAGTTCCTGTACTACATCTGACGGGGGCGTTTATGGGCAAAATAATCGAAGTTAAGAACGTGTCCGTGAAATACATCACGGGCGACCTGCGCAACATCGGGCTGAAAGAATTCGTCATGAAGAAGCTGACCCACCAGTACCGTGCGGAGGAATTCCTTGCGGTGAACGATGTTTCGTTCTCGCTGGAAAACGGCGACATGCTCGGTATAATCGGCACCAACGGAGCGGGAAAATCCACCCTGCTGAAGGTCATCACGCAGATAATGCGGCCGTCCTCCGGAAGCGTCAGGGTGCGCGGAAAGGTTTCTGCGCTGCTGGAACTCGCGAGCGGGTTCGACGGCGACCTCAACTTAAAGGAGAACGCCTACCTGCGCGGCGCAATGCTGGGCTACACCCGGGAGTTCATGAACGAGCGCTACCCGGAGATATTGAAATTCTCGGAGCTTGAGGAGTTCGAGCAGAGACCGTTCAAGCAGCTCTCAAGCGGCATGAAGTCGCGCATAGCATTCTCCATCGCCAGCATGGTCGACCCGGAGATACTTATACTCGACGAGGTGCTGTCGGTCGGCGACGGTGCCTTCCGGGAAAAGAGCGAAGCAAAGATGAAGGAGATAATCCGCAACGGAAAGGCGACTATACTTGTGTCGCACTCTCTCGACCAGATACGGCGCATGTGCAACAAAGTGCTGTGGCTCGACCATGGCAGGCAGATAGCGTTCGGCGAGACTGAGAAGATATGCGACGACTATGCGGCATTTCTGAAAACTAAGGAGCTTCCGAAGATACAGTAAAGGAGACAGCTTTAATGAAACTAAGCGTATTGGAGCGGCTTGAGAAAACCGCGGCGCAGTTCCGGGATAAGACGGCGTATTCCGACGCCGTGGCCAGCATAACGTTCGGCGAGATAGAGGAAAAGGCAAAGCGCCTGGGAAGCGCGCTTGCTGAGCGCGTCAGACCAGGCAGCCCGGTGGCGGTTATGGGGAAGCGCGGAGTGCTTACCCCGGTGATGTTCCTGGGAGCGGTGTACGCTGGGTGCTACTACATTCCGCTGGACGCTTCACAGCCGGAATCCCGGCTGAGGGATATACTGTCCGTGCTGAAGCCGGCGATACTTATCTCCGACGCGGACACCATCTCCGCCGCCGGGAAACTGGGGTTTGAAGGCGGGATAGTCCCTGCGGACGAACTGTTCGCGCATGAGATATCGCAGGAGCGCCTCGACGAGATATCCGGCGCCGCATGCCTTGACGACCCGCTGTACGTGATATTTACGTCCGGCTCCACCGGCAGACCCAAGGGCGTTATAACATCCATGCTCTCGCTGATGAACTATATAGACGCGTACATCGAAGTGATGGGGATAACCGAAGCGGACGTCTTGGGAAACCAGTCGCCGCTGGATTACATTGCGGCTATCCGTGATATCTACATACCGCTGTTCACCGGAGCCTCAATGTTCATAATCCCCAAAGAGTGCTTCGTAATGCCGTCGGAGCTGTTCAAGGCGCTCAACGAGTATAAGGTGACGTCGGTGGGCTGGAGCGTTTCCGTGTTCACCATCGCCGCGAAAATGGGCGTGTTCGACGAAGCGAAGCCGCAGTATCTCAAGAAGATATGCTTCTCCGGCTCGGTCATGCCGTGCAGTATCCTGAGGATATGGCAGGAGAATCTCCCTGACGCGAAGTTCGTCAACCAGTACGGCCCCACCGAGTGCACGGCGTCCTGCACCTATTACGAGGTGAAAGGCATGGTAGAGGACGGCGACGTGCTCCCGATAGGAGTACCCTACAGGAATTACAGGGTGTTCCTGCTGAAGGAGGACAACACTCCCGCCAAAGCAGGTGAGATGGGCGAGATATGCGTAGCGGGGCAGTCGCTGGCGCTGGGTTATTACAACGACCCGGAGCTTACGGCGAAGTCCTTCATACAGAATCCGCTGAACAGCTCTTACCGCGAGCTGATATACAAGACCGGCGACTACGGCGTGCTTCTCCCTGACGGAAACCTTGGCTACAAGGGCAGAAAGGACCGGCAGATAAAGCACCTCGGACACCGGGTTGAACTGTCGGAGATAGAAGCGGCTGCGCTGCGCCTTGAGAGCGTCAGCGAGGCGTGCTCTATGTACCTAAAGGAAAAGGAGCTTATATATTTATTCTACACAGGCGCGGCGACGGTAAAGGAAGCCGCGGTGCATCTCAGAGGGCTGCTTCCTGGCTTCATGGTGCCCAGGAAGCTCATAAAGCTGGACGATATGCCGAAGCTGGCAAACGGCAAGATAAATATGCAGGCGCTTAAAGAACTAATGAAATGATTCAGGAGGAAAACAACATGAAAGAGCAGTTACTTGGAGTACTTGAAGAAATCAGACCCGACCTCGACTGGGAGGCGGAAAAGCAGCTCATCGACGGGGGCGTGCTTGATTCGTTCGATATCGTGTCCATAGTAGGCGCGCTGAACGATGAATTCGATATCGACATACACGTAGGCAACCTGGTTCCTGAGAACTTCAACAGTATCGAGGGTATGATGAAGCTCATCGAGAAGCTACAGCAAGAGGACTGATATGAACAAGACTATACTTGAAGAAGCGGCGCGCCGCTTCGGAACTCCCTGCTACGTTATCAGCGGCGACGACTTCGCACGCCGCGCGAACGCAGTAAAGGAGGCGTTCGGGGAAAATACCGGGCTTTGCTATTCGATAAAGGCGAATCCGTTCCTGCTGAAATACCTGCCGGACGCGTTCTCATATATCGAGGTATGCTCCCCGGGCGAACTGAGCATATGCGAGGAGCTTTCCGTTCCGATGAGCAAGGTGATATTCTCCGGCGTGAACAAAACCGAGCGCGACGTTGAGCGCGCCTGGAACGACGGGGTAGGTCTGTTCACTGCGGAGAGCCTGCTCCATGTGCGGCTCATCAACGCCCGCGCGGTAAAGAGCGGCGGAAAGGCGCGGCTGATACTCCGGCTTTCCCACGGCAGCCAGTTTGGCATGGACGCTTCCGTGATAAAGGAAGTTATCCGGAACCGGGATTCCTACAAGGGTCTTGAGATAGTCGGGCTGCACTACTTCACCGGCACTCAGAAAACGAAGGTCCAGACCATACGCCGGGAGCTTTCACTGCTGGACGAATTCTGCCAGGAGCTGGAATCGGAGCTGGGTTTCCGTGCAGAGCATATTGAGTATGGTACGGGGCTTGCGGTGGAGTACTTCAAGGATTTCACCGAGGAAACCGATATGGCTCTGCTGGCAGAGGCGGCGGAAGCCGTCCGGGAGTTCGCCGGGAAATACCCGCTGACCGTTGAGATGGGAAGATTTTTCGCAGCGGAAAGCGGCAGCTACCTCACCAGCGTAATGGACGTAAAAACGAACGGCGACGCGACCTACGTGATATGTGACGGAGGAATAAATCAGCTCAATTATTATGGGCAGAACATGGCGATGAAGGTCCCGCCGATATCTGTGCTCAATAAGCCGGAGGGGTCGGAGCGCGTGGATTACTGCCTGTGCGGCAGCCTCTGCACCACTGCTGATATACTGGTGCGCAAAGCGGAGCTTCCGAAGCTCGATATCGGCGACGTTATCTGTTTTTCGCGCTGCGGAGCCTACTCCATCTCGGAGGGCATAGCGATTTTCCTGTCGCGGAGCCTGCCGAATGTCGCGCTGTATAGCGAAAAGGACGGGTTAACTCTGTCGCGGCAGATAACGGAGACCTATCCGCTCAACAAGCCGTAACCGGAGGTAATTAATGTCCTACACATCGCTTGGCTACATGCTGTTTGTGGCGTGCTGCCTGATATTTTACTACATTTTCCCGAAGAAGCACCGCTGGTGGGTGCTTCTTGCAGCAAGCGTAGGCTTCTATGCAATAGTATGCCTGAAGTACATCAGCTTCGTTTTCGTGACCGCAGCCAGCACCTACGCAGGCGGGCGGATACTCGAGGCATATGCGAACAAGCATAAGGCGTACATAAAGAGCCAGAAGGGCGTCTGGTCGAAGGAAGAGCGCGACCTCTACAAGGCGAAGGTCTCCCGGCGAAAGAAGTGGATTACAGCGGCGATCCTGCTGCTGAACTTTGGCATACTCGGGTTCCTCAAGTACTACAATTTCTTTGCGGACGCGCTGAACGTTCTGCTGAACCCGCTTGGCGGCGGGCTTCCGGAGCTGGGGCTGTTCCTGCCGCTAGGCATTTCGTTCTACACGTTCCAGTCAATGGGGTACATCATCGACATTTATCGTGAGAAGTTCCCCGCGGAGCGTAATTTCGGCAAAATGCTGCTGTTCACGTCGTTCTTCCCGCAGATAGTGCAGGGACCTATAAGCTTTTACAGCGACCTGTCCGGGAAGCTCTACGAGGGTCATGACATCAGTTTTTCCAACATCAAGCAGGGCGTCCTGCTGATAACCTGGGGATTCTTCAAGAAGCTGGTCATTGCTGACCGGCTGGTGAACACCGTGCTGACTATCCCGGCGGAATACGAGAAGCATTCCGGCACCGTGATACTGATAACGGCGCTGTTCTACGCAGTCCAGCTTTACGCGGATTTCTCCGGCGGCATTGACATTTCCCGCGGCGTTTCTCAGCTTTTCGGCATAGATCTCGCAGAGAACTTCAGACGTCCGTATTTCTCAAGGAACATCTCCGAGTACTGGCACAGATGGCACATCACCCTTGGAGCGTGGCTCAGGGAATACCTGTTCTATCCCATCGCGATGTCAAAGCTGTTCCAGAAGTTCGGCAGGAGCCTCAAGAAGCATTTCGGCATGAAGATATCCAAGGTGCTGCCGGTGAGCATAGCCTCGCTCATCACATTCATCGTTGTGGGAATATGGCACGGAGCTTACTGGAGATATGTCGGATTCGGTCTGTGGAACGGACTTATAATCATGGTCTCCACGCTGCTTGAGGACAAATACGCTGTCTGGAAGAAAACTCTGCACATCAGGGATACCAACAAGCTGTTCATCTTGTTCCAGATGTTCAGAACGTTCCTTATCGTGCTGGTGGGGTATTATTTCGACATAGCTCCGGGATTTACGGCGGCTCTGAAAATGATGTGGCTTTCGATTACGGATTTCCATATCAGCGAGCTTGCGGATCCGGCAATATTCGATGCTCTCGGAGTCAGCAGTGCAAGCCTTATTTTAGTCGCGGTCGCAGTCCTTGCACTTCTGGTATGCTCCATCGTTCAAGAGTGTTCCGGCAGGACACTGCGTGAGATGATATGCAGCAAAGGCTTCTGGGCTGAGGCTGGAGTATTCCTCCTGCTGTTCTGGGTAGTGGCAATTTTCGGCGTATATGGTCCGGGAACAAATCCGGCAGAGTTCGTGTATATGCAGTTTTAAGATAGGGGGATAAAATGAAGAACGAATATCTTAAACGTGTATTCAAGCTGACAGCCGTGGGGCTTGCGATGATGATTCTTTACATCTTCTTTGCAGACTTGATGAAGTTCAACAACACAAATTCCGAGCTGCATGTCAGGAATTTTTACCGTGAGCCTGAAAATACGATAGATGTCGGGTTGATAGGCGCTAGCGAGATGTATGCGGACTATTCCGCGCCGCTTGCCTACCAGGAATACGGTTTTACAAGCTACAACCTGTGTGTTGCGGGAACTACCGGCGGCGTATACAAATCAATGATACGAGAGATGTTAAGCCGGCAGACTCCTCAGCTGCTGGTGATAGAGGTCAACGGCTTTTTATATAATGTGAATGGTCTTCAAGATGAAGGAACGCTGCGCCAGTGGATCGACAACATGGAAAAGAACGATAACTGGCTTGACACTATCAGCGAACGTATAGAGCCGGACGACAGGAAAAACTATTATGTACGCCTGTTA
>OGDN01000249.1_pt1 | contig 111012 bp, 95 predicted proteins | sample 1570271 | NCBI WGS metagenome assembly OGDN01 (sample SAMEA4384481, study PRJEB24528) | human gut metagenome
CCCAGAACTTACGGGCCGTCTTGTACATGAACTTGATGTACTCGGCCATCAGCGGACTGGCAATGGCTTTCCAGGCTTCCTCGATGACAAGCACCTTGCGGTTCTTCTTGATTCGCATCTTCTGCAGGAACACGTCCATGATTATCAGCGTGACAAGCGGGAACAGCAGCGGATCATCCTTTATACTGTCAATCTCGAACACCACGAAGGTCTCGTCGAACAGCGAACTGTCCATGTTCTCGTTCAGGGTCTTTTCATGGTTGCCGCCCCTGTAGAAGTCCTTCATCATGTAGCGGTAAGTCGAGAGGTCTATGCCCGAAATGTGGTTCTCGTGACAGATGTCCGGAATACGCTGGACGGAGTATTCGTAAAATGAATTGAACGAGAGTTCTTCCACCTTCAACTCCTTGCGCCTGCGTTCCATTTCGTCTATCATGCACTCGATACGGCTGTTCCGTTCCTGCTCGCTTTCCTCACGGTTCCCGTCACGGTTGCGTTCGTCTATGGCGAGGCTTTTTCTCAGGTCTTCCCGCTGCATGGGCGTGAAGCCGTCGAAGCCGTTGAAATACGCATCGTAATAATCGGTGATTACATTTTCCACCAGACGGTCTTCCGTCTTCGTGACTGTTCCCTGCGTGCCCTTCCAGATCAGCAGGACAAGATTCTTCAGGAAGCCGGTCTTTTCCACGTTCATCTCTTCCTTGTGGATACGGAACGGGTTCATCGTGATGGGGCGTTCCTCCGTGTAGCTGATGTACTTGCCTCCCAGATACTCGCACAATCCCTCGTAGGAGTTTCCGGTATCGACCATTACGATGTCTGTACCCTGTTCGTGCAGCTGGCGCACGACAGAGTTCATGTGGAAGGATTTCCCGGAACCGCTCGGCCCGAGGGCAAAAAAGTTCGAGTTGTCCGTCAGCTTCTGTCTGCCTTCCTTGCCGGTGATGTCGATGGCGACAGGCACTCCCTGGCGGTCAGTGTAATAGACTTTCACCGGGGTGTCTTCGCTGTGCTGCACACGTTCCTTGTACATCAGGCACATCGCCGCGTCCGATAGGGTCAGGAACCGGTCATACTCTTCATTCAGGCTGTAGCAGTTGCCCGGGAACGAGCCGACGAACAGCTCCAGCTGGTTGTAGGCTCGTTTGGAGATATGAATTCCCATTCTACCGAAAGCGTTCTCCAGATGATTCGTACACTTCTGCAGGTCCGTATCGCCGGACACGGCCACTATAAGGTTGAAATGGCTGTACACGAGCTGCTTGCTCTCGCGGGCAATCACCTCCTGTACACGTTTTATGTCTTCGACCGCTGCCTGGTTGCTCGGGTTGGGAATACTCGCGTGCCGGTTCTTCTTCTTGTCCAGCAGCGAAAGTTCACGCTTCTGGTTGGGAAGGAAGATGACCTGGTTATAGACCACTGTATCGGCATTCGGAATGCTGTCAATGGCCGAGACAAGATCCACGGGCATTTCCGTGTTGTTCACTTCTATATTGGTATAGGGTCTGATCATCGAAGGCAGCGAGATGCAGTCCACGTCCACGAGACTGTACACCTTGCAGCGCTTGTCACCCATCGAGACGCTCTCATCGTCCGACTTGAAGTTCGTCATCGAGATAATACGGTCCTTGAAGTTCATGGCGAAATACCGGTCCACGTAATCGCTTGCCTCGGATTTGTTCAGGAAACGCGCCTGCACGCCGCTGTCCCGCAACTGGTCCTGTACCTTGCGGATCTTGACAAGGAAATCACGCCATTTCTTGTTGTCGAACGAGAAAAGGCGGCTTTTCCTGGCTTCCTGAGTGATGGTCAGGTAACACATGCTGTCCGTGTACGCCCTTCCCTTGAAATACCGGAAATACGATTCAGAAAGGAACTCCTGTTTCCCGGTATCCTCGTTGACAAAACGCTTCCTCACGAAGATGTCCTGCTTGTGAATGGCATAACCTTCTCCCAAGGTCAGGGCAAGGGCGGAGAACAGATGCGTGAAATCGTAGTAGCTGTCTATGTTCGCCGAATACTTCTGTACCGGATTCTCAATCTTCAGCACGGCGGAGTATTCGCCCGTCTTGGTGTACAGGACACCCACGCCTTCCGTGTCTTCCACCGAGAAATAGATGTCCTGGAAGATACGCTTGCGCTTGCCTCCGGTACCGAACGCATGGACGGATATGGCCATACCCGCGCATAAGGCAACGAAAATCAGGATAATGTATAGGGTCATTTCAATATACGTTCAATTAAATAGGGGTAGGCCCGTATCTCATACGAACCTACCCGCGTTCAACATTCAATATAGCCACACATTGCTGTGATGGTTTAATTTTGTCAGACCTTACGCGAGTAGGCATAGACGAACACGCCTCGGTCCGTTCTCTTGCTGTGCAGACCTTTCCGCTGCTTGAAGATGATTAGCACGATGCCCACCGACAGAATGACTGTCAGAGCGGCCAGTCCGGCCACGAATCCGGCAAGGCAGTAAGCGGCTATGAAGCCCGCGATGGCTCCGCCTGCCGTTCCTGCCGCCCAATAGATGTAACGGCCCTGCAATCCCATCACTTCAAGAGGACGTTGCAGCCCCTTGAACAGCGGATAGTCCGGATAACGTGTTTCCTTGCTTTTCATCCCTCGGTACTTTTATGCGTCAATGCCGAAAAACAAAGGAAGAGCCTGTGCTGCTGCAATCAGGAAAAGACATGCACCAACCACCATCATGATCTTCTTTTTGACATCCTGCTCTTCGTTGTTCATGGCGATGTAAACGGAGATGGCGCCGATAATGGCGACTACACCGGCGATGGCATAGCAGAGCTTGACCATGACTGGTACATACTTGACAATTTCCTCCGCCACGGTAGATAGTGCGGTAGTACCGGCTGAATAGTCGCCGGCCGTACTCTGGGCCATTGCCGTGGTACCAGAGAACAAAGTGAGTGCAAGCATCTTCACTTTGGTGGAAACACCTTGGATGAATCCTTTTGCCTTTCGGCACATTTGTTTTACTTTCTGAAACATACTTGATCGTTTTTGAGTTAATATTTATGTATTGGATTGTTAAACAGCCTTATATGCGATAACCGAAAAATGCCGGAAGCACGATGGAGGCCCCGATGATGAACAGGCACGCGCCAAGCAGCGATAAAAAGGATTTGACGATGCCGTCCTCTCCAGTGTTCATCTTGATGTAGATCTGGAAGGCGGACACGATGACCAGAACGGATGCGATGGAGTAGCATATATACAGGACATACAGCATCATCGTGACCACGAAGTCGTGCATCGTGGCCAGCGCATCCGCTCCCCAGCTGTAGTTCACGCTGCCGCTCTTGGCGAAAGCCGCATAGGGTACAAGAATTAACAGGCATACTATCTTTTGCTTAATCGACATGCTACAATTTGTCTTTAATTGGTTTCCAGGCCATCTCCGGACGATTTTCCAGTTTGCCCCTGGAAAGCATCGCCTTGTACATTTCATCTGCACTGAAGCCATCAGACAGGTAGGGCGTGGTTTCCTCCATCTTTTCCTCCGCCTTGGCTTTGAGACGCTCCAGTCTTTCTTCCGGGGTCTCCTTTGTCTCCGGCTTTTTGTCCGCCGGCTTCTGGTCGGTGGCAGAATCGCCGCCTGATGCTGTTTCAGTATCGTATTGCTCGTTGCCGACACGGAACCCGGTTTCACTCTCGCTCACGGCAACACTCTCTTCGTCCTCCAGTGTGCCGAGGTCGAAAACTTCCTCCTCTGTCTTGCCGGTTCTCCTTTTTCCATAGAGATCCTGCATAATGATGACCGCGTAATAAATGAGGTACGCGACCGTCAGAACAATGGCAAAAATGAAATATGATCTCATATCTTTTAGTATGGATATTGAATTTTGTATTAGTTTGATTTCACAAATAAAAAAGGAGAATTCCGAACTACGAAATAATTGTGTATTAAACGGATGTTTTCTTTACAAGATTTATATCGATTTTGAAAATCGTACTATAAAATCGTACTATATCGCCTTAATGAACGGGAAAAATGAAGAAGTCAGGGCATAAAAAAAGCCCTCCGTTCAGGAGGGCTTCCATTGGCAGATTCGCTTTTTTTAGGTCAGCGTTTCTTGCCTCGCAAGCAATCATTCAGATCCTTGTATTCGCTATATCGGACAGCTTCGTTGCTGACCCGTTCGCCGTATAGTCCGGCTATGGTTTCCACGGTCTTTTGCCCGGCAAGGTCATTGTCGAGATAACAATGTATATGCAGGTATCTCTGCAGGTACATCAATGCCTTTTTCAGGTTGTTTACGGAGTTCATGACAAGGTAGTCGCAAGGCTGGTCTATACAAATGGTCCAGTTGCATGACTGCTTCAATGTCAGGTAAGACAGAAAGTCCATGAACCCCTCGAACACGCAGACCCGTTCCTGTATCTCTCCGCACTGATGTCCGATCAGGGAGATGTCCTTGTTCTTGATACATCCTTTATAATAGGCGTTGCGCATTTCATATCCGCCCGAAACATTACCGAACGCGAGGGCAAAATAATGCCGGTCACGCAATTCATAATGGATTTCCTTGCAGAACATACGTCCTATGTCAGCATCTATTTTCCGGGACTGAAGGTAAGAGTATAACGCGTGATGCCGTAACGGGACGACAATCAGATTTTTCATATCCGATTCCACGGGACGGGGCGGAAGAGCCTGGAAACGGACTTTCGGCAAAGGCATATCGCTGGAATGCCGCCCGATGTATGCCAGTACCTCGCTTACACTTTCAGTCTGGTAAAGGTATTTACCCAATTCCACGAGGTCGCCTCCGGTGGCCGCCCCAAAATCATACCATTCGTTCAACCGGTCATTGACCTTGAACGACGGCGACTGTTCATCCCTTAACGGCGAGAGATACCAGTACTGATCCGATTTAATGTATTGCGCATGGTGGCCGAGCTGCGCCAGAAAGTCCACTATGCGTACCTGTTTTGCTTCTTCTATAGTCATGGCTGTTTTCTTTCACTTGTTCACACGGAAATGGTTTAGTTTAGTTTTATTCCTATATATATACATACTAAAGTAAACTGAAATATATATGCCCGCGCCCGGCTTCATTCTTCATCAAAAAGCCTTGCTTCCGCGGGGGTCATGTCATAGTAGAACAGCTTGTCCTGCTTGACAACAAGTTTAAGGTTGTCCGTCAGGTACTGCAGCAGTTTTATCATGACACTGCGGCCACGTTTGAAGCCTATGTTTTCATAAGAGACGATCAGACGTTGCAGTACATTCTCAAAGCCCCTGATGGGTTTGCCGTCAAAGGCAGCGGAAAGGGCTTCCCGGTGCTGCTCGATGCTCAGCTCCGTAAAGCTTGTCCGTTGCCTGGGCTTCGGGGTGTCGCCGAACGTGTGCCCTTCGGCGATGACCGGGAGCCCGTTGTCGTCCACGGTGAACGCGAAGGGTTTGAACTCCTTTTCCCGGATATGCAGGGCATGGACTTCACTGACAGACGGATTCTCGTTGCATTTGCTGATGACCAGTACTGTTTCCGCCTTGTTGCTCATCTCCGTACCGATATGGCCTCGTACATTGTTGTCCCCTTTGTTCAGGTGCAGCACGCAATGGATATGGAGGTCGTAACGAGAGGACCATTCCATCATTTTGTTGATGACCTCCACCGATTCGCTGGTGCTGTTGATGTCCAGCATAAGGTCGCGGATACCGTCAATGATAACCAGCCCATAACCTTTACCCTGACGCAGGGCATAGTCTATCACACTTATACGGACTGTCGGAGAATACTCCCGCAGGCAGATGAAATCAAGGTTCTCGCTGTCTGCTGTGGTAGGAAGCCCGGCCAGACGCAGAATACGTTCCAGCACCGTGTGACAATGATAGCGGCTCTGCTCGGTATCGACATACAGGATCCGGCGTTTGCCTTCCGGCAGATGCGCCCGGTAGTTCAGCACCTGCTTACCTGCCAGGGAAGCGGCGACAAGGGCGGAGACATTGAATGTCTTCTTGGATTTTGCCTTGCCGGTCGATGCACTGAAATTGCCGAGAGTCGCTATGGTCGAATTGTCAATCCAGATAATTTGCGGCGGGGTCTCGTATGTATCCGTCGCCTTGATTTGGGAAGCTGAAAGAATATCTGACAGACGGGTCTCTTCCAATCCCATTCCCGTCTTCTGGTCAGTTCTTCTTTCGTTTTCCATGGCGTTTCTCGTTTAAGAAGGGTTGTACTGCTGCCGCCTCGTGTGCCATCCGCGTGGCATCATCGACGGCAAGTTCATGATTCTGCAGGAGCCATTCGTCCAGTTCCTCCTTGGCAAAGTAGATCATCTTGCCGCGAGGCTTGTAGTGAGGAATCTCCTTGTTGGCCGTAAGTTTATACAGCATACTTTCTGATACCCCGATGTACATGCAGGCTTCCGAAAAAGTAAAGACCTTTTTGGTCGCGTAAATGTTCTTTTCCAGCAATTCCACCCGTTCCAGAAAGCTCTCGACCGGTTCCAATTTCCGGATAATCGCTTCAAGGGCCGTGAGCCGTTCGCTCAACCTTTCCATGAATGTCAATCTGTTACTATTCTGCATAAGACATTGATTAAAAATTAGACAATGGAAGCATGCTTTCCGTCATATAGCGCTAACTGTAGTCAAAGGTAGGACAAGTGAATTGCTTGACGGAAATTTATACCGTGATAGTTGCCACGTATCACGGCAACTATCACGCTTTTACCTTTCACATGCTTTATTTTTTTGCACTTATTGGCACCACCTCAGTTCATCGACGGTCCGCTTGATTGCGTAGGCCGCCGACGTCATGCCGTTTCGCATGGCAGACAACGCGGATGAAAGACTCGTGGCTGAAACGAATCCTTTCCCGTCTTTGGTCCGCAGAAATTTTCCCTTGCTGAGAACTGTCTGCCATTGGGCCTGAATAAAGGAATGCTCAAGAAGGGCATCGAACAGGATAGCCACACGGCGCACGCTGTTCACCCGAAGGCTGAAACCTCTCTTGCAGGAGAAGAGAGATTCCATGTCGTCAATGGTTACGGAAGAGCAGAATAGATGATAAGTGTTGGCGCAAGAAACGATACCGGCCAGTTGTTCGCGTGAAAGGCTGCAGTCAAAAGAAAGAAATGAAAACTTTGCCGGATTACAATCGGAGGATGCCAGTTCCGATGTGTCATACTTCCGCTTCAGTTCCATGCACTCCTCGAAAGAAAGGCTCGGGGCGGAAAAAAGCGGTTGGATAAGGTGGGGACAGTCAGTCAGCAGTCCCTTGACGATGTGGATGTTCATTTCGTGGCAGTTCCGGCAGACAGCGTTGTTGCAGTCAATATACCGGTGACTGTTCACGAAATCCTCCACATAACGGCAATACTGTTTGCCGTAGATTTTGACCTCCTGGAGATAAACTGTTTTTGCTTCGGTAAGCAGGGCGAAAAGTTCTTCCGCCACGTCCTGTGCCGCTTCAATGTGATGCGGGTGTTTGCTCCCCTCAAAAAGAGAGAAGGCTGATGTCAGCTCTTGTCATGTCGATTTACATTTAATTGGTTTATAATAATATATCATAAAGGTATTGTTTTTCGATTGTATCTGCAATCGATGACGCCCTTAAAATATCTACTTGTAAATTTGACATGATATGGTATATCATTGGTCACTCAAACAATCCGTTGACCAGGTTGACCGCATCATCCTTTTTCTGGTTGATGATTTTGGCGTACACCTGTGTCATTTTCACGTCAGCATGGCCGAGCAGCTTGGATGTCGTATATAAGTCTGCTCCGAGTGTCAGCATCATCGTCGCGAACGTGTGCCGCGCCGTATGGAATGTAAAACGCTTGTTTATTCCCGCCGCTTTTGCCCATGGTTTGATAAGAATATTGACCATTGCTGGGGACGGCAGGTCGAACACATTGTCATCAGGAGCTTTGTCCCCACGTGCAGGCATCCACTTCAACGCTTCCGGGGAAAGCGGGAGATAAATCGGTTCCTTGGTTTTCTGCATGGAAACCGACAGACGGTATTGTCCACGGTCAACGAATACATCTTTCCATTGCAGCTTGATTATATCACTGATTCGCAGACCGCAGAAACAAGAGAACAGATAGGCACCTTTCACGGATTCATTTTTCATCGGGGTTGCGATCAATGCACGCACCTCTTCAATGGTCATGTATGACCGTTTGCTTTCAGGCAGACGGATCTTTTCCGACTTGCTGATTTTCGTGAAAGGATTGGACTTGATGATCTCGGCCCTGACAGCCGCATTCAAGGCTCCGTTCAATACCCGGTAATAAGTATGCAGTGTGTAATTCGACACTCGTTTGCCTCTGGAACGGTATTCGGACTGAAGGTAGTCAAGATAATTCTGGCAGAATGTCTTGTCTATTTGATCCATCAACATACGTTCTCCAGCATAATCCTTCAAGATGCGTATAGTGATGTCAATCTGATAACCGTCCTTTTTGCCACGCTTGGCCTGGTTCTCCTTGTAGGTGTTCATCCAGTCAAGCAGGTAAACTCTCTCTTTGGTTTCTATACCGGCCTCGCCGTTGGTCAACTCGATAATACGTTTGGACTTGATGGCATTGGCGGCATTCATGGTCGCCTGATTCTGCCGACGGGCATTGTTGTCCGTTTCCGGAATGAGATACAACTTGAGATATTCGTATGTTCGTTTTCCGAAACGGTATATATCAAGATACAGACTTTGGCTTCCATCTGCCAGCTTCTTTGTCCGAAGGCGGACAGGCTCTTTTACTTTTGTAGGCTTCTTTACTCGTGGCATATCGATCCCTTCATAATTTTGTTTCTGTTGCAAAGATATGAATAAAGGTCGATATTGAGAAACAAACGAGAAACAAAATTGCACCGAAAAAGAACCAATCAACTGAAAAGAAAGAAAACAACTGAAAACATCAAGCACCCTATAATCAACTGTAAATAAGCGGTTTTATTTGCACTTGTTTAGCTCTTGTTTTCATTTTAGGGCTTAACTTTGTAAATCTGGTAGATTTAAAATGAGATCAAAAATAATTAGTCTAAGCATGTTTGTACCCTTCATAAAGGGCACAGGCTGCTTTTACTTATTTTGATCTCGGGCTTACCAGAGCCTAACCAAAGAAATAAGAAAAGGAGTGTTGTGTCCTTTTCTTATTTGATAACAAGCAGTATTTTGATAAAAAACAATATAATGGGGGAGGCCGAAAAACCGATAGAGTAGGTAACTTAAAAAAATAATAGTATGAGTAGTCATTTATGGAAAGTCACTGCCAAGAAAGCGGTGGGAAAAGTTGCTAAAGGGATGGAAGCGGAAGTAGTGAAAAGCGGAACTACTGCCAAACCGGTTATTAAAGAGATAGAAGAAGCGTTTAAGCGCAAGTATGGAATTTCTTTGATTTCGGGATGTAGCTTGGCAAACTTCGATATGGTGGAAGTAAAATAATAGATATTATGAGTTTATTTACAGAAGAAGATAAGATTTTCGAAGCGTGGAAAAAGGTATTGGAGAACTCGCATTTAGTAACAGACGGCATTGTCGATGAGAAAAAATGGTTAGAGTCTTCACCAAAAATATTGTTTGTATTGAAAGAAGCCAATCATAAAGGTAAACCACATTCTGCTTCTCTTTCAAGAGAATGGTTGTATGATGGAGCCGGAAGCAATACTTGGGGGAACATTGCGCTGTGGACACATGCTATCCGGCATTATAAAGAGAATCTTCAATGGTCGGATGAAATCAATCTACGTTCATTGGAAAAGGCGAGACGCAAGCATCATTTACAAACGGTCGTGGCGATGAATCTGAAGAAGACTCCCGGAGGTGCAAATTCCAATAAAGCCGAACTTCGTGAATTCGTGAAAAAACACAAGGGCTTGTTGCGCAGTCAGGTTGATCTTTATTGGTCTCAAACCGATATTATTGTTTGTTGTGGGGTAGAAGTTGGTAGCTTGTTCCGGAGCCTTGTAAAAGACATTTCGTTGCAAAAGCATGTATTTGAAACTGCTGATAAGGAGATGGCAAAGAAAATTCTTTATTATCAGATCGGTGATGGAAAGCTGATTATTGATTTTTATCATCCGCAGGCTCATATAAGTAAGGGGTTTATGTATAATTCTATTCGCGACATTGTGTCGCTCTTCTACAAATCTTAGTTGAATAGGATTGGATATGAGTGCTGATGAGGTAGTATTAACTAAAATTTTTGAGCCTCTGTATGAAACGCATGCCAAAGACTTCATCGAGCATAGCTATCCGGCAACAATGCCAATACAATGATGTTCTTTACTCAAAAAGGTAAATGTTACTGGCTAAAAGTATATGAAATTCCTGAAGGAACGAAGAACTCAAAAGAATGTGCCATTCAGAATCTGCTGAATATCGATTCTGACGATGCATAAGCCATGTAAAGAGAAATAAGAGTTTCGTTTTCATATCTGTTATTTTTAAGTTATTACTTTGATGCAAAGGTAAAAGCAAGAGGGTGTCGAAACTCTCATAAACTAAAAATCACCCTCGCCACAGGCAGTTGTAGCGAGGGTGATTTTTGTTAAAAGGTGAGTTTTGACACATTCCCCAATTTGTTTTATCAGGAAGTTCACTTCCTTTTTTTGATTATTCAACCGGACTGAATGTGACTTGATTCACTTATCTGTTCCTTCACTCCATTGTTTACCGAAACTCGTCTGTTCTGTTTCCACGCATCCACGATGTCCGTGCACCTTACATTCATCCAACGCTGATTGTAACTGCCGGAATTCATCATCGGAAAGCGTGACGTTCCAAGCCCCCAGATTCTCCAGAATCCTTTCCTGGTTCTTGGAACCGGGAATAGGTACGACATTGGGATATTTATGGAGCATCCACGCGAGCGATATCTGGGCGTTGGTAGCCTTCTTCTCCACGGCGAACCGATGCAGCAAATCAAGTATGGGCTGGTTGGCCTCGATATTCTCTTTCGATAATTGGGGGACGAATTTCCGCACGTCATCGAAGCCGAACTGCTCCTGTGCCGTAACCTTGCCCGACAGGAACCCGCTTGCAATCGGCGAGAACGGTACGACTCCGATTCCTTCCTCAAGACACACCGGGAAAATCTCCGTTTCGCAATCGCGTTCCACCATCGAATAGATGTTCTGGACGGCAGACAAGGGAGTAACCTCATGCGCCGTCCGTATTTGGTCGGCCGATACTTGCGACAATCCCCAACCACGTATCAATCCCTCCTGAATAAGCCGCCCCATGACGGTTGCCACATCCTCAAGCCGGACCATCTCATTGATGCGATGCAGGTAATACAGGTCGATATAATCCGTGCGAAGTCTGCTCATGGAATCTTCAAGATGCCGACGCACTTCCCGGTAGAGATTCGTCCCGTCCGGCTTCGGGAGTTCACCAATATGAAATTTGGTGGCAAGCACCACCTCTTTACGGAACGGCTCGACAGCTTTACCCACCAATTCCTCGTTATGTCCGGCATAGAATTGTTCTTTGCCATAGGCTTCCGCCGTATCAAAATGCGTGCAGCCGTAGTCATATGCCTTGCGGATTGCTTCTATGGCATACGCTTCGGGCGGTACTTGTCCGTAACCGTGGCTGAATCCCATACATCCCATTCCTATCGGAGATACTTCCAATTGTCCTAATTTTCTTTTATCCATATTGTTATTTTTTTTAGAGTAAGATTGTTGTTGAATTATTTTAACTCGGTTCATACCGTACATAGTGGATGTTACCGTCGATTTGATACGTGGATCAACCTCGTTCGGCAAGCGTCTGGGCATAACGGCCTGACACTTGTTCTTTCACCGCACCGTAAGGGCCACTGACGGCAATGGCTGCCAGACGTCCTTGCGTATTTGGGGGCTTGTAAAGGTCTGCGGCAAGCGTAATGCCGTAACGGTTGTGGAACGTGATTCTCGTATGTTCCACCTTATCGCTCTACGGAAAGGTCTTATCTCATTCCTGCGTCAATTCCAATGGTTCCATACCGGTTGAATTTATATATTTTGTTGTTGTCGTTTTTTGTGCCTTACTGGCGACATATACGGATTTATGACCTATCGGAGTTCCCTCCATGGGGGTACTTTCCTCTTTGACGGCGGAACATTCGAGTGCGGTAGTTATCCGTCCTGACAGTTTCGAGCAAGGCTCCAGTTTTTCTTAGGCTATGTAATACTCATCCGTACTCAGTTACCCGACCATCGGGCAGTCGATGCGGCCATCGACCGAAGTCATCATGTGACTGATTATATATGGTCTCATATTCTTGGTTTTTATTTATAATGCAAAAGTAAGGCAGCTTCTCCGCTCTGCCGGTAGACAAATTACGGATTATACTACCTTATTTACTGATTCCTTATCGGCCTACCTGACGTTGCTGTTCGGCATTGTACCGGTCTCCCACAACGGGAATAGCAGCCACGGTATCCTCCAGTTCTTTCCAATCCCCGGAGCTGATGTTAAAGTCGAGTGTGCGCAGGTTTTCCTCCAGATGAGACAGTTTTGTCGTTCCCGGAATCGGTACGATCCACGGTGCTTTCTGAAGCAACCAGCCAAGAGCCACCTGTGCCGAGGTTATCCCCCGTGTGCGCCCGAAAGCTTGCAGCGCATTTACAATGCGGGTATTTGCACGCATTGCTTCCGGCTGGAAACGCGGCAGGGTCTGACGGTTGTCGTTGTTTACATCGAAGACCGTGTATTCGTTGATGCAGCCTCCCAGAAAACCCCGGTTGATCGGGCTGTACGGGACGAAGCCGATACCCAACTCCCGGCATACATCGAGAACTCCGTTCTCTTCTACCAGGCGGTGCATCAGATGGTACTCGCTTTGGATAGCCGTCAGCGGACAAATGGCGTGGGCCTTACGGATTGTTTCGGCACTGACCTCGCACATACCCCAGCGTTGCACTTTACCTTCCTTGATCAAGTCGACAATAGTAGCCGCTACCTCCTCGGCCGGAGTATTCGGGTCGGCACGGTGCTGGTAGAACATCGGCAGTGAATCGAGTCTCAATCGGCGAAGCGACTCCTCGCAATAGCGACGGATGGTTGCCGGACGGCTGTCTTGACGACCGGTTCCTTTGCCGTCGATCACTTCATGTCCGAATTTGGTCGTCACGTTGATCCGCCCTTTGAACTCGGACAGCGCTTCTCCTGCCAGATTCTCATTGGTCAACGGTCCATAAATGATAGCTGTGTCGAAGAGCGTTACACCACGCTCTACCGCCTCATGCAACAATCGGATACACTTTTTCTTATCCGGGTGTTGGCTGCGGTTGTAAGTCATGCCCATCACGCCGAAGCCGAGTGCCGACACCTCGAAGGTAGCCTTACCCGTACCCAATACACGATGTCCCTTGATACGGGCTGCATCGGTATCCACATCGGATGTTTCCGCCTGTTTCGCTTCTGAAGCGAATACCTTGCCCAATCCCGAAGGCATGGCCATTGCGGCTCCTGCCAATGCAGCCGTCTTGAGAAATCCACGACGGCTGATATCCATTTTATTGTTTTCTTTCATGATTTTATGTTTTATGAATTATAACTTAATGAATGGAAAATGCCCCGTCCACTAAAAGGGCGTGCCCGTCTACGAAACTTGCCTGCGGTGAGCAAAGCCACAATACGGCGTTGGCTATTTCTTCCGGCTTACCGAGACGTCCGGCTGGAATATCGCGGACCAGTTCCTTTTCCAGATCGGGGTTACGCCGTATCAGTTCTTCGGCCATAGGTGTTCGGATCACACCCGGACAGACGGCATTGATACGAATCCCTTTTGCCGAGTAGTCGATGGCAGCCGTGCGGGTCAGACCGATCACCGCATGTTTGCAGGCGATATAGGCCGCTTGTCCGGGGAACCCCGTAACGCCGCCTTGCGACGAGGTATTGACAATAGCGCCACCACCTTGTTTCAACATCTGGATAATCTCGTAACGCATACAGTTCCATACACCTTTCAGATCGACAGCCACCGTGCGGTCGAACTCCTCGTCGGTGATCTCGGCCATCGGCCGTTGCGGGGTCTGTATCCCGGCATTGTTCAATGCAGTGTCCAGCCTGCCATAAGTCGCAACGATCCAGTCAATCATCTCCTTTACAGCCCGCGTATCGGACACGTCGCAGCGATATGCCACGGCTTTATACCCTTCTGAAACCAACTTCCCGGCTTGTTCTTTCGGCTCATTGATGTCCACCAATACTACGGTTGCACCCGCTTTTGCAAATGCTTCTGCCGAGGCCAGCCCGATACCTGCCGCTGCACCCGTTACCATCGCTACTTTTTCATTCATTGTTTCCATGATTCTAATTGCTTTAATGTTCTGATGCAAAGTTACGCAAAGAGCCTCGCAACGATTTTGCTGCGAAGCTCAAAAGATTTTGTTATGAAGTTCATTTTGTTAAAAAAGGAACAGGATGTATTTTATGGACTATTTCAATAGATTATAGGGCTGCCGATGATACCATGTATAACATGCAGGCTGCTGTCCTTTGTTGCTGTCTGTTCGATGCGGTGGACCGGCTCGTCCCATGCGTGACGGGAGAGTGAAAATTTGCTGTTGTGTACCGGAAGGACTTTGGTCGCATCCAGCTCGTGAATCTCTGCCGGAAGCTGTTCAGGCATCGTATGGATATACCGCCAGTCTTCGTTGTATTGCCCGTTTTCGAGGATGGCAAGGTCGATATGCGGGAACCGTTTGCCGATTTCCGAGAAATGGGCACCGTAGCCGCTGTCACCGCCGATATAGACCGTAGAGTGCCCTTCGAGCATGAATGAAGCCCACAGCGAGGGATTCTGCCGAAGGAACCGGCCTGAAAAATGGCGGGCAGTCAAACAGGTAATCCGAAAGCCGGGTTCGGAGGTGTATACTTCATTCCAGTCCATTTCGACAATCTTCTCTGCGGAATATCCCCAGTATTCGAGATGTTCCCCCACACCGAGCGGACAGATGACTTTGTCCACTTTGTCGCGTATCGCTTTCACAGTCCCGTAATCGAGGTGGTCGTAATGGTCGTGCGTGATGATAAGGTAATCCACCTCCGGGATGTCTTCCGGTGAGTAAATGTCCGTCCCTTTGAAAGGCTTCATCATAAGAGAGACCGGGAAACCTGTCGTCAGCACCGGATCAACCAATATTTTCTTACCGCCATTAATCAGCAGGTAAGACGAGTGCCCGAACCATACGACGGCATCTTTCGAGAGGTTCAACCGTTTCAGGTCGGTCTTTACTGCATGGATGCTTTCGGACGGAATAAGATTGTCCGGTTTCTTTTCTGTCAGGTTGTCCCACATAATCCGCCACCGGCTTTTATCGGTGGTCATAAACGGAGTCGGTTCCTGATTTACGAATTGCCCCTCTTTGTAGTTCGGAGAACGTTCGATCCGTACCAGTCGTTCTCCACGAGGAGTACGGCTGAAAGCCGGATGGTTCAAAACGATAATAACGGTAAGAACCAATACTATAAGAATGGATATACATATAATCATTTTCTGTTTCATCCAATCATGATTTTATCTTGCGAATAAATTTGGCGGGATTGCCCGCGACAAGGGTATTCGGCTCCACATCGTGCGTGACGACACTGCCTGCTCCGACCACCGCATTCTCGCCGATGGTAACTCCGGGCAGGACGGTGGCCCCGGCTCCAATCCAGACCTTCCGGCAGATATGTACCGGCTTGCAGGTAATCACATGACAGTTCTCCAGATCGTGGTTATCCGAGATAAGCTGGACGTTGGCGGCAAGCATCGCATCATCATCGATGGTAATGCCACCCGCCGACATCATCAGACAGCCCGGCATGACAATCACATTGCGTCCGAACTTCACGTTTGCGGTACGGACACCCGCAAATGGTGTTTCGATACGGCAATTCTCTCCGAGATGTGGAAATACCTTGTGCAATAATTCACGATATTCCTCCGTATCCGGCATCGTATGATTCAGCCGGAAGATATTTTGCCGTAACTCTTTTGCCACGCCCAGTTCTTCTTCTGTCTGGTGCAGGCAGTCTATTCTGAATTCTTCCATATCATTTATAATAAACAGACGGACTCCTTGTCTGGGAATCCGTCCACGATTATTCCTTGCATGTTTTACAAAGATGTTTCAAGTATTTCGTAAATGTCCTTTTCCGTAAGCGGAGCAAAAATGGAAGGATTATCGAGTCCTTCATTCGTCGCGATGTGTGCGGCAATCTCTTTCAGACGGCTTTCGTCGATGCCCACTTCACGCAGAGTCATCGGCATGCGCATCGTGTTCCTGAAGAAATCGTAAGTCTTGTCAATCGCCTGTTCCGCAATCTCGTAAGGCGGCAGTTCGGCAGAAATGCCATAAATGTCCACACCGAACTTCACAAAACGTTCCAGCGTGCGGTCGTTCAGGATGTGTCGCATCCATCTCGGTGTGATGATGGCAAGCCCTTCACCGTGCGTGATGTCGTAGTAGGCCGATAACGCATGCTCGATGCCGTGCATGGGCCATCCCGACATGCCTGCCCCCAGATTGAGCAACCCGTTGCAACCGAAAGTGCAGGCAAGCATGATTTCGGCGCGGGCTTCGTAGTCATCGGGATGATCCAAAGCGACGGGACCGAACTTCATCAGGGTTTTGATCAGCGTTTTGCAGAAACCGTCGGCAACCGAGTTAGACGGATTGACAAAGAACTGTTCCATCGCGTGGTTGATGGCATCGGCCACACCGGCCGCAGTATGTTTGGCATTGACCGTTTCGGTATAGGCAGGGTCAAGCAGAGAGCAGACAGGATAAAGAAGCGGGTCCACATATCCGATCTTGTCGTTGGTCTCTGTCCGGGAAATAACACCGCCGCAATCATATTCACTGCCGGTAGCGGCAAGCGTCATGACATCGACAATGGGAAGAGCATCCTCTGCTTTTACCTTATACGAAATTAAGTCCCAAGGGTCACCATCATATCGGGCGGCTGCGGCAATCGCCTTACAGCAGTCGAGGACTGAACCTCCACCTACGGATAAGATAACATCAATCTGTTTCTCCTTGCATATTCTCTGTCCGTCGAGTACGCTCGGATTGTATTTGGGGTTGGGTTCGATACCACCCAATTCGTGGATTTCAAAATCCTTGAGCAGTTCCTTCACCTTGTCGTAAAGCCCAAGGCGTTTGATGCTTCCCCCGCCGTATGCAAGAAGGACTTTATTTCCGATGGGGCGCATCACTTCGGGCAGTCTGTCGATAATACCTTTCCCGAAAATCAAACGGGTCGGGGTATGATATTCGAAATTTTCCATATCTGTCGTTTTTAGAGTTTTTCAATAATCTGCTTCGACCATCCGGCGACGTTTGCCGTACCGCCGTTGAACAGTCGGCCTTCTTTCCATTCAATTTTGGGATAGAGTTTCTTGAGTTGTTTCACGCTACCCGTGATTGAACTGCCACCCGATGTGGCAAAAGGAATAACGGTTTTACCCGCGAAATCATATTTCTCAAGAAAGGTATTGACCGGACGCGGACACAAGTCCCACCATATCGGATAACCGAGGAACACTACGTCGTAATCTTTCAGGTCAATCGTTTCTCCGCCCAGCGCAGGACGTGATTTTTCGTCTGCCATCTCCACCGAACTGCGGCTCGCCTTGTCGTTCCAGTCGAGGTCTGCCGAAGTGTAGGCCGTAGCCGGAGTAATCCGGTAAAGTTTACCGCCTGTCTCTTTTGCGATAGCGGTTGCCACTTTCTCTGTGGTCCCCGTGCAGGAGAAATAGGCTACAAGGATTCTTTTATCGGATTGCCTGTCGGTATCCGCTGTCTGTTTTTGTGCTTTCGACGAGCAACTGAATGTAAGTAGGCTCATAAGTATCAATACTATCTGTTTCATGTCATTTTAATTTAGAATATACTTCATCACCGACAGGTTCCAGCCACTCGGTACTGTTGTTCTCACCGGGTACTTCGATGGCTAAATGCGAGAACCAGCTGTCGGGAGCCGCCCCGTGCCAATGTTTCACGCCTGCCGGAATATTGATGGCATCCCCGGGACGCAGTTCCACCGGCTCTTTGCCCCATTCCTGATAGTAGCCGCGACCGCCCACGCATACGAGTGTCTGACCGCCGCCTTTTGTTGCCTTGTGCACATGCCAGTTGTTGCGGCAGCCCGGTTCGAAGGTCACATTTACCACGGGGACTCCGTCCGTTACTACGGGAGCCGTGTAACTTTGACCGATGAAATACTTGGCGTAGGCATCGTTGGGGTTCCCCACGGGGAAAATGATGGTTTGCGCGTACGCTTCGAGCGAACCTGCCGCTACGCTGTCGGCATTGCCATCGGTCCAAACTTCTTTTGCCATACGGAAAGCCGCCCACGCTTTCGGCCAGCCCGCGTAGAATGCGGCATGGGTGAGTATTTCGGCTATCTCGGTTCGGGTCACTCCGTTCTTCTTCGCCGATTCGAGATGGTACTTGAACGAGGAATCGGTCAGTCCCTGTGACATCAGGGCCACCACGGTTACTATGGAACGGTCGCGGAGCGAAAGCAGATCGTTCCGGCTCCACACTTCCCCGAAAAGAATATCATCGTTCAAACGTGCAAATTCGGGGGCAAATTCTCCGAGCGCATCGCGTCCGGCAGTTTGTTGGATTTTTACTTGTGATTTTGCCATGATCGGAAAAATTAAAATCAATAATAAAGCTAATGATGCTACTTTTGTTTTCATACGATATGATTTTTAGTTCGACATTTCCAAGACAACCGACAGGTCTTTCCTGTTTCCGATACAAAAGTACGGGCATTATTCCACAACAGCTTTGCTGCAAGGCTCAAACTGTTTTGTTCTGAAGTTCATCTTACCATGAAGGAGCGACACCATAAGCCTCCTTGTATATCTTGGAGAAATGCGACAGGTTCTTGAAACCCACATCGAAACAGGCTTCCGTCACTTTCTTCTTGCCTGATTTTATCAGGCTGTGCGCGGCTTCCAGCCGGCGTTTGATAATCCACTTTTGCGGTGTCAGGTTACTGACTTTGGCAAAGTCCCGCTTGAAGGTAGCCAGGCTGCGTCCCGTGTAACTGGCGATCTCCTCCAGAGAGAGATCACACATGTAGTTCTCGTTCAGATAGTCGAGAATGTCGATTTTCCACGGCTCCACGAAGTCGAACAGCGAGGCATAGAGATTCCGGTCGGTATTAAGCAGTACATATATCCCTTCTACCATTTTCAGCTTCAGTACGTCTTCGGACGGTTTTTCGCCTGCATCGAAATAGGGAATGACGGATTCGAACAGCGAACGGATATCAAGCCTGTTACTGGGCAACACACGCAGGCTTACCTTCTCACGTTCGGAGTCGTTCGGAATCTGTTGCCGGTTAAGCGTCTGGTAAAATTCTCTTAGAAACGGTCTTGAGAACTTCAGTACGACAGAACGGTAAGGCTTTCCGTCTTCTACCTTTTTCTGCAACCACATCCGGTTATCGCGCCGCATGAAAGCACAATCCCCCGGATGCAACACGGTTTTCTTACCACGTTCCTCTATCTCCAGCTCACCGGAGCACAAATAAATAAGCGTATGCTCCCTGTTTTCATGGGCACATCCCCGGTCATCGGTGAAATAACTCGCTATAAGCACGTTCGAGCAATCGAATACATCTAATCGTTCCATATTGTCAGTCTTTAATTTTCGCAAAAATAACGCATTCCAACCATAAAGTATTTGTTGTAAAGCTCAAATTTGCATAACGGATAAAATATTTTTGTACTCTTGACCTCGTATGGCAGCTATTACCTTACAGATTACAGTACAACACATTACGGTTTCAACGGGCCATAAAAGTACGATGCCGTAGCACCGCCATCGATCAGAAAGTCCGCTCCTGTGATAAATGCTCCTCTGTCGCTCATCAACAGTTCGGCAACATTGGCAACCTCGTCCGCGGTTCCGGGACGTCCTGCCGGACATTTGGTGAACATGTTTTTGTAAAAATCACCTCGCGGCCCGTTGAACTCGTCAATAGCCAAAGGAGTTACGATGATACCCGGTGAAATGGAGTTGATTCTTGCCCCGCACCCGCCCCATTTCACAGCTTCGGCCATTACACGTTTCACGTTACAACGCTTGGCCATCTGATAGGCATGTAACGTATCCTTGATGCTATCCGGTTGCAGCATGTCGAGCGAGAGCAATTCTTCGGTAGGAGTCGTGGCCAATAGCATATCCTCCTCGATGGTCAGAGCGGGCATCCGATGCCCCGACTGGCTGGAAATCGTTACCCCGACACCGTTTTCTTTAATAACCTTCCCAACTTCTTCGAGCAGGACAGCCGTTCCGTACAGATCGACTTTCAGAATCGTTTCGATGGAAGCCTGACTCGGTGATACGCCCGCCGCATTGACGAACATTGAAATTTCACCATGTTTCCGTGCAACCGCAATCAAGTTCAAAATGGACTCCCTTGAAGAGAGATTCATTTCGACGGGTACTGTATCAAATCCCGCCTCATTCAATATACGGCAAACAGCCTCGGTACTCTCCGGGTTCAGGTCTCCGACAACGATCTTTTTCCCATATCCCATACGGCGGGCTATCGCCATTCCTATCTGACCGGCATCGGTCAATATCATTACCTCTTTCTTCATATTACTCATTTTTATCTGCCAAACAGTTTAAGGGCGTTGTCATGCAGGATTTTTTCTGCAAAAGGTGCGAGCTCGGCATCATCGGTTATCCACGTTCGCAATTGTTTCAAATTTCCTGTCAGAACTGTTGCCGGCTGGTATGGATAATCCGAGCCGTAAAGCAACCGGTCGGGGGTGGTTATGGTCAGCAGAGCCTTGACAACTTCAGGCGTTGCACCTCCTGCAAGGTCATAATAGAACGCCTTCAGATTGGCATCCCAGTCAATCGGTTCCATAAGCCCTTTCGCCGCCATGGCCGGATATACCGCCTTCATGCGCGGAAGGGCCAGCGGCAGAAATAAACCGCAATGCGGTACGACGAACTTCAAATCCGGATACCGGGCCGGAATATTCCGGGCAATCAGATTGACGACGGTACGGGTCGTCTCGGCCGGATATTCGTAAACGGCCAGCGGTGTTGTTGCAATGATTCCATCGTTTACGGGCGAAGGTTTGTGCGGATGCAGCATCACGATGGCATGGCGCTCGTTCAGAATTTGCATCAGCGTATCGAGTGCCGCATCGCCCACGTACTGTCCCCGGCTGTTGGTAGCCAGCTTGATGCCGTCCGCACCGAGTGTGTCGAGTACATAGACCGCTTCCTTGATAGCCGCGTCCACATCAGGCAGGGGCAATGAAGCACAGAAGAGGAATTTGCCGGGATAATCCGCTTTCAGCCGGGCGCACGTCTCGTTGTATTGCCTGACCGCACGACGGCTCTCTTCCGCATCGCCGAACCACGGTTGGGGAGCAGGCATCGAAAGGACGGATGTTTCGATACCCGCCTCTTCCATGAATTTCAGATGAGAAGCCACATCCCAATCCGGAAGCGGGAAAGTCTCTTCCAAAGCTGCCCCGTGCCTGTCCAACAGTTCCTTGAACGTGGGAAGTATATTATGACAATGCACGTCTATCGCCTGTTGCCCCATAGCGGCATGTACGGACAGCATACTCAATAAACCGATCAGATAACGCTTCATACCCATTCCTCCTTTCTTAAACCATCGGCATTTCCCATGAACCTCTCGTATCGACACCGGTACTTTCGGCAGTTTCTTCCAATGCCTTCATTTCGTCGGCAGTCAAGGTAACTTTTGTCGCTTGCAAGGCATCCTGCACTTGCGAGGGTTTCGTCACGCCGATAATCGGTGTCGTGCCTTTCGCTATCGCCCATGCCAGAGCGACCTGCGCCGGTGTGATATCATATTTATCGCCGACCGTGCGCATCACGGCAACGAGCTTCTCGATTTGTGGCAACAACGGATTATAGGTCTCCCCACGCTGGCTACCGGCGGGCAGCGGGTGCACAGTATCGTATTTTCCGCTCAACGCTCCTTGTTCCAATACCATGTAAGACCAAAAATCGATACCGTTCTCCTTGCAATAATCCAAAATACCAGCTTTTTCCGAAGAACGATACAACAGGCTGTAATGATTCTGCACGGCAGAGATATGTACCCCTTCTTCCGAGAGAATCTCCTCCGCACGCTTGATTTGCGTGAGGTTGTGATTGGAGACACCAATCCGTTTTACCTTGCCGCTTTTTACCAACGGGATAAGATAAGGTGTCCATTTCTCCACGTCGGCAGGGTTGTGTATCCAGTAGATGTCGATGTAATCGGTGGCGAAGCGTTCGAGACTTCCTGCCAGCATATCTGCTACCGGGTTCTCCGTATCGCCTGCAATTTGCGGTGTGAACTTGGTCGAGATAAACACATCCTCCCGTTTGCAGTTCTTTGTAAATGTCGAAAGCACTGTTTCCGAAGCTCCCATGCCATACACCACGGCGGAATCCCAGAGGTTCAGCCCGTTGGCCATCGCCTCGTCGAATACGGGTTTCAGTTCTTCCACTCCGAGATTGTTCCCGAATACCTGGTCGCCTCCGGCGAATCCTGCACCCCACGACCATGTGCCTAATGCTATTGACGGTAATTTTTCCATATCCATTTTTTTTCGTTATTCAATTTCTAATTCATATTGCAAAATTACACGGTTCAAAATATCCCGTTTGTAGACGATTTACGGATATTTATACCCAAATACTCGATTTCAGTCTTTTAACAGCATTCCAATACACGGGCCGTCCGCTCCAATCCGTCGGTAAGCAGTGTTCGGGGGCAGGCGATATTCAGGCGGATGAATCCCTCTCCGCCAGGGCCGTACATCGTACCGGAGTTGACCATCAGCTTCTGTCCCTCTTGCAGGCGCAGGGTCGTGGCATCCGAACCGATACCGAGCGCCCGGCAGTCTATCCAGACCAGGTAAGTCCCTTCGAGCGGCAGCACGGGATATTGCGGCAGTCGTTCCTCGAAAAAGCGGCAGAGATATTCGTAATTTCCCCACAGGTATTTCCGCAAGGCATCGAGCCACTCTCCACCCTCGTTGTAAGCCGCTGTCGTAGCGATCACGCCGAACGGATTGACGTCGCACACTTCGTTGATATTGATGGCACGGTCGATGCGGCGGCGTACCTCCTCATCGGCCGCGACGATATTGGCGATTTGCAGCCCGGCGATGTTGAACGCCTTGCTCGGCGAAACACAGGTCACGGACTTTTGTTGGAAACGCTCGGATAGGGAGGCAAAAGGCGTGTAGTCATGCCCCTCGTAGGTCAGCTCGCCGTGAATTTCATCCGCCACGACAAACACCCCGTTGCGCAGGCAGATGTCGCCGATGCATCGCAGTTCTTCCGGAGTCCAGACTCGCCCGACCGGATTGTGAGGATTGCACAATAACAGCAGTTTCGCCTTCGGGTCGGCCGCTTTCGCTTCAAAGTCGTCGAAGTCGATTGAGTAGCGACCGTTCCGGTAAACGAGGTTATTGGCCGACAGTTCGCACCCGTCATTGCGAATCGATGAATAGAAACAGTTGTATGCCGGAGTCTGGACGATTACTTTGTCGCCCGGTACGGTCAGGGCTTTGATAATGGCCGACAGAGCCGGCACGACACCGCTTGTATAGATAATCCACCGGGGATCTATCCGCCAACGATGGCGGTCTTCAAACCACCGGACGACCGCATCGTAATAGGTTTCGGGCACTTTTGTATAGCCGAAAATGCCGTGCTCCACCCGCTTTTGCAGGGCATCGATAATGGCGGGTGCGGTACGGAAATCCATATCCGCCACCCACATGGGCAGTACATTTTCCTCTTCGGGAGTGTCCCATTTGTAGGAGTTCGTCCCGCGACGCGGGACAATCGTATCAAAATCGTATTTCATAACTTATCTATTTATTCGTAATTTATAAATCCAGTTACTACCCCAAAGTCTCGCGAGGAAGATTGCTCCCCGGAAACAAAGCTCGATGCACATGGCAAGCCACACGCCGGGTAGTCCCATCGTGGGGGCGAGCCATGCCGCCAGTGTCAGCCGTACGCCCCAAATGCTGCCGAAGTTCATCAGACTGGGTACGAATGTATTACCCACACCCACGAATATACCGTAGGCTACGATAGATGCCGCGAACATCGGCTCCGCAAAGGCTTCTATCCGCAGAATCTCGATTCCCAACATGCGGATTTCCTCTACCGGGGTCATCACTCCTATGATTTGCGGAGCTGCCACATACATCAGCGCTCCCATAACACCCATAATCAGCATTCCCGACCAGACGGTAATATTGGCGAAACGACGGAGCAACCGGATACGGTTTGCTCCGAGGCTTTGGCCGACCAACGTCGTGGCAGCTTCCGAAATACCGTAGCCGGGCATATAGCAGAGACTTTCGGCAGTGATGGCGAACGAGTTGGCGGCAATGGCGATGATACCAAGTGGTGCGACGATCACCGTCGTTGCGATCTGCGCCCCACAAATGGCCATGTGCTCGAATCCCATCGGCAGGGAGATGCGGAAAGCCTTACTCAGTGTCTCTTTCCGAGGCAGGAAACTTCCCCGTTCTCCGGACAGTCTCAGCATGGGCGAGCGACGGCAAAGATACCACATCATCCCGCCGGCAGTGATGAGCTCGGCCAGCACCGTTCCCAATATTGCGCCTTCCACGCCCAAGCCTGCGCCGGGAGTGGTAAATGTCACCCCGAACCATTCCACCTGCCGCGAAGGGAAAATAAGGAAGAAGTTGAACACGACATCCAAAAGGCACATCAGCACGTTCAGCATGCTGGGTACACGCATATTTCCACTGCAACGCAACATGCCTCCTGCAAGTAAATTCAACTGCAAGGCAGGAAGGAAAAGTGCGAATATCCCAAAATAGAGGGATGAATCGCTCCGTATTGCTTCATCACCGCCCAACCAGCCGGGAAGCATGCCGCTGATGGAAATGCCGACAGCCGCCAACAATGAGCTGAAAACCAAAGTGGCGGCAATCGACTGGCGAAGTATCTTTCGGGCTCCCGCGAAATCCCCGGCTCCGATCCGGTGTGCTACCTGAACGGAAAATCCTGTTGCAGCAGCTGCGCATAATTCCCAAAACAGCCATGTCGTAGTTGAGACCAATCCGATGGAAGCAGCGGCGTTCGCGCCCAGGCTACCCACCATCGAAGCATCGATGTACTGCATGGCAATTGAGGATACCTGCGCCATAATAGCAGGGACGCTAAGGTATGCAGTCAGGCGTAACTGCTGCCCCAGCGTCATTTGCTTCCCTTCGCGAATCAGCGATAACAGGTAATCGGTCTTTCCTTTTCCTATTCCCATCAAGTTATTTGCAAGGGTGTCAATCGGTAAAACAGGTTTTCTCGTCCCAAAGTCTCAACTTGCAATCGGCGGGAGCCTTGATATTCTCGTCGAGGATAATCTCTCCGTAACTTTCGGCAGTGATACAACCTGTCCGCGGATTCTTCACCCCGCCTATCACACCTTTGATGGTGGCCTGCACCGAGCTGTACTCGAAAGCCCGATCACAGTCGGGGCCGAACGTGCAATTTTCCAATATAAGGTCGTGAGCATAGCAAAGCGGCTGTTCGCCGGTGATGTGGCAGTTTACCAACCGAAGGTTGTGCGAATGCCAGCCCAGGTATTCGCCGTTGAGTTCCGAATCGTAGATTGTCACGTTTTCCACTTCCCAGAAGGCATCCTTTGTCGTAATCTTGGCGTTATGAATCTCCACATTTTTCACGTATTGGAAAACGTATTTGCTGTCGCTCTCCAACCCGTCTATGCGGATATTGCTGCTGAACATGAACGGATAAGTGCCACCATGCAGTTTCAGATTCTTGATGTCCAAATTCTTGCAACGCCAGAACACCTCGTCGGCATCGTTTATCTCCACGTTCTCGATTTCGATATCGTGCATCTCGCGGAACATCTTGGGGGCGTCGATGCGTGTGTTCGTCATTTTCAGATTATCGGAGTACCACAGTGCCGAACGTCCGCCTACATCGAAAAAACAACGGTCAATAACGAAACCGTGCACGTGCCAGAAAGGATAATTTCCCTCGAAACGGCAATCGACGGCTTCGATGTTGCTGCACTCCTTGATGGCTGACTCTCCGGCACGGATGATTACATTCTCCAAACGTAAGTCATGTGATTCGAACAGAGGTCTTTCTCCACCGAATTCTGCATTTGATATTACTTTCATACTTTCCTTATTTTAATTATTATTCATATTCAACTTGTAACAGTGCAAAAGTACGAAGCTCCCTCCATAACAACTTTGCTTCAAGGCTCAAACTGCTTTGTTCTGAAGTTCACCTTGTAATGGAGAGGTAATATTTTATCTCTCTGATGCAAAAATAGATGGTATCTGCCACATACTTTGTAGACAAATTCCCGGTATTCGTACCCAAATTACGGATTATGCTTGTTGCCGATTCTTACACAAATTGCCTAAAGCCTAATATAACTCTGTTTTAACGTGTAGTAGTGGATTATATGGCAAAGAACCGATATCATATTTCAGACACCGGCTCTCTTGTTCAAGTACCTTAATGCAGTTACCAGCCAATGGAAGAAGAAACCAAATCCGGATTCTGGGGATTTCCGATAAGGGGCTGTCCTTGGTCAAGAGCCCGCAGTATCTCTATTTCGTTATCGAGCAGTTCGAAATCGAACACTTCGAGGTTCTCCTTCATGCGTTCGATGTGCGTCGTCTTGGGGATAACGACCACGTCCGACTGAATCTGGAAGCGCAATACCACTTGGCGCACCGTCTTGTGATAGCGGCCGGCGATATACTGCAATGCCTCGTCAGCGTAGATTTCATTGATTTTACCCTGTCCGAACGGGGCATAGCCCATGTGCTGAACACCGAGTTTATCCATCCAAGTCCGAACTTCGGTCTGTTGCGACACGAGGTTGGTCTCGACCTGGTTCACGGCAGGAACCACCTTGTTGTAGTTCACCAAGTCCACCAGACGGTCGGCGGTATAGTTCGATACCCCGATGGCGCGGATTTTACCTTCGGCATAAAGTTCCTCCAGCGCCCGCCATGCGGCGTATGTATCGCCGAACGGCCAGTGCAGCAGTACGAGGTCGAGATAGTCCGTTTGCAACTTCCGCATCGACTCCTCGACCGAGGCGCGGGTGTTCCCGTAATTCCCGAACCACACCTTGGTCGTGATGAAAAGTTCCTCGCGAGGCACGCCGCACCGGGCGATGGCCCGTCCGATATGCTCTTCGTTGCCGTATCCTTGCGCCGTGTCTATCAGCCGATAGCCCAAAGATATGGCGTCCACGACACTCTGCTCGCACACTGCCGGGTCGTTCGACAGAAAAGTTCCCAAGCCCAGCACGGGCATTTCAATTCCATTGTTCAATTTTACCGTTTTCATATTACTTGTTTCGTTTATAAATGATTAAAATTCCATCATGTTCCAATCGCTCGACCCGGTCGAGTGCAAAGGCTTTCGTCAGCCGCGTATTGTCCGGCATTTCGGTAATGGTCAGTTCCTTGCTGCCGTCGATAAACGGTGCGACCACAAGACGTATCTCATCCACCAAATTCTCCTGAATGAACCGGGCATTGATGGTCGCTCCGCCGACAATGGCGAAGCGCCGGATACCGAAAAGCGAATAGAGTTTGTCGAGTGCCGCAGGCAGATCGATGGCCGTATCTCCTGCCAGAATAAAGGGTATCCGCATCTTCCGCAGATAAGCGACATATTCAGGACGGACGCTTCGGGTCGTAACAACGAGCACCTGATTGCGGACACCGTCTGGAAACTCCAAAGAATCTGCGTTCCACAATACTTTCCCTTTCGTGTCGAACGATACGATGTAGGGCGACGGTTTCAGCAGCACATGGTCTTCCGTCGGGGATTCGGCTTCGGCATAAGGCGAAAGGTCTATACTCGCATCGCTGAAATACTTCTCGTGCGTGTTGCTTCCGTTACCCCACGCATCGGTGTCTTCGAGCTTTTGCAGTTCGAACCAGTCACCCAACTCTTCGTTGTGGTCGTGGATGAAATCTCCTTCAATCTTTCCGTCGATGGAGGTCATCATTGTCAATATCACATAAGGTCTGTTCATATATTTATAGCATTATAAGTTGTTTACCACGGGAAATTATCTGGGTCGTTCTTCTCGTAAGTACGCTCGTTGCGGTTCAGCCCGTTGATGACGGACATCTCCACGGGCGAGAGTTCGAAATCGAATATATCCATGTTCTCTGCCGTATAATCGGCATTGTCGCACCGGGGGATGGCAATCAGACCGCGCTGGATGTTCCAGCGCAGGATTACCTGCGCGATGCTTTTGCCGTGTTTTCGGGCAATGGCGCCGATTGTCCCGTCCTGAAGAACCGCACCTCCCTGTCCCAACGGGGCACATCCCTCGACCTGAATACCTTTGGCGAAGGTGTTACCCACGACCTCCTGCTGCGTCATGTAGGGATGAATCTCGATCTGGTTGACGGCAGGCTTGATACGGGCGTATGCCAGCAATTCGTCCACGTGATGCGGGTTGAAGTTACTTACTCCGATGGCGCGGATCTTCCCTGCATCGACATACTCCTCCATGATTTTCCATGTCTCCTCGACCTTTCCGGCTACCGGCCAATGAATCAGCATCAGATCGACATACGTTCCCCCGAATGCTTCGATCGTCCGGTCGAGCGACTCGCGCACCTTGCCGCTACGCATGGCATCGGGAGCGATTTTCGAAGTGATGAACACCTCGCTCCGGTCGATACCGCTCTGCCGGATACCTTTACCCACTTCTGTCTCGTTCGCATAATTTTTGGCGGTATCGATCAGACGCCAGCCTTTCCGTATCGCTTCCGACACGCATTCAGCACAGCGCTCGACCGGAATACGCAATGTGCCGTATCCCAAAATCGGCATCCTTATGCCGTTGTTAAGCGTCGCATAATCCATGATAGGGTCGGTATTCGATATAGAACGCCCGGCTGCCAAAACATTCGTTTCCCCCAATAGTCGGCTTGCTGCGATTCCACCGGCGACCGTTACCGTCTTTTTTAGAAAATCACGTCTATCCATAATTCTTAATTTTTATTCTATTGCAAAATTATCCGGTTCTCCAGCCCCAAACGGGTACGAAATCCGGATTTTCGTACCAAAAATCCGGATTATCCAAGAATTGTCGTAAATTTGTAATCGATTGATAGTATAGGGAATATGGATAATATACTAAAAGTAAAAAACGTCCATGACTACAACACTTTTGTAGGACATGCCGACCAGCACCTTTTGGTCAGCGTGATAGATTACGATACCGTCACGCCCATCCTGCATACACGCAGCCAATTTTCAGTCTATGCACTTTTCTTGCGGGACGACACATTGGAAGACCTGACCTACGGATGCAGCAAATACGACTATAACGCGGGAACGCTCATCTGCGTGTCGCCCGGGCAAATAGGAGGAGTAGAGTATAACGGACAGAAATTCCATATCAAGGGATGGGCCTTGCTTTTCTCTCCTGACTTGTTGCATGGAACCCCGTTGGGTAATCACATCAAAGACTTCTCTTTCTTTTCTTATCAAGCTAACGAGGCCCTCCATATGACAACTGAAGAACGGGAAACCTTCGTTCGGTTTATGAAAATGTTGCAGACCGAATTGACCAAAACACACGACAGACATCAGGAAACAATCATTGTTTCATATATAGAACTGATTCTAAAACACTGCCTTCGTTTTTACGATCGGCAATTCACATCACGCAAAGCGGGTAACAGTGATGTGCTGGCACGTTTCGAGCACATTCTCAAAGAATATTATGAGAAGGAAAAACAATACTCAAACGGAGTGCCCGGCGTACAATATTGTGCTGAGCAGTTATGTATGTCGCGCAATTATTTCAGTGATTTGGTAAAGAAAGAAACCGGAGAAACTGCTGGAGAACATATCCGTCGCCATATCATCGATATGGTCAAAAGTAAACTTATCAACGGCGAACAAATCACGCAGATCGCTTATGACTTGGGATTCGAATACCCGCAACATTTAAGTCGCATGTTCAAAAAACAGACCGGACAGACTCTCTCGGAATACAGCAGAGATATAAGGGAACGAAAGTTCCGATAACCTTATTGATTACCGGAACTTCAGAAAAATCAAGAAAATATCTGTCATGCAGGACACTCGATACCATAGAGCCGTTGCACCTCTTCCGGAGCGTGCAAGTCGAGAATCGTGTTGTGTCCCGTATTCATGGAAGCGATTGCGGCCATATCCTCCGGCGTCAGCATGAAATCCTCGATGTTGAAATTTTCTTCCATCCGCTGCCGATGTACCGATTTGGGAATGGCGACAACTCCGCGCTGTAAATGCCAGCGCAATACGACTTGCGCTGCCGATTTATCGTATTTGCGACCGATACCGGTCAGAATGTCGTCCGTGAACAATCCGTTCCGTCCTTCGGCCAAAGGGCCCCATGCCTCTGCTTGTATGCCGAGTGACTGCATAATTCGTATCGCATCGGTTTGCGGAGTATAAGGATGCACCTCTACCTGATTGACCGCTGGAATAACATTGGCATTATGGCATAAATCCAACAATCTGTCTGATTCGAAATTGCATACTCCGATAGCCCGTACACGTCCTTGAGCATAGAGTTCTTCCATAGCTCGCCATGCGCCGTAACAGTCGCCGAAAGGCATGTGGATGAGATAGAGGTCAAGGTAATCCAGCCCCAAACGGGCGAGCGAAGCATCGAATGCCCGCAATGTCCGTTCGTAACCCATTTCCGAAATCCACGCTTTGGTCGTGATGAACAGCTCCTCACGCGGAATGCCGCTTTCCCTGATAGCCGTACCGACCGCTCGTTCGTTGCCATAGACCGAAGCGGTGTCGATGAGTCGGTAGCCGACAGTCAGCGCATCGGTAACGACCCTTTCGCACTCGGCGGCATCGGGTATCAGAAAGACACCGAAGCCTTGTATCGGCATCTTTACTCCATTGTTCAATTCTTTGAAATCCATGTCATAATATCGTAATAATTAGTTTTTCAAGATATTCAATCATAATTGTAGATACACTCCGAATCCATTCCAATAACCTGAATAAGAAACATTATCTATTCCATGAAGTTATTGAGTTTGTTGGCCGGATTGAGCGGCATCTGATCGGACAATACCAACGACTTGACCATATGCAGTGTCCCCTGCTTATATTTCTGAAAGTGTTCCGAAGCGATATGTTTCTCGTATGCCTCGCGACTCGCATACGTTTCGAGAATAGTTACCTTACAGGGATTCTCTTTTTCGCTGACCGCATACATCGTCAGCACGCCCGGTTCGGTACGTAGAGAGATTTCACCCACCTCGGTAGCGTATCTCATATACTCGTCAAGATATTGCGGATAAACCTCGATTTTCGACAATCGTACGATACCATCGACATTCATCGGTTCTTTAACGCATATTCCCGGCTGTTTATCCAGATTCAGGCATTTACCTATAATCTCTCCCGTAGCGAGATAGGAATAGGTCGGGAACTCGAACAATACAGGTTTCAGTTTCGTATAGTCGAGTTTTCCATCATTGTCGAGCACATCGGAAGCGGCGTATGTATTGACTATTGCGCAAATGAAATTGTCGAAGCCGTCGGTTTCATAAATATCCACCACTTCACATTCCATCGTGAGCGGCGATGCGTCGATGACGGGCGTACCGTATTCGCCAGTATGGTAAGCGAAGACCTTCGATTTATCGACCGCCGCACCGCTGACGCTTCCGACATAGTCGGCTTTCGGCAGCATTTCACGGCTCACAAGATTGACGGAAAGCCGTTTTGATTTCTTGATGCCTTGATTGGTATAATGACTTTTACTCATGCTGACCAGTATCCGGTCATGGCCGATAACACCCGTGTGTCCCACCACGAGCCAGTTTACTTTCCCTTCGACTTCCGCCCCTACAACCGTCATCGGTTTGGGATAGAGTGCTAAGAGATTTCCGAGATTTTTCTTGTTCGTTTCCATAATATCGGGGTGAGCGGTATTCTCCTTCACGGCCGTACTGCACGAGAGCATGACCGACAGCGACAGAATACCCAGTATTGTTTTTATCATCTTTGCTTCTATTTATCTATTTGACTTTCGGTGAACGGGTCGGCACGATGGCCCATGAGGTCGATTCGAGCATATTCCCTGTCGAACTCCTCCATCTCCCAGGCCGAGAGGCGGACGGTTCCCGCTCCGAGCAGCTCGTCCAAGTGTGCCGGATTGGTTGTTCCGGGTATCGGAGCAATCCACGATTTGCGAGATAACATCCATATCAAAGCGAATTGCGCGGGTGTAACTCCCTTGCGCTCGGCCCATTTGCGTACCAAGGCGATGAGCGGCATATTGTGCTTCAAGGCTCTGGGCGTGAACTGCGGCAGGTTCCAACGGCGGTCGCCCTCGTAGAAACGGCTATTTTCATTGATAATTCCGGTAAGAAACGCACGCCCCAACGGACAATAAGGCACGAAGCCGATACCGAACTCTTCCAATGTCGGGAAGATTTTCGTTTCAGGCTCCCGCCACCAGATGGCATACTCGCTCTGTACGGCGGAAAGCGGACAGACGGCGTGCGCCCGACGGATGGAACGGGCACTCGCTTCCGACAGCCCCCAATGCAGCACTTTCCCCTCCTGCATCAAATCCTTTACCGTTCCGGCCACATCCTCCATCGGAACGGCAGGATCGACACGGTGCTGATACAACAGGTCGATATGGTCGGTGCGCAGGCGTTTCAGCGAACCTTCCACAGCCCGGCGGATGTGATCGGGACGGCTGTTGATAGCGGTCGGTTGTTTCTCCTCGACGCCGAAGCCGAATTTCGTCCCGATTTTCACTTTGTCGCGAAACGGTGCGAGTGCCTCACCGACCCACTCTTCGCTGGTGTAAGGGCCATAGACCTCCGCCGTATCGAAGAAAGTGACGCCTTTGTCGTATGCCCGGCGAATCAGAGCGATCATATCCTTTTTGTCGTACTTCCCGCCGTAATAACCCACCATTGGCAGGCATCCAAGACCGATAGCCGATACATCCAATCCTCCGAGCTTACGATACTCCATTGTATCGTCCGTATTCGACGTATTTTCATCAGACTGATTTCCAGTCAAAGAGAACGAAGGTGCTTTGGCTAACACACGGGAAACACCAGTCGTAGCTCCGGTTGCGAGTAGTGCAAAACTCGATGCCGTCCTTAAGAAATTTCTGCGATCCATAATCTTCTATTTTTTCATTGTTCATTTTCTGATTGCAAATTTACCGCGATTGAATAAGCCGGCTTGTATACGATTTACGGATATTCATACCCGAATCCTCGATTCTGCAATAGGACCGTATGTAATTCAAATCAAATGAATTACTTTTGCTCGAAAGAATTTAAATAAACGCTTATGGGAGAAGTTATAAAACTCGATGAAATAGATAAATACAACAAACTGTTCGGACTTGAAACACGACATCCGTTAGTGAGTGTTGTCGATTTATCGAAGGCAACGCAGTGGCCGGAACACTTTAAGATCAACTATGGTGTATATGCCCTTTATCTGAAGGACACCTACTGCGGGAACATCATGTATGGACGTCAAAGTTACGACTACCAGGACGGTACGATTGTCAGTTTCGCCCCCGGTCAGGTTGCAGAGACCGAGATGCTGAAAAATACTCAACCGAATGCCCATGGCATTCTGTTCCATCCCGACCTAATTCGGGGCACCGCACTCGGTCAGGAAATTAAGAACTACTCATTCTTCTCTTATGAGACTCGCGAGGCGTTGCATCTTTCAGAGGAAGAACGTGAAACCGTAATGGACTGCCTGCATAAAATAGAGGCAGAACTGAAGCATAGTATCGACAAGCACAGCCGTCGGTTGATTTGTGCCAATATCGGACTACTGCTCGACTACTGTATGCGCTTCTATGAGAGGCAGTTCACCACACGAGAAGAGGTAAATAAGGACATTGTCGTCCGTTTCGAGCGACTATTAGACGAGTATTTTGACAGCGATACCCCGATACGAGAGGGATTACCGACCGTCAAGTATTTTGCCGACAAGGTATTTCTGTCTGCGAATTATTTCGGAGATATGATCAGTAAACAGACAGGGCAGACCGCTTCGGAATATATTCAGAACAAACTTATCGAGCGGGCTAAAGAAGCCTTACTTGGTACGGATAAGACGACGAGCGAGATTGCTTACGGGCTGGGGTTCCAATACCCGCAGCATCTAAGCCGGATGTTCAAACGGGTGACGGGTTATACGCCCAATGAATTTCGTTCTCAAAATTAGTCTTTATATAGCAAGCTATGAACGAACTGCAATTTCCCGGACTTTATATCGACGACTCTGCCGATCCTCGTGCGATTCTTCCGTACTTGCGACGGAACGCTCATCGGTTATCATCCGGATACCGTCTGCGTGGGAATTCTTGCATTTTGCCTATAGACGGTTGCATTTCATTCTTCGTTGTTTTTTTTATTGTTTCCTTTTTCTTGCCGACCGTCCCATTTCCTTTTTTATCCACAGATAATATCCCGTCAACGGCAATGTACCTCCGACCAATGCCGCGATAAAACTCAGGATACGGGTGAGCATACCGCCCCAACTGCCTACGTGTACAGAGAATATCCATCCGCGTATCTTTCCCGATTTGTCGAGGTCTTTGTAAAGAGTCGTTTCGGTGATTTCGCCGTTTTTCGGATTAAAGTTGTACCGGTCTGCTGCCCGTTGGTTGCCCAAACGATTGAAAGAGACAGTTGCAGTACCGTTTGATACGGTGATTTGTCTGTAGCCGGGATTTTGTGCTTTCAGTTGCTCATACACCCCTTGCCATGAAGTATATGGAGACTGTTCTCCGTTGCTTTTGCGGCGTCCTTCCCGATCATCTTCTTTGCCCTCTTTGCGGTTCGGATTTCCGGCATCACCTCTTTCGTTTTTTTCTCCCCGGTGTCCTTTTTCTTTCTCCGTTGTTTGAGAGAGGGCGCCGTGATGGGAAGTCCCTTGTGTAGTCTCCACACCGAATACTTTGTAGAATCCTGTACGATACCATCCGAAAGACCATGTCAGCCCGGTGAGCGACATAACCAGCAGGAAGAGGAAAGTGTACAGTCCTCCTGCAATGTGCAGGTCGTACCAGAATCTTCTCCACCCTTTATTGACGGATATCTTAAAGCTATTCTTCCATGCTTTGGCAGTACGGGGTATCCAAACGACGATACCGGATATCAGAACAAAGATAAACATCAGCGTGCTGGTGCCTACGATCATTTTTCCCCAGAAAATCCCACCATCCGGTTTCATGCTGTCCAGTAGCCACCGGTGTAGTTTGAACATTGTGGTGAAGAACGGCGTACGTTCGTATTTACCTTTTATTTCGCCTGTATACGGATCGATGTATACAGATGCCCGTCTGGGCTTGGAAAGGTTGACTTGATAGGCCCTTGCCGGATCGGCCGGGATACTGATACCTGTGACCGATACACTGTCGGACAAAGTTGCCGCTACCTTTTTTGCCAGCTCTCCGGCAGGCAAGGGGGTCGATCCTACTTTTTCCACATAATAGAAATCGTGGTTGAGTGCTTCTGTTATTTCGTTTTCAAAGACGAGGGCTGCTCCCGACAGGCAGAGGATGGAGATGATGATGCCGAAAGGAACGGAGAGCCAGAGATGTATTTGGCGAAATTTCTTTTTCATATAAGCTTTTTTCGTGGAGTTATGAGTAGAGTTATAAAAGGAGCCTGCATAAGCGCATACGGCTTGCAGGCTCTTTTATATTATTATCTGTTTGCCTATTTAAGGTTTCAGTCTTCCGACACCGCTGATTTGTGTGGCTTCTACTGTAACACCTCTTGTAGCCGTGGCATTTACCGGATCGATTTTATAGATACCGGGATGGCCGTCGGTAGTGGTTACGGCAATATAAGTAAGGCCGTTTTCCGTATACGGTGTATTGCCGAATCCGGAAATCTGGTCGGTTGAAGGCAGCCCCTCTACATAGGTGAGTTTTCCGGTTTCTCCTTTGTAAATAGCCAGTTGGTTGGCTGTGAAGTCTTCTTCGTCCAAAGGACGGTCATACATTAACAACAGGAAGTAGTCTCCGGTGAGGTGCCAGCAACGAAGGAAAGATTTTCCATTGGTCTGGTCTTCGATGCTATAATAATAACTCGGGTCGAATTCTTCTGTTCCGGCTTTGATACGTACGACACCGGCATCCAAAGTCGTCTGTTGGCGGGCATCGTCCATTGTTTTGGCATAGCTCGGGGAGAATACGTAGATATCGCCGTTGTCTGCTGCCCAGATAGTCTGGTAATATTGCGATTTCATACGTCCGCAGGCATAGCTGATTTTGTCTGTCTTGATGAGTTTCTTGGTAGTAAGCGTCTCATCATCAAAGATAGCCACCCAACATTCATTGGGATATTGCGTCCACTGCAATTCACCTTTCTTGTATTTGCTGCTGTTCGAACCGCCATCTTCTTTTTTCACGAGGTCTTCATTTCCCGGAAGTATCCATTTCCCTCCATCTGCTTTTCCTCCGTACTGGCTTAAACCCATCGGAACTGCGGCGCTATAAATTTTGCTGTTATATTCCAGGATACCGGCCAATGTTACATATTCGCCATTACCCAGGAAGTTTTCCGACATGTAGGCCTTATTCTGGGTGTCATTTGTGGTAAATGTCTCATTCGGTACATCAAGATAAGAGAGCAGGAACATTTTAGGTAAATAGCCGTTCTCATCCGCGTACTGTGTAGGACCGTCACCGGTAGAGGAGGTCATGATATATTTGCCATAGATGCCGTAAGTAGTGAACCGTTTCACTGCATACTCGCCCGAACGGGCCTGCATTTCATAATTGGCATTCATGAAAAAAGAGCGGGTCGTACCGGCATTGCCTTGATTGTAGGTCAATCCATACAGGTATTGGTCTTTATAGAACACCCATTGTGTGGCGCCGTCGTTTACCAGACCATTGTTTATCGTAGAAACCGTCCCTCCGTTCAGAGTTTCGGAAGTCACCAGTACATTGGTTGTATTTCCGGATGCGGTAACAGAAGATGCGATGACATATTCGCCTTTGTCTACAGTACCCGATCCGTTGCCCTTTTCGTCATCAGAACAAGCTGTCAATGTCAATCCGACCATTGCTGTTGCAAGGAGTCCGTTAAAAAAGAAATTTTTCTTCATGTAATTTTTAATTTTAAGCTAATTGTTATTTACTTATTTGTTTATTTTTAATTGCCGAAGTGGATACGTACTTTTCCATAGAACGCGCGTCCGGCTTTTTGGAGACTAAAGTTATCATACAGTTTCTCGTCTGTAAAATTGCGGCATTCGAATGACAGGTTATATCGTCCGTTCTTCAAACTGTAAGAGAGTGCCAGATTGTGTGAGAACTGGTTGGGTACTACATAATCACCCTTATTCGAACCGATATTGGACGAATAATACGTGAAACTGTGCAGATATTGGTTGTCATAAGATACGGTCAGCGTATTGCCCTTTTTCCAGAGGTTATTCCAGAAAAAACTTACATCCGAATCGGCAAACATATACGGGAGGTTGGGCATACGTTCACGATAGGCAAGGTTTACGGCATTGCTGGAAATAGATTTCTCCATATTATCGCGTACATCCATTTTCGTGAAATTTCCTCCTACACTGAGCCATTTGGCGAAGTTATAACGGGCGGAGATATTAAATCCTTTCGTCAGCACTTTGCCATAGTTTATGTAAGTAGCAGCGTATTTACCACCACTCAGGTCGGCAATGTTGCGCTGGATGTAATCTTTGGTGTTCCGGTAGATCAGCCCGCCATCCACATATACCGAATGTTTACCGAAAGTTCTGTTATAACTCAGGCTGAAATTCAGATTATCGCTGTTTTCGGGTTTTATGCCGATATCTCCCATTTCAAGGTCTTCATCACCGAACATCTCTTCGATGGTAGGCAGGCGATAAGCTTTCTCATAAGACAGTTTTGCTTGAAGTCCTGTCAGGATGAAGTAGGTACCTGCCGCGCCATAACCCATGGAACTGATACTGCGGGTCGTTCGTTCATAATTGCTTTGATTGGCTGTGGTAGCCATCGGACCTGCCACGAATTGATCGTAATACTTGCCGAATACGGAGAAATTCCATTTATCGGAAGGCATCAGACGATAGGACAGGCCGGAAATATTCTTGCGGGTCTCTTTGGCAATGGCGTCTTCCTGTTTTTCTTTGGCAAGCAGTGAGGTGTTGGACCGGTGGAACGTATTCAGTACATGGTTGAACGTAAACATATGGGCTTTACCGATACGGTATCTTGCGGTGAACGTACCGTTCCAGTTATTGTTGTCCGCCTCTGAATGTTGGTAGGATTGTTCACCGGGCGAATTTAATAATTTCTTTTCTCCGTACCAGTTGTATTTATAAGAAGCGGTATCCACATTGGTAGTCGTATTCTTGTTATAGTTTACAGTCAGCACTACATCCAGTCCTTTGGTGAACAGATTCTGCTTGCTATATTCCAGTGACGGCATCAGCGAATGGCCTTTGCGGTGTTTCTGTCCATATACTATTTCCTGGCGTACCCCCGTCTGTATCTCTTTGTACATGTGCGAATAGGTAAAACCGAACATCAGACGGTCCGCCCATTTTTTATCCACGATTCCGATTTTACCGATAACGGCCTCATTATGGTAAGTGTCGTTGAAACGCTTTACACGTACCCTCTTATCCTTATCGATTCTGCCGGTTTCAAAATCTTCTACCGGAGCATATACATGATAATCGTTGTCCGAATAGTTCTGGAAAGCATTGATCTCGTAAGTGAGCCCGTTACCGAAAGTCTGTCCGAAATTGACATAAGATTTATGTGTATTGAACGAACCGTAGGAGTAGGAAGCATCCAGAAACCAACGCTGACGTTTCTTGTTGGTGACGATATTGATCACTCCGCCAATGGCATCCGTACCGAAACCTACCGGTACCACCCCTTTGTATACTTCGATGCGGTCGGCAAAGTTTACAGGGATGTTGTTCAAGCCGAAAGAGCTTCCTACACCTTCCTGTGGTACACCGTCAATAAACACCTTGACGTGCTTGCCGCTAAAACCGTCCAGCATGAGCTGCATGTCCGAACCTACGCCGCCCGATTCACGGAGTTTCATTCCCGGTGCTTTGGCCAATGCGTCGCTCAGATTCTTCGTTGTATTCTGAAGTTCTTTTGTATCGACAGCCACTGCGTTGAATGCCGATCTTTTGATTCGGCTGACTCCCGTAGAAGTTATCACCACTTCATCCAGTTCGGTAGTAGACGGTTTTATCACGATGTTTAATTTGTTTCTTTCCCCTTCGGTCAGGTGCACTTTTCTCTCTACCGTTTCGAATCCTACGGCAGATACGATTAATGTATAGTCTCCTGCGGGGGCTTTCAGATGATAGATTCCTTTTTCATTAGTAGTACAGCCGAATTGTGTACCTTTCAGGTAGACAGTGGCAAAATCAATGGTTTCTTTATTCTCGGCAGATATAATTTTGCCGGAGAGCATTGCCCTGTGTTGCGCATATGCAGAAGTCGATAGACAGGCAATTATCAAAAAAGTCAGAGTTAATTTTAGGCTTCTTGTTTTCAAAATATCCTTTGTGTATTAAACGTTTTTAATGCGTTGCAAAGGTCTTTATTTATCGTCATTTGCACAATCGCTACTATTAGGTAATCTGCATAGATCGAATATCGGATATAGTATATGATGCAATCACCATAATAAGGTATATTACCGGAATAACCTGCGTTGGGATGAAATTTCCATTCTTTATATGTTTGAAAACATATTATTACTATTAGATAATTATTAAACTGTTGATATATAGTGTTATATTGTTTTTATTGCAGAATGTGTGTGCGTACACACTATTGCTTATCCGGGTTATTCATTTTACTTTTGCAGAAGAAAAAGAGTTTTAAGGTATTTATCCTATGAACAAAGAATCTCCAAACATTCGCATTATAGACATTGCCGAAATGGCCGGTGTATCCGTTGGCACGGTAGACCGGGTGATACATAACCGTGGCCGTGTGTCGGAGGAAAATGAGAAAAAAGTAAGAGCGATCCTTGAGAAAGCGAATTATCAGCCTAATCTGATGGCCCGTTCCTTAGCTTCTAAAAAGCAGTACCATTTCCTTGCCATTACTCCTTCTTTCAAACCGGGAGAATATTGGGAAGCCATTTCCGAAGGGATAGACAAAGCCGCTTCCGAGACCGAACTTTACAATGTCAATGTTACCAAACTTTTTTTTGACCAGTACGACAACCATACTTTTGATGCAATTGTGCGTACCCTTTTTGATGAAGAAGATATTGACGGTGTGCTGATTGCTACTTTGTTCACCGATTCCGTAGTCCGTCTTTCGCGCGAACTCGATGCCCGGGATATTCCTTACGTTTATGTGGACTCTAATATTGTGGGTGAGCATCAGCTTGCTTATTTCGGTACGGAGTCTTATGATGCCGGATTCATTGCGGCCAAATTGCTGATGAGCCAGCTTGGCAGCCATTCGGATATTCTGATATCCCGGATTGTGCATAGCGGCAAGAACGACTCCAATCAGGGAAAGAACCGGAAGGAAGGCTTTTGCCAATATCTCACCGAACAGGGATTTGAAGGAAATATCCATGAAGTGGAATTAAGGATAGACGATACGGATTATAATTTTGCCAGACTCGATGAGATATTCCGTGCCAATCCCCGGATCGAGGGAGCGGTTATTTTCAATTCAACCTGTTATATTTTGGGAAATTACCTTAAAGAGAGAGGGTTGGAAAATGTCAAATTGGTAGGCTATGACTTGATAGGGAAGAATACTCAATTACTGTCCGAAGGCATTATCACGGCCTTGATAGCCCAACGGCCGGAACAGCAGGGATACGATGGCATTAAGTCTTTATGCAATTATCTTGTGTTGAAGCAGCGTCCCGATAAGGTAAATCTGATGCCGATAGATATTCTCATTAAAGAGAATCTGAAATATTATCTGAATAAGAAATTATAACTTTATAAAACAGGAAATCATGAACGAATTATTTAGTGTAAAAGACAAAGTTGTTGTTATCACCGGTGGAGCCGGTATTTTAGGTAAAGGTATTGCTGCCTATCTGGCAAAAGAGGGAGCTAAGATTGTTATTCTCGACCGCAGTGAAGAAGCCGGAAATGCTCTGGTGCAAGGCATCAAAGCGGAGGGGGGAGACGCCATGTTCCTCTATACCGACGTCATGAATAAAGAGGTACTCGAAGGAAATAAAGCGGAAATCATGAAAGCTTACGGCCGCATCGACGTATTGCTGAATGCCGCCGGCGGAAATATGCCGGGAGCTACCATTGCACCGGACAAAACTTTCTTTGATCTTGAGATCGACGCTTTCAAAAAGGTGGTCGATTTAAACCTTTTCGGAACCGTTTTGCCTACAATGGTATTTGCCGGCATCATGGTCGATCAGAAAAAAGGCAGCATCGTCAACTTCTGTTCAGAATCTGCACTCCGTCCGTTGACTCGTGTGGTCGGTTACGGAACAGCCAAAGCTGCAATAGCCAATTTCACCAAATACATGGCCGGTGAATTGGCTCTTAAATTCGGTGACGGCCTTCGTGTCAATGCCATTGCCCCCGGATTCTTCCTCACCGACCAGAACCGTACTCTATTGACAAACCCTGACGGCTCTTTGACCGATCGTTCCAAAACAATTTTAGCCCATACTCCGTTTGGCCGTTTCGGTGAACCGGAAGACTTGTACGGAACTATCCAATATCTTATCAGCGATGCCTCAAAATTCGTAACCGGTACTGTAGCTGTTATCGACGGTGGCTTCGATGCTTTCTCAATTTGATTGGGAGGTGGGAGTTAGAAGTTAGGAGTTAGTAGCTAATAGCTTGAAATAACTGTAATTTCAATCGTAAATCGTAAATCGTCAAATCGTAAATAAAATTATTATGTACCTATGTGAACAAACTTGGCGCTGGTATGGTCCTAATGACCCTGTAAGCCTGTGGGATATCAAGCAGGCCGGTGCCACCGGAATAGTAAATGCCCTTCATCACATCCCTAACGGAGAAGTGTGGACAGTGGAGGAGATCATGAAGCGGAAGCAGATGATTGAAGAAGTCGGTCTTACCTGGTCGGTAGTCGAAAGTGTACCCGTACACGAACATATCAAGACCCAGACCGGAGATTTCATGAGATATATCGAGAATTATAAAGAGAGCATCCGTAATCTGGCGAAGTGTGGAGTGATGGTTGTCACTTACAATTTCATGCCGGTGCTCGACTGGACCCGTACGGATCTTGCTTATACTCTGCCCGATGGTTCTAAAGCCCTTCGCTTTGAAAAGGCGGCTTTTGTGGCTTTCGATCTGTTCATCCTCAAACGCCCCAATGCCGAGAAGGATTATACAGCCGAAGAAATTGCCAAGGCGAAAGCCCGTTTCGAACAGATGAGCGAAGACGACAAGAAACTTCTTGTCCGTAATATGATTGCCGGTCTTCCCGGTTCCGAAGAGAGTTTCACCGTTGAGCAATTCCAAGAAGCCCTCGACAGATACAATGATATCGATGCCGAAAAGCTCCGTGCCAATCTTATCTTCTTCTTGAAAGAGATTGCTCCGGTGGCCGATGAGGTGGGGGTGAAGTTGGTGATCCATCCGGATGATCCTCCTTACTCCATTTTGGGCCTGCCCCGTATCATGAGCACGGAGGAGGATTTCATTAAATTGATAGAAGCGGTTCCTAATGAATCGAACGGCCTTTGTCTCTGTACCGGTTCTTTCGGTGTACGTGCCGACAATGATCTTGCCGGAATAATGGAACGTCAGGGAGACCGCGTTAATTTTGTTCATCTGCGTAGTACCCAGCGTGATGCCGAAGGCAATTTCTACGAAGCCAATCATCTGGAAGGAGATGTGGATATGTACAACGTCATGAAAAACTTGTTGAAGTTGCAGCAACGTCGCAAATGTTCCATTGCCATGCGTCCGGATCACGGCCATCAGATGATTGATGATTTGAAGAAAAAGACCAATCCGGGCTATTCATGTCTCGGTCGTCTTCGGGGACTGGCAGAATTGCGCGGGCTCGAAATGGGCATTGCAAAATCTATTTTTGATAAAGAGTAGTTAAGTAATAAGTAGTTAAGTAGTCAAGTAGTTAAGTAGTCAAGTAGTAAGTAGTTGAGTGATTAAGTAGCAAATAGTTAAGGAAAATATATCAGACAAGTCATTTCTACTTGACTACTTAACTACTTGACTACTTAACTACTTAACTACTTAACTACTTAACTACTTGACTACTTAACTACTTGACTACTTAACTACTTGACTACTTACTACTTGACTACTTACTACTTAACTACTTACTACTTGACTACTGAGACTACTTAAGAACTGAAGTGTACATTCTTATAATAAAGAGTGTACACTTTTTATTTGTACTTTTGATATTAATCGTATATATTTGCTCCCGCTACAATCTCAAATTACATAATAGTTCAACTCGATATCACTATGAAACCACTTTATCAGGAACTCCCGTTTTCTGTGGAACACTACATCAACTTTTACAGGGAAGATCTGCCTTATTTCATTGTTCCGTGGCATTATCATCCCGAAATAGAGATCATGTGCATAGAGCAGGGAAGCGGTACCCGCTTTGTTGGTGATCATATCGAAAATTATGAAGTGGGCGATGTCTGTATCATCGGACCTCAGTTGCCCCATGAATGGAGGAATGACAAAGAGTTTTTCGGAGAAGGAACCGGATTGCGTTCCGTATGCCTGTGTGTGTATTTCCGTAAAGAGCTGTTTGAGGGGGTCATGATTAATTTGCCCGAATTCATGAATATCCGTAATCTGATAGAACGTTCCCGGCGGGGGATAAAATTCACCGGAACCGCCCGTGACCGTATTGCGGACTTTATCCGCAGCACTTTCAATTCGAATGGGGCGGTACGGGTTACCAATCTGATCACTTTGCTCGAAATGATGGCTAATACGGAAGAATATGAACTTCTCGCCAGTGTAGGTTTCACCCAGTCCGTCAATTCTTCCGACTTTGAACGTTTCAATAAGATATATCAATATCTGGTGAAGAATTTTAACCAACCGATTAAACTGGAAGAGGTAGCCGGCTTGGTAGGTCTTACCCCTACTGCCTTTTGCCGCTATTTCAAGGAGCGGACCAAGAAGACCTTCGTACAATATCTGAACGATATGCGTATCGGACATGCCAAGCGGCTCTTGATTGAAGGAAAAATGAAGATATCCACCGTAAGCATGGAAGTGGGATTCAATAACCTGTCCAACTTTATCGAGCAATTCAAAAAGAGCGTCCATATGTTGCCTACCGAATACCAAAAACAGTATGGTGTGAAAAATAAAAAAGCGATTTAGAAGCCCTCTATCCTACATTATTCACACTCAGTAGTCAAGTAGTAAGTAGTTAAGTAGTAGGTAGTTAAGTAGAATACATCAGACAAGTCATTTCTACTTAACTACTTGACTACTTACTACTTGACTACTGTATATGAATTATTCAGGCTATATTCTGGAATATTATCAATTAAAATCCATATACCTGTATAAATGATAAGATAACATAATTATCGGGGAAGATAGGAGACAGACCGCCTATGGCTATGGCCTACCTTTGTTCCCATCGAATTATATGTGGAATCTTAAAATATAGGTGATTATGGAAAATAACAAAATTGTCTTTCCGGAACTGTTCTTTACCGATAAGAATCTGGTGGGACGCGATGTCCTCAAAATCTCCCGGAATTTATCCGACTTGAAAGGCATCTTTGCCGATGCGGAAGCTTTCGAACGAATGCCCCAGAATCAGCTTGCTTATGAAGTCAGCAGTTTTTTACCCGAAAAAGAAGGAACTCCGGGCGGATTGTACTTCGGCATTACCTATCTGTATCCGGGGAAAGTCGGCAATGAGTACATGATGACGAAAGGACATTATCATGCCAACGTCGACCGTGCGGAATTCTACTGGGGACTGGAGGGCGAAGGTATGCTGATTCTGATGGACGGGCAGCGTAATGTGTGGGCCGAACATGTATTTCCCGGCAGTTTGCATTACATTCCGGGGGGAGTAGCCCATCGGATGGCAAATACGGGAAGCTCCCTTTTCTCATTTGCTGCCTGTTGGCCTTCGGACGCCGGGCATAATTATGCCGAGATTGCAGAAAACGGATTCTCTGCCAGATTGATGGAAGTGAATGGTGTCCCTCATTTAATCTGACCGGCAATGTATTGTATAGCAATAGATTTAGGAGGTACCATTATCAAGATCGGTTTGGTGAAAGGAGCGGAAATCCTTGAATTCAACTCGTTTCCCGCCAAAGCAGGGAGTCTGGCCGACAATCTTCCTGTTATGAAGACGGTAATAGACCGGTTGTTGGGAAAATGGAGGGTATCGAAAGAAGAACTTTCCGGCATAGGGCTGGCCTTTCCCGGTATGGTCAATCCGAAGGAGAAAAGGGTGACTTCCACCAATGATAAATACGATGATGCCTGTGACATAGATCTGGCTTCGTGGGTTTACAGGAATTGGGAAACTCTTTTCATTATCGATAATGACGCCCGCCTGGCACTTGCCGGAGAGTGGTGTTTCGGTGCCGGAAGAAATAGCAGGAACATGGTAATGATGACCATTGGTACGGGAATCGGTACCGGGGTCGTACTGGATGGACGGATTATAAAAGGAACTCATTATCAGGCAGGGTCGTTGGGCGGACACATCGTCGTGGACTATCGTGGACGGCGTTGTACTTGTGGAAACATCGGGTGTGTGGAAGCAATGGCTTCTTCCTTTTTCCTGCCGGAGATTATCCGTACCCATTCCAAGATCAGCAATGAGTATAAGGCGAAAGCTTCTTCTTACGACTTTAAAACCCTGTTCGGTTTAATGAGACAGGGAGAGCTGGAAGCCACTCTTTTATGTCAGGATTGCATGGATGTATGGGCGGCGGCCATTATCAATTACATCCATGCTTATGATCCGGAGATCATCGTGATAGGCGGCGGGATTATGCGTAGTGCGGATATCATATTGCCTTATCTGAAAGAACGGATCGACCGTCTGGTTTGGTCGCCGGAAAATGAAGTAGAGATCAGAGCCTCCTTATTGGGGGATAATGCCGCTCTTTTGGGAATTTCGTGTACGTTGTCAACAATAAAAAAAGAAAAATGCTATGAACAGATATTTTAATGAGAAATCTAATTATGATAAGTATCCGGTGGTGAACGTGCCGGGTATGGAGGAAGAGTGCCGGGTGGGTTGGAGAGCTATTTCCGATCGTCTGGAGAAAGACCTGTCGCAGATCGGAAAGAAAGTAAAGGTCGTGGTGCTGGAATGTTACCAGGGAGTATCGGATGAAGAGGTGGTTACGGCTTTGCAGTCTGCTTTCCCGGCTTCCCGTTGGTTCTTTTCGGCGGATGCCATGAAGTCTCCGGAACAGATAGATGCCATCTTGAAGCAGGACATCACGGAAGACGAGATTTTCGGTTATATGACCCGTCAGAACATGGACTGTTATTTCGACGGAGATAAATTGCCGGGTATCCGTTCGGAGATTGCTGCCATTACCGAAGGCATTGTTTTTGTCTATGGGGTCGGTGCGGCTTACGTACAGCCTTCGTATGATTTACTGGTGTACGCTGATATGGCCCGTTGGGAGATACAGATGCGTTTTCGTCGCAACGAGGTATCGAATGTTGGCATCAGCAATAGGGAAGAACGTGCTTCATTGCAATACAAGCGTGCCTTTTTTGTAGACTGGCGTATTTGTGACCGCTTCAAGAAGAAACTGATGAAGAAGTGGGATTATGTACTCGATACGAATACCGCCGGCAATCCAAAGATGGCGACTGCAAAGGCAATAGAAGCCGGACTGGAAAAGGCCTCCCGTACCCCCTTCCGGGTCGTTCCTTTTTTCGATCCGGGACCTTGGGGCGGACAATGGATGAAAGAGGTATGCGACCTCGACCGGGAGGTGCCTAATTTTGCCTGGTGTTTCGATTGTGTCCCCGAGGAAAACAGTCTTTATCTCGGTTTTGGAGACGTACGTTTCGAATTACCTTCTATCGATCTTGTTTTTGCTTATCCGGCACGTTTATTAGGCAATCCGGTATATGGCCGTTTCGGTGACGAGTTTCCGATCCGTTTCGACTTTCTCGATACGATGGAGGGAGGAAATCTGAGTCTGCAAGTACATCCCCTGACACAATATATACAGGAAAAGTTCGGTATGCACTACACGCAGGACGAAAGCTATTATATGTTGGATGCGGCAGAAGATGCTACCGTGTATTTGGGGGTGAAAGAGGGGATCGAACCGGAAGAGATGATCGATGCCCTTAATGAAGCGCAGGAAAGCGGTTACTTCGATGCGGAGAAATACGTGGGTCGCTATCCCGTTAAGAAGCACGACCATTTGCTGATACCTGCCGGCACGATACATTGTTCCGGAACAAACGGTATGGTGCTTGAAATCAGTGCGACTCCTTATATCTTCACTTTCAAGCTTTGGGATTGGGGACGTCTCGGGCTGGATGGCCGTCCGCGTCCCATCAATATAAGGCACGGGCAGGAAGTCATTCAATGGAACCGTACGGAGTCTTGGGTCAGAAAAGAGATTTTCAATCGTATAGAGCCGGTGGCCGAGGGCGAAGGCTGGAGGGAAGAACGTACCGGTTTGCACGAAAACGAGTTCATCGAAACCCGCCGTCATTGGTTTACCGCTCCCGTATTGCACCGGACGGACGGCAGTGTGAATGTTCTCAATCTGGTTGAAGGGAGAGAGGCCATTGTGGAAAGTCCGACAGGAGGGTTCGAGCCGTTTGTTGTTCATTATGCCGAGACGTTTATCGTGCCGGAATCGGTGAAAGAATATACGATCCGCCCTTATGGAGAATCCGCAGGTAAGCAGTGCGCTACTATTAAAGCTTTTGTTAAACACAATCCTTAATTCGATTTTGAGTATGAAATTTAATCCAGGTTTTGATATAGAACCCACAACGAATCCCATGGGGTTCGTTTATGGTCCCGATGTTTTTGGCCCTCCGGTAGAGAACCGTTTGCTGAAAGATATCCGCAAGAGTTTATCCGATCCCGATTGTGACGGTCCCGAAGTAGTGTATGCCATTGCCATGGATGTCGGAAAGAAAATCCATGAACCGCTTCTGAAAGAGATGCACCTTCTCTATGGGGTGGTGACTTATGCCGCCGGAAAATTAGGACGGGAACCCATACGTAGCCAGGGACATATTCACTGGGTTTCCAAATTCAGCCAATGGTCTACTCCGGAGGTTTATGAAATCTGGTCGGGCGAAGCGATTATCTATATGCAGGAGTTTGCCGAGGATAATCCCGGGCGTTGTTTTGCCGTTTATGCCCGTCCCGGTGACGTTGTGATTGTCCCCCCATACTGGGCGCATGCCACTATCAGCGCCAATCCGGACGAACCGTTGACATTCGGTGCCTGGTGTGACCGCGACTACGGTTTTGAGTACGAGGGCGTTCGCAGGCATAAAGGCATCGCTTGGTTTCCTGTCTTTAATGATAAGAATAAAATAGAGTGGCAAGCCAATCCGCTTTATGAGAAATCTGAACTGATCTGCAAAACTCCTGCCGATTACTCCGCCCTCGGCATCGTAAAGGGGGAAGCCATCTATACGACTTTTGAAAAAAATCCGGATACTTTCTTATATGTTCCCCGCCCGGAACTGAAAAAGGAGGTATGGGAGAATTATCAACCTTAGCTTGAATAATTTATATACAGTAGCCAAAATGTTAAGTGGTTGTTTAGTAGTCAAGTAGCTTAGTAGTCAAGTAGTTTAGTAGTCAAGTAGTTAAGTAGTAAGTAGTTAAGTAGAAATGTCTTGTCTGATGTATTTTTTTGACAGCTTATTGCTTGACTGCTGATCCTTAATTATTCAAGTTGGGATACCGGTGACGTGAACTATCCGTCCTTACTACTTTATCTACTCAACTACTTACTACTTAACTACTTAACTACTTAACTACTTAACTACTTACTACTTGACTACTTAACTACTTACTACTTGACTACTCAACTACTCACTACTTGATCACTTAGCAACTTAAATTTAAAAATAAATACCATGAAAACAGAGTATAATAGCAAGCTTATTTATGTGATTGCAGTCGTTGCCGCTACGGGCGGACTGTTGTTCGGGTTTGATACCGGAGTCATATCGGGGGCTATCCCTTTCTTTCAGAAAGACTTCGGAATCGATAACGGTATGATTGAAATTATTACGGCTTCCGGGTTGTGCGGTGCTATCTTGGGAGCGCTCTTTTGCGGGAAAGTGACGGATACGCTCGGCCGTAGAAAGGTGATTTTGGCATCGGCCGTGGTTTTTGCCATCGGTGCGTTGTGGTCCGGATTTGCGCCCGATGTGTATCACCTCATTGCTTCCCGTTTGTTTTTAGGAGTGGCTATCGGTGTCTCTTCTTTTGCCGTACCGCTTTATATTGCGGAAATCTCTCCGGCAAAAAAACGCGGAGCTTTGGTGTCGATGTTCCAGTTGATGGTTACTATCGGTGTTTTGGTATCTTATCTTTCTGATCTCTTTTTTGCCGATGAAAGCCGGATAGACTGCTGGCGGCCGATGTTTTATGTAGGCGTGATTCCCGCTATCGTATTATTTGTGGGTATGCTGTGTATGCCCGAGACGCCACGTTGGTTAATCGGTCGCGGGAGAGAGCAGGAAGGACTGGCCGTGCTTTCGCGTATAGAGAGTCCGGAATCCAGAAACGATGCTTTTGAAGCGATCCGGAAAGAAGTGGCCAAGAGTCGTGAGGAGAAGTCCGGTTATCGCGAACTGTTCAAGCCCTGGCTGCGCAATGCCGTGATCATCTGCATCGGAATTATGTTTTTCCAACAGTTTGTAGGCATCAACACCGTGATCTATTACAGTCCCAAGATATTCCTCATGGCCGGGTTCGACGGTACGGTTTCCGCTATATGGGCCTCGGTGGGCGTAGGGGCGGTCAACCTGCTGTTCACGATCGTATCGGTGTATTTTGTAGACAGGCTTGGAAGGCGCAAACTCTATTTCACCGGTCTGACCGGGATCACGGTTTCGCTGATTCTGTTGGGCATTTGCTTTGCCTTCTCCGCTTCGTTGGGCGATGCCGGCAAATGGTTGTCCGTCCTGTTGGTCTTTTTCTATGTTGCCTTTTTCGCTATCAGCATCGGCCCGTTGGGGTGGCTTATCATCTCCGAAGTATTTCCCCAGAAACTCAGGGGATTGGGCTCATCCATCGGTTCCTTGTCCGTGTGGTTTTTCAATAGCATCGTTTCGTTTACTTTCTTCAAGATCGTACATGCTTTCACGATAAGCGGTACGGAGATTTATGCAGAAGGTGAGAACTTGGGGAATCCGGCCGGTGCTTTCTGGTTTTATGCCGTGGTAGCTCTGGCAGCCTTGATATGGGGATACTTCTATGTGCCCGAAACCAAAGGAGTCTCTTTGGAAAAGATTGAGGAATATTGGCGCAAGGGGGGCAAACCACGTTTCTTGAAATAGGGAAAAAATGCCCGGAATATTGGAATCATATCAATATTCGGGCGATAATAAGACTATTATGGTAAAATATCATAATTATCAGCTAAAATGGTGGAAAGAAGGTATAACACTTCTCCGTACTTTTACATTCGTCATTTGATGCTGGCCGACCTTCTTTTTTTTACCGGGATATAATTATAGATTATAATAAATGAAAACACAATGAATATGAAAACAGAGTATCAATGTAAGAGTCGCATGAAGCACACTTTGCTTATAGGGACTGCGATGTTTCTTATCTCTCCGATCACCCTTTTCGCCGGTGTTACCGCACATTCCGATGCGGGCAGTGAAACCGGTATTTCGAACGTGACACAGCAGCAACAGACCGTAAAAGGTATTATAAAGGGCCCGGACGGCCTGCCTGTCATTGCTGCCAATATCTCTCAGAAAGGTACCAATAATGCTACCATAACCGATTTGAACGGAAACTTTACACTGAATGTCACCGGAAGGCAGCCTGTTTTAGTTATTTCTTATATAGGCTATGTCACTACGGAAGTAAACGTATCCGGAAGGGCTTTTGTCGAAGTGGTATTGCAGGAAGATGTGGCGGCACTGGATGAAGTGGTGGTAGTGGGTTATGGCACGATGCGTAAGAAAGACGTTACGGGTGCTGTCTCTTCCGTCCGTTCGGGAGAGATCACCAAGAATGCCACTTCCAATGTGATGCAGGCCATTGCCGGAAAGATGTCGGGGGTACAGGTCGTGCAGAATTCCGGTACGCCGGGCGGTGATGTATCCATTCTGATACGTGGTGTGGGTACCATCAACGACGCGTCTCCTTTGTATGTGATCGATGGGGTGCCTGTAAGCGGCGGCATGTGGTACTTGAATCCGAACGATGTAGAATCCATCGATGTCTTGAAAGATGCTTCGGCTACGGCTATTTACGGTTCGCGGGGAGCCAACGGAGTAGTGATGGTTACCACCAAACAGGCACAGGAGGGACATACGGAAATCAATTTTGATTACAGCTACGGCATACAGCATTCGGCCAAAACATACAAGATGCTGGATGCGTCGCAATACGCGGCTTTACACAATGAGATGCGTACCAATGCCGGCCCGGAATACTCTTTGAATCCGGCTTTTGCCGATCCGGAGTCGTTGGGAGCAGGTACCGACTGGATGGATGCCATCTTCCGCACTGCGCCGATGCAGAAAGTCAATCTATCCATGCTGGGTGGCAATCAGAAGATAAGTCATGCCACCTCTTTGGGATATTATACTCAGGACGGCATCATGAAGAATTCGTCTTACAACCGTCTGAGCCTGCAATCGAACATCTCCTCCAAACTGGCATCGAACATCACCGTAAGGGCGAATGTAAACCTGAGTGCGGAGAATCGCCGTACCCAGCCCGTAAGTACGGTTATCCAGAATGCAATGCGCATATTGCCTTCCATTCCTATCTATGATGACAACGGAGAATATGCCGGGCCTACGGGCAATGCGGAGTGGAATGGAAACGCATTGAACCCGGTAGCCATCATCAATGAACAAAACTACCGGATGAAGGGATTCCGTATGCTGTCTAACATCTCTTTAGAGTGGGAAATCATAAAGGGACTGAAATTCAAGACGACAGGGGGAGCCGAGTTGGGATACGATTATAACAATTCGTACATACCCAAATACAAATGGGGGATGAATGAATCGAAAAATACCATGCAGACGGTCACTTCCGCTTATGAGCAGTTGTATCTGTGGGACAATACATTGAATTATGACAAGGCTTTCGGAAAGCACCGCATCAATGCCATGATAGGTACTTCTTATCAGGAATACAAGAAAGAGTCCGTATCGGCTGCCGGTTCCGGACGTGCCAGCGAACTGACTACCGAACTGGACAATGCGACCAAGGCTACCGATGTAGGAGGCAATTCATACCGTTGGGCATTGATGTCGTACATGGCCCGTCTGCATTATTCATATGATGACCGTTACCTGCTGACAGCTACTTTCCGTGCAGACGGTTCGTCGAAGTTCGGTAAGGATAACCGCTTCGGTTACTTCCCCTCTTTCGCTGCTGCCTGGAATATCGGCAATGAAGCATTTATGCAGTCCGTCAAGCCCGTCTCTTTACTAAAACTCAGAGCCGGTTACGGACAAACGGGTAATCAGAATATCGGTGCATACGCCTTTGCCGATAAACTGAGTGTGAACGGTGTTTATAATTTCGGTTCGCAACGGGGTTTCGAGTCCAATTTAGTGAATCTGATTTATCCTTACCTCTTGTCCAATCCATCAGTGAAGTGGGAATCGGTGGAACAATATAATGTAGGTCTCGACATTGGTTTTCTGCAAAACCGTATTGTCGCCAATCTTGATTTCTATGTGAAGAATACCCGGGACATGCTTACCAAGAAACCGGTTCCGCAGACAAGCGGCACTTCTTTGGAACAGGCGGACTGGCCACCGGTAAACATCGGTAAAGTACTGAACCGTGGTTTCGAATTCACCGTCAACACTAAGAACTTTGTAGGAGAATTTAAGTGGGAAACCAGTCTGAATATGAGTTTCAATCACAATGAAGTGGTTTCGATCGGTGGCCCGGAGATACTGAACGGTGTGAGCCTGATCCGTGAAGGCCAGCCCATCAATTCTTTCTACGGATACGAGTTGGGCGGAATCTATCAGACACTCGATGAAGTGTTCACCGGCCCTGTCATGGAAAACCGTGCTCCGGATAAAGCCTCTCACAATCCTTATAAGAACACCTCTCCCGGTGATATGTGGTTTGTCGATGTAGACGGGAACGGTGAAATAAACGATCTGGACCGTACCGTTATCGGTAATCCTTCTCCCGATTGTATTTTCGGTTTCAACAACACATTCAGCTATAAGAATTTTGATTTGAGCATTTTCTTTCAAGGCGCTTTAGGAAACCAGGTGTGGAATGGCGTGCGGGCCAGTCATGAGAGTATGAACAGTACGTACAACCAGTTGGCAACCACTCTGGAAAGATGGACAGGCGAGGGGAGCAGCTACTCGATGCCCCGTGCCATTTATGCCGATCCGAACAACAATTCGCGTGCCTCTACCCGTTGGCTGGAAGACGGTGCCTATGCGAAGCTCAAGAATCTGACATTCGGATATACACTGCCGGAAAAGTGGATTCGCAAGGCAAAGATGAAAGCGTTGCGCCTTTACGTCAGTTTAGATAATCTCTGTACCATAACCAACTATTCGGGGCTGGATCCCGAAGCCGGATTGAGCGGATTGGATTACGGTGTCTATCCGTCCGCGCGTACCTATATGTTCGGTGTATCCGTTAAATTCTAATAACATAAAGCCATGAAAAAGTATATTTATATATTCGCCTTTTTAGGACTGTCGCTCTGTAACCAGAGTTGTATGAATAAGTTGGAGATATTGCCTAATGACCAGATTATTACCGATAATTTCTTTGAAAAAGGTACGGCCGAAGAGATCGAGAGTGGAGTGAACTCCATGTATCAGCGCTTGCAGAGTTCGTATATGTACAATCTCCGTATGTGGACACTCGATATTGTGGCCGGCGAGGGGAGTGTGGGCAATGAAGCGGGCGGCAACGGGCTGGAAACAACACAGCTTGCCAATTTTATAACTACCAGTGATAATTCCGGTGCAAAGGAATTATGGCGGGGACCCTGGGCCGGAATCAGCCGGACAAACTGGATTTTGAACAACATCGATGATGCGGCCCGGGTAAGTCCGGAAAAGATTGTCCAGTATAAGGGGGAAGCCCATTTCCTGCGTGCCTTGTATTACTTTAATCTGGTACGTTTGTTTGGTGATGTTCCTCTGATCAAGACCCAGCAGACAGCAGGCGACGATCTGCAGGTATCCCGGTCTCCAAAAGAAGAGGTTTACGAACTGATAATACAGGATTTGAAAGATGCTGCTTCCATGCTGCCGGCGCAATACGAACTTTCTTCCGATATAGGCCGTGCCACCAAAGGCGCTTCCTTAGGACTGCTGGCCAAGGTATATCTCACCTTGAAGAAATACGATGATGTCATTTCTACTATTGAGGAACTGGATGCGCTGAATATATATACCTTGAACAGAAAATACGATTGGAATTTCGACTACCTGCGTGAGAATGGCCCCGAGAGCCTGTTCGAAGTACAGTATGAGAAAGATGTGACCACATATTCCGAGTTTGACATCCTCGGACAGGGCGGGTGGCACAATGACTATATGGCTCCTTTGGCCCCGATAGCGATTGGTGGCAGATGGGGTAACTTCGGCTGGTTTGCCGTATATCCGGAATTTGTGAATTCTTATGAAGCGGGAGATTTGCGGAAATCCGTTTCCGTGTGGTGTCAGGGCGACCAGTACAAAGGCTGGGCTTATGATCCGTCGGTTTCTCAGACCGGACACAACGTAAAGAAATTCCTCTGTGAGGATATAGGACAGGATCGCGCTATGGATAGCCCGTTGAATTTCCCCATATTGCGTTATGCGGATGTATTGCTGATGTATGCCGAGGCTTTGAATGAAAAGGGGCGTACGTCGGAGGCTTGTGCTCCTGCCGCATCCTATGAGGAGGGCGGGCCGTTGAATCGCGTTCGTGTCAGGGCCGGATTGCCTGAGGTAACGACTGAAGACCAGGCGGAATTACGGGAGATTATCCGTCATGAACGCCGTATGGAGTTGGCTTTCGAGGGCGGACACCGTTGGTTCGACTTGATCCGTTACGATGAGAATGGGGAGTACGCCAAGAAATTCTTCCACAGTATAGGTAAAACGAATTTCACAACTCCCAAGCATCTGTTATTGCCTGTTCCTATGGACGATATCGATGCAAACCCAAATTTGAGACCTAATAACCCCGGCTATTAACCCGATATGAAAAAGAAGATGAAAAGGAATATGAAAAAGAAAATTCTCTTGTCCGTTGTCTCTTTCTCCCTGGCTGTAGGGGCCGGTGCTCACGACGATTTGATTTACAGAACGCAGGCGGGATGGAATTTCGACATCGGTAACCAGTCTGTTATTTCTCAAACGTTGGATGCCGTTTTCACAGGAGGAGCTTGCGTGGGCGATTATGACGGAGACGGACGGGTGGATATCTGCGAGGTGGAGACTACCGGCGAAATGATAAAATGGGTATGGAAAATAAATAATGGTAAAAAGGATTGGATAACAAGCACTCCGGTCAGCTTTGGCATCAGTGCTACGGACAAGTATGTGACGGGCGACTTTAACGGTGACGGAAAGACCGATATCGCCGTGATGCGTTCGGGAGCCGGAGGACTGGCAACCTGGTACATCGATTTTTCCCCTTGTGAGGGGAACATCGATGCCAGAGGTCAGTTCGGACTGCCCGGAGACATCCCTTTGTCCGGTGATTTTAACGGTGACGGAATAGATGACCTTGCCGTTTACCGTCCCTCTACGTCGACTTGGTATGTAGCGTTTTCGTCTCTTACCGGATATCCCGAGTTCGATATGCCCCTTGCCATCAACGGGGTGGTGTTCGGGACGGCGGAAGATGTTCCCTTTACCGGAGATTTCAATGGAGACGGCTATACCGATATGGCACTCTACCGTGCTTCGACCGGACAGATACTCATCAATTATTGGTCGGCAGACAAGCCGCAATACGAACACTATGCTGATTCCAATGGTTACGGGACGGTGGACTGCACCGTGACAGTGCCGTTGACGGGGGTACTTGCCGTTATGTCTGCGGATGCGGATCAGTCCCGCCCTGCCGTCCTGCCTTTGGCTACCCTTGAAGAGACGGGGAAAGAGGTGAATCTCCGGCACGGATGGACTTGTATCTTCGATAATTCGCTGGATGTGGATAAGTGGGCGCGCAATCTGGAAGCCGCAGGAATCAATACGCTGGAATATCATCCTTGGATGAGAGCCCATGAGGAGGTGGCCCCTCAGACGGAAACCTGGAATACATACGTCGGCGACGACCGTCTTTGGACGAGCAAGGCCATGATGAAAAAGAAGATAGAGAAATTCCGCAGCATCGGTGGACGTTCGGTCTGCTATACCGGCATCTATGCCGCAACTCCGGCTTTTGCCCATACCTGTCCCGATTGGGCCATGCGCAATGCGGGCGACCGTAGCTTTATCACTTATGGCGGTTCTTATCTCTACCTCATGTCTACCAACGAATCGGTGGATGCCCCGTATACCATCGGCGGAGAGACGTATAAAAACTTCAACGACTATTTTGTGCATCAGGCGGTGACGGCTCAGAAAGAGTATAATTGGGACGGATACCGTTGGGATTGGTACGGCCTGCCCGATAGCTATGTCTGTGACGGAACGGAGGCTGCCTGTAATTTCTCGTCGGAGATGGCTCCGTTGGTCAAACGCCTGGATCTGGCAGTGAAGGAACAGCGTGCGGACGTCACTACTACGGCATTGCAACTGCCGTCTACAAACGGGAATATCCCGCATTACACGACGGGAGCGGTAGCCAACCATCAGTTTATGGAACTCTGGCCTTTTGGCACGGGAACCAAATACACCGATCTTTACCGTGACATTTATGAAGCAAAATCGCGTTACCCCGATAAGCCGGTTTTCGCCAATTTCTATCCGCCTGCAGAGATGAACCTGACGACCGGCTGGCCGAAACAAAATATCGATTATCAATTTGCAACCTGTCTCTCGGCCGGCGGTTATCCTGCTGCGCAAGTGGTGGACGGAGTAGCGAGCTTTACCGATCCGGTTCCTTTCCATGCTGTGAACTATCCGTTGGAAGTGCTCGAACAGATCGCCCGTTGGAATAAGTTTACGGAAGCCTACGGAGCCTATCTGTATTATTCCAACCGCGCTTACGTCATTGCCGATTACAATCAGTCGGATTTGGCTCTGGATAATGCCGACGGCATCTATGCCAAACTGAAAAGACGTTGGGATAAACGGACTGGCCGGGCGGATGCTCTGATTGTCGATCTGGTGAACTACGGCAGCTCGGTCGATTTGCGTTGGGATGTGGTGAATACGGCGCCTGCGGCAAAGGCGACCGGTCTCTCTTTCACCTTACCGGAAGATGCAGTGCCGGCAGATCTTTATTGCGTTACTTTGGAAGGCAGCCGGAAGGTAGATTATACCAGAGAAGGCGATAAGGTAAAAGTGTCGTTGTCTTCACTCGGTACTTTTGCCACCTTGGTGCTGCATCTCAACAGCACGGTCGGAATGCCCGAAGCACCTGCGGAGAAAAGTGTCGCATTCGATCTATTCCCCTTCCGTTACGATGCCGGCGGAGAGACTTTGCGCTCCGAAGAGACTGCTGCGATTACCATTCTCGACGATCAGGAACCGCTTATCGTCTCCAACGACTATAACGGTAACGTGTCTCAGATCCAGACAGTGACAGATGCATTTGCCGGAGAGAAAGCATTGCAGGTTACTCCGGGAATGATCCGGTTTACCACCACTTCGGACGGTGCGATCCGTGTACCGCTCGATCGTTTCAACCGGTTTAAGATAGCTGTCCGTTCCCATAACACCACGGCTTGCTGGTTCGGTTTCCGTCTGATAAAGCCGTCCGACAGTTCTCCCGTATGGGAAACGAAAGACCTGTTCTATCGCGTGGGGTATTCCCAGCCGGGATTGGCTTATCTTACGCTGACTCCCGTAAAGCCTAAGGTAGACGAATGGGTGGAATATGAGCGGGATCTCCGGGAAGATATTACCGGCCTGTGGGGAGAAGATTGGGCGGATGCCATCGTGGTATCGGTCTTTATGGGGCCGGTAGACAGGAACAGTGCCGATTATGACAATCTGATTTTCATGTCGGACAAATATACGGGAATCGAATCTTCAAAAAAAAAAGAGGAGATAAGCGTCTGTTTCGATGACGGAGGTTCCCGGATGATTATATCCGGAGGAACGGGGCAGGAGCGTCTGTGCGAGATCCGGTTGGCGGATATGGGAGGACGTATCTGTTATGAAGACAGGCTCCGTTTTGGCAACGGAGTGCTCTCCTGTAGCATTCCTCCGTTGTCGCAGGGGGCCTATCTGCTGACGATCAGCGATGTGGAACAAGAGGGGTATCACCGGCTATACGCTTCGGTGGTACTCCGGTAAATCAAACAAACATGATTTAGAGCTTTTTAATTTTTGCTCAGCATTATCCAATGTTAAAATTAAACAAATTATTGTATAATTAAAATTTAATAGTTATGAAAAATTTAGTACTTGCAGTTTTAGCCTGTACAATGGCGGTTTTCACTTATGCCCAGAAGTCCGACGGCATTGTATATTGGTCTTACGAGGCCGGCTATCACTTCGATTTCGATTTGGACGGAAAGATAGACCTTACAGTTCCCACACAGACCAAAGACGTGCCGATAGCCGAAGTGTTTGTGTACGATGCCAATGGTGACGGTTATTTTGACTTGTGCGAAGTAGACCGTTCCTGCGCGGCAGACCAGCTCATCCATTGGAGATTTTACTATAACGACGGGAATAATAATTTTATCGACCCGCAGGATGTGGTTTACGGTATGGCGGTAGGCGATAAGGCGCTCTCGGCAGATTTCAACGGTGACGGTGCAGGAGATGTCGCTATCCGGCGCGATAATGAATACGGGCTTTGGTGGCTGATGCATTTTATGGCGATGGCTCCGGATGTGAACCTTGCTTTCGGCATTTCAGACAATGATTATCTGCTGGCCGGGGATATGAATAACGACGGGCAGGCGGATGTGGTTTTATACGATAGGGGAAATTGGTTATGCTCTTTCACCCCTTCCACTACGGAATATAAGACTCCCGATTTTGCCAATCAGGATATTGCGAATATGCAGTTCGGTACAAAAAACGATATTCCTTTGTTGCTGGATTTCAATGGCGACGGTTACGATGATATGGCCATTTGTTCGGTAAACGATGAGGAAGTGAGTGTCAACCTGCGTGATCCGGCTACCAAACCTGAGAACAACGGATACAGCAAAAGCGGGAGGGGATCTTTCGATAAAACGTTCTATATGCCTTCCGGACTCAAACCGACTTGTGTGCGTGGCGTGAAACTGAGCAAAGGTGGTACGGGATTATCCGGAAACAACCGTCAGGAGACCGTATCCGTATATCCGTCCGTTGTAGGGAAAGATGCTTCGTTTACGGTGGAAACCGGTTCTGCCAATGTCCGTATTATTGTTTACAACATGATGGGGCAGCCGGTTGAGTCGATGGTTGCGGAACGTACTGCCAACATCCGGGTGGCCGGCTGGAATAGCGGGCATTATGTGGTTCGCATCGAATCCGATGATCAGGTCGTTACCAAGAAATTAATTATAAAATAATTCTTCCATATGAAGTTATACCTATATTGTAGCTTGTTTGCACTGTTGTTTCTGGTGTCGTGCCGGAGCGATAAGGTCTATTCCGAGTGGAGTTTGCAGAATCGTGAAAGTGGCGAGTATTTGGGAGAGAAGCAGGGGAGCTTCTGTTTTGCTGCCGAGCCTTCCGGAGATGAATACCTTTGGATCATTGAAAGTACTTCCGGTGAGGAGTTTCTGATCAAAAACAAGAAAAGCGGAAACTATCTGCAACTCGACAGCGAAGGGGCGGTTTGTGCTGCTCCGGGAGGTCAAGAGACAGAGAACATGAAATGGAAGTATGGCGGTTTTGATTTTGTCACCCAGAAAAATTGCGGCTGGTATACGCTCGAAAACGGGGCGGCGGAGACGGAACGCCATTTAGCGCGGCGGGCAGACGGAATAGTCATGGATGATTCCGACCGTGTGAAGGACTATCGTTCGCATTGGAACATCGTACGGGAAACCGGTACGGAACTCTCTTTCGTGCTGACTCCGGACAAGGTGACCGATGCCTCTTTCCTCGGCACAAGAGAGGCGGTTGCCGTTTCCGATACCGAAATCGAATCGGACTATCACGGCAAGGATCGCTGGAAACTGCAAAAGGATATTTCTGCATTTCCCCGTTTCACGACCGAAAACAACCGCTTGCTGGCAGCCCTTTACAACATGGCGTTGGAAGAGATGCTGCTCGACATCCGTACGGACAGTACCTTCATGGCAGGTGCGTTGTGGCCCGATACATGGACGCGTGACGCGGTGTACAGCATTTATTTCTCTTATGCCTGGATATTGCCGGAGGTTTCGCGCAAGACATTGGAAAAACAAACCTTGCAGAATCCGAAAGAAGCCTTGCAGGATACCGGTAGCGGCGGTTCCTGGCCCATCTCTACCGACCGCGTTGTCTGGGCAATGGCGGCTTGGGAATATTATCTGTACACGGGCGATAAGAGTTGGCTGGAATCGGTGTACGATGGGTTGAAGTATACGGCACAGAAAGATATCCATGTGGCGTTTGATGCGAATGCCGGGTTGTTTAAGGGAGAAACCTGTTCGATGGACTGGCGTACCCATACCTATCCCAATTGGTTTATCAATTCCGTTATTGCCGATTCTTTTTCCAGTGGCACCAATGCACTGCACAAGTTCCTCTATCAGTTTCTCGGGGCTGCCGGACGGATCACCGGGAAGCCGGCGGAAGAGATTGCCGTGTGGGATCAATATGCCGATTTGCTGAAAGAGAATATCAATAAGCGTTTTTGGGACGAGAAACAGGGGTGCTATACCTGTTATCTCTATCCGGAGTATTTGGGATACCGGCCTGCTCAAAGAGTGGGGGTGATGTCGAATGGACTGGCAGCCGTGTTGGGTATAGCCACCCCGGAACAGAGTGCGAAGATGGTGGAAAATTTTCCGGTTTATCCTTATGGGGCAGCCGTGTTGTATCCCAGCATCCCGGATGATTTTTCTTATCATAACAAAAGCGTATGGCCGGTTTGGGAAACTCCTTATACGTATGCTGCCCGTGATGCGAAAAACGTGCAAGTGGTGGAACATATGATGAAATCGCTGATGCGTGCCGGAGCACTGTTTCTGACCCACAAAGAAAATATGACTTATGACACGGGCTACGATCGCGGTACGGCGTTGAACTCTTCCCGCCAGTTATGGTCTGTGGCATCTTATATCAGTATGGTATATCGTGTACTGTTCGGGATGACGATGAGCGAGGAGGGGATCACTTTCACTCCTGTGATACCGGATCTGGTAGATGGGAAGATCTCATTGGAGAATTTCCGTTACCGGGATGCCGTGTTGAACTTGAATGTCACCGGAAAGGGAAATACCGTGAAACGTCTTCTCGTGAACGGGGAGGAACAGAGCTTGCCTTATCTGTTTCCTGCAACGGCTCAGGGAGATTACACGATTGACATTGTGATGACAACAGTGCCTGCCGGAGAGAAAATGAATCTTGTTCAGCCGGGACCGCGTAAGGACTGGTCGCCGGTAGAGCCGGTGCTCATTCAGGAGGGACAGATGATTAATTGTTCCGTAGAGCCGGGGTTGCGCTATTTTCTGTGTAGCCGGGAGAGAGAGGATAAGGAGATTACGTTTCCTTACGATTTGAGCCGGGAGCCTGCCGGGTTCTATTCTGTATATTCGATGGATAGCCGGGGATTCAAGTCCGATTGTTCCAATCCGGTGATAAAGACAGACTGGCGCAAAGTGTTCGAAGCGGAAGATGCCGTGTCGAAAGGGACATTCAGTCAGGTTCATTCCGGATATTCCGGCCGGGGATTTATAGTCGATTTGTATGCAAAACCGGCCGATGTGACCTTTACCGTCGATGTGCCTGTTGATGGTGATTATGCGCTCGTGCTTTCCGGTGCAAACGGTCATGGACCCGATGGCACCTACTGTACGATTCGTTCGGTATTTATCGACAATGTTGATGCCGGTACATTTATTCTCGAAGCTACGGGAGACTGGAATAAGTGGATGCGTTCCAATTATTTGTGGAAGAATATGAAGGCGGGACGCCATACGGTCAGTTTAAGACTCAATCCGGAGGGCAAGGGTTTTGACTCGAATATGTCTCATGGCAGGGAAGATGCCAACGATTGTAATCTGGATTATCTGGAAGTGATTCGGATGTAAGTTGCTGATAATACGATACGATCAAGGTATACAATCAATGTATGCGGTTAAAGCGGGAGAATACACGGTGGTTCTCCCGCTTTTTTATATCAATTTCTCACATAGTCAAGGATGGCTGTTTCTTTTACGGCTGAATATTTTTTATGGTTGAAAGTAAATTGATGGGTATATTTATGCTATGGGGGTGAAGTGGAGGTACATGGTCGGTAATGATATGTTTTCTGACATTTTTAATTCGATAAAACAATAAAACTGTTTTTATTTTGATTACGGTATTGAAAATTATGGGAATTTACTATTGAAAATCATTGGAGTTTTAGGAGTGATGCCGGAAGATTTGCATCGGGATCTGGAAAGTTTCGGCTTGTTCTTTGAGGATATGGCTGTTCGTGACTTGAAGGTATATGCGGGCACTCTGGATGGTGAGGTGCTACATTATAGAGATAATGCCGGACTGGAGTGTGATGCTGTAGTGCATCTGGATGATGGGCGATGGGGGGCTATCGAAATTAAGTTGGGAGGTGATGAACTGGTTGAGGCTGGTGCTAATTCGCTGAAACGACTGAAGGCTAAAATTGAGGAAAAGAGCGATGAGATGGCTCCTTCGTTCCTAATGGTATTGACGGCCGTGGGAGGAGCTTATCAGAGAGAGGATGGAGTGTATGTGGCTCCGATCAATCTGCTGAAACCATAATAATGGGAGTATCAATCTGCTGCAACAGCAATTTATATTTTGTGTGGCGTATGATTTTATAGGGGTACTTTCCGGTTTCGATCATGTGGCAACTTCTTTTTTATACCTCCCAGCATTTCCATCCCCGGTTGGCACAGATGTAAACCACATACGTCCGCACCTTGTAGTTGGGGAAATGCCGCAGTGTGTCTTCGGCATAGCGATGCACCTGTTCCACATGTTCGGGCAGGGGCGCATCCAGTCCTAACATCTTTTCCGCCTCTTTGGCCTTGTAATATTTGAACTCCACCAGACGGTCGTCCGTGTAATAATCCGTACCCGGTATGCCAGTCATTTCGAAGTCGGCGCGTCCTTCCGAATTGTTCTGTTCGATGGCAAAGGTATAGCAACTGCTCAGGTAACGGGATACCAACTCGAAGAAAGAGCAACGGATGAAGTTTTCATTGATCTTGTCGAATACCTGCGCAGGGAACTGGCCGAGGTATTGCTCGAAATAATTCCGGACAAGCGATTTAAAATCACGTTCGTCGACGAAGCGTTCGTAAGTAGGGACATACCGGTTGGCGCCGCCGTCTATACGGTTCAACACGTTGTAGTAGTCCATATAGATGCTGCGCATGGTCAGGTTGGGGAGTGCCATCCGGAAGTTGTTCTGCAGGGTCGTCATGCCTAAATAGAAAAGGCTGACGGGGTAGAAATTCTTGTCGAAGAACTTCTGCTTGTTGAATTTGCTGGAGAGGTCGGCTACGTTGTAATATAATCCGTTGTCTATCACTAATGCATCCAGCATGGCCTTCGAGTTTTCCAGCGAGAGGGTGAGCCGTCGCAGCCAGCCGATGTCGGTGCGCAGGTTCTCGTCTATCATCTCTTCGGGAACTTCACCTTTATTGACTGCAAATTTCTTCAGGAAATACGTCAGTATCGTTGCATTGAACAGCTTTTCCCCCTTGGGGCTGAAACGGTAACCGTCGTAGTTGTTGACGATGAGCTGCCATATTTCGTCGTAGCGTTCCTGGCTTCCGATGTACTTGTCGAGCACGTAGCGCAGATAAGTATCCGCTTCGGCATGGGTAAAGCCCAACATATTGATAAAATCAGGATGTAGTGTCAATATCTCGGCAATATTATATCCGCTGGTCAGGTCGTCCATCGTCACGGGCAGCACACCGGTACAGAAGCAGGTGCGGATACTGCCTTCGCCGATACCTTTTTTGATTACCTTGAAGAAGGTGCGCAGGAAGCTGTCGGCAGTGGTTACTTTCTCGTAGAGCGGGTCATTGTAAGAGGTCAGCAACTGGTTGGTGAAGTTATCGTATTCGTCTATCAGGATGTAAACCGGAGGGAGGTCATGGGCGCGGGCATACGCCAAGGCTTCCTCCAGCATTTTCGAAGCATTGCCACGGGTTGTGAATTTAAAATCGCCGAAGAGATCCCGGTTGTGTATCACCATAATTTCCACCGGGCTGCAATTCAAGTCGTTAAAATTCTGTTCCAACCCTTCCATATTATCAGACATCACCATTGCCGAGAAGTCATAGCGAATGATCATATAGCGGTTGTGCTCCGGTGTAGGATGGCTTCCGATGTATGTTCCGCCAAAGAGATCCTCAAACCGGTGGGTCAACGTGCGGTCATAATAATGCGCCAAGGTAGATACCAGCAGACTCTTCCCGAAACGGCGGGGACGCAGGAACACAGGGGCATTATAGGCCTCGAGACGTGGAATGTAATCCGTCTTATCCACATAATAAAAGCCACGGTCGCGCAAATCGGCATAATTGGCCACGGCATAGGGAATCGTTATACTTGCTTGAATTTTCATATCCTACCACTCTTTGTTACACTAACAGTTACAAAGTTACAAAAGTTTTTCGTATTGAGAGTGGAAAGCGGACAGAATATGAAATAGGTGGCAAATTCCCGTTCAGCATTGTACCCATACTTTGTAATAGTCATACATTGGAAAGTAAAAAGTAATAATAAAAGAATACGAGACCCATTACCGGATCCCGTATTCCACTGATTTTTCACAAAACAGGTATAGTGCCTGCCATTAGATACTCATTGCATTGGCTCCCAATGCTCCTAACACGGCTGATGCCACTGCTATCACGATTTTCAGGATTTTATCCCAAAGAGACTTTTTCATACTTTACACCTCCTTTCCCCAATTTTTAATTCTCAATTTTTACCTCGCATTTCCCATCTCCCAACTCCCATCTCCCAACTTTCAACTTTCAACTTTCATCTTTCACCTTTCAACTAAAACCATCATGCCGCCGGATCTTCCCCTTCTCCTCCTCCTTCCTCTTCTTCTTTCTTTTTCAGCAAAGTTTCCAGATCGTAGAAGTCGATTTTCTCTCCGGCACGTGTGGTAGTGATATCCGGGCGGATATTGGTGGACGGCCGGAAGTTTATTTTTACGGCTTTAATGTTTTTTGCCGTGCAATCTTCCGCCTTTTCCACGCCCATGGTGCGGGCTGAGAGACTGAATACGCCGAAATTCTTGATATTGACCGATTGCCCGCCGTAGAGCGTGCTTCGCATGGCTTCTACAAAATTCGTCAGTACGCTCTGTATGTCTCCCAAGGTGAGCGAACTCTTCTCTTTCATCACATAAGCAATACTTTCCAAATCTGCATTGGGTCCTAAGGTCACCAACTGTGGATAGAACTTTTCCACTGAATCTGCTTTTCGCGGGTCTTTTCTTGGAATTTTTTTAAATGGTACTCCCATAACAAAATAAATTTAAATGAATAAAAAAACGATCTCTTTTCTTCCGGAAGTAGCGCTTTCCTTCTTTCCGATGTGACAAAGATAGCGGTCGGCTTCCGACTGCTGCAACGTACTTTTATGCAGATTGGTCTCGATGGTAAATACTTTGATTCCCTTTGTATTATGTTGTCCTACAAATTGCCTCTGTCTCCGGTTTTTATTATATTTGAGTAGTGAAACCAATATCGGAAACAGTATGATTGTAGATGAAGAAAAGTTTGTTATCAAGGCCTATCTGAAAGCCGACCTTGCCCGGTTGTATAGCCCTAATCTCCCTGCGGGATACGCCATGTGTAAACTGCGTAGCTGGATACGCCGTAATAAAGAGCTCCATGCCCATATGTACGAAGGGGGAGAGGGGAAGGGAGACCATTCGTACACTCGCCGGCAGGTACGGCTCATTTTTGAATATTTGGGAGAACCTTGAAACCGGCCGGCAGGCCATGAATAAGATTATATGTAATGCCCCGGCACATATATTCTGCCGGGACATTACATATAATCGGAAAGCTTAAAAGGGTAATTCTTCCTGTGTCTCCTTTGGGCCTGTCGATAGGGTCTTTTTGTAGTTCCTGTCCACTTCATCAAAAGAGTACTGCACCACCTCGTATTCGTAAATCTTGTTTTCGCTGATTCTCTTCCGGAAGTTATCCCTTTCCAGTATTTGCACCAAGCTTTTCTGGTTCCGGTCGTTCATCTGTATTTTTCCGTTCATGCTGATAAGTACCAGTATCGCCGATACGGGCATCCATTTCACGTCCAGATCGTCCGCTTTCGGTTTGCGGAAATAGACATAGAGCAATTCCTCCTCTATGCTGGCTAAGCTGTATTCCCGGTTCACTTCATTCAATGTGGCTATCTCTTCGTTTTCATACCAGTAATGGAATCCGTTTTTCCAGAGGTAGAGTGCCTGAGAGTAGATTCCGGCATGGTTCACGGGCGCATGATAGTCGATTTCCTCCACGGTGACGGTAGGGTAACGCCTGAAAGCCCCTGCCGGATCTTTCAGGAAACGCGGTTCGTTGGTGCTGGCAATGAACGAGCAATGGCGTATGTAAGAGTTGGCATCCGTGTCGAAAGGCCGCCGTTCCGTCACTACGTCCTGTACGATAAGCCTTTTCAGTTCCGAAATGCTTCGGCCCGTCATGCCCTCGAACTCTTCCAGATTGATGAGCAGGCATTGGCTGAGAAAAAGCATGTGGTCCTTGTTTTCCGGGTTGATCATCCCGTTGCGGTAATATTTAGACAGTTCCGGAGGGAGAAGATGACGTATCCAGGAACTTTTGCCCTTTCCCTGCTCACCTTTCATGATGATGGCCAACTGGTTCTCTATCTTGTCATCCAGCGCGCAGGCCACCATGCCCACCAGCCACCGTTTCAGGCAGTCCTCCCAGAAAGGTTGGTTGGTCGTCTTTACCGTGGCTGCCAACAGCGCTATGTAATCCGTCTGCCCGTCATAGGGTTTCAGACCGTAAAAGTACGCTTCGAAAGGATTGAAGTTTTGTGCATATCGGGAGTCTATCAGGCTTTTTACGGTACTGGGGTGGCACGGTATTCCCGCCATTTGCAGGTCGTAGAACACGGTGTTGTAATCCTCCTTTTTCATGGAGCAGAATTCGTTTTTGCCGCCTTTATTCTTTTCTCTGAATTCCAGCCGCCCTTGTATCACGTTTCGTCTCACCTCGTATTGCTGCGTCATGAATTCGATGATACGCACCGCGACCGGTTTCTTCTTTTCTTCCTCCTGATGATCGGTGCGGGTGGTATAGTGATAGGCGTTTCTTACGATGCTTGCAGCGTCCAGATCGGGGGCGCCGAACTGCTTTTGCGCGAGGACTGCCGCTACTTCCTCCGGCAGGTTCTTCCGATAACATTTGTTGCCGAGAGTGAATATGAAATTATTCCTGTTGCCGGGTTGGTATTTTTCCTGTCTTTCCACGCTGCGCACGCAACTCTGGAATTCCATTTGTATCCACGGATCGATGTGGGTGTGGTCTATGCTTTCATCTCCGGGCATCTCCTCCTTCATGAGCTGGCGTACGGTCTTTTTCTTTCCTTTCGCTGGGGGCGGGAGGATGGTCAGTTGCGGTTGCCGCACTTGCCTGAGCGCCTCTTCGCAGATGTAAATGTCCGGATCGTAGGAGGTGAAAAACAATCTGCCGATGTCGCTGCCACTGGCATCCACCTCTACGCTGCAAAGTGTCTCGTAATACTCCTTGGCATAGGCAAACATCTGTTTGTGGTAAGTTTCCAGTGCTTCGTAACTGATTTCACTGCGGCGCAGCAGTTCCATGCGCAGGCGACAGGAAAGTTCGTCCTGCATGTATACGCCCACTTTCAAACCGTTTCCCGATGGGCTGGTGAAGCAGAACAGCGTATTCGGACTGCCCGTGATCAGCTTTCTGCAATTTGTCATTTCCTCTTCCGACAACCCGTCCAGATCCATCATTTGCAGGTCGTTGTATGTATCTATCATTTCGGGCACCCTTCGCTCCTTGTAGGTGGCGGAGAGCGTACTGCCTTTCAACTGTTTCTTCACCAGTGCCGCTTCCTCTTTTTTTCCGTCGCGTACCAGCGCCCGTATCTTTTCGATGATTCTGCCGTTGGTATAAGAGCCTATTTCCAGGAGTTTATCAGTGAGTTTACTTTTCCCCGTATGCTTGCTGAAGCCCTTAAAAGATGAGATCAGGATTTGAATTTCTTCCATGTCTTTGCTTTGTTTTTATAGGTTTTAAAATATCCGGCAAAGGTAAGGCGGTTTTTTCGAATGCTAAATCGTGGTTTTTCATCTCCGAAAAACCACGATTCACTTTTTAGGCTATTCCGGCTCATGATAGAAGTAAGTCTCTGATCTGATGCTCTCTAAGCTCATACTCTCTTCCGGATCGTTTTCGTATCTTATATCATAATACCGGAAGATAAAATCGGCCAGATGATTGATGTTGTTTTTCCCCGGAAGGGTGAGTTGACCTTTGTCCCAAAGGGATACCAACAGCTCGATAAGTTCTTTGTGTGAGCCGGTTATGACACATCTTCCGGGTGGTTGTTCGAAGAGGTCGATGTGTTTTTGTAACTTCTGAGAGAACTTGCCGGCAGTGATTTTTATGCCTAAATCTTCACATTCGAATGTGATTGTACAATTAGTACTTTTTTTACTTCATTTTTCATATATGTTTATAATTAAAATTTTGCAAAGATAATATTTTGCGTGAAAAGAATGAAACTCTCGCGCGGGGGCGTACGCGCATATATAGTGATTTTGTTTGTGTGTATAGTAGGTAGGTGGTACCACCACTTGTTAATACACAAACACATACGTTTTATAGAGTTTGATGAGAAAGTTTGAAAGGGATGGAGATAAAAAAGTGTTTCAAAAAACGTTCGTTTAATGGCACATATATTTTTACCTTTCCACAAAGAGCTAAAATCCGGCAAAAAACAAATGGATAAAAGCACTATTGGAAATTTGTAAAATCTTAATTATCAGCATGAAAGATATTTGAAAAATAAAATAAATCAATTTATTTATAAAAATATTTTGCCGTTTCATTTATACGTTTTACTTTTGTGCCATTAAACGAACGTTTTTTGAAACACTTTTTACTTATATATCGCTCGTTTATAGCTTGTTAAGTGCTGAACCCCTTGTGCTTTGTACAAAAATGGGATATCACTTATAAGTAAATACTTCAAAACGATCCTACTGCGATAGGGGATATTTTTGAAATAACATGGATGCTCTCATATTTATATTTGCATTACATCATTTGACCGGGAGGTATTTCAGTACTCCGGTGTCCCCAAAGAATATCCTTTTGTGAACGATTCAACAGATAACAACTATTGGTATGTTCTTCGCGTCACCTACAGTCGCGAGCTTGCCTTGAAAAATTTTTTAGACCGTGAAGGCATCGAGAATTTTATCCCGATGCGTTACGAATACATTGTGAAGGATGAGCGTCGTGTCCGCAAGTTGGTTCCTGCCGTCCATAACCTTGTATTTGTCTGTTCTTCACGTGCCCGTATTGATGCCATTAAAGAATCCGTCGGTTTGTCTTCTCCCATCCGTTACATCATGGACCGGGAAACCCGTCAACCGATCATCGTTCCGGATATTCAGATGCGTAGTTTTATGGCTGTTGCCGGCAATTGCGATCAGCAACTGGTTTATCTGGAGCCTTCAACGGTTTCTTTTCGTAAAGGTGAACGTGTCCGCGTCACCGGAGGAATTTTCGAAGGAGTGGAAGGGGAGTTTATCCGTGTGAAGAACGACCGCCGTGTAGTGGTTTCCATTCGTGGTGTAATGGCAGTAGCCACCACCTTTATCCACCCTTCGCTCATCGAACCTATATTGTAGTCTATACACCCTGCTTCCCATCATAATTGTCAATTTGATATTGAACTGTTTTGTAAAGTAATATCAATCGTAAATCATACATTGTAAAATCGTAAATAAAATATATATGTTGAATTCTTTGGAATCTCAAATGTCCGCTTTGTATGCTTCGGCGCACGAGCTGCTCTATTTGGGGGTTGACGGCAGTCCCATTTATAGTGATCATTTTAATCGTCTGAATCGTGAGGTTTTCCGTCAAGCCAATTCACTGTTCATCCGTCATGGCGTTACTTCCGAGGAGGAAGCCGCTCTTTGTCTGTCCCTGTTGATGGGGTATACCGCTACGATATATAATAACGGGGATAAGGAAAATCGTATTCAGAGTATCCTGAACCGTTGTTGGGAGGTGTTGGATAAATTGCCACCCTCGCTTTTGAAAGCCCGTTTGCTGACTTATTGTTACGGTGAAGTTTATGATGACAATTTAGCTCAGGACGCCCATACAATTATAAACAGTTGGTCGGGACGGGAACTGACAAAGGATGAATGCGAGGTGATCGATCTTCTGAAAACAATAGAAGATAACCCGTATCCGTGGAGTGAAGTATAATAATTAGTAAAATAAAGGGATAATATTTATTAGTGTTTTCTATGAACATAAAGATTCAGAATTGTGTTTTCTTGTGTCTGATAGCCTTTTTGGCATCCTGCTCAGCTCCGAAAGAGGTGCTTTATCTACAGGATATTGCTTCTATAAAAGAAGAGAATATAGATAAGAATTATGAAGTGATTATCCATAAGGATGATTTGTTGGCCATCCTTGTGAACAGTAAGGATCCGGAATTGGCTTTGCCTTTCAATATGCCGGTAGTAACCTACCAGATTGGCGCCCAGACTACGGCTCAACAACGTTTGTTGGGATATCTTGTTGACCAGAACGGCGATATCGATTTCCCCATTTTAGGTAAAATTCATGTAGAAGGTTTGACCCGTATGCAGGTTACCGAGTTGATAAAACAAAAACTGATGAGTGAAGACTTGATAAAAGATCCGATTGTCACCGTTCAGTTCCTGAACTTTAAAGTCTCCGTGATGGGTGAGGTGACCCGTCCGGGTACGTTCGATATTTCCGGTGACCGCATTACCCTGCTCGAAGCACTGAGTATGGCCGGTGACCTGACGATTTATGGCCGTCGTGACCGGGTCGCCGTGATTCGTGAAAAGGACGGCAAGCGTCGTATCCTCTATCATGATTTGCGCTCTTCGGATATTTTCCAGTCGCCTTGCTATTATTTGCAACAGAACGATATTGTTTACGTAGAGCCTAATAAAGCTAAGACCGGCCAGAGCCGCATCAACTCGAACAACTCGGTAGGAGTGTGGTTGTCCGCCGTTTCAGTGCTGGCCTCTATTACTTCTTTAATGGTAACCATGTTTAAATAATCAATTTTGGAATAAAAACGATAATGAGTATTGAGTCGCAAAATAGTGAACTCCGTGAAAAGGAGTCTGAAATAAGTATTGTTGATATTTTCCATCTTGTCATAGCCAATTGGTATTGGTTCGTTCTGTCAATTTTAATTTGTGCAGGTATTGCTTTCTTTTATCTGAAATCATCCTCAAAGGTATATAGCCGGAAAGCTTCCGTATTGATCCGTGATGATTCAAAGGGAGGCTCCATCAGTGAGTCCACCGCCTTTGCCGACATCTCCTTTTTAGGCGGTAAGCGCAATGTGGACAATGAGGTACTTGTTTTTCAATCCCGTCATCTGATGGAGAAAGTGGCCCGTCGTTTACATCTGGATATGAGTTATAAAGTGAAGAACGGCTTGCGCGAAGACGAGCTTTATACTCATTCTCCAATAACTGTTTTGTTTCCCGAATCGGAAGAACGGCAAGTCATAGAAATGACAGTGACTCCTGTGGATTCTGCCACGGTAAGGCTTTCAGATTTTAGTCTGAGTATAGCCGGTGAGGAAATCCGGTCTGCAGAAGTGGTTGATGCCCGTTTGAATGATACGATTTCGACCCCTGTCGGTACGATGGTGGTGACTCCCACTTTATATTACACGGATACTTACTATGGTAAGCCAGTCTATATTACTAAGTCGAATATGGAAAAGGTGGTTGAGGGGTATTTAAGAAGGATTAATATATCTCTTGCCAGTAAAACAGCTACGATTATAAATTTGGTTCTGGATGATGTATCCACTGCCCGTGCGGAGGATATTTTGAATATGCTTATTGCCGTTTATAATGAGGATGTGATCAATGACAAGAATCAGATTGCTGTTAATACCTCCAAATTCATTAATGACCGTTTGATCATTATTGAACGTGAACTGGGAAGTGTGGATGCTAATATTGAAAGCTTCAAACGAGAGAACCAATTGACGGATATTACTTCTGAAACAGGTATGTATCTTCAGAATACGAGCCGTTACAAGCAGGAGGGCCTCAGTTTGGAAAATCAATTGAGCATAGTAAAATATATTAAGGAATATCTGGTTGATCCTCAAAAAGGTTCTGATTTAATCCCTGCCAATACCGGTATTTCAGATAATAGTGTTGAATCTCAGATAAAAGAGTACAATGACATGTTGCTGAAGCGTGATAAACTGGTAGCCGGTAGCAGTAATAAGAATCCTATTGTGATTGATTTAAACAATTCTTTAGGGGCTATGAAACAGACGATCATCCGTTCTGTGGATAACTTAATTGTAGGATTAAATATTCAGTTGAAGAATATTCGTGAACAGGAAGAGCAGACAACTAAACGTATTGAGGCTGTTCCTACACAACAGAAATATGTTCTCACCGTGGAACGTCAACAAAAGATCAAAGAGGAACTTTATCTTTATTTGCTGAATAAACGTGAGGAGAATGCATTAACACAGGCTATTACTGAGAGTAATGCACGTATTATTGATCCTGCATCGGGTAGTAGTGTTCCTGTTGCTCCCAAATCGATGATGATTCTTTTGGCGGCTATTGTCTTGGGAGGTACTATTCCTATGATTGTTTTATGGTTGCTGAATGTAACGGATACGAAAGTTCGAACTCGTAAAGAATTAGACAACATATTAACCATTCCTTTCTTAGGTGATATTCCTCGTCACGGTACCAGGAAGGGAGAAGATACCGATGCTATTGTCGTACATGAGAGTGGACGTGATTCTGTGTCTGAAGCTTTTCGTATTATCCGTACCAATATGGAGTTTATGCGTGTGAAATCAGACAACCTACAAGTAGTTATGTTTACTTCTGCTAATCCGGGCGCTGGTAAAACTTTTGTTTCAAGTAATCTGGCTATGAGTATTGCACAAACGAACAAGAAAGTTGTTTTGGTTGATGTTGATATTCGCAAGGGTACATTGAGCGGTATTTTTTCAAATCCTTCGGGGCGTATGGGATTGACTCATTATTTATCTGGACGGACTGATGGTCTGGATGATATTATCGGTGCAAGTGAAGAATATGGTAAACTGGATATAATTTTTTCGGGTCCTGTACCTCCTAATCCCGCAGAACTCTTATTGAGTGAACGTTTTGACCGTTTAATTACTGAACTTCGTAAACGTTATGATTATATTATTGTAGATAACGTTCCTGCCGGTATGGTTGCTGATGCTTCTATTGTGAATCGTGTAGCAGATCTTACTATTTTTGTAGTTCGTTCGGGGGTAATGGATCGTCGTCAGTTGCCGGAATTAGAGAAAATGTATCGTGAAGAACAGCTCTGTAACATGTGTGTAGTGCTGAATGGCGTTTCTTATGAACGCAGGAGTTATGGTTACGGTTATGGTTATGGTTACGGTTATGGCTACGGTTATGGTTATGGGAATGAACATCATGGAAATAATAAGCAAGGAGTTGCTAAACGGATTATAAATAAGTTGATTGCTTTTTTTAAATAATTTATTTGTTAACTTATTATATATAGTGAAACTATTTTACAGATGTGATATTTGAACTTCAATGTAAAAAAATAAGAGATATTTTATTTTTGTTTTTATAGTGTATAATGATTATTTCTTGTAGAACATGGTAGTCTTTATATGTTGGCGATATTATGATTGAATATAAGAAATGATGAAAAATATAGAGTTCGAATAATAATATTTAACTCTTTAGATTAGATGGTGGGATGAATATTAATAATAAACGTATAGCCCAAAATACTCTGATGCTTTATTTTCGGATGATACTAACAATGGGGGTATCACTTTATACATCTCGTGTGGTACTTGAGGTGTTAGGTGTGGAAGATTTTGGCATTTATAGTGTAGTGGGAAGTGTTGTAGTGATGTTCGGATTTTTGAACTATGCTATGAGTACAGCTACACAGCGTTTTTTTTCATTTGAGTTAGGGCGAAAAAATATTGATCAGCTTAAGAAGGTATTTAGCTTATCAGTGAGCATTCATGCTATTATTGCCATATTTATTTTTTTGTTGGCTGAAACTATCGGTTTGTGGTTTTTGAATGCACGCCTTGCTATTCCTTTAGAACGAATGGAAACTGCTAATTGGGTTTATCAGTTTTCTGTTTTTACCTTTATGGTGAACGTAATGGCAGTTCCCTATAATGCTGCCATTATTTCACATGAACGAATGAATATCTACGCTTATGTAAGCATTCTGGAGGTTATATTAAGACTTGCTATTGTTTTTTTACTTCAATGTTTTGAATTTGACAAACTACAACTGTATGCTATTTTTGTTTTTATTGTTTCTCTTATTATTCGGGTAGTATATCAGATTTATTGCAAACGAAAATTCGAAGAATGTACTTATCGGTTTGTTTGGGATAAAGATTTATTTATAAAAATGACTTCTTTTTCTGGGTGGAGCTTATTTGGGCAGCTTTCACGTATGGGAGTAAATCAAGGAATTGATTTTGCTTTGAATATTTATTTTGGAGTTATTATCAATGCTGCTACAGGAGTTGCCAATCAGGTTTTAAATGCGGTTCGAAATTTGGTAAATAATTTCCAGACAGCTTTTAATCCTCAGATAACTCAATCATATGCCGCTAAGAATCAGTTGTATTTGAATAATTTGGTCAATACATCCGCCAAATTTTCGTTTTTACTTCTTTATATATTTTCTATTCCAGTGATTCTTAATGCGGACTTTATTTTGTCAATTTGGTTAGTACAAGTACCTCAGTATGCTGCTGAATTTTGTAAAATAATGATTATTTATACTTTAATAGAATCACTTACGACTCCACTATGGATACTTGTTCATGCTACTGGAAATATAGGTAAATATCAAGTAGTGATTAGTTCTATCTATTCTTTAGAACTTTTGGTCTCTTTACTTTTTTTATATTGGGGATATGGTCCGCAGATTGTTTATCTTGTTCGTATATTTATCAATTGCTTTATTCTATTTGCAAGATTACTGTATGCGAATAAATTGGCTGATTTACCAATCAAGCCATATCTTGTTCAAGTTTTAGGAAGGTTGTTTATTGTGGTATTACTATCTTTACCTTTACCGTTGTATATCGCTTCTTGTTCCAATACTCTTTTTTCGTTTTTGGTCTCATCAGCCATATTTGTAATATTGACTTTGTCTTTTTCGTATTTTTGGGGATTATCTCAAAAGGAAAGAGCGGTTGTGAGTGGTTATGTAGGAACTATATTCAATAAATTAAGAAAATAAAATGGAATCACATCAGTTAGGTTTTTTCTTCGATGATTTTGTTGAGGGTGCTGAAATAACTCATGCCCTTTCAAAAACAATTTTTGAGAGTGATAATAATTTCTTTTCGCTTTTAACAATGAATCATCATCCAGTTCATACCAATATTGATTACGCAAGTATGAATCAACATGGTAAAATTCTCGTTGTAGGAACTTTGGTTTTTTCTTTGGTTGTAGGATTTTCTGTTCCGGATATAAGTGGTAAAGCGATAGCTAATTTGTCTTATGAAGATATTAAGCATCTTAGTCCTGTCTTTGTGAATGATACATTATATGCTCGTACTAAAATATTAAGAGTAACTCCTTCGTCAACAAAAAATGATCGTGGAATAATATACGTGGAAACTATTGGTTTCAATCAACGGGGGGAAGATGTAATTTCATTTCGTAGAAAAGTTTTAGTAAAAAAAAGATGAAAGTGGATTTTTTAATGAGGAGTCTTATGTTTGTTCCCGCTCATAATGAACGTTTGATGGATAGTGCATCTCGGAGTATGGCGGATGTATTGTTACTTGATATTGAAGATTCTGTACAGCCAGTTTCAAACAAGCAAAGTGCGAGAGATAATATAATTTGTTATATTGAATCGGGGAAGTTTAAAGGTAGGGTTTTATTTCCTCGAGTTAATGATAGGGAAAGTGGAGAGTTGCTTAAAGATGTTTATCAATTAACAGTTCCAGGAATAACAGGATTTATGTATCCAAAAGCCCAGAAAGGAGAAGATATTTACTTTTTTGGTAAGTTACTTGAAACTATTGAATATGAAAAAGGTTTTGAAGTCGGAACCTTTAAAATTATTCCACTTATTGAAACGCCGGCAGCAGTAATTAATATTCGAGAAATCTGTGAGGTATGTCCGAATAGGGTTATTGCAGTTGCATTTGGATGTGAAGATTTTGTGACAAATTTGGAAGGTGTTCATGATTCAGACGGTATAAGTATTTTTTCTGCACGTAGTATTATTGCTATGGGAGCCCGTTCTTGTGGGATAGTTCCAATAGATACAGTCCATATAAAAGTTCATGATCTTGAAGATCTTGAAAAGAATATTATTTTAGCAAAAAAACTTGGATTTGAGGGCATGTTGGTTCTAAATCCGAAAGAACTTCCTCTGGTTCATAAATATTATTCTCCGTCTGAAGAAGAAATTTTATGGGCTGAAGAAATCCTTTCGTTGTATGATGAAGCAGAGCTTAGTGGAGTAGGGGTTTCAATAAAAAATGGAAAATTCATAGGACCACCCATGGTTAAAAAAGCAAATAAGATAATAGAGAAATCTAAACGTACGAACCTACTATGATAACTAAAGAACAATTAAAACAAGATTTATTAAGACTTGGTGTACAGAAAGGGGACGTTCTTTATATTAAGGCTTCTTATAAGTCTATCGGAAAAGTTGATGGTGGACCTTTAACGGTAATTGATGCTATTTGTGAGACTGTGGGCAATGAAGGGACAGTTATTTTTTCTGCTTTTTTAAAAGGGTCATGTTTACCAAGGCGATGGTTTCAAAAAAAGGAAATTTGTGATATAAACTCTCCTACTTGGAATGGTGTTTTATCTTCAATGATGCTTTCATACCCAAATACAGTTGTGACAACACATCCAATGTTCAGATATTGTATCTGGGGGAGATATTCTCAAGAACTTGCATCTTTTTCTTCAGAAACATCTGCTCCATATGATATTTTAAAAGAAATATCTGAAAATTATAAGGCTAAGTCTTTGATTATAGGTGAGGGTACCTATGGAATAGGTACTACACATATTTCGCTTACGGAAGCTCTTATAAAATGGAATTATAATCAGAGGAGAATAAACTCATTAATATATTATAGAAATAAAGAAAGTAAACTCGTACGATATGAAGATTTTGTATCGGTATTTTGCCCTAAGGGCTTAAGTATGTTTACAGAAAAAATAATGAATGATATTATTGTTGGAAAGGGTAATATTGGTACTTCAACGGCTTTGTTAATTAATATGAATATAGCCTTGAATTTAGAAAGGCGAATTCTTTCAACGAATCCTGAAGCTATTTTGTGTAATGACCCTACTTGTTTTACGTGTAGAATGTCTTATTCCTTTTCAGAGAAGAAATATTTTTCATTTATTTTCAAGAGTTCTGATAGTGTCCTATATAATATACGATATCTTCTTAGGTTCTTTCTTTTTTCGAAAAAGTGTAGATGAAAATAAATAATCTAATTTCTATGGTATTTGAGCTTCTATAGCTGTTACTTGTGTAATTATTTGTTTGGTAAGTGAAGTGAATTTATGTTTCTTATAGTATGAATATACCTTTGTTTTCTATTATTATTCCTGTTTATAAGGTCGAGCAATACCTACCTGAGTGTATAGATAGCATTATTAAACAAACATTTACAAATTTTGAATTGTTGTTAATAGATGATGGTAGTCCTGACCGTAGCGCAGAGATTTGTGATGCGTATGCTTTAAAAGACAATCGAATTCATGTGTTTCATGAAAAGAATGGCGGAGTAAGTTTTGCAAGAAATATAGGACTTGATAATGCACAAGGTAAATGGATTACATTTATAGATTCTGATGATTGGGTAGAGAAAGATTATCTCGAAAAAATATATGCGGAAGTAGTATCATTCAACGCTGATCTTATTGTGTGGAGTATTGTGCATAGATATGCAAACTATTCATCATTGAAAGATATAAGAAAGAAAGGATGTTTTGATGAAAAAAATGATATTCTAGAATGCCTGATGTTTTTAGATATGAATGGATTGCTAGAAAGTCCTTGTAATAAATGTTATAAAAGAAGCATAATTGAGTCTTTTAAATTACGGTTCGATATGAACATGGCTCATTTGGAAGATTTTGATTTTAATCTTAGATACTTCCCATTAGTAAATTCGCTTTCTACAATAAATAGAGGATTATATAATTATCGACGTGATGATCTGAATTCTTTATCAAGGAAAAGGCCATTTGATTATATAGAACTTTGTAATAAATTACTTAATAAAAGGAAAGACTTATTCTCTAATTGTCAAAGTACAGTGAAAGAAAAATATTTCTATTATTTGGATAAGAAAAAAGAACTATTACTGATGCCCTCTTTGAATTTATATCTTGATGGGACAAAACCGAAGGTGCGCATAGATTTATGGAGAAGATATATACGTGTTATGAATCCAATAATAATTAAAAGTAAATTTGATGTTACATTTCATGACAGGTTTAGGGCATTATTGTTATATACTCATAATCCATATATTATAGATTTTGGATATAACATATTATACTCAGTAAGAAAATTTTTGCCTAAGTTATATAATAAATTGCGTAATTTATTATCTGCAAAATAAGAATTGAGACCAATACCAATGAAAAAAAAACTATATTCTCTTCTCTTCATTTTAATGGGATTTCTTGCTTTATCACCATTTAGTTCGTGGCTACTAATCGAGAAGATGAGGTTTCCTTTAGCATTTCCAGAACTTTTTCTTATTCCATTTGTAATTATATTAAGAAAACAGTTTAATGTAAGAACAAGTCTTGGATTACAATCTATCTATATATATATAACCTTTTTGATATCTCTTATAGCTATTGCATTACTGTGGGGTGACTTTTCTTTTCACGAAATTTTAGGTGCTTCGAGAGCATATTTATATATCGGCTTATGTTATATGATTTTTAGAAAAGGAAATCCCTTGTCAATTATTAATGTTATGTATATATCTTTTGGGAGTTTACTTGGTTGGGCTGCAACTTCTTATTTGAATTTACAATTAAGTATTATGTTAACAGATGAGGTAATTGTTACTTATGGTGCAATATTAGCAATACCACTTTTTATTATATTATCGTTATCGAAAAAATATTATATTTTATTTTCTATTGGTATGGGGGTTATAATTTTCACCTCTTTTACTGCAGGTATTAGGAGGCAGATGTTAATAGTTGTTCTTTCGTTGTGTTTATATTTTCTTTTTTCGATTATTGTTAGTAAGAAAAAAGTTAGTAGTATATTTTGGATTATATTACCTGTCATATTTGTGATGTTATTAATACCTTATTTTAAAGATTATTTGAGTACAAATTCACCAGTTTTGTACAATAGAGTTTTTGTTCGTACAGAAACATTATTTAGCGACCAAGGTTTCAAAACAAATAGTGAGGAGACCCGTCTTAATAATTTCAAATTTTATCTTGAAAATTTTGAGCAGTTTCAAATTCCCAAAGGCTTTGTATCTAAATCATCTTCATCTAAAGTTGATTATATTGGTAGCGTTGGACGTTTTAACGATTTTCCTCTATTGGAGTTAACTTCTGTTTTTGGAACATTGCCATTTCTTATCATTTTTCTTTATATCTTGAGATGCAGTGTAGAAAATTTAAAGCTTTATCTGCGTTATCAGCATGACGAGAATATGCTTTTCTGTTCTACTTTTATAATAATGGTTGTCCTTCTGTTTTTAGAGGGATCATTTATTAATTATGCTTATTCAGTACCTTTTACAGGTTATTGTTTAGGACGCTTAAAATATTATTCTATTCAACAAAATGTATTAATGGATAATGAACTTTAATAATCCAATATTAATTTTTGATTACCAATTGTCTGGCCACCATCTTGAATACATTCATCATTTGTATATGGCGGCTATAAAAAGAAAGAATGTGAATTTTGTTTTTTCTCTTCCAAACAATTTTCAGGAAATTTCGAATGTATTAGATTGGCCGTCATCTCCTAACGTAGCATTTTCATTTTTTAATAATGAAAAACTTTCTAATTCGAAAAGGTTATTGTTGAGATCATGGCATTTTTCAAAGATACTTAGGTGTGAGGTAATAAAACATGATACAAATCAGATTTTTCTTATTACCAGTATTTTGGGAACTTTGCCTTTTCTTCCTTTTTTTTTAAGTAAGGCCAGCGTTTCTGGTATCATATATAAGATTTATTTATATAAATGGAAAAAGTCATCATTATTAAACCGGATACAAGATGTTATAAAATACCAATTATTATCTAAATGTTCTTTGTTCAAATCTATATATATATTGAATGATGAAGTTAGTGCTATATATCTTAATAGAATTTATAAAACAGAACGTTTTCGCCATTTAGTTGATCCTTTTAAACCTCTTTCTGAAAGTTCTTTGAAGAAAATGAAATCTGACTTAGGTATTTCTTGTTCGAAATATTTGTTGCTTCATTTTGGTTCAATGTCAGATGCGAAAGGAACATTAGAAATTCTTCAATCTATTCCGTTCATCGAAAAAGAGAAACAGGAAAAGTATGCTTTTGTATTTGCTGGAGTAATTGCATCAAATATTAAAAGTGAATTTTATCGATTGGTAGAACAATATCGGAAAGATATACAGATTATTGTGATAGAAGGTTTTTTGGAATATGATACAATTGGGTCTTTGTGTATGTCATGTGATGTAATTCTTACGCCCTATAAAAGAATAAATACTAGCAGTGGCGCAATTGGATATGCTGCTCAATTTAAGAAACCTGTAATAGCGACGGGAGGAGGATTATTAGGGAAACTGGTTAATAAATATCATTTAGGGGTATTGATCTCTGATGTGTCAGGAGAGTCTATTGCTGATGGAATTCGAAGGTTTGAATCTTGGCATTATAGAAATAATAGTTATTTAGAAAAGAATAATATAACTAATTTTCAAAATAAAATTATAGAGGATCTGATAGAAAAGTATTAATTAAATACTCTTGGTGAGTACATATTCTGTAAGTTTTTCATTCGGAACGGTTTGTAGCTACTACCATATTATAATCAATGTTCTTTATTCTTACATTAGTAACTTATGGATTTGTTTATTACTTTAGATTATGAACTTTTCATGGGGAAAAAGACTGGCAGTGTAGAAAGCTGTTTATTGTCTCCTATGAATAGCTTTATTTCTATGCTTGACCGTTACGGGATTAAAGCAACTATTTTTGTTGATGCAGCTTATTTATTGCGCTTAAGTGAATTAAAAGATAAGCATGATAAATTGAAATCTGATTTTGAATTGATTTCAGATCATTTGAAGTGTTTAGAGCAAGCCGGACATGATATTCAATTGCATTTTCATCCGCAATGGATATATTCAGATTATGATTCGAAACAATGGATAATGGATTTTGAACATTATAAATTGAGTGATTTACCCGAAAATGTTTTAAGAACATCTTTTTATTCAGCTAGATTATTGCTGGAAGAAATTATAGGGAAGAAAATTATTGCTTTTAGAGCAGGAGGATATTCTCTCCCTACTTATTCTGGATATATTGATTTGTTTAAGTTGAATGGAATAAAAATTGATTCTTCTGTTTTACGCGGGGCGTATGTCGATTCCAAATATCAAAAATATGATTACAGGAATATTCCAAAAGCTAGTATATATAATTTTAATAATAGTCTTTTTATAGAAGATAATAAGGGGGAGTTTTGTGAATGCTCAATTTCTACTGTCGCTTATCAAGGATTTGTATATTGGTTACTGAAACGGAGGCTTTCTTCGATTTATCACCCGACGATACAATATGGTGATGGCTACGGCATTGGGATTTCTGGTAGTAGACTGAAACGGTTAGTAAAGCGTATTAAAATATTATTCCAAAACAAAATCGTTTCTGCATCAATAGATGGTTTTATGTCTACAATGTTGTTGGATATTTATTCTATACATAAAAAACAAGTATCGTGTAATGGTTTTGTTATAATTGGCCATCCTAAAAATTTTTCAAATGTTTCTATTCGTAATGTGGAAGAGTTTATTTTAAAAGTACGTGATGAGGATACTTTTCTAACTTTCTCTTCTATGAAATAATTTTCGTACACAGATGACTACTCTAAAAATTAAGTTTATTCTTGGTCAGATATCTCAACCAAGATGTCTAAAACGTTTGGAAGCAATAAAGAATGCCGGTTTCGAAATAGCAGTATATGGCTTTGATAATGGATTGTATAACGAAAATATACGAAATAAAGATTATAAAATACATAGTATTCGAATAGATGGAAAAGGGAATAAGTTTGTTAAGTCAATAAAAAAGATATTGTTTATAAAAAAAGTTTGTTCTATATCGTCTTCACATGATATTTTATACGCCTTTGGTATTGACATTGCATTTTGGGTTTATTTATTTACAGGTGGAAGAAGAAAATATATTTATGAAGAGGCAGATTTAAATTATACGAAATTCTCGAATAAATATATCGTCCGTTTTTTTAAATCTGTTGATAAATATTTAATTCGACACTCGTATTATGCAGTTTTGACTTCTGATGGTTTTGTAGAATATCTATATGCATTTTCTATTCCACCTAAGCAAATTATAGTTTTACCTAATAAATTGAATGTTTATTTTAGAAATGTTTCCCGGAATTTTTACGAATTACAGAATGTTGAAAAAATTCGATTCGGATTTATCGGTGCAGTTCGTTATCCCAATACAATTGTGCGGTTTGCGGAAGTAGTAGGTAAGTATTTTCCTCAATATGAGTTTACTTTTTGGGGGACAGGCATTGGAATAAATGAGGCAATGATCAGATGTGAAACTTATAATAATGTAAAGTTTGAGGGCGCTTTTCGAAATCCGGAAGATTTAGAGACGATTTATTCTAATATTGATATTAATATTGTTTGCTACGATACAACTTATTTCAATGTCACTATAGCTGAACCGAATAAACTTTATGAATCTATCTTTTTTGGAAAACCTATGGTAGTAAGTGCAAATACCTTTCTTGCTACTAAAGTTAAAGAATGGGGAATAGGCTTTGCTGCAAACTGCTCGACTGATATATATATAAAAGAGTTTATTTCATCATTAGGTGTTGAACAAATAAATAGATGTATAAAAAACTGTGCGAAAATACAAAAGGAAGAACTTATTGATTCTACTACTATTTTAATAGAAAAAATCGTATAAAGATACATTGTACTGCATAATAAATTAATCGCATTTTAAATAAAAAAGAAGATGAAAGCATGTTTTATGGGGTTGGGCTATATTGGCCTGCCCACGGCTATTATTGCCGCAAAGCACGGGGTACAAATCACCGGTGTGGATATAAATCCAAGGGTGGTTGAGATGACTAATCAAGGTAAATTGCATATCATAGAACCCGGTATGCAAGAACTGCTTCAGGAAGTGGTGTCCGGTGGTCAGTTGAAAGCTTCCACTACTCCCGAGGAAAGTGACGCTTATTTCATGGTGGTTCCCACTCCCTTCAAAGGAAATCACGAGCCGGATATCTCTTATGTGGAATCTGCCACCCGTGCAGTTATTCCTTTGCTGAAAGAAGGTGATTTGTATGTGATAGAATCTACCTCCCCGGTAGGTACTACGGACAAGATGAAGGATTTGATCTTCTCTCTTCGTCCGGAACTGAAAGACAAGATTTATATCGCCTATTGTCCGGAACGCGTGTTGCCCGGCAATGTAATCTATGAGCTGGTGCATAACGATCGTGTGATTGGCGGTATGAATGAAGCTTCAACAGATAAAGCCGTTGAATTTTATAGCCAATTTGTGAAGGGTACCCTTCATCGTACCAACTGCAAGACAGCTGAAATGTGCAAATTGACCGAGAACTCTTCCCGCGATGTACAAATAGCCTTTGCCAATGAGTTATCGATAATTTGCGATAAGGCGGGTATTAATGTCTGGGAATTGATCAGCCTGGCCAATAAGCACCCCCGCGTTAATATTCTTCAACCGGGTTGTGGTGTCGGCGGACATTGTATTGCAGTGGATCCTTATTTCATAACGGCTGATTTTCCCATTGAATCCCAGATTATAGCCAAGGCCCGTGAAATAAATAATTATAAAGCTTTCTGGTGTGCGGAAAAGGTTGAAAATGCAATGCTTAAATTTGAACTGGAACACCATCACAAACCGGTGATAGCCATGATGGGCCTGGCATTTAAACCGGATATTGACGACCTTCGTGAAGCCCCCGCCAAGTATATAACTACCAAAGTGATGCAGAGCTGTAACAATGCTGACATTCTGGTAGTGGAACCGAATGTAAATGAACATAAGGTATTTAAGCTGACTGACTATAAAGAGGCCTATGCAAAAGCCGATATCGTGGTCTTTTTGGTTGCCCACTCTGTATTTAAAACTTTACCTTACGATACGGATAAGGTAATTCTGGACTTCTGTGGTATTTATAAAAAATAAGATCAGACTTTTATGAAGAAAATATTGTTGGCTTTCGGGACTCGTCCCGAAGCCATAAAAATGGCTCCTTTGGTGAAGGAGTTTCAAAAACATCCGGACAAGTTTCAAACCATCGTTTGTGTGACCGGACAACACCGGGAAATGCTTGACCAGGTTCTTTCTATTTTTTCCATCCGTCCGGATTATGACCTTAATATCATGAAGCAGGGACAAGACCTGTATGACGTGACATCCCGTGTTCTTTTGGGAATGAGGGACGTTTTGAAAGAGGTGCTTCCTGATGTCGTATTGGTTCATGGAGATACGACTACCTCCACAGCCGTTGCATTGGCGGCTTTTTATCAACAGATTCCTGTGGGACATGTGGAAGCCGGTCTACGTACTTATGACATCTATAGTCCTTGGCCTGAGGAGATGAACCGGCAGATGACGGGACGTATAACGACTTATCATTTTTCTCCGACTTCACTGAGCCGGCAGAATTTGGTAAATGAAGGCGTGAAGGAAGATCATATATTGGTTACGGGTAATACGGTGATAGATGCCTTGTATATGGTTGTGGATAAGATCAAAGAGGATAAGGAACTTGATACTGAACTGGAAGGCATCTTAAAGAAATCCGGCTACGACGTAAACCGCCTGAATAATGGCAAGAAACTTGTGTTGATAACCGGTCATCGTCGTGAAAATTTCGGTGAAGGTTTTATCTCGATGTGCCGGGCTATTAAGGCCTTGACAGAAAAATATCCGGCGGTAGACTTTGTATACCCGATGCATCTGAATCCTAATGTAAGAAAAGCCATTCATGAGGTGTTCGGTGAAAACCTCTCCAATTTTGGTAATATATTCTTTATTGAACCTTTGGAATACCTGTCATTCGTGTATTTGATGGAGAAATCGGCTATTGTCCTTACGGATAGCGGCGGCATTCAGGAAGAGGCTCCCGGTCTTGGTAAACCGGTGCTGGTGATGCGCGATACGACCGAACGTCCGGAGGCATTGGAGGCAGGTACTGTCAAACTGGTCGGAACCGATTATGATAAGATTGTCAATGAGGTGTCCGCCTTACTGGATGACGGGGAATACTATAACAGGATGAGCAAGGCTGTTAATCCTTATGGGGACGGTCTGGCTTGCAGTCGGATAGTGAACCGGTTTATATAATTCTGAAATATACCGTCTGATACTTGAAATTTAACTGAACTATTATCTACGTTGAAATCCGAAGGGAAAAATGGGTGTCAGTAAAATAATCACGCTTTATAATACGCTTCGATACTTAAAACCTATTCAGTTGTTATACAGAGGGAAACAACTCGTCGGAAAGTATACTTCTTCTGGCATTGACTTAAATGGTACATTGAAAATTAAATCTTCAGATATGGTCTTTGAAGGTTCGATTCCTTTTGCACCTACTTATGATGTTCAAAGCAAGTGTTTCTCTTTTCTAAACCGGTCGCATTCTTTTTCATCCCGGATTGATTGGAATTGGTTAGGTTATGGACGGCTATGGGTATATAACCTGAACTATTTTGAGTATTTGGACCAAGAAAATCTTCCAAAAGAAGAAGGATTGGTTCTCATTGATGATTTTATCAGTCGGTTGCCCGATTGTGTAGTCGGTCTGGAACCTTATCCTCTTTCTTTGAGATGTACCAATTGGATCCGTTTTTTGGGTAAGCATAAGATTAGAAACGATAAATACGATGTAATCTTGTTTAAGCAATTACAGTTGCTTACCCATAAATTAGAATATCATTTGTTGGGTAATCATCTATTGGAAAATGGTTTCGCTTTATTTTTTGGTGCCTATTATTTTGATGATTATAGATTTTACAAGCTGGCAAGGCGTATTTTACTTTCTGAACTGAATGAACAGACATTACATGACGGTGGTAATTTTGAGTTAAGTCCCATGTACCATTGTATCATATTGCTGCGTGTATTGGACTGTTATAATCTGGTGAAGAGCAATTCTTTGTTTAAAAAAGAACTGTTGTCCTTTTTTGAAGAAAAGAGTCTTAAGATGTTGGGGTGGCTGTCTTCTGTTTGTTTTGAAAATGGTGATATTCCATTATTTAATGATGCCGCTTTCGGGATATCTCCCTCGCCTGTTGCTCTGTTTGCGTATGCAAAACGTTTAGGATTGAATTTTGAGAAATCCGGGCTTTCTGATTCCGGATATAGAAAGCTTGTTACAAACAAGTTTGAGTGTGTGGTGGATGTATCCCGTGTTGGTCCGGATTATCAACCCGGACATGCGCATGCCGATACATTCACTTTTGAATTACATATCAATAATCGTCCGGTTATAATAGATACGGGTACTTCCACCTATGAAGTAAATGAAACCCGTTTTTATGAACGGTCTACTATGGCCCATAATACGGTGGTGGTGGATAATGTTAATTCCAGTGAAGTTTGGGCAGGCCACCGGGTGGGGAAACGTGCTTATGTGAAGCTTCTGAAAGATAAAGAGAACAAGATACAGGCTGTTCACTCAGGATATAAATCAAAGGGTATAAGACATTTACGTTCTTTTTCCATAAAGGATGAAACCTTGATAATAGAGGATGTCATTGGGGGGCAGGCTATGGCATATTTACATTTTCACCCTTCAGAACAGATAGAGATATTCGATAATGAGATTAAAGGAACGGATTATTCAATTCTGATAAATGGCGCAATTTCCATAGAAATGTTTGATTCTTATTATGCTCCGGAATTTAATAAAAAAATCCCCTCTAAAAGTATTCGTATCAATTTTAAAAATAAACTGGAAACTCTATTTAAATGAAGCTACTTTTTCTATCTTTCTATTTTGAACCGGATCTTTGCGCCGGCTCGTTTAGAAATACCCCTTTATTTCAGGAAATCAGGAATCAATTGGGAAAAGATGATTTTATCCATGTAATAACAACACAGCCGAACCGTTACAAGACGTTTCATGCGTCTGCCGAACAGGAAGAAAGGGGGGATAATTATATAATTAATAGAATAACCATACCTGAGCATAAAAGTGGGATGTTAGATCAGGCAAAGTCTTTTGCCATATTCTACTGGAAGGCGATAAAATTAGTGAAAGGAAGGAAATATGATTTGGTTTATGCCTCTTCTTCCCGTTTGTTCACAGCTTTTTTAGGACGTCGGATAGCTTCCGGTCAACGTGTTCCATTGTATTTGGATATTCGTGATATTTTTGTTGATACGATGAAAGATGTGCTCGGGGATAAAAAAATGATTCAAATTCCTGTGGTCTTGTTTGCCCGGATGATAGAGCGTTATACTTTTTCGAAGGCCAGTCACATAAATCTGGTGTCGGAAGGATTCAAGGACTATTTTAGTAAATATAAACAACCGTCCTATTCTTATTATACAAATGGGATTGATGATGTTTTTTTGTCTGCCGGTGCTGGAAAAGAAGAAAATGAATCCCTGCAAAAGCCAATGATCGTTACTTATGCGGGTAATATTGGAAGTGGGCAGGGCTTGGAAAAGATAGTTCCCCAGGCGGCGAAACGATTAGGGAAAGACTATTTATTTCGCATAATAGGTGATGGCGGTACAAAGCTCCTTTTACAGCAGAAGATGGAAGAGTTGCAAGTTGAAAATGTAGAGTTGATCAATCCTGTTTCCAGAGCTGAATTATTGGAATATTATCATCAATCTACTTTTTTGTTCTTGCATTTGAATGACTTGGAAGCTTTTAAAAAAGTTCTCCCTTCAAAACTGTTCGAATACGGTGTTTTTTGTAAACCCGTAATTGCCGGAGTGGGTGGTTATGCCGCCCGGTTTGTAGAAGAGAATTTACCCAATCATATTTTATTTAGTCCCACTAATGTGGATGAATTTGTAGATAAATTAACGCGATACAAGCTGGTTTTTGAAGAGAGAAAATCTTTTAAAGAAACATTTTCTCGAAAAAAGATAATGGTAAATATGGCTAATGATATATTAAAAACAGTTTCAATATAGATGAATATATTAATAACCGGTATTCACGGTTTTGTAGGTTCCAATCTTGTTTCTTCTTTGAAAGGCAGGCACACCCTTTACGGTTTGGATATTGTTACACCGGTGAAAGACGGTGTGGTGAAAACTTTTTCTTGGAAAGATATTGAACCAACATCTTTCCCATTGCACCACTTGCCTCAGTTTGACGCCGTCATCCATCTTGCCGGTAAAGCTCACGATACCAAGAACGAATCGGTGGCTCAAGCCTATTTTGATATCAATACCGGTCTGACTCGGAAGATATTCGATTTCTTCTTAGAGTCCTCTTCCAAGAAATTTATTTTCTTCAGTTCAGTGAAAGCTGCTGCCGACAGTGTGGTGGGGGATATACTGACGGAGGATGTCGTTCCTGCTCCGGTAGGTCCTTACGGCGAGAGTAAAATTAAGGCGGAGGAATACATATTAAAGGGAGAAGGGAAAATTGAGAAGGGAGCAGGAGAAGTTTGTGGTGTTGTTGGTCAGTCTGGTCGTTTGGGGTTGGATAGGCAAGTGTATATTCTCCGTCCCTGCATGATTCATGGTCCCGGGAATAAGGGAAATCTGAATCTGCTTTATAATGTGGTGAAGAAAGGTATTCCCTGGCCATTGGGCAGTTTTGAGAACCGCCGTTCGTTTACTTCGATCGATAACCTTTGTTATGTGGTAGAAGGATTGCTGATGAAAGCTGTTCCGGGCGGTATCTATCACATGGGAGACGATGAAGCGATGTCTACGAATGAATTGATTGCTACCATTTGTGAGGCTATGGGCAAGCAACCGCATATCTGGAAAATAAATAAAAGTTTGATGGAAGGTTTCGCCGGGCTTGGAAGCCTACTGCATCTGCCTTTAAACAAGGAGCGTCTTCGGAAGCTGACGGAGAATTATGTGGTTAGTAATGCCAAAATAAAGAACGCATTGGGCATTGAAAAAATGCCGGTGACTGCCAAAGAGGGCTTGATAAAGACCATACAATCGTTTGAGTGATTTGTGATCGGGTCAAGATTATCCGTTTATAATCAGATGATTGGCTCTTTTATTATTTCCATGATCGAAGATACTTTTTAAATATATAAGACTGTGTATTATCTAATCATCTTAGTTCTGCTCTTCCTTGCAGAACTTTTTTATTTCCGCATCGCTGATAAATGTAATATCATCGACAAGCCGAATGAACGTAGTTCTCACACCCGCATTACTTTGCGTGGTGGAGGGATCATCTTTTATTTTGGTGTATTGGCTTATTTTCTGACGAGTCATTTTGAATACCCCTGGTTCATGCTTGCCTTGACATTGATCACCTTTATCAGCTTTGTAGACGACATCCGTTCCACTTCACAAGTACTCCGACTGGTGTTTCATTTCTCCGCCATGGCTTTGATGTTTTATCAATGGGGGTTGTTTTCACTCCCCTGGTGGACGCTTTTTGTGGCATTGATCGTTTGTACGGGCATCATCAATGCCTACAATTTCATGGATGGCATCAATGGCATCACCGGCGGATATTCATTGGTTGTTCTCGTAGCCCTTGCTTACATCAATGAGACGGTCGTTCCTTTCGTCGAACAGGGTTTTATTCTGACAGTGCTTTGCAGTGTCGTTGTTTTCAACTTCTTCAATTTCCGGAAACGTGCCAAGTGTTTTGCCGGTGATGTCGGTTCTGTCTGCATTGCATTCGTTCTGTTATTCTTTATTGGCAAGTTAGTTATCCGGACGGAGGATTTCAGTTGGATTATCCTGTTGGCCGTATACGGTGTGGATAGTGTACTGACGATAATCCATCGCCTGATGCTTCATGAGAATATCGGTTTGCCACACCGGAAGCATCTGTATCAGATTATGGCGAATGAACTGAAGATCCCTCATGTGGTGGTTTCATCCGTATACATGCTGGTACAGGCATTGGTGATAGTCGGATACTTCTATTTTTATTCGTATGGTTATTGGTATTTGTTGGCTACCGTACTTATATTGGGTACGCTATACGTGTTGTTTATGAAAAAGTATTTTCGACTACATCTCATGAATAAATAGGCTGAGAAATATATAAACCTTTTATCCGCTTATCTTTTTATATTCTAAGTTACCACAAAGCAACTTTCCCTAAATTCCCAATTTCTAATTTGGCACTTATTCCCATTGCTTTAAAAATTCTTGCTATGGTAGAAAATGTTAGATTCTTTCCACTCTCTATACGAGAAATTTGTGCTCTTTGTACACCGATTAAACTACCAAGTTCTTCTTGTGTCATATTCTTTGATAGCCTGGCCTGTTTGATCGCTTCACCAATGAAGTGAGAATGCACATCAGTTTGCAAATCAACTTCATATTTGTCTCGCTTAGGAGTACCTTTTTTCCCTATATATTTGTCCTCAATTTCTCCGAGGGTATAAAATTTGTTATCTTTCATATCACTATTTTTTAGAGTTGAAATATTCTTTTCTTATTTCTTGGGCTTTTGTTATTTCTTTTGATGGAGTCTTTTGAGTTTTTTTGATAAATCCGTGTGTTGCAATCACTAAAGTATCTATATTACTCGTCTTATCCCAAAAAGCTAACAAGCGGTATTGAGCATTATTATATCTTGTTCTAAATTTCCATATATTTGTATCATCCAGCTTTTTAAAGAGCTCGGGGTCTATAGTATATGTAGATTTACGGATGTTATAAATGATCTTCTCCCGAATTTTAGAATTTAGTCCCTCAAGGAAATCACTCGCTTCAGATGATAATATCACATTAAATTTAGCCTTGGTTTCCATTACTTTATTTTGATATAAAGATAAAGAAATAGTTCCATATGAAGAAACATTTTGAGGGAAAAAGCATTAGCACTCAAATCTGAAACTGAAACAAGTTTAGTATTATCTCAGTACAGTCGTTTTGTCGTGTTATAAACATCGAGGTAATCATTTCCTTAGTTGTATTACGCAGTTGTTTGCTACGGATTTAAAGCCAAATATTTTTTGATTAATGGTAAATCGCGTATAAGTTGGTTTGTGTTGTAGAAAAGAATCTGGTTTGATTTTGTATATTTGGATAAATGTGTTACTTTTGTTATCAAAGAAGATTTTTATGACAGCAAACGAATGTATAAATACGTTTTCTAATCATCTTTTTTGGGATGTACACAAAGAAGATATTGATATTGACAGGCATTCTAAATATATAATAAAAAGAGTGTTGGAATATGGTGTCTGGAATGATTGGATGGTATTACGTATTTATTATGGTTTACCTCGAATCGTAGAAGAAGTAAAAAAGATGAGAGATTTGGAACCCCGTGCTTTAGCTTATATTGCTTCCATTTCGAATACTCCTAAAGAAGAATTCAGATGTTACACTTATCAACACTCGATACCACAACACTGGAACTTCTAAGGAAGTTACAGAGTATCCCCGCATTATGTAAAACTCGCTTGGTGGGACTTTGCAAATAGGACATCGGAAATCTATAGATTTAGATTTTTTTGGTAAAATAGAGGTGGAAAAGGATGAACTTGTAATAGCATTGGAACAAATAGGTGCTTTGACAGTATTGAAAGAATCTCCTCGTATTCATATTTATTTGTTGAACAATGTTAAGATTGATATTGTAGATTATCAATATTCATGGGTTGATGATGTAGTAGTAAAACAAGGAATTCGGATGGCGAGTTTAAAAGATATAGCAGCAATGAAAGTTACAGCTATTATTGAGAGGGGGACTAAAAAGGATTTTGTTGATATTGCTTTCTTATTGCGGTATTTCTCTATGAATGATATATTGGATTTTTACTCTCAAAAGTATCCGGATGGGTCTATTTTTATGGCAATGAAAAGTTTAGCATATTTTGATGATGCTGAAGAGGACATAATGCCGTATATGTTAACTGATATAACGTGGGAAAATATTAAGCAACAGATATTGTCTAATATTTTTTGATAATAATTAATAATATACTTTCGATAATAAAAACGTAAAGCGGCATGTCTATTTTCCGAAGACATGCCGCTTTACATTTTATAGCTCTCCTTTGACGAACTATGTCAGTTTTACCACTCCCGTAACTTGATCCAGTGCTCCGGGAACCAATTCGTATCCCATCGCATAAGGTTCCGGAATTTCCGGGTTGGTAAGTCCGAATTCACGGATTGATTTGAATCCGAAGCGGTGATAATATTCAGGATCGCCACAAAGGAACGCTGCTTTGTATCCCAACTCGCGTCCCCGTCTGAGACCTTCTTTCATTAATGCGGAACCCACACCGTGGTCTCTATATTCCAATAACACGGATAGGGGGGCCACTAATAAAGATTCAAATTTGTTCCCGTCTTCCTGTATCACGTACATCCGGGTGAGCAGAATATGGCCGATTAATTTTCCATTCAGTTCGGCTACTAATCCTAATTCGGGGATGTAGTTTTCACTGTTCCACAGATTTACGGTGAAGTCCTGTTCATCGCCGTCGGCTACTTTGGCAGTCTGGAAGGCGGTTTGTATTAAGTGGTATAACTCGTGCCGGTCTTGCTTGGTTTCTTGTCTGATAACTATAATTTCTTTCTTTTCCATTGTTTTTTTATTTAATTTCCACCAGATACTGTCTGCTGATTCTTTAAACTGCTTCATCTTGCTTTTCTGCAATACATATTGGGAAGCGATATTGTCTTTTTCGGTTTCTGCTATGACGGATTGTACCCCTGCAATGTCGAAAGCCCATTTACATAAGGCTTTCAGAGCTTCGGTCATATAACCGTGGTTCCGGTAGGAAGCATATATCCCGTAACCGACTTCGACGCTGCCTTCCGCATCGGGGAGGTTTTTGAAACAGGCGGAGCCGATGGCTTTGTTTTCTGATTTCAAGATGATCTGCCAGTTGGTCAGCAGGAGAAAGTTTTCGGGATGCTTGCCGGCAAGCTGATATTGACCGGTCATAGCCTGACGGGTATGCGGATCAAGTGTTTCGTTGGAAGGAGTCAGCCTTAAGGCGTTTTCCATAAAGTGTACTCCATTCAGAAGCAGGGCGAACTGCTCCGAATCGAGTGGTATGATTCTTAAACGTTTTGTTTCTATCATATGATTTCTGTTGATAAAATGTTGAGTAAATAGGAGATGATCTCATGATTTGTCTCCGTTAAAAAAAATAAGAATAGGATTCCTGTCCGGATAGAATATGCCGGATTTTACAAAGGGGGGATAGCCAGATGAGTAGTGAGAACTACAGGCTATTTAGCACACCAATATATTGGAAGATGAAGGATTTGTTTTCAAAAAATGTTTTTTATTTCGTTGCCAAATATAGAACTTTAAATTTAAATATTGCATCTTTAGCTGAAAATAAAGACGATAACTCCTGTTATCACTACATAGGCCAGTGCATAGGGGATGGCTGCTTTTAGGATTTCTCCCTCTTTTCCCTGCTGGTTGCTTGCCGAGGTAGCGATAGCGATGCTTTGGGGAGATATGATTTTACCTCCTGTCGCACCGACCGTATTGGCGGCCGATAACCAGTCCGGACTCACGTTGATGTGTCCGGCGACGCTGGCTTGCAGCTTTCCGAAAAGGATATTCGATGAGGTATCACTGCCGGTGATGAAAGTACCGAGACATCCGATGACGGGGGCAAAAAGCGGATAAAGGCTTCCGGTAGCAGTAGCCAGGGCAGTGGCGATTACGGCAATCATTCCTGCCGTATCCATGATGGTGGAAAGGCCGACAAGGCAGATGACCGTGATGAACGTTTTCTTCAATTGCTTCACCGTATGCCAAAGTACGGTGAACATCTCTTTGACTCCGGCACCTTGTATGAGCCCTCCAATAAACGTGCCTATGAAGAGAAGTACTCCTGCATGGGTGAGCCACGAGATGGTATAGTTTAGGGTCGAGTCCCCGACAGGCAGGCTGATGCGGGTGACCCAGTTATTTTCGAGTGTATGGCGCAGGCCGGGAAACAGAGGACTGGTCAGTATGATCAACAAGAGGATGAGCAGGTAGATGCTCCAGGCGTTGAGAATATCTTTCGTCCGCAGAGGGTTCTTGCGGGCACGTTCTTCTTTCGGGGCGGTGAGCTTTCCGTAGATGACGATCACGATGATCGAAAGAATACTTCCGATAATGGCCGGTGATTCGGCACCCATGTAGCGTGCGGCCATGTACTGGCTGGTCAGGGAGACGCCTCCTACCAATAGTGCTAAGAATAAATTCTTCGGAAGTGATTTCAACTTCGGATCGGTGAGGAACAGCAAAACCAATGGGATGAGGAACATGAGTACGGATAGCTGTAATACGACATTGGTACTCAGGTTCTGCACATCGAGGCTGGTTTCTTTGGCCAATACGAGTACAGGGGTACCGATAGCACCGAATGCCGTAGCAACGCTGTTGGCTATCAGGCTCACTACTGCGGAGAACACGGGCTTGAATCCGAGACTGATCAGGATGGCGGCAGGGATAGCTACGGCTGTCCCGAAACCGGCCATTGCTTCCAGCAATCCACCGAAGCCCCAAGTCAACAGTAACACTTGAATGCTCTTGTCTGTGGAGATGGAGGTGAATTGTTGCTTGATGATTTCCATCTTCCGGGTTTTCAATAATACGTTATAGCTGAAAATAGCCATCACGATGATAATCAGAATAGGAGAAACCGCTTTCAACGCTCCGTACAGGAAGGAGCAGGCGAGATCGTCTATTGCAAAATGAAAGCCGAAAAGGGCGATTAGCATGGTCACGATGAGAGAGATGACACTGCTTCTGTCGCCCGGCATCTTAAAAAAAGCCATCAATACAATAAGAAGCAGAACCGGAACAATAGCAAGAATCAGTGTCATAATCGTCAGTTTAAGTTATGTATGTATAACAAAACTAACAGGTGTTTTGACTGTCCGGCCGGTCGTTTTTTATGATTTTATTTCAAAAAGTACAGAAATATTTATATCAGAGGTATAAAAGGTATGAGAAGAGCCGGACCAGGTTTCATCATGAACCCTGTCCGGCTCTTTGCTGTATATATCTATATGAATAGAAGGGTTCTTCCTGCTATTTACCGGATGGCTTTTTGGAATCCAGTATTTTCTGCAATTGCTTTAAGTTTGCTTTTGCGGCATCATTACCCATATGGGCAGCCTGTGTGAAGGCGGCGATGGATTGGTTGATGTTGCCGTTGAGGAAATCATACACTCCGCTGTTGTTGATGTATTCGGCTGTCTGCTTGTTGGCCTTTTCCATAAATTTCACGGCTGTTTTCAGATCCTTCTTGGTCAGTGCCACAGCGGCGGCGTTCAAGTTGGCTACTTCATCGTCGGGGTATATACGTACGGCAACATCGAATACGTTTACAAAATCGTCACTGCTTTTCGGATAGCTGTTGGCTACCTGGTACATTTCGTTCAGGCTCAGATACTTCGGATTGGTTTTGATGACAATACGGCCTTGTTCCACATCGAAGTTGACTACCGTATAATCTATCTTGCAGTTCACTTTGCGCAATCCCGGATAAATCTCTTTCAGCATAGTGCGATAAGGAGTTCCGCCGCCTACGTGCATGATCTCTTTTTTGCGGAGGGCATCATCACCGGTATTTTTGATGATGTGGATGAAGGTCTCTTTATCTTTCATGGAAGAGGTTTCCAAAGCCTTTATCAATCCGTCCCAGTTTTCACCTCCAAAGGATACCTTATAGAGATTGGCCGGTACTTTTTCATTTGCGGTGAGATAGGCTTTCAGCGCTTCGGCACGTTTTTGCGAAAGCTGTTCGTTGAATTTCAACGGGCCTTCGGGCGAAGCAAATCCTTCGATGCTGATGCCGGTGATGGTGAGGTTCCGGTCATTCTGAACCTTGCCGAACATAGAACGTATGTTCATCAGTTCTTGGTGATTATTCATAAAGTCGGTCAGTATCACCGATTTGCTTACAGGGAAGTCCAGATGGACTTCGTACTGTTCGCTACGCTCTTTTACTATTTCTACCGGTGGTTGGATGTAAGCTACGATCGGTGACATGGCTGCCAATCGTTTGGCTTCGGTAGACACGCTGTTGGTGATCAGTTCCTGGGCAATCATCTCTTCATTATTGCCGCAACCGCAAAGATTCTCGACAAGATTGAGCGAGGCGTTCTCCATCCACGGCTGGTAGGGGATGACTTGGGTATAGTTCAGTACTTCTCTTTTATCGTAGGGGATGACGATGGCCGTAGGAGCTTCGCGTTCGATGGCTAAACCGCGAACGTAAGCTTTCTGACGGCGGCGGCCGTTAATGATGATGTCTTGCAGAGGGACATTGTGTTGTCCGTCTGTCAATAGCGGTGTAAGAGTCAGTGAGCGTTGGGGGCTGACGGTCAGATTCTTCATGTCGATCGTCATGTCTATGTATAGAGAATTGCCCTGTTGCCATAGCGATACGCCCGACAGGCTGATGGCGTCATTATAAAGTTTTTGGGCACTGGCAGGAAGCGCGATGACAAGGGCCAGCAGAATATAGATAACTTTTCTTTTCATTGTTATAATTGGTTTATGGGTTGGTTGTTTATTTGAAAGTATAAATGAAGCTAAGGCCTATTTTGGTAGGTCCGAAGTAGTCTTTGGTATTATGGTCGATCTTGCGGCCGTCGTCTCCCGGTTCGTATTTGTCATATTTGATGTGGGCATATCCCACTCCGATGGTAGCTTCCATGCTCCAACGTTTTTTCAATATCCACTGATAACCGTAAGAGATGCCGGCACCGTAGATTTTACCGTCATACCGGTCGTGTCCCAAACCGAACATATTTAGGTTGCTGATGTCTGCATCGGCATAGTGTCCGTGCAGGCCGAAGAAGCTGCCATTGAACCGTTCGCAGAGCCAGTAACGCAGTTCGGGCTGTACGAGCCAGTGTTTCAATTGCTTGTTATCCGAAAACTTCCAGGGGTTGTAGTTTCCCGAAATGTCGAGGGTTAATTTTTTAGCCAATCCTATTTCAAGTCCCAGATTCGGAGTACTTGTGGCCCAATAGAGGGCATTGGTTTTGATGGCAATTTTGGGTAGATAGGTCTGGGTTCTTTGCTTTTGGGCATTTACCCCTGTGGCAAAAGCGAGCAGAAACCCTACTGCTAAAATCAATTTCATTGTTCTCATTTCCGTTTTGGTATAGGTTTTATTATTTATTTCGGGTATCAACACTTACCGCTACGGATTTGTTTTCAGGAGGAGGATAATAATTTGTCAATGTGCCAATATGCCAATGTGCCAATTGGCTGCGCTGTAGGGTAAGGAATATATTGCAAAACAATTACCATATTCTCCACTTTTATTGGTATATTACACCTCTTTTAATTACTGCATTCTTCAATTATCACATTAATACATTAATACATTCTTTAATTGGCATATTGGCACATTGTCCAATTGGCACATTATTAATTGGCACATTATTTTTTTTTGCACACAACAATGGTGACTGCCGTAACGATCAGCATGATTCCGATGGCGCTTGCTACGGTGAATGATTCTTTAAAGGCTACTATGCCGATGATGACTGCCGTCAGAGGTTCCATTGCCCCGAATATGGAGGTGAGGGTAGGGCCGATGTGCTTGATTGCCTTGACCAGTGTGATGTTTGAAATGGCTGTAGCCGGTAATGCTAATCCTAAGATGTACAGCCAGGTAACACCTTCTGTTACCAGCCGGATGCCACTGGTGAAACAGCCGCAAATGATGAAGAGAGGCGCTCCTAATCCCATTACATAACAAGTCAGCACAGTCGATTCGATCTGTACTGCACGGCTTTTTCTTACTCCGATAATGTATCCGCCGTAAGAGAATACGGATATACAGGCGGATATGATACCGAGCGTAGTGCTACCGTTGCCATGACCGATGTTTCCCGATGAAAGGAGTATGGCGCCGACGATCGACATCGATATGGCGGTAATGATCCATGCCGATCTCTTTTCATGGAAAAAGAGGATCATGCTCATGGCCACGGCCAATGGGTACATGAAGTGAATGATGGAAGCTACTCCGCTGGCTATGTTTTGATAAGCGATCAAAAGGCTCAGGGAAGTAGCTGCCCGAAACAGACTTAATAGAAAGACGGTTCCGAAATCTTTTTTATTCAATCGGAAGTTACACCCGGACAGCCAGCCGAAAAGTATCAGTGTGAGAGATGCTATTCCCCAACGATAACTCAACACCTCGAAGGAAGAGAAACCGATGTTGAGAAGCATCACGGAAAAGAAAGGCGCCAGTCCGAACGTGGAAGAGGAGACTGCCGCGTACAGGATACCTTTTGTTTTGTTTATTGATTGAAACTGCATGATCTTATATAACTGTAAAAACGTTGCAAAAGTACAAGTTTTGACAGGGATACGGATGATGTTTTCGCTCTTTTTTGCCTTCTCCGGTGAGGTATTCCTATATATTCATTAAATCATTTAAAGATTCGCTCATACTGGGATGTGTGAAGATAAAATCCCGTAAGAACGTATATTCTTGTCCGGTTTTCATAGCGAAAGTTACCAGATTGATTATTTCGCTCGATTCGGGGCCGAACAAGGTACATCCTAAAATCCGGTTGGTATCCGTATCTATGATTACTTTGAACAGGCCATCGGTCTCTCCCAATGTTTTTGCACGGGGGATGGCCGTTACGGGCAGTTTGTTTACTTTAAAATTCCGGCCGGTTTTCCGGGCTTCTTCTTCACTCATGCCGATGCGTGATAGCGGCGGGTCGATAAATACGGAATAGCTCACCGGATCACGATCATTCAGGGTGCGCTGCTGCTTTCCGAACAAATCTTCGCGAATGATACGGTAGTCGTCCAAAGAGATATAGGTGAATTGTAAACCGCCTTTCACGTCACCGATGGCACGGATTTGAGGGTTCGTTGTTTTCAGGAACTCGTCTACTATAATTGCTCCGCGTTCGTTGACCTCTACGCCAGCCGCTTCCAGACGAAGCTCCCGGGTGTTGGGGCGACGTCCGGTTGCCAATAAAATGGCATCTGCGTCCAGTACGTGAGTTTCTCCGTTTTCCGCATTCCGGTAAACGACCGTATTACCTTTTATCTCCTGTACTTTTGCATTCAGGATGAATGATATGCCTTTCTTTTCCAAGGTCTCTTTTACGCTGTCGGCTATATCCCTGTCCTCTCGTGAGATGAACTGCGGATAGCTTTCCAGTACGGTTACTTTGGCGCCGAACGAAGCATACATCGATGCAAATTCCAGGCCGATATAACCGCCGCCCACAATTACCAGTCTTTCGGGAAGCTCTTTCATTTCCATAATAGAAGTACTGGTGTATACCGAGGGATTGTCTTTGATCCCTTCGATTGGCGGAATCACTGTCTCCGATCCGGTGTTGATAAAAATTTGCGGAGCTTTGATCCGGAGAACCTCACTGCCGGTTGTTATTTTTACCACCTCTTTGTCTTCAAAGGAACCGGTTCCCGTATATACCGTGATATAAGGGTTATCAGCCAGATTATGATAGTTTTTCTTCCGTAACATCGAAGTAACTTCCTCCTTCCGGGCAATTGCCTGCCGGTAATATTCTCTTTTTTCTTTGAAAGAACTACCGGCAGGAGTCAGTTTGGACAGATGAACCAGTGTCTTGGTCGGAATGCAGCCGATGTTGATACACGTACCTCCGTACATCTTGTCCGAACGTTCGATTACTGCGACTTTCTGTTCGCGTTTTGCCAACTCTGCTGCTAAGGTTTTCCCCCCTTTGCCAAAACCTATGATAATTGCATCAAACTGTTTCATGACTTTGTTTTTTTTAATTATGCTGAAAAGCTATTTTTTTAATTGTGCCAAGACCTTTTTTGCCGAATCGGACAGTACTACGATGGCTCCTGCCAGTATGGCCGTGTCTTTGATAACCAGTCTTCCCGCTCCGGTCAACAGGGGAAAACCATGTTCTCCGCTACCCAAGTCCGGTACCCAGACTTCCGGTGTGGTGACCAGAAACGAAAGTGTCCCTAATGTCATGATGATAGCCAATCCTGCACCTGCCAGTCCTATTTTGGAAGAGAATATCCCTAAAAATGTCAGTATGCCGATACCCATAATTAAGATTCCCAACCCGCGTGAAAAGCCATACGTGTTGTTTTCCTCGTGCCATTTGTGTTTCGCTTCATTGAATTCCCCCTCTTTCAGTTTGTACTCTTTGTACTCGGGAGCACTCTTTGTATAGAAGAAACTCATGAAAGGGCTGTTCGCAACAAACGGAACAATGCCTTCGGCTTCATAGTTCCAGAATTTCAGACCACCGATCCAAACGAATATCACTAATATAGCTACACGGATCAGGTTGATACCTAATTTTTGTGTAGATGCCGCTACATTCAGAAATGCAATAAACAACGAATTCAATCTTGTCCTCATCTTAATCTTTTTTATGGGTTAAATTTTATGTTGCAAAGATCGGCTGTTTTTCCGTAGCCGGAAATGGCAATTTTGCAGAATAAATTGGCAATTATTCCTTTTCCTGTTTTTTTATCACAAAGACCGGGAACAGTACGGGTGGGCGACAAGGTGAAAAGGCAGAAATAATACCTAAAAATGGGGATGGATAAAACGGATTTTTTATCTGAACTTTGCGGCCTTAAATAAAATAAGGTGAAATGAAGCGATTATTTCTATTGTGTGTCGTTGCGATGTGTGTGGTATTTTCTTTTCGGGCACAAGGGCAGGAGACGATTTCCATAGGAGAACGTCATACTCTGTTTTCCCGGCTATTGAACGAGGAGAGAGCCTACTGGGTTTATCAACCTGAGAAGCGCCCCGGAGAGACGGAACGGAATTACCCGGTTCTTTATCTGTTGGATGGCGATTCTTTCTTTCATACGGTGGTAGGGTTCACCCGTTTCTTTTCTTCTTCCAGAGTCTCTTCGCTGCCTCCTTGCGTCGTAGTGGCTGTTTTGAATACAGACCGTACGAGAGATTTGACACCGACCCCTTCGGCTGCCCGTCGCGACGGAACTGTCCGTTCCGGTGATGAACCGAAAGGAGGGGGTGCAGAACAATTCTATCGTTTTCTGGTAGAAGAGTTACGTCCGGCTATCGAAAAAGAATTTCCGGTCGGTGGGCAGAATATGTTGGTAGGCCACTCGTTTGCAGGATTATTTGCTTTGCATGTTTTGTGGAATCATCCGGAATCGTTCGATACTTATATGGCACTCGATCCCAGCTTGTGGTGGGATCAGGGAGCTTTTCTGAAACAGGCCGGTACACGCGGGGATAAAACGGTTTTTGATGGAAAACAGTTGTATGTTGCTTTTGCCACCCGTCCTCGTACCGAGAGGAATCTGATACATTTTCCGTTGACTGATACCTTTCTGGATACGGTAATTCCGGAGATGGAACGTTGCAACTTGCGTGTTGTTTCAAAGAAATTTCCGGAAGAGACACACGGTACGATTGCTCTTCCGGCAATTTACGACGGTTTGAAATGCTTGTTTGCCCGATGATATTTTTTCTTTTCAATGTGGCAAAATGACAAAGTGATATTCTTGTATCCTCAGAATCCCTTCATTAGGGAGAAGGTTGGGGTAACTGTATAAAATCCCCTTTATTTCCGGTTAGGCTTATTCGGATTGTATTATTTATTGCTGATTGTGTGACAAATGTCTCTTTATTTGAATGTTTAGTGCGTAAATAGTTTCTGAAGAATGTGTTTAGTACGCTTTGGGATATTTGAAGTCAGTGTATCTCTGGTTATCAGTTAGCGCTCTAAAATGTGTTTTAAGGCGGAATTGATTTTTCTCGTGGAGTCTTTCAGTGTTTCCCGTAGAGTTTTACTCCGTTCCTCGTAGAGGAACGGAGTCTATCATGCCGGGATAATGAGCCTGGCATGCCGAGATAAATCACATATTTATCCATATATGACAGAAATATACAGAAAATATCTCATGTAAATTACTTTATTATGCAACCTGTTCTCTATTTTTAATTGTTTTCAGGACTGATGTGTTAGCGAAAGTGATGATATTGTAGCAAATGGATGCAATAAACGGCATTTGGCTAACTTGCTATTTGCTGTTCGCATACTCGTCCCAAGTTCTGTGTGCAATGGCACCACCGTCACCTTCACGTACGGGCTGTCCCTGTGCGTTATATCCAAGAACCGGTTTGCTTGATTTACCGCTGCTGTTGTCCATCGCCTTTACGAAACTGCTGTCTTTGACAAGTGCCATGATAGCAAATGCGACCACTGTCGGCAGTATGAAATAAATCAACCAGCTTGTTGCAAAAATAAGTGCAATGATCAGGAATCCGATCGACCATATCCCGGGAAAATAGATGATGAGCCACCATGTTTTGAATTTCTTTATCATTTCCCACAGCATTCCTATTGTAGAGGCGATCCAGAGGAGTATCATTAATGGCAGAAGTTTTAGCATGAACGGATATTCCGAGAAATGGGCGAAAAAGTCCGGATTGAATTTCAATGAGCTGACAAGATCCTCGTTGTAGTCTACGTAAAAGATGAATAGTCCTACAAGGGCCGAAACAATCAGATAAATAGCCTTGAAGTAGATTTTATCTCTTTGATAGAAACAGACGTTCTTGCGGATTTTGCTTACAACAAGCCAGTATATGAGTTTCCACAACAGAAAAACAAGAAAGAATGCGCCACCGAAAATAAAAAGTAATGCTAAAACATCTTGCGGTTGATAAAAAACGATGGCCCAGTTATGCTGTAAAGGATTAAACATACCGGCATCGCACCAGCCTTCTCCCACCGTTTTACCGTTTTTTATGGCCTTCACTATTACAGCATGCGAATAATCCGTCTTTTGCATAAATTTTTCACGCGAGAGACTTTTGTCATATCCGCCGACAATCTGTAAGGTGTCTCCCCTGAATATCTGGCAAACCTTGTTCGTGACGTTAAGATCCTGGTCTCTTTTCACTTCGGCTGACGTAGTCAGATAAATGGGAATAGCCGAATCATTGATTTCATTAAGTTCGTCCTTTGTAGATTTCTTCACGATAACAAAGTCACCGGGCCTGACTCCTTGATAATAGTACAACATGGCCGAATCTTTGGCAGCCCCCTCGGGCATCGCTTCGATCTTTGTAATGTCAATTCCCCTTTGGCAGGAGCATAAAACAGAAATTCCGAGAAAGAATAGAATGACGGCTTTTGCGGTTTGTTTCCGTCGAGTGCTGGATGGTTGTTTCATGGGCGATTAAGATTAATTTGTTGAACAGATGAATATTATTGTGTATATGTAACATAATCACAGAAAGCATCTTCTGATACTTTCATCTTTGGTTAACTCAAAAGGTTTAATTTAAGTCTCCGGCACAACTATACGTGCATAAAAAGGATCGCATGCCTGTCCTTCATTCAACAAATATATGATTTTTTTAGTAAACCGCCTCAATAACCGTTTAAAAACTTCATTTCCATCCATTCCCGGCTCTCTTTATACCACTTGCAGGCGATACTCATTCGGAGTAATTCCGATAACTTTCTTGAATATCCTGCTCAAATGGTGTGGATATTTAAAGCCTAACTCATAAGCTATTTCGCTGATTGTCTTATTGCTTTCGGCCAACAATTCTTTTACTCTTTCCATGATGGCCAACTGAATATATTCTTGTGCCGATTTTCCGGTTTCCCTTTTCACCAGATCTCCGAAATAGTTCGGAGAAAGATGCATCTGTTCGGCACAATACTGTACGGATGGCAATCCTATGGTAGACGTCTTTTCCGAATCGAAATACTGTTGAAGTATTCGTTCGAAATTGGTAAGCAAGTCGCGATTGACCACTTCGCGGGTCACGAACTGGCGTTCGTAAAAGCGCACGCAATGATTGAGCAAAGTTTCTATGTTGGAAGTGATAATCTGCTTGGTATGCTTGTCGATGGTGTGCTCCAATTCTTCGCGTATCTCGTGAAAACAATTCAGGATGATCCGGCGTTCGCGGTCCGACATGTGGAGGGCTTCGTTAGATTCATAAGAGAAAAAAGTATAGTCTTTCATCCTGCGGGCGAGGGGAGTTCCGTATAGCAAGTCCGCGTGGAACATCAGCACGATGCCTTTGGGATTCACGGTTTCGCCGTCATCATTGATGCCGGCTATTTGCCCCGGAGAGATAAAAACCAGTGTACCGTCTTCATAATCGTATTTATTACGGCCATACTGAAGTGTTCCGCAAGCAAGTTCTTTGTAGAACACACAATAAAAACCGAAGTTCTTCCGGCAATGTCTGATCGATTTTAGGGTAGAAAGATCCGTTACACTGACTAAAGGATGCAGGGTTTTTGTTCCCAATAAATTGTTATAGTCTTGAATGGTTTCCAGTTTTATTATATTCTCCATATCGGTATCTGTTTATTTCATCATTCGGCATCTGTTTACTCCACTGGCATCTGTTTACTCCACTACAAAAATAAGTGTTTTATTTCGGATATTCATATTATGAGCATCATAATCCGTAATTCGTGTTAGCTATTCTGTAATCCATGTTAGGATGTTGATTAGCAGTGATTAATTCGAATGACATATTGTTTTTTGCAGAATCTGTAGTTCGGGTATGAATACCGGGGATTTGTCTACAAAGCATGTGGCAGATACCATCTATATTTGCATCAAAATAAGAAATGAAATGAAAAAGTTATTATTGATTCCCATGATGCTGCTGACCGTCTTGTCGATGGCAGCATGCGAGGGCTCCGATGATGAGCCGTTTACACCCGGACAATCCGAAACTCCCGGTCAATCCGAAACTCCCGATGTATCTTCATTGGCTGTAAACATAACGGTCGGTGACCGCACGGTCACCGCAACGATGGAAGATAATGCTGCTGCACGGGATTTCCTCTCGCGTCTGCCGCTTGAAGTGACATTGAACGATTACAACAATGTAACGGAGAAAATTTTCTATCCCTCTCCGGCTCTGACGACCGGGGGCGTTACACGCGGTTGTACTCCTGTGCCCGGCGATATTACCATCTATGTGCCGTGGGGTAATGTCGCTATTTTTTGCAAAAGCTGGTCGCACAGCAACGATTTGATTAAAATAGGTCGTATCGACGGTAACGGTATCGGGGTTTTGGGTGTGGCCGGAGATATATCCGTAAAATTTGAAAGGAGATAAGAGATGACTACGAACGAATTCAAGGAATATGTAAAGACCCGCAAGGCACTCGATACGGAGGAGATACACCGCTTTATGGACGATATGAGTAACGAATCGAGACGTATCACTTTCCGGCTGAATACGGCCTACCATACACCGGATGAAGTACGCGGATTGCTCTCCGAGTTATTCGGTTATCGAGTGCCGTCATCGCTGCGGGTATTTCCACCGTTCTATGCCGATTTCGGTAAGAATATCACTGTCGGTGAAGGTGTATTCATTAATGCCTGCTGTCATTTTCAAGATCATGGCGGTGTGACGATCGGTGACGGATGCCAGATCGGGCATAATGTAGTATTTGCCACGTTAAATCATGGTTTGGCTCCGGAAGAGCGTCAAACGACCTATCCTGCACCTATCATCCTCGGCAGAAATGTATGGGTAGGCTCTAACGCCACGATTCTTCAGGGGGTAACCATTGGAGATAATGCCGTCATCGGTGCCGGGGCAGTCGTGACAAAAGATGTGGAGGCAAATACGATAGTAGGCGGTGTTCCTGCAAGATTTATCAAGTCTATAATTGTAAAATGAGCATGAGAGTACTATCACATATGGCATTCGGAAGCCTGTCCGGCCGATGCTGATAACATGGCTTGTTTCTGTACGGAGAAACGATTCGCAAAGGCAGGGAGGTTGCTGAAAAACTTAAGGGGGGCAATGATGTCAAGGGAGACTGTTTGTGGTTGGCATGGATGAACGGTGTTCAGAGTATCCCGTTCGATGTTCCATTGGGATAAGACATAAAAAGCAGGTTAATTTGATAGGCCTGATAAGGAAAGTGAAAATAAAAGTTTGAATGGTTTTTACTCTTAAAAATACTTTCTATCTTTGCGGCCGCTATGGTGAAGTATATCTTCTATATGTTGTTGGGGTTATTCCTTATATCAAAAGTGGTATCTGTTTCCGGTGATATAGAGGAATGCGAGACACTGCATGCCATAGTAGACACACAGCATCATCCTGAAAAATGGCATACCTTGTCGGAAAAGTTTCTCAATCACTATGAAGCCGGGATACAATGTGAGTCTTACGATAACCAGACGGATGATGTCAGTATAGGAAATAACTTTTCATTCCGTTGTAATTCTCCCTCCAAGATTTTAAGAAATAATACGGCCTCTATCATTGCCAGAATTGTGAAGTCTCTGAAGATTTTGCTTCCCGAAGAAAAAACAACCTCCTTTTCATTCAGTATCAATCCATTCAATTTCTCTTATAGATATTATATCTATACGCTGAGACGTATTCTTATTTAGTGCTTTCTTATTTAATGCTTTCTTTTTTTTGAAAGTTTCTTCTCTCTTTGTACTTGTTTTTTTATTTAAGTACTGATTAATCATACAAAATGGATTTTTTATTGGATTTTATTCTTCATATCGATCAATATATGATTGATATCGTACAGGAATATCATACCTGGACGTATGTCATTTTATTCCTGATTATTTTTTGTGAAACCGGTCTGGTGGTAATACCTTTTCTGCCGGGTGACTCTCTGCTCTTTGTGGCAGGTGCTATTGCGGCATTGCCCGATACACCCCTTGATGTGAATATGCTGTTCTTGATTTTGTTTGTTGCCGCAGTTCTGGGTGATTCCTGTAATTATATGATAGGACGCTTCTTTGGACGGACACTGTTCAATAATCCCAATTCCAGGATATTCAGGCGAAGCCATCTTGAGAAAACCCATGAGTTTTATAAAAAATATGGCGGAAAGACTATTATTTTTGCACGTTTTGTGCCCATAGTCCGTACGTTTGCTCCGTTTGTGGCAGGAATGGGGAGTATGCATTATTACTATTTCATGCTGTACAATCTGATAGGCGGAGCACTGTGGATTGCCATATTCTGTTACGCAGGATATTTCTTCGGAGATCTTCCTTTCGTACAGGAGAATCTGAAACTGCTGATTGTCGCCATCATAGCGGTATCAGTATTGCCTGCTGCGGTCGAGGTGGTGCGCGCCCGGCTGAAATCCCGTAAACAAACGAAATAATTTAAAATATATACATTTATGAAAAATTCTTTTTTTAGTAGGTTTACACCCAAAGAACCCAAATTTTTTCCTTTGTTGAAACAATTGTCTGAAATCCTGGTCGCTTCATCGGAGCTTTTAGTGGAGAGCCTGAAGCATGATTCGCCTGAAGAAAGAGCCGGTTATTATAAACAGATCAAGGATATGGAACGTGAAGGAGATAAGCTTACCCATCTGATTTTGGATGAACTGGGTACCACTTTTATTACACCGTTTGACCGTGAGGACATTCATGATCTGGCTTCGAGCATTGACGATGTGATTGACGGAATAAATAGTTGTGCAAAACGTATTACCATCTATAATCCTCGCCTCATCTCTGAGAGTGGAAAGGAACTGAGCCGTATGATCCGGCAGGAGGCGGACTATATTGTCAAAGCGATGGATGAGCTTGAGACTTTTCGTAAGAATCCGAATACCTTGCGTGGGTATTGCTCAAAGATGCACGATATCGAGAATCAAGCAGATGATATTTATGAACTCTTTATTACCAAACTTTTTGAGGAAGAGAAAGACTGTATTGAACTCATCAAGGTTAAAGAAATTGTACACGAACTGGAAAAGACCACTGATGCGGCAGAGCATGTGGGCAAGATATTGAGAAGTTTGATTGTGAAATACGCATAAATACAGGTACGGCACATGGAATTATTAGTGATTATCATTGTATTGGCTCTGATATTCGATTACATCAACGGTTTTCACGATGCGGCAAATTCAATTGCCACTATTGTATCTACCAAAGTACTGACCCCTTTCCAGGCAGTGATATGGGCTGCATTCTTTAATTTTGTAGCTTTCTTTATTGCCAAATGTATCATCGGGGGCTTTGGCATAGCCAATACTGTATCGAAAACGGTAGTAGAGTCGTATATTACATTACCCATCATCTTGGCGGGAGTGATAGCTGCCATTGTTTGGAATCTGTTTACTTGGTGGAAGGGCATTCCTTCGTCATCATCGCATACGTTAATCGGCGGTTTTGCGGGAGCGGCCATCATGGCTCACGGCTTTGAGGCCATTCAGATGAATATCATATTGAAAATTGCGGCTTTCATCTTCCTGGCCCCCTTGATAGGCATGGTTATTGCATTCGGATTTACTTTGTTGGTGCTTTATATCTGTAAACGGGCACATCCCCATACTGCTGAAGTCTGGTTTAAGAAGTTGCAGCTTGTCTCTTCGGCTTTGTTCAGTATCGGGCACGGCTTGAACGATTCTCAGAAAGTGATGGGGATTATTGCTGCTGCCATGATAGCAGGACATTCTGAAGGTTTGGGGATGGGGATAAACAGCATTAATGATTTGCCGGATTGGGTAGCATTTTCCTGTTTTACGGCTATTTCATTGGGTACGATGTCCGGTGGATGGAAAATTGTAAAGACTATGGGAACCAAAATAACCAAGGTGACCCCTTTAGAGGGAGTTATCGCGGAGACTGCCGGTGCTTTCACGTTGTATCTGACGGAGTATTTGAAGATTCCGGTTAGTACGACACATACCATTACGGGAGCTATTATCGGAGTGGGGGCTACTAAAAGACTTTCAGCAGTCCGGTGGGGAGTTACTAAAAATCTGATGACTGCTTGGGTGCTGACTATTCCGGTAAGTGGATTGTTGGCGGCGGTATTTTATCTCATTATGTCTTTTTTTCTGGGATGAATGTATTAGCAGGGTTGTTGCCGGACATTTTAGTTTGAAGTATGGTTGCTGATTTTGCAATCAATCAGTCTTATTGGGAGATGAAGCTATGTTGAAACTGGAAATGGATGGACATATGAGGCTACTTGTGTAGAAAGTTACACGGTGTGTCGTCTCGATTGGATTTTTAGTCATTATAGATCGTTTTATCTCGTCTGTATAGGACAAAACTGCTTGGTGTTGCGGTGGTTGGTTGGGCTGATGTTAAAGATGATACTTTTATGATAATAAATGAAATCATAAAAGGTTATTATTCTTTCAATAGTTATATTTTTGTTCTGGAACAGAATATTTCAGCATGGATGAGTTTTTGATATGGATAAGTTTAATGTAGAGAAAGAAATTTTAGACACCTCTGAATTAGAAAGGCTTTTTCTACAAGAGGGTATATTGGCAACAATCAAAAGAAATGGATAGTTGATTCGTCAGAATGAAATGACAAATCAATAGGGTTCGTTGTATCTGGTATTTTCCGTTTATCAAGAATAGACGTTAATGGCAATGAGTGGATAATTGGGTATAGTTTTTTTAATGATTCTGTTTGTGACTACCCCTCTTTTATAAACAGAATGGGAACTACCGTGAATATACAAGCATCAGCCGATTGTGAGGTGTATCTTCTTTCTTTGAACCGGTTAAGTCGATTACAAATGACTGTACTTACCGGTCGTCGGCGTACCGGCAAGACCAGAGTGATCATGCGGTAAGGAAAACCAAAAAGAATGCTGATATGTAGCCTAAATCAGCAGCAGGGAAGAATGAAAAACTAAAAACATCCAGTTTTACATTAGTGGGTGTAAAACTGGATGTCTTCTTTGTAAACGATTGATTTTCAATGTTTATCGCGGTGCGTACGGGACTCGAACCCGTGACCCCATGCGTGACAGGCATGTATTC